>Ga0182012_10006014_pt1 | contig 12424 bp, 16 predicted proteins | sample 612S2SmetaG_FD_120486 | JGI IMG/M metagenome (GOLD analysis project Ga0182012, IMG submission 120486) | Permafrost microbial communities from Stordalen Mire, Sweden - 612S2S metaG | ecosystem: Environmental > Terrestrial > Soil > Wetlands > Permafrost | place: Sweden: Stordalen | collected...
ATTATCTTCACCTCCGGCGCCACCGAGTCCAACAACCTGGCCCTCAAGGGGATTGCGGAGATGTATCGCGAGCGCGGCAACCACATCATCACCCAGGTCACCGAGCACAAGGCCACTCTGGACACCTGCAAGCGGCTGGAGAAGCAGGGGTATCGGGTAACCTATCTGCCGGTACAGGCTGACGGCCTCGTCGATATTGAGGATCTGAAGCGCGCTATGGACGACAAGACCATCCTGGTCTCCATCATGTACGCCAACAACGAAATCGGCGTGTTGCAGCCCATCCGCGAGATCGGCAAGCTGTGCCATGAGAAGAATGTCATCTTCCATACCGATGCTGTTCAGGCCGTGGGCAAGGTTCCGGTCAACGTCATCGCCGACAACATCGACGTGCTCTCGCTCTCCGGCCACAAGATTTATGGCCCCAAGGGCGTTGGCGCTCTTTACGTTCGCCGCCGCAACCCGCGTGTGCAGATCGCCGCGCAGATTGACGGCGGAGGTCACGAACGCGGCATGAGGTCTGGCACGCTCAATGTTCCCGGCATTGTTGGCCTGGGCAAGGCATGCGAGATCGCCATGCAGGAGATGGACTCAGAAGCCGCTTACCTGCGCGGCCTGCGCGACAGCCTCAACGCCAAGCTCCACGCCGAGCTCGACTACATCCACATCAACGGGTCAATGGCACATCGGCTGCCCGGCAACCTCAACGTCAGCTTTGTTTATGTCGAGGGCGAGTCGCTGCTGATGGGCATCAACGATGTTGCGGTATCGAGCGGTTCGGCTTGTACCTCGGCAACTCTTGAGCCTTCATACGTTCTCAAGGCCCTCGGTCTCGGCGACGACGTCGCGCACTCAAGCATCCGCTTCGGCCTCGGCCGTTTCAACACCCAGGCTGAAGTCGATTACGTAGCCGCAAAGGTGATTGAGATTGTGAAGCATCTTCGCGAGCTCTCCCCGCTCTACGAGATGGTGAAAGAAGGCATCGACCTGTCCAAGATCGAGTGGGCAGCGCATTGACCACCTGCGGTGGGGTCAATTGCGTTCGGCGCAGGCAGCAGAGGTCTTGAGTCAGGGCACGACTTGAGTCGTGCCGCAAGAGATTGATTTTAACCGGGGCTTTAGCCCCTGTAGCGGCAGATGGTTTGAGACGGATATTCGCAGTTGAGCATCAAATGAATGTTGAGCACGAATACTGACCACTGTTCACTGACAACTGTTTTACGCGGCTTCCCCGCAAAAGGAGAACGAAAATGGCATATAGCGATCAGGTAATCGACCACTACAACAATCCACGCAACGTAGGCACGCTCGACAAGGGCTCCAGCGAAGTCGGCACGGGCCTGGTCGGCGCTCCCGAGTGCGGCGACGTGATGCGCCTTCAGATCCGCGTCAACCCCGAGACCCAGGTCATTGAGGAAGCCAAGTTCAAGACCTTCGGCTGCGGCTCGGCAATTGCCAGCTCTTCACTCGCCACCGAGTGGATCAAGGGCCGCACGGTGGAAGATGCGATGGCCATCAAGAACACCGACATCGTGAAGGAGCTTTCGCTTCCTCCGGTCAAGATTCACTGCTCGGTGCTGGCCGAGGACGCCATTCGCGCTGCCATCGGCGACTGGAAGAAAAAGAACGGCGTCGCCGAGTCCGTTGCCGAGACGGCCTCCGCGGCGCACTAATTCCGGTTGCGCGTTGAGCTGTACTCTCCCAGGTCTCAAAATCGAGACCTGGGGCACACGGCCAGCGTAGCGCATTCACCGGAATCTGTCCCGGCTTTGAAAGGGCACGGCTTTCGTGGGGCCGAGAGTCGTGCATTAATAGTCCGGGCTTTAGCCCCCAAGGGAATGGGAAACAAGCAATGGCAAACATGGTAACAATCGGCGGCACAAACACTGTGGAGCAGCAGCTTCCACCTGCCCCTCCATCGGTGCCGGGAAAGGGCTTAACAGTCACCGACCGCGCCGTCAAGCGCATCCGCACCGCCATGGCCAAGGAGGGCGTCTCGCCCACCGAAGGCGGCCTGCGCCTGGGCGTGATGGGAGGCGGCTGCTCGGGCCTGTCTTATTCGATTAAATTCGACACGCATCCCCGCGAGCGCGACCGCATCTACGAGTTCGACGGCGTACGCGTATTCGTCGACCCCAAATCCTTCGTCTATCTCCACGGAATGACGCTCGACTACGAAGAGACCCTGATGCGCCAGGGATTCAACTTCATCAATCCGAACTCGAAGCATTCCTGCGGCTGCGGTTCATCCTTTTCTTAAGCGTTTGCAGAGTGCCCAAAGGTTCAATCCATCATGTTGAAAGTCATCGATTCCGCTGTTCCTGTTGCTTGTTGGTCCTGCTCTGTAGCTCATAACGAGTCCACGCTCTTCTGCCCGCATTGCAGCAAGATTCAGCCTGCCGCTACCGCCGATTATTTCACCGCCTTCAGTATTGAGCCAAGGCTCAACATCGACCTTGCCGCACTCGAGAGCGAGTTCCACCGCCTCAGCCGCAAGCTGCATCCGGACCGCTTTGCACGCGCCACCGAAAACGAAAAAGAGTGGAGCCTTGCCGATACAGCGCTGCTCAACGACGCCTATCGCACGCTGAAACACCCACTGCGCCGCACGGAATATTTACTCAAGTTAAATGGCGCGGAGATCGGCGAAGAGCACAGCGGAAAAGGCAACGCCAACGGACCCTCGCGTGCGCCCGCCGACCTGCTCGAAGAGGTCTTCGACCTCAACATGCAGCTTGAAGAGATGCGCGCTGCGCGCAAGATGGGCGAGAGCGATCCGGAGTTGGAAACGAGCCTGATGGAAGCGAAGAAGAAATTCGATGGACTGCTGAACACGGTGGACGAGCAACTGCGCCTACAGTGGAAGGCGTGGGACGAAGGCAACGAGGCTGCGCGCATCTCCGCGCAACAGGAGATGATTGCGCTTCTTGATCGTCGCCGCTACTTGAGCAACCTGCTTCGCGATGTAACCGAGACCCTGGGAGTTTAAAGTACACAATGTCAGACGGACGCATCGTCGGAATCGATCTCGGCACCACCAACTCCCTTGTCGCTTATATGGAAGGCGACAAGCCAGTCGTCATTCCCGGCGTCGACGGGTCCAATCTTGTTCCATCCGTAGTCGCCCTCGATCCCATGCCAGAGGACGGACGGCCTACGGTGACTGTCGGCAACAGCGCACGCACCACGCTCATTCAATCGCCGGAGCGGGTCATCTACTCCGTCAAGCGCCTCATGGGTCGCGGGCAGGCTGAGATACAGAGCGAACTCAAGCTCTTCCCCTTCCGCATCTCACCGGACACTGAAGCGGGTGAAGTCCCTCGCATTCAACTTGGCGAGCTGCGCTTTACCGCACCGGAAATCTCCGCCTACATTCTGCGTCAGCTGAAGCGCAATGCGGAGCGATTTTTTGGCTCGGCTGTCACGCAAGCCGTCATCACCGTCCCCGCATACTTCAACGATGCCCAGCGCCAGGCCACCAAAGACGCAGGCCGCATGGCTGGTCTTGAAGTACTGCGCTTAGTCAATGAGCCAACTGCCGCGGCTTTGGCCTATGGTTTAGACCGCGCCAAAGAGGGCACGATCGCTGTTTACGATCTTGGCGGCGGGACATTTGATATATCGATTCTCAAGCTGCGCGACGGCATCTTTGAAGTCCAGTCGACCAACGGAGACACGCATCTAGGCGGTGACGACATCGACAATCTTCTGCTCGCCGTTGCGCTCGATGAGATTCACTCCGAGCACGGCGTCGATCTGCGCGGCGATCCCGGCGCTGTGCAGGCGCTACGCAAGCAGGCTATCGACGCCAAGATCGCGCTTTCCTCCGCGCACGTTGCTTACTTCGATGTCGAGTTGCCCAACGGCGACCGCTACCAGCGCGAGATTCCACGCGATGTCTACGATCTGTTGATTGAGCCGGTTCTCGAACGCACCGCGGGCCCGTGCAAACAGGCTCTCTCCGATGCCGGCATCACGGCAGACCAGATCGACGAAGTCGTGCTCGTCGGCGGGTCCACGCGCATCCCCGCGGTCCGCCAGCTAGTCGACGATCTCTTTAAACTCACCGCTCGCGGCAAGAAACCGCACACCGATATCAATCCCGATGAAGTTGTGGCTCTCGGCGCGGCGGTGCAGGCCGCCATCCTCGGCGGCGAATCCAAAGCCACGGATGATCTCTTGCTGCTCGACGTAACGCCTCTGTCGTTGGGCATTGAAGCGCTCGGCGGTACTGTAGCCAAGATCATCCAGCGCAACTCCACCATTCCCGCTTCGGCCACGGAGCACTTCACCACCGGCGTTGATGGCCAGACCAACGTCGCCATCCACGTCGTCCAAGGTGAGCGCGAACTCGCCGCCGATTGCCGCTCCCTTGCACGCTTCGATCTCAAAGGCATTCCACCCATGTCTGCCGGCCTGCCACGCATCGAGGTTCACTTCCTTATCGACGCCGACGGCATTTTGCAAGTCTCCGCGCGCGAACAGCGCAGCGGCAAGCAAGCGCAGATCGAAGTGAAGCCGACTTATGGATTAACCGACGAACAAGTCGAAAGCATGATTCTTGACTCCTTCGACCATGCTGAAGAGGACTTTACCAAACGCCTGCTCATCGAAGCCCGCAACGAAGCGGAGACGATTCTCACTGCCGTCGAGCGCGCTCCGAGCAACCCGGCATGGCAGCTGCTCAGCTCCGAGGAGCGCGCCGCAATCTTTGCCTCGCGCGATCATCTGATCTCCGTCAAGAATTCCGAAGAGAAGGACACCATCCACAACGCAACCGTGTCGCTCGACCAGGCCACGCGCCGTTTTGCCGAGCTGATGATGGACGCCGCAGTGACAACCGCTATTCGCGGCAAGACCATGGAAACCGCCGGCGACGAATTGGGCGACACCGTAACCGCGCCGCACCCGATGGCCGCCGCAGAGTTCAAGTAGTGAGACAGCAACCCGGCGCTGACTCGCTAACTCTGCGCAGCGTAGGCTAACCGGCTGAACAGGAAGCCACAAAACTAGAAGGAAGCACGATATGACCGCAGCAAACACAACAAACATTCCCGCCGACAAGCTCGTCCGCGTCACCTTTCAGCCAGAAGGCAAGACGGTCGAGTTTGAATTCGGCACTTTGCCCTACGATCATCACGGCAAGCCGATGTCGTTCCTCGACGTTGCGGAAAACTTCGACATCTTTCTCGACCACGCCTGCGGCGGCGTCTGTGCCTGCACCACATGCCACCTGTGGATCAAGGATCAGTCCGGCATCAGCGAAGCCAACGACGACGAAATCGACCGGATGGACATGGCCGCCGATCAGCAGCTCGACTCGCGCCTCGGTTGCCAGGCGGTCATTACGCGTCCCGGCAATTATGTCGTCGAAATTCCCAAGTGGAATCGCAACTATACGTCCGAAGGCAAGCCGCTCACGCTGGCGGAAGGGAAGTAGGCGCCGTATGCCGAAAGAGATCCTCTGGACCGACGCCGAAGAGATCGGCATTCAATTGCAGGAAAAATTCCCGGACCTCGATCCGCTCACTGTCCGCTTCACCGACCTGCATCGTTATGTAACGGAATTGGAAGGCTTCGCCGACGATCCGGCAAAGTCGAATGAGCCGCGCCTGGAAGCGATTCAGATGGCGTGGCATGAGGAGTTTGAAGACGCGAAGGGGTAGTCGCGGAAGCGAACTCGTCGGCCTAGAGAAACTCAACTGAGAAGCCTGTTTGGCGAGCCGCATCCGCCAAACGTTGATCCGCCGTCACAAATGGAAAAGCATCCGGCTGTTGACTGCAGAATTCGTACGCGGCTGCAAGCTGAAGTGCGTGAGCCGCGCGAAGCGGATACGATTCAACAAAATTGCAGGCTACTTCGCAAATGCTTTCAGACGACCCGACCGCGATCCAGCCCTCAACTATATCCAGCGCGATTTGTTTGCCGACGAGAAATCGCTCATGGGACAAGTGACCCATTCTCTGAAGCCGAGTCAATCCACTCATGATCTCAACCTGAGTAGCCCACCACGTCACAACCGAATATTTTTCGTAGAGTACGGCGGCGGCTGCAGTTTGCGGCAGAGAGACACACACCGGAATCAGGGCACTGGAGTCCCAGTAGGCCGCAGGAAAATCATCTGCCATCCCGCTCCTCACGCCAAACTTGTTCCATCACCTCTTGGGAAATCATTGGGCCTGGAGGAGAGGGCAATTTCTCCCCTTTCACACGCGGCCTCTTCGGAGGCGTGACAATACCCCTGGCAATCAGCCGTTGCATCTGTTGATCGCGATCTTCGGCAGGCGCGATTGAAATCAGCCTAGCCACGGGCGTATTTCGGTCCAGGATCAAGACCTCCTCGCCTCGCTTTACATATTCGATGTGCGCGCTCAGTTTGGCCTTCAGTTCGCTGATCTTCGCAGTCCGCATGGAGCTATTCTAACTCAACATGACCAACTTGGTCATGTTGAGTCTATAGCCCTTACAATCTTATAGATAGGGGATCACTCCCAGTGCCGCCGGTGCTCATTCCAGCCGAATGCGTTCTCAAAGTGCTGAATCTCCGCCTCCTTGCCCGGCAGCAAATAGACGCTGATCACATCAAACCGAACCTGGGGGGGTATCGGCTGAGGCAGCTGGCGCACGTAGTTGTGCGCCAACCTGCGCAGCACCTTGCGCTTGTGCTGGTCCGCAGCCACTTCGGCAGCGGTGGCATCGTGAGCCGTGCGGGTTTTTACTTCGAAGAAGCAGAGAAGCTGATCCTGCCATGCAATCAAATCCACATCGCCCGGAATGTTGCCCGCCGACCATCGACGCGCTACCACCTCATAGCCCTTCCGGCTCACGTGAAAGTAAGCTAAGTCTTCGCCCTTGATTCCAATCTCAAGATGCGCGGGCAGATTCGGAGCGCGGTCCCTCCGCCGCGCCAGCCATTCCAGTCCGGCCTGCGTCTGCTCCACGCAATCCCATCGCAACTGCGCCAACCAACCCATAGAAGACCATTCTCGTGCCACACGCGATTTCGTGCAAATCGGACCTAACACTGAAGCTGACAGGCACCCTCGATGCAGAGCATGTACAACCTGCCGGCTGTGCATTCCGACTTGGGAATGTTGGCCTCGATTCAGGAATGCGGACAAATTGAAAACTGGATGTTGATTTTCTAGTCAGCCTGCCGGGTAACACTGGAATGACTCAGCACAACCAGGAGCACCGGGCCATGTCGTCAATTGAAGGAGTGTTTTCAACTCTCAACGAGCTAGCTTTTCCAACGGCAGCATTCATACAACCCGCACAGGAGCAACCCTCCGAAACGAAAGTAGAGCGCAGTTTTCAGTTCGCCCTCGACGCATTAGCCAACAATGTGATGTTCTGCGACCGGGATCTGATCTTGCGCTATCTCAATCGTTCTTCCATCAAGACACTTCAAAGCCTGCAGGAATATTTACAAGTCCCCGTGGATCGAATGGTGGGCAATTCCATCCACCTCTTTCACAAGAAACCTGAAAATATAAACGCAATTCTCGGCGCAAGTCACCACGGCGCGCATCATAAGCTGCCGCACAAGATGACCATTTCCCTTGGCCCCGTGAAACTCGACCTCCAAGTCGAGCCGATGTTGGACGACCAAGGGGAATACGTTGGAGCCGTCGTAGTCTGGGGAATGAACACACAGCAGGCGCACGAAACGCTGCGCAAAGCGCAGGAAGCGCAGCGCAACGACATAGAGCAGCTCAATGGAAATCTCCAATCGGTGGCTGCGGCTACGCAAGAGATTGAATCCAGAATCGGCGAGATTGCAACAGATGCCGCGAATGTGGCGGAGGCAGCGGCAAGGTCGCGTGCGGCAAGCGCAGAGAGCAACGCATCCCTCAGCAGCCTTCAAACCTCAAGCAAAGGCGTGGCCAAGGTGGCCGAGTTGATCGACGCCATTGCCGCACAAATCAATGTTCTGGCGCTGAACGCGAATATTGAAGCTGCACGCGCTGGTATCCATGGCAGAGGCTTCACTGTGGTAGCCAATGAGGTAAGAACGCTCGCTGTTCAGACTGCGGCTGCGACCAAGGAAATTCAGGCAAAAATAGGAGAGATTGGCTCGAACATCTCCACTGCCACCGGGGCCATCGGGCGCATCTCCCTGCACACGGAAGAACTATCCGCACTATCGCGGCAGTTGGCCGGCGCAGCCGAGGATCAGCGGGTCGCCACGCGGGAGATGGCTCAAAACATCGAGCGGGCCGCGCTGCGCACGTCTGAAATTGCGAACATGCGCTTCGAAGAAGTGGTTCCATAGTTACAAATTGGTTGCCAACGCCCCGAACCCACCGCTCCCGCCGCCACAAACCTGGCTGCCCCATTTTGCAGCGTTGTGTCGCGGCGGGCATTGCTGGCTCTACTCAATAGGGGAGGCAAGAAACTGTATGTACACGAGCAGGGCAACACCGATCAGGGCCGGAATCAGTCCGCAAAGATAGACTCCTTGTTGCGGCACGAGTCGCCACAGGAAGATCATCAGGCCGATGCCTATGCCCAGATTCACCAGACCGCCAACCTTCAGGCCTTCGCGGCTTTTGATGCGTTTGAGCCGCTCATCCTCGCGTAACAGCTCGATTGCGGCCTGGGCTCCTTCGCCCGAGGTCTCAGTGATGCGGCGAAGGGTCTCTGCCTTGTAAAATGCATCCCGTTCCCGCTTCCGGTAGCCTAACCATACTGCGATTGACAGGAACGTGAAAAACGCGAGACCCTCCACCATCGGTAGCAGTATCCCAAAAATCTTAACCAACTCTGGATTACCCATTTTTTATTCTCCTTGTCGGGAATCTTCCCGTACGTTGGGTGGGACAGCAAAGGCATGCAGGCGGTTGCATAATTTTTTGGACAGAAGATCATTTGCAGAAATTGCAACCGAATCGCACAGCGAACAGTCTCACCGATTGCATAGGAGATTGTTTCGGAATGCATTCCACGACCAGCGCCGAAGAAGACCTGGCTGATGTCGAGCGGGTGCTGGCCGGCGACTCGGAAGCCTTCGCGGGCATTGTGCGCCGCTGGCAGGGTCCACTGGTCAATATGGCGTGGCGCTATTGTCGCGATCGCCAACGCGCCGAGGATCTGGCCCAGGAGGCATTTTTGCGCGCCTGGCGCGGCTTGGCTGGGTGGCGTCGCGAGTCGAGCTTTTCCACCTGGCTGTTTGCTTTGGCGGCCAACGTCTATCGCTCGGAGCTGAAGCGCTTTCCAGCGGTCAACGTGCCTTTCGAAGAGATTCACGAACCGGCGATGCCTGCCACCCAATACACGGCGACCGCGGAACAGAGACAGCAGGAGGCGCTGAGGCGAGCCGTGCTGGCGTTGCCCATCCGGTATCGAGAGCCGGTGGTGCTCTACTATTTCCATGAGATGGACGTAGCCGCAGCGGCGCGCACCATGGGCCTTCCCGAGGGAACCATGAAAGCTCGCCTGGCCGGCGGACGCGAGATGCTGCGCCGGCGTTTTCCTCAACTCAGAGACGAGAGCGGAACTGCGACAGCTTCGACTTTTAAAACTGGCAAGGAGGCTTTGCGATGAACCACAAGAGCGACCACGAGAAGGAAGTTGAGGGGATCGACCGCATTCTCGCCTCTGAGGAGGAACTTGTTCCATCTCATGGGTTCCTGGCTGCTGCGATGGAGCGCGTTCGCGAAGAGGCTGCAACGCCGCCGCCGATTCCATTCCCGTGGAAGCGCGCGCTGCCGGGAATGCTGCCGCTGGTCGGAGCGATTGGCTGGGCGATATACGAAGCAATCGCCTCTGTTCCGTCTCAAGCCGGAGATTTTGTTCTCCGCCTGCCCAGTTTCTCCGCCGCTCAAATGCGCTCCCTGGAAGACGCAGGCTGGGTGGCTATTGCACTAACCGCATCGTTTTGCTCCTGGCTCGTATCGCGCCAACTGGCAGGGCGGTCTGGCTTGTTGTAGCGCACTGCTCAATGAATGGTAGTGCGCTTGGCTCCAAACCGCCGCAGCTTTTCAAGCGTCGCTGCAGCCTGGCCGGAGTCGATGGCTTCAGCGCCCATTTGAACGCCCTGCCTCAAGTCAGTTGCAAGCCCTGCCGCCACCAATCCCGCAGCAGCATTCAGCAGCACAATGTCCCGCCGTGGGCCGGCCAGCCCGGTCAAAATGTCGTAGAGCAGCGAAACATTTGTCGCCACATCGCCGCCGGTTAACTGGTCAAGCGTGGCCAAGGGCAGCCCCGCCATCTCGGGCGTAACCTTTGCGGCCCGCAGCTTCAACTCACCGTTTTCCCCCTCCTCGACCCGCGCCACAACGGACTCGGCCGTTGTGGTCAGCTCGTCCATGCCGTCGGTGCCATGGACCACAAACGCGCGTCTTGCTCCAAGCTCCAGCAGAGCGCGGCCCACCAGCAATGCTTTGCTCGCCGCCAGCACACCAATCACCTGCGCTCCCGCGCGCGCAGGATTCGACAGCGGACCGCACAGGTTGAAGATCGTCCTGAATCCCAGCGCACGCCTCAGCGCTGCGACCGCCTTCACCGCCGGGTGATAGTTGGGTGCAAGCAGAAACATGAAGCCCGTCTCGCGCAGGCATTCGACAGCTGCCTCCGGCCCCAGGTTGATCGGCACGCCCAGGCCCTCCAGCACATCCGCCGAGCCGCACTGCGAAGTGACCGCGCGATTGCCGTGCTTGGCCACCTTGGCCCCGGCCGCCGACGCCACCAGCGCCGCGCCCGACGAAATGTTGAACGTAAGCGGCCCCCCGCCGCCCGTTCCCACCACATCCACAAGCTCGTCGCGCTCTGCCTCGCTCAGCGGCAGTGGCGTGGCATGAGCCCGCATTACATCTACAAATCCCGCCAGCTCGGGGGCCTGCTCCCCGCGCGTGGCCAATATAGACACCAGCGAGGCAATCTCTACCTCAGGCGTATTACCGGTCAGAATCTCTTCGAGGACGGCTCTGGCCTGCTCGCGCGTCAGCGCCGCGCCGTCGTCAGCCAAGGGCTTCAGGTACTGTTTCAAAATACTCATACCACTCCATGGTAAAGGCGGCGGCTTCGCCCATTGAGGACGGAAACATCTGTTTGTATTCCGTGCTATATCGTTCGACGCGGAATCACCCGCCATGAAGGACTAGAACTTGTTTTAAAAAATGGGCTTATAGGTTTGACTCGCAATCAGCAGGGGTTAGAAACCTTTTCCTATTGCGCACTATCGGCACGACTGAAGTATTGCCCTGACACAAAGCGGGTTTTTGAAGCACACTCTGATCACATCCGCGAACAGGTCAGCGATTCGTCGGCTTCTGCTGCTTTTCGTCGGCCAAGAGCTGCTGGAAGGCAGGGTTCGTGCGCAGTGCGGTAAAGTCTTCATCGCGGGAAACTTTTTGCGCGGTCGTGAAGCCTTCATTGAGGGCCATGCGGAGATACTCGATGGCGCAGTCAAACTGGCCGGTGCGGACGCAGCCGCGTGCCATGTAGTAGTTCATAGCGCCGCGGTCGCCCGTTGAGGAGGGGTTGATCGTTTTTGGACCCACGTTGCTGCTAAAGATATTGGGATCGATAGCCAGAGCCTGCTGGTAGGCCTGCCAGCCCTTTTCGTACTTGTGCTGGGCAAGCAGGTTGGTACCGAGGTTTTTGTAAAACACGGCGGAATGCGCGTCAAGCTTGATGGCTTTGCGATAGTTTTTCTCGCCGTTCTTGTAATCTTTGCCGGAATCGTAAAGAGTGGCGAGATTGTTCCACACAGAGGCATTGGCTGGGTTGAGCTTGAGCGACTCCCGGTAACAGCGGGCTGCGTCTTTGGCGTTAAGCATCATCTGGTAGGCGATGCCCATCTTGTTCCGGACCGCAGCAGAGGGGTGGGGGTCGCCGGCATAGGCGGCGATGGCAGCCTGATAGCGCTGATGGCTGGAGAGCGAGTCTCCCAGCTCTTCCGGGGTGGGCTGGGGAGGGGGAATGACGCCAGCCGGGCTGGATGGCGCGGGATCGGCAGCGGGCTGCGCAGTGATCCTGGGCGGTGGTGCAGCCGGACTCTGCTCTTGTGCTGAAAGCACAAACGGCCGTGCTTCGAGCAGTGCAAACACCAGCAGGAAACAGAAAGTAACTGGCTTGAACATAATACTCCGCAAGTCGCGCCGACGGAATCGACTATAGTTGCGGCGCATTTGCCTCGCAAAGAAAATTATGCGCCCGACGGGCGCTGGAGGCGGGAATTTCTTTTTTTGAATTCCATGAAATGAATTCTACCCATTGTTCCGCCTCTGCCTTCGTCTAAATCGTATTCTAAAAACGGACCGAACTGCACGGGTCCGGCCAGAACAGAAAGATTCTTAGAAGCTGTTTCATAACCGATTGGATCGCTGCGGGATCGTCCCTCAGGGGCTAAAGCCCGCGATTCTCTTGATACGCAGCGGCACGGCTTAAGCCGTGCCCTTTCAAAACCCGGTTATGAAA
>Ga0182012_10006017_pt1 | contig 12421 bp, 8 predicted proteins | sample 612S2SmetaG_FD_120486 | JGI IMG/M metagenome (GOLD analysis project Ga0182012, IMG submission 120486) | Permafrost microbial communities from Stordalen Mire, Sweden - 612S2S metaG | ecosystem: Environmental > Terrestrial > Soil > Wetlands > Permafrost | place: Sweden: Stordalen | collected...
CAATGCCGGGCAAGCTCCGAGGGGGAACTACCAATGATCTCGAAATTCTTTATTCGTCGTCCCATCGTGGCGATGGTCATTGCGATACTGACGGTCATTGGCGGCTTTGTCTGCATGCTCAGCGGCGTTACGCCGTAAGTTACCGGGCTGGACAAAGCTGTGAAGTTGATGGTTTGCGGAGTCAGAATCGTGTATCTTCCCTGTTGTCGAGTCAACTCTCCGGATGACATGGTGGATGGTATCCGAGAAATAGAGATTGCCGTGGTTATCGAAGGCTGTGCCGTAGCTCGGGCCGATCTGCGCCTGAGTTGCCGGGCCGCCATCGCCTGTGTAACCTTCGATGCCGTCCCCCGCTAAGGTGTAGATCAACTGCGTAGACGTGCCACTGAAGAGATACTGCGCGCTGGCCGACAGGCTCAACGCATAGCCGGGCGCGGCAGCCGCCGCGATGACAACCTCTGAGGTGGATACAGTAATTGGGCCTGTATATAAAATGGATGACGGCCCCGGGGAGGACCCATCGGTGGCGTAGTAGATTGCGGCGCCCGGCGTGGTTGAGGAGATCGTAACCTGCTGGTTACTGTTATAGACACCAGGGGCGAGTGAGAACGTCGGCGCTGCCGCTGTCTGCGCGAGGCTAAAAGTATAAGTAGCCGTTGCTGTGGAGCTTTGCTAGTAGCCCGCCTCGGTGGCGTAGACGGAGAGTGACGCCGACCCGTTGCCTATGACAGGGATCGGGCCGGTGTAAAGAACGTAGCCGGTGGTACTAAGGGTGCCGCTTCCCCGCCGAACTTCGCAGAAACGGGAATCAATCCAGCCCATCGCACTTGCCCCTGATTCTGATTTTTGGCAATCATCCGTGCGGGCACGGCATTTTCAGATCGAACCCATACAGATTCCTTGCGTAGTACTTTTACTCGGGCCCGGAGAACGCTCATGACCTGGTATTTTCAGCGAAGCGAAAAGCACTTCGGATTCCAGGATCAAGCTCCTTGTTTCATCAAACTTCTTGATGTAACTTTCAAGACATCCTATGGATCAGTTAGCTATTTTGTCTATCAGGGATCATCGAAATTGCTTTCACCTCTTTATCTTCGCCTACAGCGTGACTTCGACTCGGTGAGAAGACCGGTATGATTCCCTATCGCTTCAAAGCCAACCAAGCGGATTATGAGACAGTTTGTGCTGCTGTTTGAGAACACACACCTGTAGTGAGCGTACCCCCGGCTCTGCCGGGGGTACGCTCACTTTCGCAGACGCTTCCAGTCACTGTAGACTTCAGGAAAATGCAGATTTCAACAGAGTCGTCCCAGACCCGATAACCATTTCAGGCAATTCCAGCACTCCAGGATAAGCATGGAGAAGTCGACAACCAGTTTGAGCGCCCACCCCGCAGGCAATAGCTAGAATAATTACCGTATCCCCGCCTTCGTTGGCACAGCGATGGTGACAGACTCCAAACTGCTTGCGGTAACCTGAAGACCAATTCCTGCGCCCGTCCTGGTGATCGGCATCACGGATCGATGCCCTTATCGATTCTCAAAAGCTTCATAGCCCTTGCGCTCGCATGCTCAGCCGCTCAATACTTCCTGTGATGAATATTGCGATAAATCCACGGAGTGAAAAAAGCAGGTAGGATGCGCCTCAGTCTCGATGCGCAGGCGGGATCGTCAGCCTGTAGATTTAAGGCCCTCTTAAGGTTTCATCGACCACCATAAGAACGAGATGCATCTGACGGTGGCCGGTAGCAGGATTCCGCCGTGCTGGATCGGATGTGAGCCAGAAGGACTCAAATGACTAAAACGAGAAGCTACGTGCGCAACATCCGAATCTCCCTGCCGCAAGTTTTAATGGTTCTCGTAACCAGCGTGCTTCCAGCCTCCGCCCAGACCAACTGGAAGGTGCTCAACACATTTCATGTTGGTGGAGATGGCAGTTGGGACTACGTCACAGTGGACGCGCCGAACCATCGCCTGTTTGTGACGCGCAGTACGCACACCATGGCGATGGATGAGGAAACAGGCAAAGTGCTGGGCGACATTCCCGGCCAGACTCGTTCCCATGGCGTAGCTCTGGTCCCGGCGCTCGACCGAGGCTTCATTACGGATGGAGGCGGAGCGGGCGCGATCGTTGTTTTCGATTTGAAAACATACGCTGTGCTCGGCAAGATCCCCGCAGTCCCCGATGCGGATGGCATTATTTATGATGAGAAACTCAATCGCGTACTGGCAGTTTCCGGGGATGGCAATGAACTGCTGACCTTCAGCCCCGATATCAATCCAAAGACAGGCAAGCTAGACCCGCCGATCCCGCTCGGCGGAGCGCCTGAGTTCCTCGCGTCCAACGGCTCAGGCAGGGTATACATCAACCTTGAGGACAAGGATGTCGTAGCCGTCGTCGATCTGAACACGCGAAAGGTGGTTGACCGCTGGCCCGTTGCTCCCGGTGGGCATCCGGTGGGCATGGCGGCGGATCCCAAGACGCACCGGCTCTTTATCGGCTGCCGAAATCCGCAAATGCTGGTGGTGATGAATGCCGAGACGGGTGCGGTCGAGAGTTCACTACCGATCGGCACGGGCGTGGATGCAACGCGTTTCGACCAGGGCCAGGCATTCGCCAGCGCCGGCGATGGCACTCTCATGGTTGCCTCGGAGAAAGGCGGCAAGTGGTTCGTAGAGAAGACAGTTAAGACGCCTGCGGGAGCGCGTACCATGGGACTGGATCCCACCACGCACCGGATGTTCCTCCCTACAGCCGAAATGCAGCCTCAAGCTACCGGAAGACCCAGAGCAAAACCGGACACATTCACGATTGTTGAAGTCGGACACTGATTTACGAGGATGACGATTCCCTTGAGAAGGCAAAGCAACTTCTTGCTGATCGGAGGCGTTCTGACGGGCCTGCTTGGCTGCGCGATCATCGCACCGGGCCAGGCTTCTGCGCCCGATGTAACCACTGCTGCCCCCGTTGCCCCGCCGGTCGTGATCACGCTGGAGGAGGCGATTCATCGTGCGCAGTCAAGCGATGCCAACTACGCCGCCGCAGTTGCCGCAAGCCGCACAGCAGCATTGGACCGCAACATTGCGTACGCCAATCTGTTGCCGAACGCTATTTATCACAACCAGGCGCTCTATACGCAGTCGAATGGGGCAAGGAATCAGGCCGGCCAGGGGGTTTCCTCGCAGGCGGCACCGAAGTTTATCGCCAATAATGCAGTGCACGAGTACGCCAGCCAGTTGAACGTCAATGAGACGCTGGGGCTTTCAAGCGTTGCAGATGTTCGCCACGCACAGGCACTGGCTGCACAGGCGGAGGCTGAGCAAGAGATTGCGCATCGAGGCTTGGTGGCAGCAGTCGTGTCTCTGTTCTATGAGTCCCTGGCGGCAGATCATAAGCTGGCTGTTGCCGGGCGTGCATACGGGGAAGCCTCAGACTTTACCAAACTCGCAACGGAGCGCGAGCAGGCGCGGGAATCGGCGCACGCCGACGTGATCAAGGCGCAACTCGAAGAGCAGGGTCGGACTCGCGAATTGCAGGATGCCAAAACAGAAGCCGAAAGGGCGCGGCTAGAGCTGGGAGTACTGCTCTTTCCCGATCCGCGCACGGCGTATACGCTCAGCGCACCAGAGGCTCCCCCGGTGCTGGCAGCGCGCGAAGATATTAACGCAGCGGCAACGAAGAACAACCCCGAACTGCGCAGCGCACTCGAAGCATTGCGGGCAAGTGACGCCAGCGTATTGGCGGCACGGGCGTCTTATCTACCTGATGTTGCTCTCACCTACACTTACGGCATTGACGCGCCGCAGTTGGCGGTCAATGGCCCGAATAATGTGCGCAATCTGGGATATTCAGCGATGGTGACCGTCGATATCCCTGTTTGGGATTGGTTCAATACGCAGCGACGCGTGAAGCAGAGCGAGATTGCGCGCCAGTCGACGCAAGTCGCATTGAGTGCAACACAGCGTCAACTGATCGCCAGGCTTGATGAGACCTATTCTGAGGCCGCAACGGCGCGCGACGAGCTTGCATCGCTCGATCTGAGCGTTTCGACGGCGGCTGAAAGCCTACGGCTGACGAAGATGGCCTATACAGGCGGCGAGGCAACGGTGCTTGCGGTTGTGGATGCGCAGAATGCTTACGTGACCGCGCAGAATGCTCGCGAGGATGGGCGTGTGCGGTACGAAGCCGCAATCGCCAAGCTGCAAACTCTCACCGGGACCATTGAACGATGAAAAACATCATGAAATTTACCTTGAAATCCATCGACGTGCGCTGGCCAGTAGTGTTTTTGCTTTCGGCCATATTTGTATTCCTGCCGGGCTGCAAGAAAGCAGCCGAGCCCGAAGCTATCGTCACGGTGCAGGTCGAGCAACCGGAGCGTGGTTCCATCTCCGAGTCGATTGCCGCCGATGCCGTTCTTGCACCCATCGCGCAAGCGGCGATCGCGACGAAGATCAGTGCGCCGATCAAGAAGTTCTATGTGGAACGTGGCCAGCGTGTGCATGCGGGAGAATTGCTGGCGGTGCTCGAGAATGCGGATCTGACAGCTGCTGCATATGACAACCAGGGCGCATACGAAGCAGCGCAGGCGTCGTACGCTGTTGCCACGAAAGCGCAGGTTCCCGAGGATCAGCTCAAGGCCGAGTCCGACCTGGCGCAGGCCAAGGCCAATCTCGACCTGAATGAAAGTATCGTGAAGAGCCGCAGGCAGCTCTTTGCGGAGGGAGCGATTCCGGGCAGGGATATCGACACTGCCGAAGCGGCACTGGTGCAGGCACAGGCTGCGTTCGATGCAGCAACGAAACACCTCGATTCCATGCGCAAGGTAACCCACGAAGCCGCCCTGAAGCAGGCACATGGCGACCTGACTTCAGCCGAGGGTAAGTTAAATGGCGCGCAAGCGCAGCTAAGCTATTCCGAGATTCGCAGTCCCATCGATGGGTTTGTAACGGATCGGCCGCTTTTTGCGGGGGAAACTGCGGCGGCGGGCGCTCCCCTGCTCACGGTGATGGAAACGAATACTCTACTGGCCAAAGCGCACATTGCGCAGGCCCAGGCGCAGTTGTTGAAGGTTGGCAACGATGCGGAGATCCATGCGCCCGGCGTGGATGACATGGTGGCGGCCAAGGTATCGATGATCAGCCCGGCGCTCGATCCGGGTAGTACGACGGTTGAGGTATGGCTGAAGATCGACAATCGCAGCGGGAAGCTGAAGGTGGGTACACCGGTGAAAGTGGCCATTGCCGGCCGCTCGGTCGAGAACGCGATGAAGATTCCGCAGTCGGCTGTGCTGACCGGCGACGACGGCAGCAAGAGCGTGATGGTGGTTGGAGCCGACAGCACAGCGGTGAAGAAGAAGGTCACGCTGGGAATCCGCGACGGCGATGACGTGGAAGTGCTGAGCGGGCTGGAAGGCTCGGAGCATGTGATCACGACGGGATCGTATGGAGTGGACGCCGGGACCAAGGTAAAGGTCGGAAAAGCCGCCGGAGATGAAGACAAGCCCGCGGACAAAGGCGGAGACGACAAGTGATGCCGAGTCCAGCACAGAAACGCAAGAACCAAGGGCAGCCATTCTGGCTGGCGCGAACCACACAAACGATCTTTTTTTTCGCCGCTATGCTGACGGCGGCAGGCGTCTACCTGGCATTCAAGGTACCGATCTCCGTGTTTCCCGAGACCAACTTTCCGCGTGTCGTGATTGCCGTGGACAATGGGGTGATGCCGGTTGAGCAGATGGAAGTAACGATCACACGCCCGATCGAGGACGCGGTAAACTCGGTGCCCGGCCTGGAGACCGTTCGCTCGACCACGAGCCGCGGTTCGGCTGAGGTGAGCCTCTTTTTCGACTGGAACGTCGATATGGTGACGGAGCTGCAATTGGTGGATGCGGCGCTTTCTATGGTGCAACAGACGTTGCCTTCAACGGTTCACATCTCCACAAAGCGGCTTACTTTCGCAAGTTTTCCGATTCTGGGATATAGCCTTACATCGGATTCCGTGCCGCTCACGCGGCTATGGGAGATTGCCACCTACGATCTGAAACCGCCGCTCAACCGCACGGCGGGAGTGAGTACAGTGCTGGTGCAGGGCGGCAAGGTGCCCGAGTTTCATGTGGTACCGAATCTCGCCCTGATGCAGAATGCGAGCGTGACGATTCCCGACCTGGCCAATGCCATTGAAGTTTCCAATATCGTCGACTCCCCCGGACTGTATGAGGCCAATCATCAACTGATCCTGGGGTTGGTCGGCGCGCAGGTACACGACATTGACGGTATCCGGAACCTGGTTGTGAAGACGACGCCTGCGGGAGCTCCGATTCGCGTGGGCGACATAGCCGCGGTGGAAGACGGCACCATGCCGGTTTACACAACGGTGACGGCCGACGGTCACAACGCTGTGCTGCTGAGCCTGTTGCGTCAGCCAACGAGCAATACGGTAGCAGTCGCCGACGCGGTAGCAGCGCAGGTGGCGCAACTGCGCAAGAAGCTTCCGCCTGGAGTGAGGCTGGAGCCCTTCTACGATCAGTCACAGCTGGTTCGCGACGCCATCGGCAGCGTGCGCGACGCAATCTTTATCGGCCTGGTGCTGGCGTGCGTGATTCTGTTTCTTTTCCTGCGCGACTGGACGTCGTCAATGATCGCCGGCCTGGTGATTCCAGTGACGGTGGCGATCACGATTGGCGTGCTCTGGCTGATGGGCGAAAGCTTCAACCTGATGACGCTGGGCGGGCTGGCGGCAGCCATCGGACTGGTGATCGACGACGCCATTGTAGTAGTGGAGAACATTGTGATGCACCGCGATGGTGGTGAGTCGCGCTCCGAAGCTGTACGCAAGGCATTTCGCGAGCTGACGGTGCCGCTGATCGGGTCAACGATCACACCCGTGGTTGTATTCCTCCCGCTGGTTTCAGTGAGCGGCGTGACGGGATTGTTCTTCCGGGCACTGGCGGTGACGATGACGGCGGCACTGCTTACCTCACTGGCTCTGGCGCTCACATGGACTCCGGGCTTGAGCTTTGTGCTGCTGAAAGATGAGCGCGGCGCGGCGGCACACGATCACCACAGCGGGGGGAGGCTGCTGACCAAAGTGCTCCACATCCACCACCGGGTGCTCGACTGGGCGCTGGCCAAGCCGCTCTGGGTTGCCGGCATCTGCGTGCTGTTGGTCGCGGGCACCTGGTTCGGTTACCAGGCACTGGGCAGCGATCTACTCCCGCAGATGGATGAAGGCGGATTCATCCTGGACTACTTCACGCCGGCGGGCAGTTCGCTTGCTGAAACCAATCGCATTTTGGAACACGTGGAGCGTATTCTGCACTCGATGCCCGAAGTGGACAGCACATCGCGCCGTACGGGCCTGGAACTGGGATACGCAGCCGTCACAGAAGGCAACCGCGGCGATTTTACGGTGAGGTTGAAATCCAGCCGCAGCCGCTCCGTTTGGGACGTGATGGACGATGTGCGCGCGCAGATCAAGAAAACAGAACCCGAATTGGACATTGAACTGACTCAGATTCTGCAGGACAACATCAACGATCTTTCGAATGCTCCCGAGCCGATCCAGATCAAGATATTCTCGAACGATGTACAACTGCTGACGCAGCTTGGACCGCGCGTGGACGATGCCATTGGAAAGATTCCCGGCGTAGTGGATGTGGAAGATGGAGTAGAGAACACGATCAGCGGCCCTGCTACGAACTTCCAGATCGATCCGAGTGTAGCTTCGCGGCTGGGCTTTACGCCGGCGGAGGTCTCGCAGGACGCGACTTCGATTCTGGATGGAGTTCCAATCTCAGCTCCGCTGATCGCAAACAGCCGTCAATATACGATTCGGGTACGGTTAGGCGATGAGCACCGCTCATCCCTCGAAGCAATCAAGAACACGGTGTTCAACAGCGCGTCGGGCCACACGGCCTCGCTTGGCTCATTGGCCACGGTCGAGGACCTGCCTCCGCAGAACGAGACGCGGCGGGAGAATCTGCAACGACTCATCGTGGTCACCGCCAATCTGGAGGGCACGGACCTGGGCACCGCGGTGGCTCAGGTCAAGCAGACAGTGGCCGGACTGAATCTGCCGTCGTCGGTACGCGTGGAGTATGGCGGCCAATACGAAGATCAGCAGAAGTCGTTCCACGATCTGCTGCAGGTTCTACTGCTGGCCCTGGCGCTGGTTTTTGGGGTACTGCTCGCCGAGTTCCGCAACTTCGAAGCGCCGATTGCCATTCTAACCTCTTCGGTGCTGTCAATCGGGGGAGTCATCCTCGCACTGCTTATCACGGGAACAACATTCAACGTGGCTTCATTCATGGGGCTCATCATGGTCATCGGCATCGTGGCGAAGAACGGCATTCTGCTGCTGGATGCCGATGAGAAGTTTCGGGCCGAGGGCGCCTCACCACAGGAAGCCATGATGCACGCGGCGCAACGAAGATTAAGGCCGATTGTAATGACGGCGCTGGCAGCCGTCTGCGGTATGCTTCCGCTGGCTTTTGCCATCGGTGCCGGCTCACAGATGCTTCAACCGCTGGCCATCTCGGTTATCGGTGGACTCTTGATCAGCATGGTCCTGAGCCTTGTCGTTACTCCACTGGTCTACTATTTTCTTACGCGCAACCACGCAACGATCCAGGAACAGGCGACGTGATCAGAGGTAGGCGGCTCGTTTCAATGGACCGCCTGGTAGGATTGACGGCACTCCCTGCGAGGTTGTGCGAGCGGTAGCGGAAAGAAAGCGAACTGAGCGCATGAGAGTGCTGGTTGTGGAAGACGAAGAGCGGCTGGCGGAGAACGTCGCCGGCATTCTGCGCGACCATGCGCTTTGTGCAGTGGATATCGCGCCGGATGGCGAAGAGGGTCTGTTTCAGGCGTGCTCAACCTCTTACGACCTTCTGGTGCTCGACCTGATGCTTCCCAAGCTGACGGGCTTGGAACTGCTCAAAAGATTTCGCAACGAAGGCAGAAACTCGCCAGTGCTTGTTCTCACTGCTCGCGACGAGAAGGAGACCGTCGTCGAACTGTTGAATGCGGGCGCGGACGACTACCTCACGAAGCCGTTCGACCTGGGCGAGTTTGTTGCCCGCTCGAAAGCGCTGCTGCGTCGCGGCAAGGGCGAACATTCACCGGTAATTCAGTTGGGCCCACTTGAAGTCAACACGGTCATGCGCGCAGTGAGCGTCGGCGGGAAGCGGGTTGCCCTCACCGCCATGGAATATCGCGTGATCGAGTACTTGGCCCTCCGCCGCGGAGCGCTGGTTTCGAAAGAAGAGTTGCTCGAACACCTCTACGACTTCAACTGGGAACGGTTCGGCAATGTAATTGAAGTCTATATCTCGGGCCTGCGGAGAAAGCTGGAAGGTGTGGCAGGCGAAAGGTTCATCCAGACAGTCCGTGGGCTGGGCTATTCGTTACACCAGGAGAGCGCGCTTCCTGCAGCGAATCCACAAGGCGAAAGCCTCTAGCTTTGGTTTGATTTTCCTTTGGCAGGAAAGCAATGACGAAGTTCTCACTCAAAAACCGCCTGATTTTCGCTATCGTTCTGTTGCAGATTCTGCTGGCGATCGGGTTGGTTTTCGTGGGCACTTCGCTTTCCCGTCATTCCATACAGGGAGCATTCGACGTTTACCTCGAAGGCCGCGCTCAAAGCATCGCTGCGATCGTCTATTACCCCGATAGCAGCAGGCCTGGGCTGCTGTTTAATGACGCCAGGGTGCCTCCGTCATCCCAACACGGGCATCCAGAAATGTTTCTGGTCAGAAGCGACCGTGGGGACTTCGAGAAACACACGCCCGGTTTCGATCCGCGTGTTTTTGACGGAATCCCACCGGGAACGAGTTTTTGGGATTTCACAATGCACGGAGACCAGTTCCGGGCCATCGTGTTGCGCGACGTCGCTGTTCAGGACACAGAAGAAGGCGTACCCCTGCCGTTGCCCCGATTGACGGTTATCTATGCCGCCTCCACTGGAGGAATTGAGCATCAGATTACCCGCTTGGGAGTGGCGATCGGCCTAGTGAGCATGCTCGTCCTGTTTCCTACGCTACTACTGGTCTTGTGGTATCTACGCAAAGCGCTTGTGCCCCTTCACGATCTGGCCACAGCGGCGGGAGCCATTTCGGTCGAAAGCTGGAGGTTCGCGCCATCGGAGGCCGCCGCTTCGACAAAGGAACTGGAACCGCTGATTGGTGCCATCACAACTGTACTCGCCGGGCTGGAATCAGCATTCACCCGTCAACGCGAATTCCTGGGCGATGCAGCGCATGAGTTAAAGACCTCCCTTGCCATCCTCAAATCGACGTTGCAGACACTTCTGAACACGCCCAGGCAAATCGCCGAGTACGACGATGGCCTGTTGGCAATGAGCCGTGACTGCGAGCGGTTGGAGCGCCTACTGAACCGGATGCTGCAAACGGCGCGCGCCGAACAACGCATTGCCGGCGGACACGAGCGTCGGCCAGACCCTGTCGACCTGGTGTCATCCTGCGAATCAGCGATCGCACAGTTGGCACAATGCGCCGCAGACAAGGAGATTCGCATTGATTTCAACGCGACGGGAGAATCTATAATTCGCGCCGAAATCGCAGATCTTGAATTGATTTGGCTTAACCTTCTGGAAAATGCAATCCAATACAGTTCCCGCGGATCAGTCGTCGAAGTGACGTGTTGTGTTGATTCCGGCTTGACAACGGTTACAGTGGCCGACCACGGCTGTGGGATTGAACCGGCCCACCTGACGCGAATTTTCGAGCGTTTCTATCGTGTCGATTCTTCGCGCTCGCGATCGACTGGAGGATTCGGACTGGGTCTGGCTATCGCTAAGTCGCTGGTTACATTTTATGGAGGGAAAATTCATGCGGAGAGCTGGCCGGGGAAAGGCACCTGCATCTCGGTGAGCTTTCCGCTGGATCCGGACCGGCGTCGACCAACTGGCGCAACTCCCGCTGCACGGGCCCCAGTGTAATCCCCCGTCATCCGGGCAAGTTGACTTAAGTAGTAGGACTCGCCAACATGCCCAAACAGAACGGCCAACACGGCACCGCGCGTGCGCCCAAAGAGCGTGCTCGAAAGTGCGCTAGCTGTACCCATTCTGGAGCCAATCGTACCCGAAAAGGATACTGCAAGCAATGGCAAGGTGTGTCTTGGGGCGATTCTGGCATTTGAGAGGGTTCAATTACCAGAGGTCAGTAGCACTCCTTCCATCAAATCAATCGGAGTGGCACTCTCGCGACCTTCATTGTTTGTTGCCGTTCGCGGCGGCGTATTTATTGTCCCGTTACGCGGCTACTTCCGAGTCCGATTTATGGCCATCTTATTCCCAATAACAGCAGCTGGGAGAAAGGTCAGTCTTTAGGCCAAATGAGCAGCCTGAAGTGCTCCTTCAGAATCCGCTATGGCCCAGGGACAGTCGGCGGTGTATACGTTCGTCGTATCTTCTTCATGCTGTGTTGTTCCTGACGCACTACCAGCCGCCCCCAAGGGCGTTATAGAGCTGCACCAGCGAAAGCGCTTCCTGCTGCTGGGCGGTCTTGAGGGTCAGCTCCGAGCTATAAAGGTTGGCGTCGTTGGTCAAAACCTCGAGATAGCTGGTTGCTCCTGCGTTATAGCGCATACGCGCCAGCCGAACTGCATCCCGAGTGGCTTCGGTCTGCATCTCCTGTTTTTCGCGGTATTCGCGGGTCTTGCTGTAAGCAACGAGAGCGTTGTCGACATCGCGAAAGGCACCGGCGATCGTCTGCCGATACGTATCGACGAGTTCCTGATCTTCGGCCTTCGCATAGTGGAGATTGTTGGTAAGCTTGCCGCCTTCGAAGATCGGCTGGCTCAAGGAGCCGACCGCATAGTAGTAAAGATTCTTCGACTCGACGATTCCCTTGAGCTGGCTTGTACTGGTTCCGCCCGTACCGGAGAGCGAGAGCTGAGGAAAGAACTGGGCTTTGGCGACGCCGATGTTTGCGTTTGCCTGCGCGAGCAGTTCCTCAGCCCGGCGGATATCGGGACGGCGCTCGAGAAGATCGGACGGCAGGCCAACGGGAACCTCAGTCGGATGCGGAGCCTCGTCGATAGGCAAGCCGCGAGCGATCGGGCCAGGAGCGCGGCCGAGCAGAATGCAGAGGCTGTTTTCCTGCTGGGTGATCTGGCGTTCGAGATCGGGTATCTGTGCCTCAGCGGTGTATTCAAGCTCCTCGGCTTGACGCACGTCGACAAGTGAGTCGCTGCCTCCGGCATCAAGTTTCTGAGTGAGTTCCAGCGAATCCTTGCGAGCCTTCAGTTCGTTCTGGGTGATGGCCAGTTCGGAATCGAGCGTTCGTAGTTCGTAGTAGCTGGTGGCGACGTTCTCCACGAGCGTCGAATACGTGGTCTGCTGCGCCCACTGGGTAGCACGCAGGTAGGCACGAGCAGCCTCGGTCTGGCGGCGATAGTAG
>Ga0182012_10006018_pt1 | contig 12421 bp, 10 predicted proteins | sample 612S2SmetaG_FD_120486 | JGI IMG/M metagenome (GOLD analysis project Ga0182012, IMG submission 120486) | Permafrost microbial communities from Stordalen Mire, Sweden - 612S2S metaG | ecosystem: Environmental > Terrestrial > Soil > Wetlands > Permafrost | place: Sweden: Stordalen | collected...
AATTGTTTTGTTTTCATTCCATGCCATAGACGCGCAACTGTAAAGGATGTTGCCGGTCTGTTCTGTAAATGATGTTGCCGGATTGCACCACGGCTCGTCCCCATATTTTGTTTGATAATATTGAAAACGCGGGGACGAGCCGTGGTTTTTCGCTCGTTCTTGAATCGGCCTTGGTCAACCCCATTGAAGGCCGTCCTGCAACTGAGGGATGACCCGGCGCTTTGGCGGACAAGCCCCGCCGGCCATTCCACGGCGCGCGGCTCCATGTGCCGCAGCACGTCCGCCCGCTCTGCCAACCTGGAACAGAAGAAAACCCCTGGCCGGCGGACCGGTCAATGCGATGCCGTTGGCTGCTTCCCGGCCACCTGGGTGACGACCCTTTTCAAATCCTCCAAGTGCATGGGTTTGGTGAGAAAATCATCCATGCCGGCGGCCAGGCATCCGGCCCGGTCTTCGGCCATGACATTGGCGGTGAGGGCGCAGATGTAAGGCGGCGGCGTGGCGGACCGGTGGGAATGCCGGCGCCGGATTTCGCGGGCCGCCGTAAGTCCATCCATGACCGGCATTTGCAGGTCCATCAAAACCAGATCGTACGCCTTGCCGTCCAAAGCTTCCAAGCATTCCCGGCCATTGTGCACCACATCCGCGGCGTGGCCAAAATGTTGGAGCATCCTCAGGGTCATCAACCGATTGATCCGGTTGTCCTCCACCACCAAAACAGAGAGCGGGTTGGTCTGCACCGCGGAAAGTTGTTCTGCATTGATGGACGGCATGCTTTGCGCTTGTTTATCGTTATAGTTTGTCGGTTTCATGGCGGTTTACATCGGTTTGCAGAATTATAGCGTGATGGAAAGGCACTCTCGATGGCCAACCGGTTCCGTCCGCCCGTCCGGCCACAACTTGCCTGTCCCATTCATCTGAGTGGAATTAAAGCAAGTTATGGGCCAAATTCTGGAGATTGGACACCAAAATCGCGATACGAGGAACAAAGTCCCAACCAAGATGGGGAACGGCCGCCGAAGCAACCGTCCCCCACGTGTCTGTTTCCGTATGTCTGTCGGTTACGCCGCTTTGGCGGTCTGCTCTTTGAGCATCATGCCCAGCAACCCTTCCACGAGACCATTCCCGGCCCCGGCGCCGTTTACCGCCACGTCCGGCACAATCCGCACGTTGCGGTCGCCGACGATCTGCATGAGCTGCATCACCGTGTAGCCCTGCGCGCCCAGCGACTCCACCCCCACACGGTAAGCCTCGGCCTTGGCCGCGCCGGTGGCCCGGATGGCCTCGGCCTCGCCCAACGCCCGCAGGCGGGTGGACTCCGCGTCCCCCGTGGCCTGCTTGACGCCCGCGTTCGCCTTCAACTCCGCGATGTTCACGCCCTGCTCCGCGCCGACCACCGATTGCTGGATGTCCGCCAGCGCCGTCTGGCGCACCAACTGTTGCCGCCGCACCTGCGCGGCCTCCTGCACCTCGTAGGTCTTGCGCCGTTCCTCGGCGATCTTCCGCTCCGTCTGCGTCTCCATCAGCGAAGCCGGTGGGTTTATGTCGCCGATCAACGTGTCAATGGCCTGCACGTCGTAGGCGGCCAGTGCCGTCCGGATATGCTGCGCCGCCTCGGTCTGGCGCTGGCTGCGGGCGCCCAAAAAGTCGAGCACCGTGTAGTCCTGCGCCGAATTGCGGAAGTAATTGCCCACAATCGGCTGCAGCACATGATCCACCAGGTTCTGCATCGACCCCACGCGGGAGATCACCTTCGGCGCGTCCGGCGCGCCGACATGGATGATCTGCGCCACGTCCAGGTTGAACGCAAACCCGTCCTGCGACCGCACCGTGATGGACGAGAGCTTGGCGTCGTAATTATGCGACTCCGTGCGGCTCGCCCAGTTCAGCACGATGTTGGTGGTGGGCACCAGCTCGACCTTCATCACCCGGGTGTTGAGGGGATGTTTTCCCGGATACAGCGGGCACACCCACACGCCCTTGTGACCCACCTGCACCAGGTCGCCGTGCTTGAACTCCACGCCGCTGACATCCTCGTGCGCCAGACCGACGAACGAGATGACCACGCCGACGTAGCCGATGGGTATCTGCACCATCGGAACCTGTTCCACCTGCACAAACCACGGATTCAGATTCCAGGTGCCGGACAGCAGGATTTGCTCCTGTAAACCGCGCCGTCCGCCCTGATCCAGAAACACCTGCGCGTTCTGGAAGTTGTCGTGGTCCGCCATCGCCGGCCCGGCAATTTCGCCGGCGTTGATGGCGCGCCCGTCCAGGGTGGTCACGATGCCCACCATGTCCGGCTCCACGCGCGCCAGCAGCAACGCGTCCGGGGCCATGCCGTGCTCCGCCGCCGCGCCCGACGTGATGACGGTGAACAGGGCGGTGTTGATGCGATACGTTCCCGCCGTGAGCAGGCCCAGTTGCCGGCCCTTTTCCCCGCCGTGCAACAGGAACTTGCGGGCGTCCTGGAACTTGTCGCAATCCACCACCCGGGCCATGATGCGCTCGGCCGGAATCGCCGCGCCGTCCGCGGCCAGCACCAGCGCAATCTCGCCCTGCGGCACCACCGTCACCGCCACCTTGACGATGCGGTACTGCCACGGCCAGTAGCCGAAGTGCAGTCCGGGAGCCAGGGTGTCCGCCTGATACCCCGCCTCCCCGTCCAGCGCGATGAGGCGCCCCGGCGCCAGGCTGCGGGCGGCGAACCGTTTGATGACGATGCCCACCGACCGTTCCCGGATGAGGACAAACCCGGACCAGACTAGCAGAACCCCCAGGCCCAGCCCATACCAGCCGGCCCCCACGCCGAACCACGTCCATCCGAAGCCCAACAGGATATTAGTCATCATACACCATCTCCGATGTGGTTGGGGACCTGGCGCGGGTTGTCGCCGTGCCGGACCGCAACACGTTTTTGCCGGGGAAACCATGGAGGCCCGCAGCCGCGGGCGCCAGAGGATTGCCCTTCCAATGGCCGGCGAGGTTAGCTGACGGGCTGGGTCTTGAAAGTGACCTGGATCACGGTTGCCCGCGACCCTGCGCCCCGTCCCCGGACCTCTGGTTGCCCAGATTCCCGGGGAAGGTGGTTCCCCCGCGCCGACGGGCAGGAAGGCCCGCCGGCTTAGGCTGCATACTGACAAAGCACCTATCCCACAACGCCGGGAAATGTCAAGGCGGGTGGGGTTAACCGGTTGGGAATCAAGGTAATAAAAGTGCTTGAATTTATTGGTCTAAGTCCGACCGGCTGCCAGGCCTTTGCTTGGCCCTGCCAGGGCGCCGGAAAGCCTTTTTGCCAGCGTATCTCGCGGCCTGGATTCGTTCATGGCATCAACGGGCTGAATACGCCTCAGGGAAGAATTTTGTCTCCCACCCGTCCGGGCCAAAGCCGTGCGAAATCACTGGACAAACCGGAATATGGGTATAAAATTGGCTGATCAATCAGACTGGTCGCGTAAGCGGCAACGATGGTCATTGCCGCGTGTCCGCAACCAGGCAACCCAGGCAACCTATGGAACTCAAAGTGGTATGCAACTGCGGCCAGAAATTCAAGTTTGACGTGGAGCCGGTCAACGGCCGGATGCCGTTCGCCGTGAATTGCCCGGTTTGCGGGTTGGATGGCACAGCAACCGCCAACACCCTGCTGGCCCGGAACGGTTTTGTGCCTTCATCATCGTCATTGCCGCCGCCGCTGCCGGCGGCCGCGCCACCGGCCGGCCGGCCGGCCCCGTCCCCGGCGCCCCGGAGTTCCGCCCTCCACCGTTACCAGCCGTCGGCCACCGCCGCGCCGGCGGCCAAGGCGCCCGGCCGGTTCAATTTTGGGCTGGGAATTCTCGGGGCCGTGCTCGGGGCCGGCCTGGGTGTGGTGGTGATCGCCTACGTGGCTTACCGAATTGCGTCCAAGTAACCCGGGACCGGTGGAGTGAACGCCCTGAAAGTATTCGCGCATTGCGCCCATGAACCGGGGCGTAGGGACGATGTTCCACATGGCTGCCACCTATCCCCCTCACCTCCGTCCCGCAAGGCGGGACTAAGGCGCGGCAAACCGGCCCTCTCCCCTGGGGAGAGAATTCCCCGAACAATAAATTCATGCTTTGAACCCTTGAACCAGTGGTTCGCGGAAAATCGTATGGCGTACGGTGGCAAGCGGAGCGCGACACCGCTTTGGATGGGGACGATCAGCCGCGCACGAAAGCGCCGTCGCCTCCCGCGGAGCGCGATCTGCCGGCGCACTCCAAATCGTCTCACACCCTCCGCCCGATTCAGGTTCATGGGTAGGTTGTCGAACCGCCCGAGCGTCCATGGGGGGTGCCCGACGGTAAAAACCAGAATCCGGGAAGTGGATTTCTGCCCGCGATAGCTCGGTTTAACCACCTCCATCCGGCTGCCAGGTCGTTAAAATGGGCGGGGCTTTTATCCAATGTGAAATTGACACCACTGATCCGGTGTGGTTCTTTGCACGCAAAATATTATGCGCATCACACCCACTTTGTTCCCCCGCCTGTCTGGAATCCTGATCGCCGGCCTGCTGACGTCGGCGCAGGCGGACCAGGCCTTCGTGTTGCAGGGGGATGCGGGCGGCCGGCGGTTTGATGGCATCGGGGCCGTGAGCGGGGGCGGGGCCACCTCGGTGCTGCTCAAGGATTATCCGGAGAAACAGCGGAACCAGGTCTTGGACCTCCTGTTCAAGCCCAAGTTCGGAGCCTCGATGAGCGCGTTGCTGGTGGAGGTGCCGGGGGACGGCAACGCCACGCAGGGGGCGGAGCCGAGCCACATGCACACGCGGGATGACCTGAACTACAGCCGCGGTTACGAGTGGTGGCTGATGCGCGAGGCCAAAAAGCGGAACCCCGACCTCTCGCTCGACGCCTGCGCGTGGGGCTGCCCGGCCTGGGTGGGCAACGGCAATTTCTGGTCGCAGGACATGGCCGGTTACTACGTGAAATGGATCCAGGGCCTCAAGTCCGTGTACGGGCTGCAACTGGACGCCATCGGCTGCCGCAATGAACAAGGGGTCAACGAGCAGTTCGTCAAAATGTTCCGCCGGACGCTGGATGCCCGCGGGCTGACCAATGTATTGATCCACGGGTTTGACAACTATGACAAGACCAAATTCGACTGGGTGCGGCACATGACCAATGACGTGGACCTGCGCAACGCGGTGGCAATTTTGAGCAATCACACCATGGCGACCGCCCCGACGCCGCCGGACATCCGGGAACTGGCGGACCGCTACCAGAAGCCGATCTGGAACACGGAGGAGCATGTGTATAAGAAAGGGTTTGACTGCGAAATCAGCCTGGTGCAGGCGTACAACCAGAATTTCCTGGTCAGCGGCGTGACGAAGATTGTGAACTGGTACCTGGCGGGGTCGGTGTATCCGGTGGAATCGTATGCGGAAGATCCGGCGCTGCTGATCGCCAATTCGCCCTGGAGCGGGAATTATCACCCGCGCGAGGTGTTGTGGGGCTGCGCGCACTACGGGCAGTTCACGAAAATCGGCTGGCAGTATCTCAACGGCGGGTGCGGCAAGCTGGACGGCGGCGGCACGCTGGTGACGCTCAAGTCGCCGGGTGGAGATTACAGCATCATCGCCGAGACGAAGGACGCCGGCGGACCGCAGACGGTGACCTTCCAGGTGGGCGGCGGCCTGTCCCCGCACAAACTCTGCGTCTGGCGCAGCGATGCCCAGGCCCAGTTCGTCCGGCAGCCGGACCTGCAGCCGGTGGCCGGCGCCTTCTCAGTGACGCTGGAGCCCAAGGCGGTTTATTCCATTTCCACCACCACCGGGCAACAGAAGGGTTCGTTTGCCGACGTGCCGGCGGCGAAGCCGTTTCCGTTTCCGTATTACGAAACGTTTGACGAGTACACCACGCCCAAACAATGGGGTTATCTGCCGCATTACACGGCGGACATCGCCAGCGTGTTTGAAATCACGGACCGGCCGGACGGCCCGGGCAAATGTCTCCGGCAGGTGGTGCCCGTGCCGCCGCAAAGCTGGGCGCCCGAATGGATGCCGTACACGATCCTGGGCGACCCCAACTGGAACAATTACGAGGTGAGCGCGGACATTTATCTGACCAACGGCTGGGCCGGCGTCATGGGCCGGGTGAATAACGCGGGCAACGGTTACGGGACCGTGCCCCGGGGGTATTATCTGCGGCTGGGGGTGGACGGCCGGTGCGGCTTGTTTGTTTCCACGCAAGGACGCAACAACAACGGTCCAGGCCAGGAACTGGCCACCGGCACGGCCCCGAACGTGGCGGCCAATCAATGGCACAACTTGAAACTGCAAATGGACGGCGACGTGTTCACGGGGCTGGTGGACGGAACGCCGGTGTTGACCGCCACCAACAGCGTCTATCCGCGCGGCGTGGCCGGGCTGATCACTGGCGACACCCGGGCGCGCTACACGGCGTATTTCGACAATCTGCTGATCAACCAAGTGGGCGCACCCACACCCAAGCCGACCAAATTCGACAAAACCCGGCGGCCGATGTATTGAGCTGATGGAAAAATGCGCCTGTTGCGGCATGGAATACCCGGACGAAACCTTGGTTTGTTCCGCGCCTTAATTTCGGGCTTATTTTCCTGACCGCGAGCCTGTTGAACCTGCTTTCCGGCCTGTTCCTCCGCCGGCGCAGGCATCGCACGTTTTCGCTGGTGGGGGGCGGCTTGAATTGTTTACAGATTCCGTTCGGCGCCGTTTCAGACAGGCTCTGGGGCGTGTTCACCATCATCGTGCTCTCGCGCCCATCCGTCCGCGACAGCTGTTGAGCGTCACGATTTGTCCCGGGTCTTCCAGGTTAATCCAAAAAAGAAAACTGAAACCGCGAGCATGGCCAGCACGATGAACGTATAGCCATAAGTCGCCATCGCTGGCCCGTTAAAAAATGAACTCATCGCCGCCAGAGGTTCGTTCCGATTGGTCCATCCCAGAATGGCAACCACCGCAAAAACCAACCAGATGTTAGCCGCTATGAAGTATCGTGTCATAAGTATAAATGTGCGCTGACGCCCAACGGGGATTCAACCACATTTTGGTTTAATCAAACCCGACATCCGGCGACGGTATTGCAGACATTCAGGGTTGTCAACCAGCGTTTACAGCCCCTGAAGGTTGAACCGGGGAAAACCAACTTGATCCATGGCAGCCGAGGTGACGAGGCTCTGACTAATTCACCTGACCTCCAGCCAACACCCTCCAGTCCCGCCATGAGCCTGTCGGCAATTCCCCCTCTCCCGCGGGAGAGGGCCGGGGTGAGGGGGAAGGGATCAGACGAAGTCACCGCTCCATCAGTTGCGGGCGTTCGTCCCTGCCTGGATAAACCTGGCTCGGAAAAACAAGTCCCCATTGCCCCCGCCCGCGCGGCTACACGTCCTCGCCCAGTTCCACGTTCCAGTAAGCCAGGTCAATGAAGTGCCGCCAACTGACGTGCTGGTTGAGGCTGAAGCTGATTTGCACGAAGGGCCGCCATTTGGGCCGTTTGGGTTTGCGGATGAGGTTCAGGCCGGCCTCGGACGGCGTGCGGTTGGCCTTGTGCGTGTTGCACTCGATGCACGAGCAAACGATGTTTTCCCAGGTGGTCGGACCGCCCCGGTCGCGCGGGATGACATGGTCCAGGTTCAAATCCTTCCGGTCAAACACCCCGCCGCAATACTGGCAGGTGTTTTTGTCGCGTTCAAAAATGTTGTGCCGGGTGAATTTCACTTCTTTCTTCGGCAGCCGGTCGTAGGCCAGCAACAGGATGATGCGCGGCACCCGGATGCGGAAGGAAATGGCGCGGACGGATTCCTCCGACGGCGCGCTCTCAGAGAGGTCGCGCCATTGGTCAAAGCTGAAGGTGCGGAAGGAGCCGTCCTCATCGTCAAGCACCACCTGCGCCTGGCCCTGAAAAAGCAGGGTCAGGGCGCGGCGCGCGGTGCAGACGTTGACCGCCTGCCACAGCCGGTTCAGGACCAGAACGTGTTGATTAAGAACAGTGTTCATGAAACCTGGGCGAAATTCTTAGCAAATCCGCGCAAGGTTGTCAATTGATGGACGGTGACAGTATTGTGTCAAACGACGCGGGTTGGCGTTGGCGTTGCCAAGGCGCACCGGGTTCGGTTATCGTGGGGGACATGAAGCAGATGTTCCTGATCGGGCTGGTGTTGCTCGCGCTGGGCGGCTTGCCCGCCCGCGCGCAGACCGGGCCGGATGATCAGTATGTGATGATCTACTCGATGATCCAGCAGGGGGATACGCTGGCCATTTCCGGGCAGCCCGTCCAGGCGATCACGGTCTATGAGGAGGCGCGCCAGGACCTGGAGAAATTTGGGAGCCAATATCCCGAATGGAGTCCGCAGGTGGTGTCGTTCCGCCTGAAATATCTGGCGGACCGGATTGCCGCCACCCTCGCGCAGGTTCCGGCCGGGACGGCGGCCGCGCCGTCCGCCCCGCCCACCGTCCCGCCGGCGGCCCCGGCCGCCGGGGCGGAAACCCAGCTCAACGAGTTGCGCGCCCTCGTGCAAAGTTTGCAGTCGGACAACACCACCCTCAACGCCAAGCTCAAGGAGGCCCTGGCCATTCAGCCCGCCCCGGCGGACGCCGGCGACCTGGCCGCCGCGCAGGAGCAGGTCCGGACCCTCATGAAGGAAAATGATTTGCTGCGGATCACCCTCGCCGGCCACCCCGCCCCGGCGGCGCCCCCCGGTTGGCTGGTGACCTCCAACGCCCTGCTGAAAGCCCGGCAGTCCCTTGCGGACAAGGAAAAAAAACTCGAAGCGCAACTGGCGGCCGCGGTGGCCCGGGCGGACCAGGCCGAAAAGGAAAACCAGGCCCTCCAGGCGCGGTTAAAATCCGTGCCGGCCGGCGACCCCACTGAGTCGGCGTTGCGCGAGGAAAATGCGCGGCTCAAAAAGCAGGCGGCGACCGCGACCGCCGCCGCCGCCGCCAAGAAACCGGCGGACGACTCATTGGCTGCGCAACTGGCCGCCGCGCGAGCGCAGGTGGCGGCGCTCCAAACCGCCGCGCTCCAGGCGGCCGCGGAGAAGGCGGCCTTGCTGCGACAGATTGAAGATTTGGAATCGGCCGCCCCGGCGCGCGCCGGCCGGCCGGACACCAACGCCCCGTAGGAAAACCATGCTGACCCAATATTTCCATGAGCTGATGATTCCCACGCGCGGGCGCGGGTTTTACGAGTTCACCCAAGAAATCGAACAATGGCTGGCGCACCGCCCGGTCCAGGACGGCCTGCTCACCCTGCATTTGAAGCACACCTCCGCCTCGTTGCTGATCCAGGAAAACGCCGATCCGGATGTGCGGCGCGATCTGGAGGTGTTCTTCCTGCGGCTGGTGCCGGACGGCGACCGGCTGTTCCGCCACACGCTGGAGGGGGACGACGACATGCCCGCGCATGTGCGGACGGCATTGACCGCGGTGAACCTCAGCCTGCCCGTCCGGGAGGGCCTTATGACGCTGGGAACCTGGCAGGGAATCTACCTCTGGGAACACCGCCGCCAGGGCCACAACCGCCAGGTGGTGCTGCACCTGATCGGGGAATGAACGCTCCTTTCCGTGTCGCGCAACCGCCGCCGGGAACCATGGACTCAACCCCGCCTAAGCCGTAACCATGCAATCGAAACGCAAGTGGTTGCGCCGTGGATTTTTGCGTAAGGCGAGGCGTGAGATGCGTAGCATATCCTTCATGGATCTGGAAGCACCTTACGACGACGTCCTTACGCAAAAAGACCAAACCAACACTGCGTTTCTATCGCATGGTTACGGCTAAGGGCCGAAAGCCCATCATGGGAAAGCCTGGGGTGAAGCCCCAGGAAACCGCCCCCGCAATAAAAGAAACGGAAGCACAAACCACGCATCGTCGCGCGGCGGTAATCCCATTTCATGCCACAAATGGGCCCGTCCGGGTGATTCTGCCTCTAAGAACGTCCCCCGTGCTGGAAGAGTAATATCAATTACTATAAGCAATAAGCAAAGCAGACCCCCGAAAATAAGACCTCCTCTCAGCATGTAAGGAACAATGCCAATGGCCTGATGCTGCTTCTCAATTGCCCCCAAGCCTTGTTTGCGGATTTCTCTACGGTGGCGCGACCAGCTGACAATTCCACCGACCACAAGACATTGGATCAGCATAAATAGATAGGGGAGCAAATACGCCGCCCCTCACGACCCAAAGCACGCGAACAAACTCCGCAACTCCTCGTCAATCTCCTGCGGCGTGGCCACCGTCTTGCCGATTTCAGCGCGCAAAATTTCCCGGTACCGCGCGCGCAGCCGGTAGCCGGCCTGCTTCACCGAGGCCTCGGACAGCCGCAGTTCCCGGGCGATTTCCGCGTACGTCCCCGCCGCCTCCTCCCGCGTGAGGCAGGCGCTCAAGTGCTCGAACAGCTTGGCCCGTCCGGTGTCGATATACTCCTCGCGCAATCGGGCCATGGTCCGTTCCAGCAACGTCACCGCCCATTGCCGCTCGAACCGCGTTTCCGGCGTCAGCTCGTGCTTCAGCTCCGCGTCCAGATGCGCCTCCGCCATCGCCTGGTCAATCTCCACCGTCTGCCGGAACCCGCCGCGCTTTTGCGCGTGTTCCCGGTCCCATTCATTGGCCATGAACCGTTTCACCGCCGTCAGCAGAAAACTCCGGAACTTCCCCCGCTCCTGCCGGGCGTCCGCCACATAGTTCTTTTCCAGCAGCCGGGCAAAAAACGCCTGCGTCAGGTCCTCCGCCTCGTGGGGCGCCTGCCCCTGCCAGCGGATGAAACAATACAGCGGCCGCCAATACGTCTGGCACAGCTCGCTCAATGCCTCCTGGGCCGTGGCCTCGTCCGTCTGGGCCGCCCGCAGCACCAGGCTCCAGTGCGTCGTCACAAAATGTCCGCCGCCGCCCGTGGTTGCCTTGGTGCTGTCCGCCTTCATGCCGGTTTCACCGTCTTCCCCGTCCGGGCCGATTCGTAGATCGCCATCATCAGGCTGAGGTCCCGCCACCCCTCCTCGCCCGGCACCCGCGTGGGCCGGTTGTTCAGGATGCACTGCGCAAAGTCGTCCATCTCCGCCGCAAAGTGGTCAATTCCCGGCAGCCGGATCTCCTGGCCGTCACTCCGGCGGCCATGGATCCCGCCGTAGCCGTAGCACGGGTCCAGCTCAAACCAGCCCTTTTCCGCCAGCACCCGAAACTGGTCCCGGCCGGTCGCGTAGGACGTGCCGCACCGCGCCAGCACCCCGCCGGGAAACTGCGCCTGCCAGTCAATCGATTCCTCCACGTCCTTGAACTTCACCGGGTCCGTGTTCGTGGCCATCGCCGAAATCGCCACCGGCTCCTCCCCCGTCAGATACCGCGTCGCCTGCAGCGCGTAGATGCCCACATCCATCAGCGGTCCGCCCCCCGACAGCGCGCGGTTCAGCCGCCACTGCTTCGGGTCGCCAATCCGGAAGCTGTAGCTCGCCTCAATCAGTTTCGCCGCGCCAAACACCTTTTCCCGCACCAGCCGGATGCATTCCAAATGGTTGGGTTCAAAGTGCAGCCGGTAGCCGACGGCCAGTTGCCGCCCGGCCTGCTTGCAGGCGTCAATCATCTGCTGGCATTTTTCCGGGGAAACCTCCATCGGCTTTTCGCACAACACATGCTTGCCCGCCTTCGCCGCCTTGACCGTGTGCTCGGCGTGCAGCCCGTTGGGCGTGACCACATACACCACGTCAATGTCCGGGTTGTCGGCCATCTGGCTCATCGTCTCGTAATTATAAATGTTCTTGTCGGGAATATTATACTTCGCCTTCCAGCGTTCCGCCTTGGCCGGCGTGCCGGTGACGAGGCCCGCCAGCCGGCAATACTGGGTCTTCTGGAACGCCGGGGCGATCTGGTAAGTGCTCAAACTGCCCAGCCCTGCCAGCGCAAACCCCACTTTGCGGTCGGGGTCGGCCGCCCGGCCCGTTGCGGTCAGCAGCCCCGCCAGCGGCAGGCTGGCGGCGGCCAGGGTGGCGGTTTTCATGAAGTCCCGGCGGGTGGATAAATTAGCGTTCATGCCGGCAAGCATAAGGCGGAAACCGTGGTGAATTCAACCGGTAAAATTCCCGGCCCGCCGGTTTGCCGGGCCGATTCAAGAACCGGGGTGGGGACGGCTCGTCCCCATCGTTTGTTTGATAACATTTAAAACGCGGGGACAAGCCCGTCCCCACCCCGGTTTTCGCGCGTTCTTGAACCGGCCCCGGCCGCGCGCCCTTCGCCCTGTTCGTATTGGAAGTTTGACGCTAACTTTGTTCGCACCCATACTCAGAAGCGATGGCCAACAACAGCATGCTTGCAGATCTGTCGAAACACGCCCGTGATGCCGTCCGCCATTACTGGCGAACGCGGTCCCGGCAGTTGGAGAAACAGCGTCAAGCTGGCGGATTGGACCAAGGACTGCGCAGCGCCGTGACCGGCGGCGCCCA
>Ga0182012_10006021_pt1 | contig 12416 bp, 11 predicted proteins | sample 612S2SmetaG_FD_120486 | JGI IMG/M metagenome (GOLD analysis project Ga0182012, IMG submission 120486) | Permafrost microbial communities from Stordalen Mire, Sweden - 612S2S metaG | ecosystem: Environmental > Terrestrial > Soil > Wetlands > Permafrost | place: Sweden: Stordalen | collected...
CGACAAACTGGATGCCAATGACGTGGCGGAAATTCCGCCCGAAGTGCAACGGGGGGACCCGAAGAGCTGGCAGTTGATTTTGGGATTGGCGGCGTTCGTTTGCATTATTGTGCTGGCTATCGTCTTCTATCTGATTCAAACGGCGCGCAAACTGTATGTGGAAGATGAGCAGCAGGCCAAAGTTGAGCAGCCAGCCAAGAAGACTGACGTAGGCGCTGGTGCGGCAGTTTCGCTGACGCCGACGTTAAGACTCTATACGGATCTCGCTGCGGGTACAGTTACGATTGACAACCAGGCACCGCAAAGCATAGTGGACGGCGAACTGAAGCTTGATAACTTGACGCCGGGACAACATTCAATGAAAGTGGCGGGGTCGAACGGTTCGGCTTCGTTTCAATTTGAAGTGACGGGCCGCAATGCGCCGAAGGTGATTGGTACGCCAGTCGCCAATAATGCTTTGGCAGTGTTGGTATCGGAACAGGACGGGCACGGGCAGGCGATTACGAGCGCCGGCAGGGCTGAAATCTTAGTGGACAACAAGAGTGCTGGGCAAGCGGATGCGGCGGGATTGGAACTAGTGGGATTAGGAACAACAGATCACGTCCTACAGGTGATTCACGACCGGGACCGGCAACCGTTTGTGATGACTTACACGCCGGCGCCAGTTTTGACGGCGTATGTTAAGTCGGATTCAAACACGGGCATCTTGCAAGTGCAGACGGGCGAAGATGGCGTTGACGTTTACATTGAGAATGTTTTGTTTCGGCGGAAGACTGACCATGGCATGGTACGTATTTCGATTCGGGCGGGCAAGTATCCGATACGAGTCCATAAAGATGGATTTGTGGATCCGCCGGCTGAGTTAGTAGAAGTGAAGAAGGCCGAATTAACACAAGTAGCCTTCCAATTGCTGCCCCTGGGCAATGTGGCCGGATTGCGCATTAAGGGAGCGCAGCCGGGGACAACGACCTATATTGATCGTGAATTTGTGGCGGCGATTGGTCCGGATGGGGGCGTGAGTATCTCGAACATCAAGCCGGGCGACCATACGATTGAACTGCGGCATGAGCTGGAAGTGACAAAGAAATTGCAGCGCACATTCAAGGCGGGTGAAGTGATAACGCTTTCAGGAGCGGATGTGGCGCTGGAGAAGAATCCAGTGGAAGTGAAGCCTGCGGCTAGTGGGCCAAACGGGGAGAGCGTAAAGCCAGCGAATCAGAGCGCGAACGACATGGCCAGTTTGAGCTTACCGGAGGAACCCCATTCGACGGGTTGGACGCTGATGGAGGTAGAGGTGGAGCGAACGCCGATCCTTTTGAATCTGCCGAATGACCAAGCACCCGGGGCGAATATCCCCTTCGAGTTTCGATAAGCCATGGACGAACGACAGTTTTACCGGGAATCGGACGTAACGAAGCCAGCCACTTTGAACTGCGCTTACTGCAGGACGACAGACACCTATGAATTGCGGTGGAAGGTAAGAAAAAAGATCGCTTCGTTACCGCGGAATGCGGATGAACGCGACCGAGCGAAGTTTGCAAAATCGATGAGCTACATGGTTTTGCTGGATGACAAAATGGTCTGCAAACGCTGCCGACGGACATTTGAGATTTCAGGTATCAAGACGACAGCGTTCTTGCAGGAATGAACGTCTCAATCAATATAGTCGTAAGCGACGGTGGTGAGGAATTCCGGGAATTCGCTAGCTTTGGTCATGTCGGCGAAAATTTGGGCGGCCAAAGGAAAGCTGCCGTTATCGAAACGTTGCGGACCAAGCTGGGAGCGAAGTTTATCGAGAACCGCGGGTATAGCCGCAAGAACAGTGTCGACCGTAATTAGGTTGTTGTTTGCCGTGCGGGCGCCGTGGTGTGCCCATTGCCAAAGCTGAGCGCGGGAAATTTCGGCTGTGGCGGCATCTTCCATTAGGTTGTAAATCGGAACGCAGCCGTTGCCATTCAGCCAAGACTCGAGATACTGCAAGCCTATATCGATGTTCATTTCGAGGCCCTTTTCAGTGATGTCGCCAGCAGGTACCGCCAGAAGATCAGAGGCGGAAACAGCAACGCGGTTCAGACGCGAGATCTGATTGGGCTGAGGCATGTACTCATCAAAAATTGCTTTGGCGATAGGCACCAAGCCTGGATGAGCCACCCAGGTGCCATCATGACCGGCGGTTACCTCGCGCAACTTGTCCTGTTTCACTTTGGCGAAGGCGGCATCGTTCGCGGCTGTGTCGTTCTTGATGGGGATCTGCGCGGCCATGCCACCCATGGCGTGAATGCCGCGACGATGGCAGGTTTGGATGAGCAGTTCGACATAAGACTTGAGGAAGTGCTTGTCCATTGTGACGAGAGATCGGTCTGGCATGAGGCAATCGTCACGATGGCTCAGTTTCTTGATGAAGCTGAAGATGTAATCCCAACGGCCGCAGTTCAAGCCAGCGGAATGGTTGCGAAGTTCGAAAAGGATTTCGTCCATTTCGAAGGCGGCGGGGAGAGTTTCGATGAGCACCGTGGCGCGGATGGTTCCTTTGGGAACTCCGAGGAGATCTTCAGAAAATTCGAAAACGTTGTCCCAAAGGCGAGCTTCGAGGTGGCTCTCCATTTTGGGCAGGTAATAGCAGGGCCGCTTGCCTTGCGCGCTGAGCGCTTCAACGTTGTGAAAGAAGAACAGGCCAAAATCGAAGAGCGAAGCTGAAATGGGAGCGCCCGCTACTGAAACGTGCTTTTCGTTCAGATGCCAGCCACGTGGGCGCACAAACAAAACTGCGGGATTGGGAATGAGTTTGTACTGCTTTCCTTCGGGCGATTGAAAATCGATGGTGCGGCGCACGGCATCGCGCAAGTTTAACTGGCCCTCGACGCTATTGCGCCAAGTGGGCGAGTTCGAATCTTCGAAGTCAGCCATGAAGGCGCTGGCTCCGGAGTTCAGCGCATTAATGACCATTTTTCGATCGACGGGTCCAGTGATTTCGACGCGGCGGTCTTGGAGTTCGGGCGGGATTGGAGCGACCTGCCAATCGTGAGAGCGAACGCTGGCAGTGCTGTCGAGAAAGTTAAACGATCTGCCAGCACGCAGATCCGCCAAGCGCTTGGCGCGGTTCGCTAATAACTGCTGACGCGTTGGTTCAAAGCGTTCCGCTAAAGCTTGCAAGAACTGCAGAGCGGGCGCAGTGAGGATTTCCTGTTCCGCTTGTGAACGGACGGGGGACAAGAGGCTGATACCAGAGGCTGACTCTTGGCTAGGTGCGGGAGAAGGGCTGCTCATGAGATGACTCACTTCCGTATTGTTAGGGTACCCCTCTGCCATTGGCAGTTCAATAAGCTCGGCGAATCACGATACTATCAGGGGTTATGAAGACACTGGTGACTTGTTGCGCGCTGGTTGCAGTTATGGCAGTAGAACCCTCGGGCACGCTTCTTGAAAAAGACGAAGTTAAGGTAGTTCGGGCATTAGAAAAGCCGCACGTAAAGGGGAAGTTCCATGACCACGCTCACAACCGGGTGATGATTTACCTGCAAGGGGGACGGCAGCGCTTCGAATATCAGGATGGGAGGCCAAGTGAAGTAGTTGATTTTAGGGCGGGAGAAGTGAAGTGGAGCCCGGCGGAGGGTATGCACTCGGCGGAGGTACTAAGTGATGATCCGTTCAATATTATTGAGATCGAATTGAAGACGCCCGGCCAAATCAGAAGACTGATTACAGACGATTTGGACCCTGTGAAAATTGATCCAAAGCACTACAAGGTGGAGTTTGAGAATTCTCAGGTTCGGGTCTTGCGGGCAAGAATTGAACCGCATGGCGTGGCCCCACTGCATGTCCATTCCGTGAATCGGATAACGGTGTTCTTAACCGATCAACAGTTTCGCGTCACTGACGGGAAGGGCAAAACTGAGATCGTGACCCACAAAGCAGGCGATGCGGTTTGGGGTACGCCGACGAAACACAGGGAAGAAAATTTGAGCGACGAACCCTTCGAAGTAATTGCTGTGGAAATTTTGGGATAGCGTGGCTCACTTTAGATCAAGCTTTTGTTGCTTCGGCGGCGGCGGAGGATTTTCTTGCAAGGTGCGTTGCTGATTGCGCAACATGGCAGCGGTAAATTGCCAGGTGGGTGCTGGCGAATCGCGCCAAGGCGCAGCGACAGTGACCATGCAGTAACAGCCGCTATCGGGATCGACCTGAAAAAAACCGGCGTGGCTGCGAATTAAACGCTTGGAATCTTCGGTTGTTGCATGGCCGACCTCAATCAGGCCGCAATCGATGGGAACTTCGTCGATGGAGAGCATCCCGGCCGGAGTGACGAAGAAGAATTCGTTTGAGAAATGTAGGCCTATGCGGCGTTTGAGCGGATTCTTGATTTCGTTCAAGAAATCGGCACGGGAAGCTTTGATCTCATAACAGACGCGCTTCATTCCCAAATGCGCGTAGCAATTCAGGGCGAACGCATCGAGGCGCTGTAGGCTTTGACGACTGCGCCCAGTGCCAACCCGCAACTCGCGCAGAAATACCCATTCGGACTTTTTTGGATGAAGGGACGCTTCTACGATGTCGAGCATTGAACACGCAGTAAATGATAAAGTGCGGGTCTCAACTTCCGGCGGGGCGGGATGAGCGGTGTTTGTCGTCACAGGATCCACCGGTTTATAGGAGCAATTTTACTCGAATCGCTCAGGCAGGAAAGGCCAGAGGCCTGACGGGTGATCCGGTAGCGCCACGAATATTCATAGGCGCAGCTACGAAAGTGAATTCGTAAATTTGTTCCAGAGCCAATTGTTCCAGGTTCAGAACCTCAATGATGTAAACGCCAGAATCGACTAACAAGTGTTTGTGGACCGCCATTTCCGGACTCGGAGTTTTTTCAAAAGCGACGGTATCGGAGCCAACGGCGAAAACTTTTCGGGAGGTGAGCCACTGCGCTCCTTCCGGGACTGGGCCTGGACCGACAACGCTGTTGACGTAGCGTTTGGCGTCTTGGAAGTAGCGCGCCCAACCAGTGCGAAGCAGTACCACATCGCCTTGCCGGATGTCGGCGCGAGTGGCGCGGCTCAAGTGGTCAGGCGATATTTCAAAGTCTTCGGGGAGCACTTCTACACCTTGGAGCCCAGCAATATCCAGCAGCACTCCACGTCGAACTATCGGTTCGATTGTGTCGACTCCTAGTTCAGACATGCCGGATCCATAGCTATGTTCGACGGCTATCCCGCCATAAAACTTACCGTTGCAAGAAAAATGACTGAGCGAATCGATATGCGTGCCTACATGAGTGCCGAGAGCGATGGCATCGGCGGCGGAGGAAGTTCCGTTGCTGTAGACGATGTCGCCGTGCCTCTTCGTCAAGCCGTAGAGGAATGGAGGATGAGTGGGGAAATGTGGCATGCCCGGGAAATAAGGCTGGCCGAGGTCGTAAGGACGAACGTTTAGAAGGTGATTGGAATCCATTGGGATCTCTGGAACAGTTCCTGGATGAATGCTATCAGACGGTAAGTTATTGAGAGGATGAGGCCAAAACCTGCTTTGTTCGGTCGGAATGAACTGCTAAATTGCACGAAAGATAAGGAAACGCGATTGGTCCAGTTGATTTTAGTAGTCCGAAGCGGACCAAAATATTTGTGTTTTCGTGGCTTTTGGGTTCTACTGCTAGATATGAAGGGTATTGTATTGCTAGGTTCACCTGGGAGTGGACGGAGCACCTTAGGACGGATTTTAGCTAAGCGGTGGGACATACCGCTCGTGTCGACGGGAGACCTGCTGCGGTCTTCTGCTGAGAAGATTGGACCGGTGGCCAGGGCGATCCGCCACACAATGGACGGTGGCAACCTGGTGAGCGACGAGATGGTGAACCACCTTATGGTTTCACAGTTGGGAAGCCCAGATTGCGCGAACGGATTTGTGTTGGATGGCTTTCCGCGAACGCTAGCGCAAGCCCTTTTTCTGGACGAGTATCTGCGGAAGACCGGAGCGCCAGAGCCGCTCGTGCTGGAGATGAGCATCACGCCCGAAGCTGCTGCGGAACGGCTTAAATCTCGATTGCAGTGTGTGGGCTGTGGAAGGGTTTACAACAGTAAACTTTGGCCGGCAAGCCACGCCAATTCTTGCGACGACGATGGTCTGCCGTTAGTGAAACGCGCTGACGATGAAGAAGAATCGATTGCGACGAGCCTGCGGCGCTATTCGGAAACCGTTACTCCAGTAATTGAACATTATCAAGGTGGGAACTATTACACCCTTGACGCAGCTTTAACGCCCGGCAGTCTGCTAGAGATCGCAGAGGGCATTGTTGACTCGCAAGAAATGCGTCGCTACGCGGTTGCTTAGCACCGATGATTTTTCATTGTTTGTTCATCGCTAATTCACTTTCGCCGCGTAAGCTGAGCAGTTATGAGGATCGCTCTGTTTACAGAGACGTTCCTGCCGAAGATTGACGGCATTGTCACGCGGCTTCGTAATACTGTTGTTGAACTGCAGCGCGCTGGACACCAAGTGTTGGTCTTCGCGCCAGGCGAATTCCGTTACGAGTATGAGGGCGCGCAAATTGAGGGGATGCGGGGGTCGAGTTTTCCACTTTATCCCGAGTTAACTCTTTCTTTTCCGCGGCCGTTCATACGTCAGAAACTCATTGATTTCCGTCCGGATTTGGTTCACGTCGCCGACCCCGCCTGCTTGGGCTTAGCGGGGATTTATTACAGCGACGTGCTTGGTTTGCCACTCGTGGTTTCATACCATACCAGGCTTCCGAAATATCTAAAGTATTACGGTCTTGGCGCTTTCGAGCCAGCTGTTTGGAAGTTAATGAAGCTGCGACACAACAAGGCGCAGTTGAATCTTTGCACCTCTTCGGTCATGGAAACAGAATTGCGCTCGCATGGGGTAGAACGAGTTTGCTTGTGGCCAAAGGCAGTTGATACGACTGAGTTCCATCCTAGATTTGCTTCGCGAGAAGTTCGGAGCACGTTGAGTGGAGGGCATCCGGAAGATCCGCTTTTTCTCTATGTTGGAAGGCTGTCGGCCGAAAAGGGGATTGAGCGGCTTCGACCAATTTTGGAAGAGATTCCACGATCACGCTTGGCCATTGTGGGGGGCGGCCCGAACAAGGCGGCTTTGGGAGCATACTTCGCCGGTACGTCAACATTCTTCGCCGGCTATTTGACGGGACGCCGGCTTTCGGAAGCGATGGCGTCGGTGGACGCGTTGGTACTGCCTTCAAAGACAGAGACTTTGGGACTTGTATTGATGGAAGCCATGGCTGCGGGGTCGATCATTATCGGCGCCAACGCCGGCGGCATTCCGGACATAGTGGAAGACGGGATAAACGGATTTTTGTTCGACCCGGATCTGCGGGGAGATCTAGCGCGGGTTGCGCGTCGTGCGATCACCGACCGTGATGTGTGCCAAGAGATCCGGGTTAAAGCGAGAAGCCAAGCGGAGCAATGGGGTTGGGCGGCGTCTACCGAACAGTTACTGCGCTTTTACGAAGCGGCCAAACAGGTGCCGAGGCAAGCAAAATCTGCCCGAGCGAACGCCCCTTGGATGCTAGCAATGAAGAGAGCAGCTGTTGGCAGCATGAAGATATTCCTATCGTGAAACAACTCGACGGAGAGCCTCCCGCGCTTCGCGCCGCGTATCTTTAATTGCTAGGCCCGTTTCGTAAGTGCGATACACCTGCTCGAAAACTTGATCCCAGCTGTTACGATTAGCGAATTTCCGGGCTGCTTGACCGATAGACTGGCGGAGAGTGTGGTCGCGCATGAGAAGGCCGATGTCTGCTGCAAAGTCTTCTGAGAGCATGCCAGAGACTCGATTCTCGATGCCCACACGCCTTCCGGTATCGGGTGAGAGGACCACCGGGACACCGCTGGCCATGGCTTCCAAAATAACCAAGCCGAATGTATCAGTAAGAGAGGGAAAGACGAAGGCATCCATGCGGCAATAGGCGGCGGCCAATTCCTGGCCACGCAAAACACCCGCAAACTCGGCATTTTGTAGATGATTACGCAGCCATTTTTGTTGACCGCCATCACCAACCAGAAGCAGCTTGAAATTACGCTCGCCCGCAGCTAGCAGCTTGCGTTCGAGTTCAACAAACAGACGAACATTTTTCTCGGTAGTAAGGCGGCCGACGTAACCAATACAGAACGGATGATTGCCGTTGCCATTCACAAGCCGCGTCGGACAATAATCAGAAACATCCACTCCATGCGGCATTATAAAGGCGGGACGGCCCGTTCGAGCGTGCAGCAGGTCTACCAATGTTTGGTTTGGCGCGAGCACAAATGCGGCGGTTCGGTAAAAGCGTAATAGGCCACGCAGTGTTTGGCGCTCTACCTGCGCCGCGCTTCGATTACGCAGTTTTTGCGGTAAAAGGTTGAGCACTCGATGCAGACGGCGCGACAGGTATTCATGCAGGTTGGTATGCCAGGACGCCACCATTGGCACGCGCATAAGATGACTGACCCAAAGTCCCAGGAACCCCAAATCGCCAGGTCCGGTAATGTGAACTAGATCAGGTTTAAACGCGTCTAGGTGGCTTAGGACCTGTTGTTTATACCGGCTCATTAGCGGATCGAAATAGAGAGTTTTGTCGACGGGAAAAGATGCTGGGCCGCGTTTCAGCTCAAGGATTTCTAGCGAGCCATCATGAATAACCCGAGTATCGCGCCCGCCGCGAATCAGTAAGAGCGGCAAGTGTCGGGCGCGCGCAAACTCCGCAAGGTACCGACTTAAGGTGGCCACGCCGTTCGCTTCATAGAAGGTGTCGGCAAAAAAGGCCACACGTATTGGAGGAGTCGTAGATGTCTGCAATTGTTGGCTCTACCCATCCTGAGTTTATTACGTTGGCGTTTCAAGGTTTGCGGGAAATGGGCGAACAGCGCGTTAGTTGGGCGATTTGGCGCAAAACACCCAATCGAGAAGCGTTACATGACGGTAAATGCGGGCAATGGATGGTGGCCTAAGAATTGCACCTCAATAAGCGCAGGAGGTTCCACAATGAAATTCAACCATATCCTATTTCCCATTGACTTTTCCGCTTACAACCAGAATTTGAACACGCAAGTGGAGTGGCTGGCAACGCGTTACCAATCGAGGGTAACGCTCCTGCACGTATTTGAAATTCCTTCCAGCTGGTATGGCGGAGCTGATGCGCCCATGCTGAGCGGTCAAGACATCGTGGCGTTTGCCGAGGCCGAAAAGAAGCGTTTACAGGAGTACAAAATTGCCATACCAGAATCCCAAGTCGAGCGGGTATCGTTAGAGGGCGGAGCGGCTTGCCACATTGCCGAATGGGCCAAAGACCATGCGGTTGACCTAATTGTGATGGGGACACATGGATTTGGAGCGTTGCGGCGTATGCTGCTGGGTTCTGTTGCTATGAAAGTCCTGCACGATGTGGAGTGCCCTATTTGGATGCAAACCACCAAGCTGGAAGGGACCCTGGAGATCAACGGAATTAAGACGATTATTTGCCCGATTGAGCTAACCGGCGAGACAGTTCCGCTGTTGCACTATGCTGGCGAGGTAGCAGCAACGCTTGGCGCCCGCGTACGACTGGTGCATGTAATTCCAGAGCAAGACGTTCGCGCGTACAAGTATTTTGACGGCGATTTTCATCAGCGGCTTAGAGACACAGCGTTGGAAGAGATTGCACGGAAACAAAAAGAGGCGGGGACAGATTTTCCGGTCACGATCACGAAGGGTAATATTGCGAGCGATGTGGCGGAATTGGCCCTTGACCAGAATGCCGAACTCATACTTACTGGGAGAGGCAAAGCGCGGAGTATGTTTGGATCGCTCCGAACACATGTAACGGATATCATTCGCGAGGCTCCATGCCCCGTGTTGAGCTACTCAATGGACTGGCTAGCCAGGGAATTTCATCCGGCCCTTAGTGAACCTGTGACGGCTCATCTGCCAGTGGTTTCACTCGCCTAATCGGTTGGGAAAACTGGTGCGATTAATGGCGCTCCATCTTTTCTTTCGCTAATTGAAGATCGGCCGCCAAACTGGCCGGGCTGCGGCCCTCCGCCACCTTCCGAACGATGGCGCCACGCAACCCGGTTAAGCCATCAATAAAGGATCGCTGAGCAGTAATCAAGTAAATGGCGGGCTCTCCAGAAGGCGTCTGAACAGGATAGACATATTTAAATTCAACCGCTGCTCTGAAGTAGTGCGAAGCAAAGAGCATTTTCGAAATAATGGCATACCGGGAGCCGAATTCAGACGGGAGGCGTTGGATGATGACGTGCTGCGTGCGGAGAACATGTTTGAGTCCGAACGCGGCTTCTTGCCAGTAAAAAAAATCCTCGGTGTCGGCGGGCCTTCCGGCAGGATATGTGGATGCATAGTGGATTAGATCTGGCAAAGCTTTGCCAATGCGGGTTTCGGAGCCAATCAGCGAGTGGAGGCCCTCTGCCAACGAATAAGGAGCTGGCGTGTCATAGTAAACAGCCAATGCGCGGTCTCCTTGCATCCGGTACCTGTTTAAGTAATCGATGGTCATTTTACGGACGAGCAAATTGGATTTTTCGTTGGCATCGGGCGCATCCCAATTGATGCTCGTTTGCAAGGCTTGCATGGCTTCAGCGGGTAGCTTGTAGGAACAATGACCCGGATGACAAGCGAGTATCTCCGACTTCTTTATGTCTGGAGCGAAATCAACCAAATCAGATTCGGCGGGCGGAGAACTGAAGCGGTGAGTGCGAATAACCTCTTTCGTCTTCTCAAAATTTTCGATGTCGCGAAACGCCTTTATAAAGTCATCGGAAGTGATCTTGATTAGGACGACGCCGATCATGCGGACATCGTCCGGCTGGCCTGTTGGCACGATGCGGGCAATGGCTTGACCGGCCGCTAGCTTCTCAAAATCGTCGCTCGAAAGATGGAACTCTTTTTCGAGACCTTCTTGCAATTGGGCCGGCAAGGTCTGAGATTGAGTGAACGCAGCCGAACAGAGAAGGACGACTAAGGCTAGGCAATTAAATCGCGATATCAGCATGCGCAACACCTAGTAAAACATGTGTCCTTGATAAGTTTTTGGCGGCGGCAGGCCGAAGCGTTTGAGAATCGATGCCGTGACATCTGGCAGCGTAGGCGAGATGGGGCGGATGGGTTTGCTGCTGAACAGGACGCCCGGAACGTCCGCTGGATTAATGCAATGATCGGCAATCCAGGCGTCGTTGTTGTCTTCGATCTCCTGCGTTGGAACTTGGCCGAGGCCAGTTTGCCAGGAGGCACGGTAGCCTCGGGCGTAGCCAATAATTAGATCGGGCGCGACGTTTCGATTTTCGGATGAAGGATGAGTGGTTGCGACGGTTTCAATGACAACGTTAGCGTTGACGGGGTCGCGAAAGGCCAGCAGCTGGTTGCGCAGATTAGCGATGATATTTTCAGCAGAAGCTTTGGAGACTGTGCCAAGGTGCTCCCTGCCCTGCAGGTTGAGATAAAGGCCGTTGAGGCCCATGGCATACGCTTCGGTGTGTGCCCAATCAATCGCGCCATCAATTTGCGTTGCGAGGAACCCTCTTTGGCGCAACCACGAATTGAGGTGGAGAGCTCGGTCGAACGTGGTGAAGCCATGGTCGGAGATGATGAGCAGTTCCGCATCAGGCTGGCGGAGGCGAACAGTGCCGACGCACCTGTCAACCTCGCGATAAACCTTCAGCAGTTCTTGATCGTGCTTGCCCCAGAGAATGTGGGAGTTCTGATCGATAGAGGAGAAGTAGAAGAATAGAAAGCCGCTCTTGAATTGGCGAAGGCAGAAGTCTAAAGCGTTTGACTCTTCTTTCAAGATTAGTTCCGCTTGCTGACGGAATTGAGGGAGATCGAGCACTTCTTGACGCAGGGCGGAAGTGTCTTCGGGGATGCCGAGCGTTGAAAAAGCCCCGAGATCGGCTTCCATGTTGCGCGCCCAACTCGATGGTGAGGAAACGGGAAGGGCGGGGGCAGAAGGATCGAGATTGATGGGCGAAATGTAAATCTCAATACCAGGATGGAGTTGTTTGGCGAAGATGCGGACGATACCTCGGACGGAAGACAGGTGAGGGATTAGGGGGAATTCGACTGTGAGCCAGTCTGACCATTCGCCTTGACGAAGGATGATGGCTTGATCGGCGATTTTGATGCGGGCAACATCGTTTGTCGAGTCAATATCCAGAATTAGCGGCATCGAAGTTGAGACGTGATCTTTGCGAAGAGGATTCGGCGGTCCTTCGAGAGTCAGTATTGCGCGGCCTTTGGCGGATTGTGTTTTGACGATGCGCCCACCCGGCAAGGAACGAGGTGACTCAGCAGGGTCGTCCGTAAAAAAAGTAAAGGTTCCAAGAGTTCCTAAGAGATCGGGAGTGCCCATCCCGCCGAGACCCCGCCCCGATTCTTCCGGCGGATAGTTGGCGGGCATTCGTTGGACAATGGCAGAGATA
>Ga0182012_10006022_pt1 | contig 12415 bp, 11 predicted proteins | sample 612S2SmetaG_FD_120486 | JGI IMG/M metagenome (GOLD analysis project Ga0182012, IMG submission 120486) | Permafrost microbial communities from Stordalen Mire, Sweden - 612S2S metaG | ecosystem: Environmental > Terrestrial > Soil > Wetlands > Permafrost | place: Sweden: Stordalen | collected...
AGTGGAAGATGTCCGTCATCTACCTTCTTCCCTTCCCGAATTACTAACCCTACCTTCATCCAAGACGCGACGGCTATCGATCGCGGCCGACTGACATGGGCATTGGGAGTTTCCTATGCCGTCAGCTTGTGTTCCACGCAGCATGAACATACCGCTGCCATTCGCCGTTTAAGCGCGGTGGGCGATAACTCCATCGAACACGGATCCTGGCCGGGATGAAATCACACCTCCCCGCGCACCCACCCATTGAGTTAACAGGCATATATACAAGGTCCATCTCTCAATGGAATTGCTGATAATTCGGCATTGCTGAAGGGTCGGCGAGTAATAAGTTATTAAGTCGTTTGGATTCAATCCGGAAGTATGGCATCGCGATTGCAACTAATCATGGCAGTGGAAGATAGCCGTTGGAGAAGAACAATCAATACCAGCGCAGGAGAGAACAAATGAGTTCATTTGCTATGGATGGCAGTATTGGCCTCAAGACTAATCTTGGCAACGCAAAGAGCCGCGAACGACTACACGGAGTGGGGGAAGACGCGTTGCTCGCAGCTGCAAAGAGCGGCAATTCAGAAGCACTGGAGGCTCTTTTGCAGCCTCATTCGAAAAACATCTTCCGGGCGCTTCAGCGTATCACCCGAAACCGAGAGGACGCAGAGGACGCCCTCCAGGACTCCTTCATGAAGGCATTTATGCACATCAAGAAATTTAACGGTAAGTCGAAGTTCTCGACGTGGTTGACTCGGATTGCGATCAATTCCGCACTCATGATAGTCCGGAGGAAGAACGCAAAACATGCACGCGTCGATCCTTCCAGAGACAGCGCTGCTATCAGTCTTGAGGCGGTTCCCGACCGAACGCCCAATCCAGAAGCAGCCTACTTGCGGGATGAGCGAGGAGCTCTGGTCCGTCGTGCTGTCTCCGAAATGGCGCCGACCCTTCGCGAGCCCTTGATCATGCAGCACTTCGATCAACTCTCCGTAGATGAAATCGCAGAGCAGATGGGCCTATCTACTGGAGCCGCGAAATCGAGGCTTCTGCGAGCACGATGGCAACTTCGTCGATCTTTAGCAAAGAGCTCACTGTAGAGAGAATTCCAACTTCACAATGCGCCGCATCTTCCAAATGCGGCAGCAGACTGGATGGCTCCATTGCTTTCCAGGCAGGAGAAACGAAGAGGAAGTTTATGTTCACGACAGACAAACCGAGCGAAGGTGGGGAGCCAGGTCTTCCTGGAGCGAACGCGAAGCAGCCTCGTTGGTGGAAGGCTGTGTGGTGGGTGGAACGCATAACACTGACCTCTGGTTTGAGCCTGCTTGCGATCGTTGGTGTAAGTCGGCTCGAGCGCTCGATCTCCTCGCAAGATGCACTCAAGGCCTTCACAGATTCAAGTACGCCTATTGCGTCCTCTACACCCAGAACGGAAGAGGAGGAACGTCTTACAGTTCCAGAACGCGCACCTTCATCGGAAGGCGCAGTACCAGCGGATTCGGGGGCGAGTTCAACAAAGCGCAATGTTCCTATCGCTGTGCTGAAGATTCGCAAGATTGATCTGGAAGTACCGGTCTTCGATGGAACAGATGCTCTGACCCTCAACCACGCTGTAGGCCGCATTGAGGGAACGGCTCAGCCTGGCGGCCCAGGAAACATGGGCATCGCCGGTCATCGTGACACTTTCTTCCGCGGTCTGAAGGATATTCGCAAGGGGGACGCAATTGAGTTGACAACGAGAGAGGCGATACGGAGCTACACGGTAGACGAGATCCAGGTTGTGACCCCTGAAACCGTCAGTGTTCTGGGGCCCCGAGAGAGTCCCTCTCTGACCCTTGTAACTTGCTTTCCATTTTACTTCGTCGGTAGCGCGCCAAAGCGTTACGTCGTCATGGCTTCTCTAACTGGAGAACAAAGAAGCGGGCCTGATAAGTGAATACTGGTCCAAAACCACAACAATGCAACGCACAAAGGAGAAACGATGAACACTCGCAATGCAATGACTCATTTGGTCGTACGATATGCCACCCTGGCTCTCGCTCTCGGGATTCCCTCCGTTGGAGCCTGGGCTCAAGACGCAACCACCGTCTCCATTGAGCACGGAACTCCAACTTACACAACTGAAGTTAAGAATGCAGAGATCGTCTATGTTCAGGACAACAATCTGGTTCTGAAACTTGAAAACGGGAAGGTCGAGCACCTGGTCGTGCCGGATAGCGACCGGTTCACCATCGGAGACAAACAGGTGACTGTTCGAGAACTCAAACCTGGAAGCAAGCTGACGCAGACGATCACTACAACCACCACTCCGCGTTATGTCAAGACCGTGAGGACGGTCAAGGGCAAGATTTGGCATGCGGTGTCGACCGGACGGGTGATTGTCGCTCTGCCTGACGGGACTCACCAGATCTATAACATTCCGAGTCACGCCAAGGTGAAAATCAATGGTCAGCCGGCCAGTTCAACCAGCCTGAGAAAGGGAATGGCTTTCGAGGCGACGATTGTTACGGATAGCTCTGAGACTGTCCTGGAGCGCGGCAAACTGGCCGTGGCCGAAGAACCCGTCCCTGCAACGCCGGCTTTACTCGGCTTTCTGGTGATTCAGCAACCAGAAGACTGGGTCGCGCCAGCTTCCGCGCCGGAAGAAGTAGCGAGCACTGGGGAAGTCGCGCCCACGCTACCCAAAACCGCAAGCCCTCAGCCCCTTCTTGCACTGATGGGCGGCATCGGCCTCGCATCCGCGCTGGGACTTGGATTTGTTCGCAGGCGGTTCAACGTCTGAGAACTCGGACGGCGTCCTTCAGGAAAGCATAGATGGGCGCCGACCGGGTTATGAGACGAACAATCGATAGAAATCGGCATATGCATGTGAGTTCTGGCCCACGCAGGCTGTCCGAGATGGTTGCCCTGCCTGGAAACACGGGAACCTAGCAACAACGAGTAAGAGGAAAAGGAGATCATTATGAGATCGCGGATTCGACAATTGGTTTACGGTGCTTTCGCCACAATAGCGATGCTGGCGACTGTCTCACAGATAGGCGCTGAAGAGACCGGAACAGCAAATGTTCCGGTGAGGATGATCGTTACCGCAAGCGTTGCAGGCAATAAGCGCATGCCAGAGATTAAGCGCGAGGACGTTCTTGTCAAGCGCGGTAAGGAACGTTTGAAAGTTGCAGAGTGGACACCCGCGCAAGGCAATCGAGCAGGACTGGAGTTATTCGTCCTGATTGATGACACATCCGATCCCCGGATCGGCGGCCAGTTCGACGACCTTCGCGCCTTTATCAACGCGCAGCCTCAGACCACGTTGATCGGGGTCGGCTACATGAGGAACGCAACTGTTCAGATTGCACAAAACTTTACGGCGGACCATGCTGCAGCTGCCGCGGCTCTGCGTTTGCCTTTCGGCTCTCCAGGCGCCTTCGGAAGTCCCTACTATTCGGTGGTCGACCTGATGAATCGATGGCCGAAGAGTGAAAACCGGCGCGAGGTCCTGATGGTGACCGACGGCATTGACCGCGTACACTCTCGCATTGGATTTCGCAGAGGTTTCTACCTGAATCCAGTCGTCGACACAGCAAGCGCAGTCGCGCAGCGCACAGGAACCATGATCCATACCATCTATTACCCGGGTGTGGGACACCACCACCGGAATTACTGGGAAGCAACCAATGGGCAGTTGGATCTGGCACGGCTGTCGGACAGCACCGGAGGCGAGTCCTACTACTTAGGGCTGCAGTCTCCAGTCAGCTTTGTTCCCTACCTGAACAGTCTGCAGATGGCTATCGACAACCAGTACCTGGTGAGTTTCTGGGCCAAGCCAGCCAAGAAGCCGGGACTACAGTATGTAGCCCTCAGCACGGAGGTGGCAGGTGTAGAACTCTCTACGCACGACGCCGTTTGGGTGCCGGCGGTGAACTGAACGCTGCCTCACAAAAGGTTCGGCAGTCGATCTGAATGACTTCTGGGCGGGTGAATCCGATTGTGACAATCGTCAACACCCGCTCATCCGTCATCGCACCCACAGGAATAGATCGCTCCCCTCTGGGAGATTTGATGACTTATCTCGGTGCAACGCTACTTGAGGAGTGAAATGACACAAGACAAGCAGACCAACATTCTCCTGTTCATCATCGCAATTGCGCTCGTGGCCATCGCGCTGAAGTCGATGGTGGAACCTCGCTCCGTCGTGGCTCAGTCCCATACGGAACATCGCTTCTTCATTGAGCCTGGCGTCCAAAGGTTGCGCTCTTCCGATGGCAGTAAGAGTGTCGCGGGGCGAGTGGTGATTGATCTTCAAACAGGTAACGCATGGGGCTTTCCTACGCTGACCGGAGATCCGTATCCATCCGACCCCACGAATGTTAAGCCAGCGGTTTCCCACCCTTTTCTGCTGGGACGCTTCGCTCTTGAGGATGTGGACAAGTAAACCGCACACGAGGAGGTACTGCATGCATCACGATGGGATCTTTCACCTGGGGACAACTGTTGATTGCTCCGAACTGATCAGCACCGAAGAGATGCTGAACACCCTTCAGCGTCTCAGGTTCATGGTTGCGTTCTTGATCGAAAAGAACGAGCGAATGCGTCAACAACTGGACGTTCGGACGAGTCCGGATGAAGCACACTCGCAGAGCGTCATAACGCCAGAGCATCAGTGGGGTGGCATTTCTGCGCAATGAAACGTCATAGTCGGAGGAAAAGCATGCAGGCAGCAGATATTCATCACCTGGAACTGGTTCTTCTTTATCTGGTCGTCTTGGTTTCCGGATTGGCCGCACTGGCACGGAGGTTTCATACCCCTTATCCAATAGTGCTCGTGATTGGTGGCCTGGCTGCTTCGCTGCTGCCGAAGCTCCCGACAGTGTCACTCAATCCGGATGTCGTCTTTCTCGTATTACTGCCGCCGCTTCTATTTGCAGCTTCGTTTCACACCTCCTGGCGCGATTTGCGATGGAATCTCGTGACAATCTTACTCCTGGCCTTCGGTCTTGTAGGATTCACCGTGGCTATAGTGATGTGCGTGAGCGGTTGGCTGCTCCCAGGATTCGACCGTCGCCTCGGTTTCGTGCTCGGCGCCTTGGTAGCGAGCACAGATTCAGTTGCAGCCTCTTCGATCGCGAAGCGTTTGGGCCTGCCAAAGCGGATCATCGATGTGCTCGAGGGGGAGAGCCTGATCAACGATGCGTCTTCGTTAGTGGCCCTCGAGTTCGCCGTCGCCATGACGGTGAGTAATCAGGTTCCGACGCTGAGCGCAGGAGCTGCGCGGCTGCTCTATCTGGTCGTAGTTGGGATACTACTGGGACTGGCAACAGGTTGGTTCATTCGGCTGGGTCAGATACGAGTGACGGATGCTCCGATCGAGATTACGCTCACTCTGCTTGCACCTTATATCTCGTACCTGGCGGCAGAGTCCGTCCACGCTTCTGGAGTGCTGGCGACTGTTGCTTGCGGACTCTATCTTGGCCACAGGCGTTCACAACTCCTCTCGACCCGGGCGCGTCTCGAGTCCGCGGCTGTATGGGGCACGCTGGAGTTCGTCTTGAATGGGCTGGTATTCATTCTTATCGGACTGCAGTTGCCGCACATCCTGGCCGGCATCCATGACTTGCGGCCAGGACAACTCATACTGGACGGTGTGATCCTGGTGATCACATTGATCGGATCCCGAATGTTGTGGGTCTTTGCCGAGTCATCTATTACGCGTGCGATGGGACGGAGATTTAACTGGCAGGGGCCGGCTCACCGCTCCAGGGAGGTATTCGTCATCGGGTGGACTGGCATGCGAGGGGTGATCGCCTTGGCGGCAGCCATATCGCTTCCCGAGTTGGTCCAGGATGGAACTCCCTTTCCTCAGCGTGACGTCCTGATCTTCCTCACCTTCTTTGTCATTCTGATCACACTGGTAGCTCAAGGACTGAGCCTCCCTCTTCTCATCCGAAGTCTGGGTTTGGTCTCCTCAGCGAGTTTCGATGGCGAAGAGAAGCTGGCTCGTCGCCATATGCTGTCCGCAGCCATGGACCATCTTCTGGATTTGCGAACAAAGGCAATGCCTCAGGAAGAAAAGGTTCTTGCCGATCTCCTTTGTGAGTACCAGGATCGATTTGAAGAAGCAAATACCACTTCAACCCCAGATACGCCAGACCGGCAAAACTACGAGGAGTATCGCTCTCTGAGGAACAAACTCCGATTGGTGGAACGATCAGCCCTTCTGGGCCTGCGTGACAGAAATGAAATCAGAGACGAAGTGTTGCGAACGCTGGAGCGGGAACTGGATTTGACCGATGTACGGTTTCTTTTGCCGGTTCATGACTCATGATTTTGCCTGGCGTGGACCTTGTCTGCACAGTATTCCGAGTTTCTGACATGTCGTCATTTCTGAGCGTTCGGCGTGATCGCGATTGCCAATCAATTGAAAATAAAAAGATCCAGGTTGGTCATCGGATTGCAACTATTAACGCGGCCAAGTGGGGCATGCGCTTCCAATCGCCGTAATCCATAGGCCGCATCCCATTCGCGGAGTAGCAACCATGTTGTGGCATTGCTTTGCCACGAATCTACCAGGTAACGAAGCTAACAAAAAGGATAATGCCATGAAACAACCAGACAGTAAGTCTCGCAGGAATTTTCTCAAAGGGAGCTCCATGCTCGGCCTGACAGCGACCTTTCATGCAGGGATGATCGGCCATGCGTTTGCGCGAACAAAGGAATCTCCAATCGTTTCCCCGCGCGGCAACCCGGGCGTCGACCAAGCTAAGGACAGGCGCGCGATTCTCCCATTTCGGGTGAACTTCCCTGAGATAGAAGTTACTGAGTTGCGCGGGCGCATCCGTGCAACCAGGTGGCCGGAGAAAGAAAACGTGGCGGATGCCTCGCAGGGTGTGCCACTCGCGACGCTTCAAAAGCTCGCGCGCTACTGGACGAATGACTACGATTGGCGCAAGAGTGAGGTGAAGCTGAACGCTATGCCGAACTTTATCACCGAGATCGATGGGATCGACATTCACTTTCTTCATGTGCGTTCAAAACATGCGAATGCTTTGCCCATCATCATCACGCACGGATGGCCCGGATCAATCATGGAACAGATGAAGATCATCGGCCCACTTACGGATCCTACTGCCTATGGCGGAAGGTCGGACGATGCGTTTGATGTTGTCATACCTTCGCTGCCAGGCCATGGATTCTCGGGAAAACCGACTACGACCGGTTGGGACCCGATCCGCATCGCAAGCGCATGGATCGAGCTGATGAAGCGTCTCGGGTACACCCGATATGTGGCTCAAGGCGGCGATTGGGGTAACGCTGTCACGGAGCAGATGGCGTTGCAGGCGCCTCAGGGGTTAATTGGCATACACACCAATATGCCGGCTACGGTTCCAGCTGAAGTTGCAAAGGCTCTCCAGTTCGGCGAAGCACCGCCGTCGGGCCTCTCCGTCGAAGAGATGGGCGCATGGGACCAACTCGACGACTTCTATAAGCATGGCCTTGGTTACGCCCAGGAGATGGCGAATCGGCCACAAACGCTGTACGGAATTGCAGATTCACCCATCGGTCTGGCTGCATGGATGCTCGATCATGACGCACGTAGTCTGGCGCTCATCCGTCGCGTTTTCGATGGCCAGCCTGAGGGTCTGACGCGCGACGACATCGTGGAAAACATCACGCTCTACTGGTTGACCAATACCGCGATATCTTCGGCGCGCTTGTACTGGGAAAGCAAGCTTGCATTTTTCGCCCCGAAGAATGTTCCGATCCCGACCGCAGTAAGTGTCTTTCCGGACGAAATCTATGCAGCTCCGAGAACCTGGACACAGAAAGCTTACCCACAATTGATTTACTATAACCGGTTGCCGGTCGGTGGACACTTCGCGGCATGGGAACAGCCTGAGCTTTTCAGTGCGGAACTCCGAGCAGCTTTCAGACCCTTGCGTTAATCAAGGGAAGTCTGATGCCGACGCTTCAAGCGCGTGGATTGAGATTGATCGTCGCCAGAAATCATCATTCCAATTATGCTGGGAGGGTGGCCACGAAAGCGGACAAAGGCCGAAGTGACAGCACCGATAGCTCAGCGGCAGTCGCTAAGAAACTCGATACGGTCGTCATACTCGCGTTGGCTGTGGTCTGCACAAAAACTTTATAGAAAAAACCCGGCGGGAGTCTCGACGCAGCGGCGTCCCGCCGGCGGCACTGGGTCCAAACAAAAATCCCCATCCGGTGGGACCCGGATGGGGATTTAGACGCCAGCTTACTTTTTTCGGATGCGTTCGGCTACGATTATGTGCTACTGACGGCTGCAGAACAATTCACCTCGGATGCAAGGGTTTCGACTGATCCTGCCAGTTCTTCCCCCTGCGGACCACCGGCCGTTCCTATCCGAACAAGCTCCGAGCCTTGAAGGACCTCGGTGGACCTGTTGTGAATTTCTCCTATGCCGGTGCGCCAACCGGAATTCGCTCGCAGCAGCAACGGAGTCCGTCTCCAGCACTTCCCTTTTCGTGACTCGGGCCCCGCAACACTTCCCTGATTTCGCTGATGGCGGAGGATCCTACCATTACGTTTCGAGAAAGCCAGCCTATGCCGTTAAAGCGATTGGCTTCTGCTCGTAATAACTTGCAGGGCGTCCCACGCTGACATAGGTGAATCCGTTGTCGAGCATGGTCTGCGCTTTGTAAAGATTGCGTCCGTCTATCACGATAGGGAAACGCACCAACTCATTGAGCCGGACCAGATCGAGTTCCGCAAACTCTTTCCAATCGGTCAGGATCAACACCGCGTCTACATCGTGAGCCGCCTCGTAAACTCCCGAAGCATAATGGAGCTTCCTTGAGGGGGGCAGTTCTGTCTGCGCCCGCTCCATGGCCGCCGGATCATAGGCTGAGACTGTGGCTCCCGCTTCAAGAAGGTCACGAATAACTTCGATCGCTGGAGAGTCGCGAATGTCATCCGTATCCCCCTTGAACGACAGGCCCAGGGCTGCCAGACGCTTCCCTCGCAGAGTCCAAAGCGTTGCGCGAACCTTCTCGACAAAGTTCTTCTTCTGAGACTCGTTGATCCTCTTTACTTCGTTGAGGATTTCAAAATCCACACCGGCTTGCTGCGCGACCCAGTGGAATGCCGCTACGTCCTTTGGAAAGCATGATCCGCCGTAGCCCAGCCCGGCGCGCAAAAACTTTGGACCGATGCGGCTGTCCAGGCCCATACCCAATGCGATGTCTTCGATGTCCGCATCGACCCCCTCGGCCAAGCGCGCTACAGCGTTGATGAAAGAGATCTTCAGCGCCAGGAACGCGTTCGACGCGTGCTTGATAATCTCCGAGCTTTGTGCTGAAGTCACGATAAGCCGCGCTGGACTTAGCGCGCTGCATGGACCTGGGAGCGCTTTGTCCTGAGCGTAATAGCTGCCGCTTGTAAGCGGCTCGTAGATGCGCCGGAGCACGTCTGCGGAACGCTCAGAGTCCGCACCTACAACGACGCGGTCGGGATGAAGGAAGTCAACGATTGCAGAGCCCTCGCGCAGAAACTCCGGATTGGAAACCACGTCGAAGCAGTCGGGGCTCACGCCGTGGCGCTGCAGGACCCGGCGAATCCATTCGTTGGTATAGACAGGGACGGTGCTTTTTTCCACGATGACTTTATAACTCTTGATGGCGCGGGCAATCGCAGAGACGACGGCCTCGACATACGAGAGGTCGGCAGCCCCCGTCTGGCCCTGCGGCGTGCCAACCGCAATGAAGACCGCTTCACTTCGTTCCACGGCTGCAGCCAGATCGGTAGTGAAACCGACTGACCGGTTCAGGTGCTTAGCAAGCAGTTGCGGCAGGTAGCGCTCGTAAATCGGGACGCCCCCGGCAAGGAGAGTCCTTACTTTGGCTTCATCATTGTCGACGCAGGTGACCTGGTGCCCCATTTCGGCGAAGCACACGGACGCAACGAGTCCGACATAGCCGGACCCGACGACACAGATTGAGATTGACTTTGGCATGAACTCTTGTGGTCTCCTTTGCGGATGTCCGCAACTATGGCGGCATGGAACAGTAAATCTACCAAGCCGATCGATTCGAACTCACGCAGCAGTATCCGAACTGCCTTTTCGATGGGTGTGCTTCCTCAGCTTCTTGAGAGTGCGGAGCAGGATAGGAGGTACCAGGTCCCTGGAGATGCGTCGCAGCGCAGGTTCCTTATCCTGAAAGATCCTGGGTGCGTAAATGGAGTTGTGCAGGACAAGGCTCCTGCCGACTGTGTGAAAGTAAATGTGGAAGCATCTGCGCTCGAAGTTCATGCCTTTGGTGACAGGACGAACGGCGTGGAAGTTCTTTTCGCCAATCTCAAAGATCACGGTACGGTTGTACGAGGGCTCGATGACCCTTTCACACTTGGTGGCGTCTTCATTCCAGAGTTCGAGATGACCGCCGCATTTGGGCGCCCAGTCTTTGTTGAGGTAGATCAACATGGCGATGCGGCGTTCCAAGCCTGAATAGTGATCTGTATTTCGATCGGCGTGAATATCGAACTTACCACCCTCCGGAAAGACGGAGTACCCCGCTCCTGTCAGATACGGATCAGGCAGCAGCGCTTTTATGCCGGTGATAGAAGTGAGGAAGTAGAGGAACGCGGCTGAGTGCAAATTCGACGCGAACTCAAAGGCTCTGTCGCCCAGATCGGTTGCCGAGCGCAGATTCGACTTTCTTAGCGTCTCTGTCCGCGTATGAACCCACTTGTCGCTGGACATCGGGGGTAGCTCGTCGTTCAGTTCGTCCAGGAGGTTGGCGGGAAATAGATTGTCCAGAATATGATGCGGAAACGGCTTTGCTGCCTGATATCTCAGCAGTAAATCCTCGACGCTCATTTCTATGGAAAGCGGCATTTTCGCCAAGGATAAAACTTCCGCAGTTATACTAGTTCGCGCCATCGACCATCCCCGTTCCCTTCGGATATTTGCGTTTCAAAGCCACCGTACCGAGTTTCCTTGTCTTAAATCCTGCGCCCCAGACAAGCAATTCCATCCGTACTTCAATGATTCCATTGTTGGGAACAATCCCAAGCGATGTCCTTTCAAGACTTGTGTCTCGCCAGGCACAGGAGTTGATTCAACTGCACGGTATTGAAGCGTGCGCCGCCGGGCGCATGCGGATCACCTATTGTGGCCCTTTCAGCCTGCCGATTGCCTCCGGCAGGTTCCGCTGCAACTTCATTCTGGTTGCGCGAAACAGGTTACAGGCTGGAGTCATGAGCGAAATCTAGCCGTGCAGACACGCTACTACACTAAAGTCACCTTACAATCCGAAAAGTATGTTACCGTAGTTCTACAAACAGGGAGAGCGCCGGTCTGTTGCGGAAGGTATTGGCTGTACGTCCTATTGACGCCAAGCCCGTAAAAGGAACGGATCGGCCGATGTTCTTCAACCACTTTTGCCCTCTCGATTCCGAGCCAGGAATTCTCGCATTACCGCTTGCAATGGCGCCAAGTGCTCGATTGGAATTGCAGTGTCTTCAGGCAGCTTATCCTTGTTGATCTGTTTGTTTTGAGACGTTTATCAAAGGTTCGGTCAGGCGTCGGCTTTAGCCGGATCGTTAGGCTACCGCGTGTAGGTTCTTCCTTGCAATTTGGCGACTTCCGGGATTGCGAACTCGTGGAATGGCGAAACGGAACTAGATGCGGCCTTGCCTTCGAAGCCCGTTCTGGGACTGAAAGGGAGCGAGAACGAATGGTTACTGTGGTAACTTTCTGCGCTGCAATTTTCAACGAAAGATGTCGATTTATCTCAGCAGAGGCCGAAGTCGCCATTATGAATCTGTCATCTCGCTACTTGCATGTCGCCGTAAAAGTCTTCTTTCTGGCCATCATCGGATTACCCCTCAGCGGGTGTGGCGCGGCAATGAATCTGGCCGCGTCCGACGGATTTCTTCTCCGACTGTCTCAAACTGAAGTCGAGATGGGATCAACGGGCAGGGCGTCGCTGACGGTAACGCTCACTCCTGTGGGCGGCGTGCAAGTCTTGCCGGGAGCGGCAGACTGCAACACAAGCATTCCATCCGGACTCCCGGCCGGGATTGCCGCCTCGTGGAGTAAACCAGCCATCTCCTCTACTGGCGCTGTGCAGTGGAAGCTGAGCCTGATCGGAAGCAAGTCCGCCTCTGCGGCGAAGACTACTTTGGAAATCGCCGCACGTGTCAGAGACGCCAAGACAGGCAAGGAGTACGCCAATACGCAGAGCGCCGCTCTTTCCGTTACTCCGGCTTCTCCCACATTGAGCTTCTCCCTGCCGCACTCGCCGATCGAAGTCGTCCAAGGCACTCCCATCACCAGCATCTTGTCATTGGCCGTTGGTGGGTCGTTTCAGGGCAGCCCGGTGCTTTCGATCTCCGGCCTGCCAGAGGGGATTACAGCGAATTGGAGTTCCAACCCGGTTGCGATGCATGG
>Ga0182012_10006023_pt1 | contig 12415 bp, 10 predicted proteins | sample 612S2SmetaG_FD_120486 | JGI IMG/M metagenome (GOLD analysis project Ga0182012, IMG submission 120486) | Permafrost microbial communities from Stordalen Mire, Sweden - 612S2S metaG | ecosystem: Environmental > Terrestrial > Soil > Wetlands > Permafrost | place: Sweden: Stordalen | collected...
ATGATGGTTGCGGGCATTGCAATCGGCCTGTCCATATCGCGAATGTTTGCCTTGACGGCGCTCGTGCTCTGGATCATGGGCTGCCTGTACAACTTTCCTCCAATCCGAACCAAGGATGTGCCCTATCTGGACGTTTTGACGGAATCGATCAACAACCCGCTGCGCATGCTGCTGGGTTGGTATGCGGTCACCAGCGTGCTAGTGCCGCCGGTGTCGCTGCTCATTGCCTACTGGATGATCGGCTGCTACTTTATGGCGTTGAAGCGCTTCAGCGAGTTTTCTGAAATAAAGAGCCGCTCTGTGGCCGGCGCCTATCGAGCCTCATTCAAGCACTACACTCCCGAATCACTGCTTGTTTCGGTTCTCTTCTACGCTTCCACGGCCATGTTGTTCCTGGGCGCATTTATCATCCGCTATCGCATCGAACTTATCCTTGGCTTTCCTCTGGTTGCGTTGACAATGGCCATTTACCTCAAACTTTCTTTCAAACCTGGAAGCGCCGTGCAGAACCCTGAGAAGCTCTATCGGGAACCATTGCTAATGGCTTCCGTCATTGCCACGGTCCTGGTGATGAGTCTGCTGCTCTTCATCCGCTTGCCCCGGTTGGAGGAGTTCTTCGTTCCCACCTTGCCGCAATCGCATACCATTTCCGTATCTCCAGCTGCTACCCCAAACTGAATCTAGCTTAATCATGTGTGTGGGGTATCCGTGACCCGAGCCGGCTGATCCCTATTCGTTCCAGCCGCAACTGTTCGCATCTTAAGCAATTTTGCGGTGTCTCTTGTATGTGAAACAAACTTGCCGGCAGGGAGAATACGGTCATCGTCGCCGCAGTTATCTCTTGGATTCTATTCAGCGTCTATGCCGCGCTTTGATTCGACTCCGCGGACGTCTATCTGTTTTCGGGATGCTGCCTGCAAACTGCTCCATGGAGATGGATCACGACCGCGTCCTTTGATGCATTCCCACAGCTTCCAGCGGCTCTTGTATTCCAGCTATACGCCCCTGACGCAATGGATATTCCTTCCAGGCTCTGCCCTCATGAGTATCCAACCTGAAGTATCTAATTCCCTCCAGCAGCCCTCCAGAGAACCTCGGTCCGTCCAGGATAAGTAGAAAGCACCGCAACCGATGAACTGCCTGCCGGTGGTGCTACTGCCCCGTCGAAGAGGTAGTAGCGAATCTGTACCGTCCTCAATGGAGATCGCGGAGCTGAGCTGTTCTTTGCCGTTGTCGGCTCGAACCGATACTCGGGAAGATAGAGCCAGAGCGCCTCCCAATCGTCCGTGACCAGTAAAGTGGATCCTGGTGGTACCTGCGCGCGGATACTGCTGAAGATGGGCGCAAGCCAGGGGCGGAACTCCAAGCCGGTTCCGCGTTGTTCCCACTCGGAAAAACAGCCGGCCGCGACAACCAGCGCGGCCAAAGACAGAGCGACCCGCCGGGTGAATGGGCGAGTACACAACGTGCCGGCCAAATCCGCCATCACCAGTCCGGCAGTTGCAATCAGGAAAAGCAGGAATTCGGAGATGTAGGTGTTTTGACGAAAGTGGTCAGCCACACCGAGCGCAAATGCAGCCAGGGTGTAGCTGCCAAACACGATTGCCGGAGCGGAAAGGCGGCGGAGAACCAACAGGACGGCAAAGCCCGCCAGACAGAGACCTGCGATCGGCACAAGCATGGCGTGGCCGGCGAAAAGTATGTGATACAAGGCGCCGGCAGTGGGCTTGGCTCCGTATGTGGTGCGGTTTTTCAGCAGCACTAATCCAGTGTTGAATCCATAGCATTCAAGATACCCGCCCCGCAGCCACCCGCCGGGCCAAAGCAGCAGGGTGATTGCCATGAAAAGTGCGAATGCCTTCCCCATCGGCTTTCTTGCGGCTGGCCACTCGGGAAGATAACTCCTTGCGAAGAATGCTATGAGGAAGAGCGAGAAGACCACTGTTGCAAACAGCTCAACGCAGAACTCCAGAGTCGCAAAGGTCAGTGCCAGCGCGGCCGCCGCGAAATAGAGATCTCGATTCATCCTTGTCAACAGGTAGCGCAAGAATAAACAAAGAAAAACAAGGGCGAATAGCATGTACCAGGTGTGCGGGGTGGGATCGACGCTGGGCTCAATGTATCGGCTCTGGAGCCCGACAAGCAATCCAAGAAGCGCAGCCAGCGGCAAGGGAACTGAGAAACCAGCAAGCGCGACAACGATCACAGCACAGGTTATTGAGGATACGAGGGAGGTAAGAAGTCTCTCCGGCTGTGCGGATTTCGAGACGACTCTCATCAGATGCAGCGGATAATAGCTGACCGGCGAATGAAAATGCCGCAAAGCCGCATTATCGCCACGCATGTAAAGGTAGTCCCAGGGGTGGGAGCGAAAACTATCATCCCCGCGTAACTTCCACAGCTCGGTAGGGGAAGCGCTGTTTGTATTCAGCCATGTAGACAGAATGCTGGAGTCGGAAGCCCTGACGTAGTCCGCTGCGTCATCGAAGAACAAACTGTTCGGGGCAAATGGGAGATGGAAAAGAAAAACAAGCACACCAACCAGCAGGCCGGCACCAATCGCTGAACGATGATGCCTGCCCTTCGCCTCGGATGTCATCATCTTCCCGCGTTTCCCCTTGCGCTGTCTTTTCAGGGCTCCGCACACTAAGACCGTAGATGTGCCCGGGATCGGTTGTTCGACCAAAAACTCACGAGGGCCGCGATTGACCCTCAGCTCCCGTGAGGTTGGTCTTGATTTGTTAGCTGGATTCTGCCGGAATCAGGCCTGGAGGTTACAACGGCTGCACATCTGCGGCCTGCCATCCCTTGGGCCCCTTCACCACGTTGAACTGCACCGCTTGACCTTCCTGCAAGCTCTTGAAACCGCTTGAGTTGATCGCAGAGTAATGCACAAAAACGTCTTCGCCGTTCTGACGAGAGATAAAGCCGAAGCCCTTCGCGTCATTGAACCACTTCACAGTACCTTGTTCCATTTTGATCGTATTTCCTGGTTTGAATTGCGCTGGATGAATCAAAGCGATCACCGGCAGAATCTTGCCTGGTTGGGCGAGTACTGCTCACGCCCGCTCAGTCTCTAACGCTGAAAATAGTGTACCATTGCTTCGGAAAAGGGTGCAGCAATTCTTTCTCCGCGTCCCAATTTGCAATTTCCGCTTTTGGAACCTGTTGACCAGTATCGGTTTATAACCGCTCCCCGGCTATGATACTGGGATAGGTCGCCATGTCACACGATCCAGTGCCAGATCTGCTTTCCCGCGCTACGGAACTGCTTGAGGCGGAGTTCGCGGCATTGCCGGTGGTCGAGCCGGCGAGTGAAACTGGCGTCGATTCCGCCGCGATTGCCCGCGTGCTTGAGACCACCGCACACCGGCTCGGCGACAACTACCCCTATTTTCATCCCCTTTATGCCGGGCAGATGCTCAAGCCGCCGCATCCGGTGGCGCGGGCAGCCTATGCACTGGCCATGACCATCAATCCCAACAACCATGCGCGGGACGGCGGCCGTGCCAGCTCGGAGATGGAGATTGAGGCCGTAGCCGGCATAGCGGCGATGTTTGGCTGGGAGCAGCCTGCCTTCTTGGGCCACCTGACTTCGAGCGGAACGCTGGCCAATCTTGAGGCGCTGTGGGTCGCTGGCCAGTTGGCTCCGGGACGGCGGATTGTGGCGTCGGAGCAGGCGCACTACACCCACAAGCGCATCTCCGCCGTACTCAAGCTGGAGTTCGCGAGCATTCCGGCCGACAACCGCGGGCGCATGGAGATTGACGCCCTGGAGACCGAGCTGCGAAAGGGCGACGTGGGCACGGTGGTGGTTACGCTTGGTGCGACAGCCATCGGCGCGGTGGACCCGCTGGACGAGATACTTGCGCTGAGTCAGAAGTACGGCTCACGTGTGCATGTGGATGCAGCCTACGGCGGCTATTTCCGGCTGATCCCGGAAGCGCTGGGCGAACCGGCTCGGCGTGCATTTGGGGCCATTGGTCGGGCGGACTCCATCGTGATCGATCCGCATAAACACGGTTTGCAGCCCTACGGCTGCGGCTGCGTACTCTTTCGCGATTCGGACGTGGGACGCTTCTACAAGCACGATTCGCCGTATACCTACTTCACTTCAAAGCAGTTGCACCTGGGTGAGATCAGTCTGGAATGCTCGCGAGCCGGAGCCGCCGCCGTTGCCTTGTGGGCCACGCAGCAGCTTTTCCCGCTCCAGCCTGGGGGCGAGTTTGCCCGTGGGCTTGCCCGATGCCGGTCGGCGGCCGTCAAGCTGGATGTGCTGCTGCGCCAGGACCCTGGCACGCGCTTCCAGCCGTTAGCTGCCGGGCCCCCGGAACTTGATATCGTTGTGTGGAAACTGGCTGCCGAGACCCCGGAACGGGCCTCGCAGTTGGCGCGGAAGCTATTTGTGGCGTGCGCCACACGGGATTTGCATCTGGCCCTAGTAGAATTGCCGCTGACATGGTTTCAACCCGCCGCGGCCTTTCATCCCGGCCAACAAGGTGCGAGTGAGGCTGGAGCCGGAACGGTAACCTGTCTACGCTCAGTGCTGATGAAGCCCGAACATGAAGCGTGGTTGGACAACATCTGGCAGAGATTGACCGCAGCGTACGAGGACGTAATCGGAGAATAAAGCGAATGGAAGCGGAGCTGATCGACACCAAGCAAGAAAACGTTCTCATCCAAACCGGAAACTGCTTCGTGACCATTTTGCCAGACCTGGGAGGCAAAATCGCATCCATTCGCATCGACAACCGCGAACTGCTGCAGGCCCCGCTCGCTCCCTACGCCCCCCGCACTCGCACCATGGCATTCGATGAGGGAGACGCCAGCGGCTGGGATGAGTGCCTGCCCTCGGTTGCCGGTTGCACAGTGAAGACTGTCGCGCGAACAGTGGTGGTTCCTGACCACGGCGACTTGTGGCGGGTGGAGTGGTCGAAGAACAGGGATCAGGGATCACAGATCAGAGATCAGGGGGAGAAGAACGCGAATTCCGTCAAACTTCGCGCAGAGTGCTTCTCGCTGCCTCTTGCGTTGGAGCGGACGATCACTCTGACAAAATCGGAGAAAGGCTGGCGGCTGAGTCTCGATTACACGGTGAGCAACACTGGTGAGTATCCGGCGCCATGGTCCTGGGCGGCCCACCCGCTGTTCCTGGCGGAAGAAGGAGACAGGATCGTTCTCCCCGGTTCGATTCGCGAACTGCGTCTGGAGGGCTCCGGCGGCGCGCGGTTGGGAAAACGGGGCGATGTGATAACGTGGCCGGTTGCCAACTTGGCCGAAGGCGGCGTCACCGATTTGAGTGTGGCGAAATGCGCATCCTCGGGCGTTGGCGACAAGCTGTTTGCCGGCCCCTTATCTGCGAACGAAAACTGGTGCGCGCTGGAGCGGCCCAGGGCAGGCCTGCGCATCAAGGTAGGCTTCGATCCGGCAGCAACGCCCTACCTGGGACTTTGGCTCTGCTATGGCGGCTGGCCGGACCGTCCAGGACCGAAACAGACCTGTGTGGCCCTGGAGCCCTCGACCGCGCCTGTGGATTCCCTGGCGCAGGCCGGGCCATGGTCGCGCACGCTATCTCCCGGAGAATCCTACTCCTGGCGGATGCATGTCGATCTTGAACCGATCTAGATTTGAGAGTGAGACCTGTCATGCATAATTCGTCCGACTTCCGTACCATGCACATTGCGCGTTTTCAGTCCGAGCCGGCCATCTTTGCGGCGCCCGGCCGCGTGAATCTGATTGGCGAGCACACCGACTATGCCGAGGGCTTCGTGATGCCCGCGGCCATCGATTTTGCCACATTGGCCGGCATTTCACCGCGCTCCGATGGCAAGATCGTTGTTTACTCCGAGAATTACGGGCAGGAGAGAACCTTCGATGCGTCGGAGTTGCCTTCCGCAGCCCTAAAGCACTGGACCGATTATCCGCTCGGTGTGGTCTCGATCCTGGCTGGCGAGGGCTACACGATTCCCGGCTTCAGCCTCAGTTTGTGGGGCGATGTTCCGCTCGGATCGGGACTTTCAAGCTCCGCAGCCCTTGAGGTAGCGACAGCTCTGGCCTTGCTCTCCATCCTCGGGGTCGAGTATCCAGGGTCCTCGATCTCCGGGCCGGCACTGGCCCGCCTGTGCCAGCGAGCCGAAAACGAGTTTGTCGGCGCCAATTGCGGCATCATGGATCAGTTCATCTCCGCCAACGGAGCCAGGGATCACGCCCTGCTGCTGGATTGCCGCGACCTGAGCTTCAAGCTTGCGCCCATCCCGGCCAACGTGGCGCTGGTGATTGCAAACACTATGGTTAAGCACTCCATTGCAGGGGGAGACTATGCTACACGGCGGGCTGAGTCAGAGGCCGCTTGCGCCATTATTAACAGCCACCGCGGCGGAGTGCCGTTCCTGCGGGACGCTACGCTCAAGGACCTGGAGAAGTGGGGGCATGAAATGACTCCCGAGTCGCTGAAGCGGGCACGGCACGTGATCAGCGAGAACCTGCGCACGGTGGCTGCCGCCGAGGCGCTGCTCAAGGGCGATATGGCCGAACTGGGCCGGCTGATGGCCGAGGCCCACTGGAGCTATAGCAAGGACTTCGAGGGCAGCTGCGTGGAGGCGGACGCTATGGTGAATCTGGCGCAGGACTTACCGGGCCTGATCGGCGCGAGGCTCACTGGCGGCGGCTTCGGCGGCTGCACCATCAACCTGGTGGAACAAAGCGAGGCGGAGGAATTTGTTGGTGCGCTGGCCGGCCGTTACGTCATGGAAATCGGAATCGTGCCGCAGATTCACATCTGCCACGCCTCCGACGGCGCTCACCGGATGGAGTAGGGCGACTGCAATTCTCTCGAATCAGGGGCCCGCTGGCGGCGGGGACGCCGCCAGTACAGCCGGTCTCCACCCCAGCGACGAGGACCTGTCGCCGGGGACCCCGGTCTGGAGACCGGCGCCACCTTAGGCTGATGTGCGGTTATATGCGTACGCTGCGATGTTGAAGCGGACAGCGCAGCATGTGCATATAGCCACATGCAAACGCGTGACAATTAGTGCAAAACAGCATGTTTAAAGGCCGTTTAAGGGCGAATAAGGGCGTTAACAATGCATTTTTGATACGTTTTTGCGCACCAAAATGCCTGTTTGGGGTGGGAAAGTGCATGCAGTGCATGCACTTTTAGCTGTTAGCTTTCAGCTCTCAGCTAAGGCGCGGGACCGGCGGGCTCTTCCGGGCGAAGTTCGATTTGTGGGGAATAGGTATCATGTCCCCAGAGCCCAAGGCGCGGGACCCGGCGGGCTCTTCCGGGCGAAGTTCGATTTGAGGGAAATAGGTATCATGTCCCCAGATCCCCTTTATGGTCAAAGCGATACAGCCAACCTCGTCATGCTATGGTTGACTGAACGGATGGGTTGGCAAGGTTTGTTTCCTGCGTGGTGCTAACCCGGACTGGAGTTTCAAAGACGCGGTCCCTATCGATAGACATATCAACGGGGAGAACGCAGGAAATACCAGTAGAATCACTCTCCAACTGCATTCAAACCACTACCCATTGATTGAAGCCAGTGCTGGGTATCGTCGCGTCGCAATGCAGACACCATGCTTACCGTTCGCTGAATAATATGTAGCCGCTTTTACAGAGCGGCGGTCTTTGATGGTGGGAGAGTGTAGCCCCCAAATTGATGAGGGCAACCTGCCAAACGGGGCTGCCCCAATGTCAACCTGCCGTGGATCGACCGAGGTAACGATGAAACATATAGCACAAAAGAAGATATCAAACCCGCCAACTTTCAACACGCTGCCGAAAGCAGCCACTGGCATCCAAGGTTTGGATGAAATCACGGGGGGAGGGTTGCCACGGGGCCGCTCTACTCTCGTCAGTGGCGGTGCCGGATCCGGAAAGACGCTGTTCGGCCTGGAGTTCCTGGTTCGGGGCGCTACCCAATTCGGCGAAACCGGCGTGTTCATATCGTTCGAGGAATCGATCCCCGACCTGGCCAAGAATGTCGCTTCGCTGGGGTTCGACCTGGACCGGTTGGTGGCGGAAAAGAAACTGTTCGTCGACCATGTTTCCATCACACGCAGCGAACTTGGGGAAACCGGCGAGTATGACCTCGAGGGTCTCTTCATTCGAATTGCCGACGCAATCGAGAGGGTGGGGGCGCGGCGAGTCGTCCTGGACACCCTGGAAACGCTCTTCGGCGAATTGCCTAGCCCAGGCATCGTGCGCGCCGAAATCCGCCGCCTATTCGACTGGCTCAAGCAAAAGGGATTGACCTCGATCATTACCGCCGAGCGGGACCAGCCCGACAAGCTGACCAAGCACGGCATAGAGGAATTCGTCTCGGACTGCGTGATCCTGCTGGACCATCGTATACGGGAGGAGATCTCGACCCGGCGCTTGCGCATCATCAAATACCGAGGATCGACCCACGGCACAAACGAGTACCCGTTCCTCATCGATGACCAAGGCATTTCAGTCCTGCCCATCTCCTCACTCGGCCTGGACCACGATGCGCCTGACGAGCGAGTCTCGAGCGGCATTTCCCGGTTGGATGGCATGTTGGGAGGCAAGGGCTTTTATCGGGGGAGCAGCATTCTGGCATCCGGGACTGCGGGAACAGGCAAAACAACCATTGCGGCATGTTTCGTGGATGCGGCTTGCCGGCGCGGTGAGCGCGCATTGTTTTTCGCTTTTGAAGAATCCCCCCAACAGATCCTTCGCAACATGCGTTCGATCGGCATCGACCTTGAACCATGGGTCAAAAAAGGGCTTCTGCAATTCCATGCTGCGCGTCCCACCTACGGCGGCATCGAGCAGGTCCTGTTGCTGACCCACAAGGGCATCACCAGTTTCAAGCCCAGCGTGGTTGTGGTGGACCCTGTCACGAATCTGCTCATGGTCAGCACCCAGAATGAAGTCCGGTCCATGCTCACGCGGTTGGTCGATTTTCTGAAGACCCAGGGGATCACGTCGATCTTCACCAGTTTGACTGCGGCGGGTTCCCTGGAAGCCAGCGAGGCGGATGTCTCGTCCCTCATGGATACCTGGCTCCTGCTGAAAAACATCGAGGTCGGGGGAGAGCGGAACCGCGCTCTCTACGTGCTGAAATCGAGAGGCATGGAGCATTCCAACCAGATTCGCGAATTCGTGCTCACGGACGACGGCCTTCGATTGCTGGACGTTTACCTCGGAGCCGAGGGCGTGCTGACCGGTTCCGCCCGAGTGTCGCAGGAAATGCGGGAGAAAGCAGTGGCCACGTTCCGCAGCCAGGAACTCGAGACCCAACGACGCGAACTGGAGCGCAAGCGTCGAATCTTCGAGGCCCGCATGGTCATGCTTCGGGCGGAGTTTGAAGCGGAGGAGGAAATCATTCATCAGACCATCACCGAATCGGAATTACTCGGCGAGGAAGTGATGCAGGACCGCGGGCAGATGGTGCTGAGCAGGCAAGCGGACACATCCTCCTACAAGAAGGAAGGGCGCGCGAAAACTGCGCCTGTGCGCTGAATGCCGACAACCAAGACAAAAACTCGAGCGCAAGCCGGCAAACCGGAACGCCGGAGACCGGTGGTTTGGAACCCGCGGCTCAACGTGGCGGGCCAGACTCCCAAGTCTGTTCGCGCCTTCGACAACCTCAAGGCGATGTATGAAGAGCACTTGAAGGGCCGCTATCAAATCGAAGTGATCGACCTGAGGGAGAATCCGCAACTGGCTCGCGGTGATCGGATCATAGCGATTCCGACTCTAGTAAGAAGGCTTTCGCTTCCACTGCGAACGATCGTCGGGGACCTGTCCAACAGCATTTTGCTGCTTGTGGGCATGGATCTGCGGAAGGTAGGTTGAGCAATACATGAATGCCAACATGAAAACGCCCCCGAAGAAGAGCAGCCCGGCACGAAAGCAGAAACCCGGATTGGCGGGGGAATTGGAGCTGCCAGGCTCCATTTCTCGCCTGGAAGAATACGTCTTGCGTTTGTACGTAAGCGGATCCACATCTAAATCGGCACTGGCTGTTGAGAATATCAAGCGGATTTGTGAGCAGCACTTAAAAAATCGGTATGACCTGGAAGTCATCGACATTTACCAGCAGCCGAGCCTGGCCAGGGACGATCAGATTGTGGCGGTGCCCACGCTCATTAAGCGGTCACCGTTTCCGATGCGAAGGCTCATTGGGGACCTGTCGGACCTTAAAAAAGTGCTCTTCGGACTGGACCTGGGACTGCGGGAGTAGCAGCGGGCGGAAGGCGGAAATTGGTTGGCTGAAAAGAAGAAAGAACGCTCCCCGCAAAAAGTGCCGGCCCTTACGCGCCGGGAATTGCTCGCACGCCTGAGCGAAGCCGAGGAAACCCTCCGTGCCGTTCGTTCCGGCGAAGTGGATGCCATCGTCGTGAACGGTCGAGGCGGGGAGAAAGTGTTCACGCTACAGGGGGCCGATCATACCTACCGTGCTTTCGTGGAGAGGATGAATGAAGGCGCCGCTGTTCTCAGCAGCGATCACATCGTATTGCACTCCAATGGCTGTTTTGCACGGTTCCTGGGAAGGAGGCTTCAGAGCGTCATCGGTTCTTCCCTGATGGACTTTGTTTTGCCCGACGATCATCCCAAACTCCGTGCCTTACTCCAGCACGCGGCCCAAAAGAACTGCCGGGGCGAGATCCGTTTGCAACCGCGCAGAGGCGCCCCCATGTCCGTCCATCTTTCCTTGAATCCTCTCCTTCTGAATAGCACGCAGGCTGTTTGCCTGATTGCTTCGGACCTGTCTGAGATGAAACGCGCCGAGGAGTCGCTCGTCTTGCAAAGAGAACAACTGCGGGCGCTGGCTGAACGTCTGCAGTCGGTACGTGAAGAAGATCGCAAGCAGGTCGCTCGTGAGCTGCACGATCAGATCGGGCAGATTCTGACCGCGATCAAAATGGATATGACATGGATATGCCGTCATCTGCCGGAGTCGGAAGGCAAGGCACTCGTTCGTCTAAAGGAATCGATCCAGTTGATCAATGATGGTGTAAAGGCGGTTCGGACTATATGCAGCGGGCTGCGTCCTGGAGTGTTAGATGACCTTGGTTTGGCGGCAGCCATTGAGTGGCAGGTAAGTGATTTTGCTTCCCGTAATGGTATCCAATACGAGGTCTCTGTACCACCTGTCGATTCGCACTTGGATGGTGACCGGGCAATCGCAATTTTCCGAATCTTCCAGGAGTGTCTGACCAACGTGGCTCGGCACGCGCAGGCAAAGTCAGTGCGCGCCTCCCTGGTTCAGGAAGACGAGAGCATCCTCCTCGTTGTAGAGGACGATGGAATAGGCTTCTGTGAATCCGAGCTATCGAACACTCTGGGGTCTTTGGGGATCCTGGGCATGAAAGAACGAGCGCAGTTCTGCGGAGGCGACGTGCAGATCAAGAGTTCGCCCGGCAACGGGACGACGGTCACTGTCCGCGTTCCCGTAGACACGCCACGCGCCGAGAGGAGCGAAGTATGCACATCCTGATCGCGGATGACCATGCCGGCGTACGCCGCGGATTACGAGAGATCCTTGCCGATGTTCTGCCCGGCGCCGACTTTTCCGAAGCTGGTAACGGCGATGAGGTACTGAGCCGCCTGGGGAAATCCCAGATTTCCATGCTGGTGCTGGACATCAACATGCCTGGGCGCAGCGGCATGGACGTTCTGCGGGATGTGCAGCACACATTTCCGAGATTGCCGGTGATTATACTGAGTTGCCAGCCGGAAGAGCAGTATGCCGTGCGCTGTTTGAGGGCCGGTGCAGCCGCCTGTCAAGGGCGGAGTAAAACCAGGCCACTGGAGCGGAGTAAAAGTAGGCCAGTAGATGCAATGTCGGGTTGTTGGGTATGCGGGGTAGAAGGGCCTCTTCGGCACGGCTGAAGGCGTGCGCTGATACAAGGCAGGTTCCCACAGGGGCTAAAGCCCAAGCTTATTTTGCTGCGTCTGCGGCAGGACTGAAGTCGTGCCCTTTCAAAGCGGCGGCTTGTTCAAAGATCGTTTAAGACCATTTGGTAATGGCGATTGCACACTCTCGATTGGGAATCCCCCGAATGTGGAAGGGATTTTCGGGACCTCGCTTGATAAAATCATGATATCTACTCGATAAAAGCCGGAAAGGATTTTCAGGTTCCCGGCTTGCGTCTTAAAAATTTGCCCAGATTGTCGTTTTGCTTGCCGAATCGACACGGAGACACGCAGCCCATGCCGCAAGCTTCTACCAGGCCCTTCTCATACGAATCTTTTCCAACCGCAGGCGTCGTAGCTTACTTCTCGATGGAAATCGCGATAAACCCAGGGATGCCCACGTATTCGGGCGGGCTGGGGGTGCTGGCGGGAGATACGATGCGCAGCGCCGCCGACCTGGGAGTTCCGCTGGTGGCATTTACTCTGCTGCATCGCAAGGGATATTTTGAGCAGCACCTGGACGGCAAA
>Ga0182012_10006025_pt1 | contig 12410 bp, 12 predicted proteins | sample 612S2SmetaG_FD_120486 | JGI IMG/M metagenome (GOLD analysis project Ga0182012, IMG submission 120486) | Permafrost microbial communities from Stordalen Mire, Sweden - 612S2S metaG | ecosystem: Environmental > Terrestrial > Soil > Wetlands > Permafrost | place: Sweden: Stordalen | collected...
CCCAGAGCCCCGCCGCTTCCAGCAGCCGCTGCGATCCCGCCGCCACCGCATAGGCGCGGCCGTCGAACGCGGGGTGCTCCATCGGCGGCAGCGCGGCGCGATCGATCACGACGGTGCTGATGCCGGCCCCGGCCAGCCGGCAGGCGAGGCCGCCGCCGACCGGCCCGGCCCCCATGATGCACACGAAAGCCTGGATCGTTTCGGTCATGCGACTCACCTTCCGAACCGCTCGGGATCAGGCGGGGCCTCACAATGCAATTCGGGCGCGTATTCGGCAAGGCGGCGCCCCCTCCCGTTCGGGGCCGGGGCGTGGTTTGATCCCGACGTCCACCGGGAGGACCGACCAATGCCGACCCGCCGCCAGTTTCTCCAGGCCGCCGCGACCCTCGCCGCGCCCGCCATCGCCAGAGCGGAATCCGCCAGCACCCTGACAGTGGTGCCGCAGGCCGATCTGGCGTCGCTGGACCCGGTCTGGACCACCACCTACCAGACCCGCGACCACGGTTTCCTGGTCTTCGACACCCTGTTCGGCCTGGACAGCCAGTTTCGCGCGCAGCCGCAGATGGCCGCGGGCGCGGTCACCGACGACCAGGGCAAGACCTGGCGCATCACCCTGCGCGACGGGCTGCTGTTTCACGACGGGACAAAGGTGCTGGCGCGCGACGCCGCGGCGTCGATCCGCCGCTGGGGGGCGCGCGACGGGTTCGGCCAGGCGCTGCTGGCCGCCACCGATGAAATCGCCTCGCCCGACGATACGACATTGATCTTCCGCCTCAAGGCGCCCTTTCCGCTGCTGCCGGACGCGCTGGGCAAGACCCCGCCCTCGATGTGCCCGATCATGCCGGAACGGCTGGCCCGCACCGACCCCTTCACGCAAGTAACGGAGATGGTCGGCAGTGGCCCCTACCGCTACAAGCCCGACGAACGCGTCCCCGGCGCGCAGGTGGTGTGGGAGCGCAACCCCGCCTATCTCCCGCGCGCCAACGGCACGCCCGACGGCACCGCCGGCCCGAAGATCGCCCATTTCGAGCGGATCGAATGGCGCATCATGCCCGACAGCGCCACCGTCGCCGCGGCGATGCAGCGCGGCGAGATCGACTGGTGGCTGGTGCCGGACGCCGACCTGCTGCCGCTGTTGCGCAAGCCGGCCAGCCTGCGGGTGGAAACCACCATCCCGACCGGCTTCGTCGCCACGATGCGGTTCAACCAACTGGTGCCGCCCTTCAACAACCCGGCGCTGCGGCGCGCGATCATCGGTGCGGTCACGCAGGCGGATTACATGACCGGGATGGTCGGCACCGATCCGGCGCTGTGGCGCGACAAGGTCGGTTATTTCTGTCCCGGCACGCCGCTGGCGAACGACGTCGGCATGGCGGCGCTGACCGGCCCGCGCGATCTGGATGCGGTGAAGCGCGCCCTGGCGGCGGGCGGCTATGCGGGCGAAAAGGTGGTGGTGCTGACGCCGACCGACATCGCCTCGGCGCGCGCGCTGGCGGAGATCACCGCCGATCTGCTGCACCGTCTCGGCATGACGGTGGAGGCGCCGGCGATGGACTGGGCGACCCTGGTGCAGCGGCGGGTGAAAACCGATCCGGTCGGGCAGGGGGGCTGGAGCGTCTTTCACACGAGTTGGTCCGGCATGGACATGCTCAACCCGGCCGGCCACGTCTTCCTGCGCGGCAACGGCAAGGCCGCGGCCCCCGGCTGGCCGGACAGCCCCGCGATCGAGGCGCTGCGCAATGCCTGGTTCGCCGCCCCCGACCTGGCGGCACAGCGGTCGATTGCGGAGCAGATGCAGCACCAGGCGTTTCAGGACGTGCCCTATATCCCGCTGGGGCAGTATTTTGCGCCGACGGCGTACCAGGCGAATCTGACCGGCATCCTGAATGGCAATCCGGTGTTCTGGAACGTCAGGCGCGGGTGAGCTCATGCTGTTTCGGCGTGAGCGGCGGATTGCCAACTCCCAACCAGGGATCGCGTTAGATCCTATATCGGAACGGATACGAGAGGGGTTGAAATCGGCATCCATTGGAATCCGACTCGAATTGTTTCCAAGATGGCATCATAACCGCGCGGTTTGATGCCAGCCAGGTATGAACCGTCCAGTCGAATTCTACCGAAACGATGTGACCTCCGGTTCGGAGCGGGGCCGCAATTTTTTTTGACGAAATGAAGGGGATGGACGGTGACGAAGGGGATAATCTGATCATACGCCCGGCGTTTGCGGTCTCCCGGCCCGAGACGCAGCCGCCCACTTGTTTATTCCCTTCATCACTCTTCATCCCCTTCATTCAGCATCAAAAAAATATGCGACCGACCGCACCGAAGTTGCAGCACAATGCACCTGGCGGCAAACGCCCGATGGTTTCAAGATTGACTCTCAGCCGAAAATCTCACCCAGGCGCTGGATGCTTGCCAGGGTGCGCTCGACCGGCAGGCCGGGCCACTGGCAGCGCATGATGAAATGATCCACCCCCAGCAATTCATGGTATCGGGCAATTTCTTCCTTGACAGAAACCTTGTCGCCGATGATGAATTTGTCGCGGGCGAAGTCCTCGAACGTGGTTTCCGTCCGCCGGCCCTGCAAGCCCCAGGCGGCATAGGCGTTGTATTTGTATTCCAGCGGCCCGCGGCATTCCTTGTGCGCCGTCGCGTGGTTTGCTCCCACATAACATTCCACCGTGATCGGAAACTCCGCCGCCGTCCGGCCATACTCCGCCAGGGCGGAACGATACGTCTTCATCAGCGGCGCAACTTTGCCCAGGCCGCTGCTGTTGACGATCAACCAGGCATCGCCAATCCGAGCGGCGCGTTTGACGGACACGTCGGCCTGGCCGGCGATGTAGAGCGGCGGGCCGCCGGGACGCACCGGCTTCACCCCGATCCCGGCATCATTAATAGTATAGAAACGACCCTGGTGGGTGACCTTGTTCTCGGTCCACAGCCGTTTCATCAGGCCGATGCTTTCGTTGAAGCGCGGCGCGCGTTCCGACAGCGGAATGCGGAAGGCATCGAACTCCGGCTGGCGGTAGCCGAGACCGAGTCCCAGGATGTAGTTGCCCCCGGTCAGCACGTCCAGGGTAGCCGATTCCTCGGCGACGTGCATCGGGTTCTGCGGCGGCAGGATGAGGATGTTCGGCCCGATCGTCATTCCCTGCGCATGGGCCGCGACATAGGCCATGACCGGCGTGATCTGCAGCATCTGCATTGGGTAGGTCAGCCAGTGATGCGGGAACCACAGCGATTTGAAGCCGGCATCGCGCGCGGCGCGCACCTGCTGGACGATCTCGGGGATGCGGTCCGCGACGTTGACCCCCTCCGGAAACTGCGTGTTGATGAACAGGCCGACCTTCATGGCGCTTCCCCCGCGTTGCTGCCGGCAGGTTAGAGCATGCGGGGCAGGGGCCCCAAGCCCCCGTCGTGCGCAATCTTCCGGTACCCCATCTTGACCGCAACCACCGGAAACGCCACCTCTGTCGCATCATGCGCAACAAACCACCCGACCTGGACATGACGATCGAGGGCACCTTCGTGTCGCCCCCGAAGCCCTCCATCGCCACCCGGATCCTGATCTGGGCGGTGATCATCGCCGTCCTGGCGGGTACCCTGTCGGTGGCGGCCTTCGCTTTGTGGCTGGCCTTCATCATCCTGCCGGTTGCCCTGGCCGCGGGGGTTATCGCGTGGCTGGCTTACCGTTATCAGCTCTGGCGGGCCCGGTCCTCGGTCAGCCAGCAGCGGGATGTGTGGCGGCCCTAGCCAGGCCGCCCGCGCCGACAGGGGGACACCTGGCATGATCAGGCAACTGCACCTCAATCTGTTCATCCACGGTCGCGGGCACCACGAGGCCGCCTGGCGCCATCCCGCCGCGTCGCCACTGGCGCTGACCGATCTTCGTTACTACGCTGGCTTGGCGCAGCAAGCCGAGGCAGGGTGTTTCGACTCCGTCTTCCTGGCCGATACGCTGGCGGCGGCTGACGATCTGGTCAGAGCACCGCGCACCTGGCTGGAACCGATCACCGTGCTGGCCGCGCTTGCCGGTGTCACCAACCGGATCGGGCTGATCGCCACCTGCTCCACCACCTATACCGAACCGTTCAACCTGGCGCGTCAGTTCGCCTCGCTCGACCACATGAGCGGCGGGCGGGTCGGCTGGAACATCGTCACCAGTTGGCTGGCCGCCGCCGCCGGCAATTTCGGTGGTGCGGCGCCGCTGAGCCACGCGGACCGGTATGAACGCGCCGAGGAATACATGCGCGTGGTGACGGGGTTGTGGGACAGTTGGTCCGACGATGCGGTGGTCGATGACCGCGCATCCGGGGTGTATGCGCGTTCCGGGTCGGTGCGGCCGGTCAACCACAAGGGGCCGCATTACCAGGTGACCGGCCCGCTGAACCTGCCGCGCGGTCCGCAGGGACGGCCGGTGTTCGTGCAGGCCGGCTCGTCGGACACCGGCCGCCGCTTCGCCGCTCGCCACGCCGAGGCGGTGTTCACCGCGCAGATGGAAAAAGCCACCGCGCGCGACTTTTATACCGATCTGAAACGGCTTGCCGGGACCGAGGGCCGCGATCCCGCCCGGGTGCTGATCCTGCCCGGCCTGTCGCCGGTGATCGGCGGCACAGAAGCCGAGGCGTTGCGCATTTCCCGGGAACTCAACGACCTTAGCGACCCGGAGGTCGGCCGCAAGCGGCTGTCGGGCCGGTTTGGCGGGCACGATTTCTCGCATCTGCCGCTGGACAAGCCGCTGTCGCCGGAAGACTTCCCCGATCCGGCGACGGTCGAGGCGGCGCGCAGCCGGACCGAGGTGATTATCGGCCTGGTTCGCCGCGAAAAGCCCACCTTGCGCCAGTTGCTGGGCTATATGGCGGGGGCGCGCGGGCATTTCGTGACGGCGGGCACGCCCGAGCAGATCGCGGATTTGATGCAGGACTGGTTGATGGATGGCGCCGCGGACGGGTTCAACCTAATGCCGCCCGTGCTGCCCTGGATGCTGGAGGTCTTTGTTGCCGAGGTCGTGCCGCTGCTGCGCCGGCGCGGTTTGGTCCGGACAGAGTATGACGGCACGATGCTGCGCGATCACTACGGGCTCGGGCGGCCGGCGGTCATCGCGAACCGCCACTGACCTTCAGGTCGGCTTCGGAGGAGGCAAAGGGAATTTCCACCGGAATGATAATCCTCTTGTTGCTGCCATCGATCACGATCTGCGGCAGGTAGGAGCCGGCAAATCGTTCGGATACCTTGTACGGCGCCGATCCGCGGCCGAGCGGCCCGGTCCATCCCATGACGTCGATTTTGAGGCCGCCGGCGAAATGGGTGTCGCGGACCAGGGTGATTTCCGAGGTGAAATTCGGTGCATTGCCCTGAACCGTGACGGAAAAGAAGCCCGGTTGACCCACGCCAGTCCACACGTACTGTGCTTCGGCCGTTTCAAGTGGCTCTGGTCCGTAGAAACCCATGGTTTTCGTCTCCTCGTGGTTTTGGGTTTGGAATTCGTGTCTGCATCGCATTTCGTCCGGTGCCGGCAACTCGCCGCAATCAAGGCGATCCCAACGGCTTTGCTGATCTCGCAGACGACGGGGATCCGCCGGTTGGTTGAGGGGCGGCGGACATATCCCCCACCACACAGGTAAGCCGGCAGAAACGGTTCCGCACGACATGAGCCATTGGGATCATGCGTAAATCTTCGCATCCGAGCCGGCTCGACTGCAAGGGATTTCCCGCGCTGTCTCATTCTTAATGTAAATCTCCAGTAATATTCAGCCACCTGGTTGGGCGTTGTCCGGGATATAAACTTTGGCGAAACGGATGCCCTTCAACCGGCGGTGCCAGTTCAAGCAGCAACTGAGCCGCGGAATTTTGGTGTCGTGCCGCTTCGGCGAAAGAAAATTTCACCAATGAGCCACAGCGCACACAGAAATTTCTGTTTGGTCCAGGTTACTTTGCCGCTGTGCGCTCTTTGGCTGCCATGAAATAGGAAACCACCGGCCCATCGCCGCCCACGTCAGCATTTGTCGCGGCGAATTTCGGCCGGGCGTTGCGGTGCGGCTCCGGCCGTGGGTCAACTCTGTGGTGACACTTTCGACCTTTTGCATCGACATCCACCCGGGCCGGATGCCACGTGCTTTACGATCTATCGCTTCAATGGCGTCTAAATTGAGAGGATTCATGTGATCTGCACGCCCCTTGAGGTTCCACAGCCGGCGATCCGCGTTGGCCCGATTCGGTGGCGCGCTGGCTCTGCACGAACCGGCGGCGCCGATCCGCCTCTGGCCTGGACCGGTCTGTTGCCGTATGAGCGGGGCTCGGTTTGTTATCAGGGAGCAGTTCATGGCGAAGATCATCCGCACCGAACCCGGCGCGATCCTGTCGAAGGCGGTGGAGTATCACGGCTTCGTGTATTTGCCGGGCATCACCGCCCGCGACACCAGCAAGGACATCAAGGGCCAGACCGCCGACGTGCTGGCGCAGATCGACGCGATGCTGGAGCATCACGGCACCGACAAGACCCGGCTGCTGCAGGCGGTCATCTGGGTGAAGGACATCAAGGAACGCGCCGCCATGAATGAGGTCTGGACCCCCTGGCTGCCCCCTGAAGGCGCGCCGGTCAGAGCGTGCGTGCAAGCCGAAATGGCGGCACCGGCGGTGCTGGTGGAGATCATGGTGACGGCCTGCAAGTAGCCGGTCAGCGCGCGGGCGGTTTCCCTGCGCCGTCCGCCGGGGGCGGCGGAGCAGGGACCGTGTGGCCCCGATCTGGCCGCTATTCCCTTGGCAGGGCTGACGGCATCATGGCAATACGAAGCAGACCAGCGCGGCATCAGGTTGGTCGGGGGTTTCGCCTGCCGCCGGTGATCATCGCTGCCAGGGTCTCCGTTGTCGTACCGGCGATCGCGGGATCACCGTGACCAGCGACAGCCCACCGCCAGACCGCGACCGTTCGGGCGGTAAACCAGCCACCCTGTCCTGGCCGAACCGTTATGCGCGTGAATTGGCTATGTGGGTCGGCGATATCATGGTGGGTTTGATCCCGCTTCTGGCCGATAGCGTGCTGGAAAATTATGCCCAGGTGCCGAAGCGGCTCGCGCGCTGTCAGCAGGACGCGGCGGGCATGCCGATCGCCTGCACGTGGATCCGCGATAGCAGCGAAGCGGAGTTCTGCATTTTTGCCGTCGTCGTCGCCGGACTGACATTGCTGCCGATGATCCAGCCCTCCGGCGGACGTACGCCCACCGTCGGGGACTGGGCCCGCTACGTCGCCGGTCTCGGCCTGCTTGTCATCACGGTGGCGGCCGGCATCCTCTACGGACTGATCGCCAGTGGCATAAATGGCGACACGACCGTGCCGGTCAGGGCGGCTCTGGTCGGTGCCCTCGCGGTTTCCTTCATCCTGACGTTGGACCGGGCGGCACGCGATTCCTGATGGCGGCCTGGCCGGTGTCCGATCGCGGCCGGCGTGCAAAACCGTGACCGTCCAGGCAAAAGGCCGCTTGTGGTACATCGGTAACATCGCTAGGAATGGCTGATGACTCCGTTGAAGTTCGGTCTCTAACGAACTATGTTAGTGGCCATTCGATCTGGTTCCGATTGAGACGCCGCCGGTGTCGGTGCATGAGGGATGTGATGGATATTTTCGTCTATCTGCTGATCGGAACCGTTGTGGTGGGCATCCTCAGCAGCTTGCTGGCGCTGGCGCATAGCTGGCGGGTGCGTAACCGCTAGGAGATTTGTCCGCCATGCGGCACGGCGCCAAGTCAAGATTTGACTCGCGCTGAGGCAACGGTCGCGCAGCCGCCTGATCTTGCGCAACATCCGGTGACGCACCGCCCTGCTGCCGCTATAACCTCCCATGCCAGCACCGGACCCGAGAGCCAACCCCGTCCTCGAACACGGTCTGGACCCCCTGGCTGCCGCCCGAAGGCGCGCATGCGTGCAAGCCGAGATGGCGGCGCCGTCCGTGCTGGTGGAGATCATGGTGACAGCCTGCCAGTAGCCGGTGCTCGTCCGGACGATATCCGGGCAGGGGGCCATCAGGGTCGGATCAGGCCGCGTGGCGGTTCTGGCGTTCTTCCTGGCCGAAATCCGCCTCGATCTCGGCGGGCAGCCGTCACAGGCGTTCGCTGAAGCGGCGGGGAACAGGGGGCGGCCTCATGTCCCCGCCGGGCCATGTCGGAAACAGGTGGTGACGGCGCGCAACGACTTGCGCCGGAGCAGTTGCTGTAGCGGTCCAATCGCCTCCGGCCCGGGAACGACCTGGGTGACCAGGAACATTGCATGGTCCCGCAGCCGGTTGCCGGCGACGATGCCGTCGGTGCAGAAATACCAGACCCCGGTGCGTCCGATCAGAACGGAGCTGCTCGGGCCGATCGTAAAGTGATCGCCCTTGGCGTAAGCCAACGTTGGCACGATCCGCAGCACCCGGGTCACCTGTTCGGGAACGAGCTGATCGCCGGTCACACGAAAGGTTGCACAGGCTTTGACCGGCTCAACCAAGGCGGACGTCGTCAAAGATGTTTCTGACAGCATCACCCTTTGCGCCTGTCACCCTGCCACCGTCATCGATGATCACCAAACCTGTCCCAGATGATCCTGGCCACGGCGGATTGATCCTGATGGCTCAGGATCGGCCCGTTCGGTCCCTGCAATAAGCTGATTGAGCCGGCTGGTGGGCTGACGCGCCCGCCTCCCCTATAACCCCTCCATGCCAGCCCCGGACCCCAGAGCCAACCCCATCCTCCTCGGCCATCCCGAAGCCGAGGCGACCCTGCTCGAGGCGCTTCGCACCGGGCGGATGCACCACGCCTGGCTGATCACCGGTCCCGAGGGCATCGGCAAGGCCACCTTGGCCTTCCGCTTCGCCCGCCGGCTGCTGGCGGGCATTCCAGCCGAGGACAGCCTGGTGCTGGACCCGGCCAACCCGGTGTTCCGCCGCGTCGCCGCCGGCTCGCATGCCGACCTGCTGACCGTCGAACGCGGCATCAACGAGAAAACCAGGCGCATGCGCACCCAGATCGGGGTCGAAGACGTGCGCAAGATCGGCAACTTCATGTCGCTCACGCCCGCCGAGGGCGGCTGGCGGGTCGTGGTCGTCGATGGAGCGGAGGAGCTCAACCAGGCCTCGGCCAACGCGCTGCTGAAAGTGCTGGAGGAGCCGCCGGCGCGCGCCATCCTGCTGCTGGTCTGCGCCGCCCCCGGCCGGTTGTTGCCGACGATCCGCAGTCGCTGCCGGCGCCTGCGACTGACGACCCTGGACGACGCGACAATGGCCGAACTGCTGGCGCAGTACCTGCCGGCGCTGGACACTGACGATCGCGGTCGGCTGGCAACCCTGGCCGAGGGCTCCCCCGGACGCGCCCTGCTGCTGGCCGACGCCGAGGGCCTGTCGGTCTCCGCCCTGGTGGACAAGGTGCTGGGCAGCCTGCCCGACCTGCCGCCGACCCGCGGCTATGAGATCGCCGACGCACTGGGGCGCAGCGAGACCGGGTTCTCCACCTTCATGGACCTGCTGCGCGCCGGGATTTCGGCCGCGGTGCGGGAGTCCGTGCGGGGACGGGCAGATCCTGAACAGGAACGGCTGATCGCGCTGCGTCCGCTCGATGCCTGGGGTGATCTCTGGGCCGGGTTGACCCGGCTGCAGGAGGAGACCGAACGGTTTGCCCTGGACAAGCGCCAGGCGATCGTCGCCGGGGTCGGGATGCTCAGCGGAAAAACTTGATGACACCCCGGTGACAGGCTGGTATCAACAGAACAATGATCCGGCCCGCGCCATTGCTGTGCCGGGACGGACGCCACGCGATAACAAGGGGCTGGGGCAGTGGATGCGGCGGCGATCAGCGGCGGGCTGAAACAGGCGAGTCATGTCTGGGATGAGACGCAGCGACGGTCTCATTTCTTGCCCTTTTCCCGCCCGACGATCGAAGAGGATGAAATCGCCGAGGTTGTGGACTGCCTCCGCTCGGGTTGGATCACCTCGGGACCGCGGGTCCTGCGCTTCGAGGAGATGTTCCGGGAACGGCTTTGTGTCGCACACGCCATCGCGGTGAACTCGGCGACCGCCGGGCTGCATATCGCGCTGCACGCGCTGGGCATCACGGCGGGCGACGAGGTCATCGTGCCCGCGATCACCTGGGCCTCGACCTCCAATGTCGTTGAACTGCTGGGTGCGCGAACGGTGTTTGCCGATGTCGATGCCGCCACCTTGCAACTCGATCCGGCCGAGGTCAGCCGGCTGGTCACCGCGCGCACCAAGGCAGTGGTGCCGGTGCATTATGCGGGGGCGCCGGCCGATCTGGATGCGATCAAGGCCGCGGTGGCCGGACGCGATATTGCGATCGTGGAAGACGCGGCGCATGCGTTGGGCACCGAATATCGCGGGCGGAAAATCGGCGCCAGCGGGTCGATCGCGGTATTCAGCTTCCACCCGATCAAGAATATCACCACCGGGGAAGGCGGCATGGTGACCTGCGACGACCCCGCTCTCGCCGATCGCATGCGCCTGCTGCGCTTTCATGGCGTGTCGAAGGACGCCTGGCGGCGCTACAGCAACGGCGGTGCGGCGCAATACGAAGTGATCGAGCCTGGCTACAAATACAACATGCTGGATATCCAGGCGGCGATCGGGGTGAAGCAGTTTCCCAAGCTGGACCGTTTCAATGCCGAACGAAAACGGCTGGCCGAACGATACCGCCGTCTGCTCGCGGACCTGCCGGCGGTGCAGCCGATCGGTCTGCCCGATTACCCCGCGACCCATGCCTGGCATCTGTTCGTCGTCCGGCTGGACCGCGATCGGCTGAGCATCGGCCGCAACGCGCTGATGGCCGCGATGGCGGAAGAAAATATCGGCGTCGGGCTGCATTTCCCCGCGCTGCACACCCAGCAATACTATCGGGAGTGTTACGGATACACCGAACGCGACCTGCCGAACGCCACCGCGGCGGGTTCGGATATCCTGTCGCTGCCGCTGTATCCCGGCCTCGGCGATGACGGCCAGGACGACGTCGTCGCGGCGTTGCGGCGGGTCGTCGCCCGCCATCGCCGGACCGCATGATACGGCTCCGGGACGGTCGGTGCCGGATTTGACCAGCCTCGGGGGACACATGAAAGTCGTCATCATCGGTGCCAACGGCTTCATCGGACACACCTTGACCGCACATATCCTGGCCACGACCGGCTGGTCGGTGACCGCCATCGACCGCAACGACGACCGCTTGCGGCCGCTGTTCGGCCATCAGCGGCTCGATTTCGCGCACATGGATATCCGCAACAGCCACCCTCGGATCGAGCGACTGGTCGCCGCCGCCGACGTCGTCCTGCCGCTGGCGGCTTATGCCCGTCCGGCGGATTACGTCCGCGACCCGCTGGCGATTTTCGAACTCGACTTCGAGGAGAACCTGCATATCGTGCGTGCCGCCGAACGCCACGGCACCCGGATCGTGTTTCCCTCGACCTCCGAGGTGTACGGCATGTGTCCCGATGCCGCCTTCAATGAGGACCGGAGCCCGCTGGTGCTGGGGCCGATCGCGAAGGAGCGGTGGATCTATTCCTGCAGCAAGCAATTGCTGGACCGGGTGATCTGGGCGATGGGCGGGCGCGGCCTGCGCTTCACCCTGTTCCGTCCCTTCAACTGGTTCGGTCCCGGCCTGGACGACATCGCCGATGCGGCGCCCGGCAGTGCGCGTGTTGTTACTCAGTTCATGGGTCATTTGTTGCGCGGCGAGCCGTTGCAGCTGGTCGATGGCGGTCATCAACGCCGCGCCTTCACCTATATCGACGACGGGATCGCCGCATTGATGCGAATTCTGGTCAATGAGAATGGCGCCGCGGACGGGCGCATCTTCAACATCGGCAACCCCGCCAACGATCGTTCCATCCGCGATCTTGCGACATTGATGATCGACGTGATCGCCGGGTTTCCCGGCTACGCGGATCTGGCGGAAACCGCAACGATCGTGGAGACGCCAGGTTCCACCTACTATGGGTCCGCCTATCAGGACGTGGACCACCGCCAACCCGACATCGCCGCCGCGACACGCTGGCTCGACTGGGCGCCGCAGGTCGGGCTGCGCGAGGGGCTCCGCCACATGGCAAACCATTACATCAAGCGTACGGTCCCCGCGAAACTATTCGATGAGGCCGTGCCATGAGCGGTTTCACCTGCATCGGCTGGGCCACCGAATCCTACCGTCACCTCGCTGAAGGTTTGCGGCAGGACTGCGAAGGTCTCGGCTATCCCTATCATCTGTACGAGGTTGACCGGCATTACACCTCGCTGGTCGCCGCCTGGTGCAACCATCCGCGGATCATCCGCCGGGGCATCGAGGATTTCGGTTCAGTGCTGTTCCTCGATATCGAATGCCGGATCGTGCGGCCGCTGCCGGCGCATTGGCGCGCGCCATTGGTCTCGGTGCGCCGGCCACGTC
>Ga0182012_10006026_pt1 | contig 12407 bp, 9 predicted proteins | sample 612S2SmetaG_FD_120486 | JGI IMG/M metagenome (GOLD analysis project Ga0182012, IMG submission 120486) | Permafrost microbial communities from Stordalen Mire, Sweden - 612S2S metaG | ecosystem: Environmental > Terrestrial > Soil > Wetlands > Permafrost | place: Sweden: Stordalen | collected...
ACGGCTGCGGCAGTGGATGATGCGGATAACCGCCTATTCCGACCGGCTGCTCGACGACCTCGACCTGCTGGACTGGCCGGACCAGATCAAAAGCATGCAACGCAACTGGATCGGCCGCTCCACGGGCGTGAACGCGCTGTTCTCGGCTACGACAAGCCGCGCCGACTCCGCCACAGAAGTCGAGATCAAGGTATTCACCACCAGGCCTGACACCATGTTCGGCGCCACGTATTTGGTGCTGGCGCCCGAGCATGACCTGGTCGACGACCTCGTCGCGGCGGCCTGGCCCGATGCGACCAACTCCAGTTGGAGATTCGGCGCCGACACACCGGGTGAGGCCGTCGCCGCCTACCGTCGGGCGATAGGCGCCAAGTCAGATCTCGAGCGCCAGGAGAGTAAGGAGAAGACCGGCGTCTTCTTGGGCAGCTTCGCGAGGAACCCGGCCAACGGTAAGCCGGTGCCGATTTTCATCGCCGACTATGTGTTGGCCGGTTATGGTACCGGGGCGATCATGGCGGTTCCGGGTCACGACCAGCGCGACTGGGACTTCGCCACGGAGTTCCACCTGCCGATCGTGGAAGTAATTGCCGGCGGAAATATTTCGGAGGCCGCGCATACGGGCGACGGTGTGCTGGTGAACTCCGATTATCTCGACGGCATGGATGTGGCAGCAGCCAAGGACGCCATCACCGCCCATCTCGAGTCCGAGGGCCGAGGCCAGGCGCGCGTCGAATTCAAGCTCCGAGACTGGCTTTTCGCGCGACAGCGCTATTGGGGTGAGCCCTTCCCGATCGTCTACGACAGCGACGGACGCCCACACGCGCTCGACGAGGCCGCACTGCCCGTCGAGCTGCCCGACGTCCCGGACTACTCGCCGGTTCTGTTCGACCCCGACGACGCCGACAGTGTGCCCTCCCCACCGTTGGCCAAAGCGACTGATTGGGTGCATGTCGAGCTGGACCTGGGCGACGGTTTGAGACCCTACAGCCGCGACACGAACGTGATGCCGCAGTGGGCCGGCAGCTCCTGGTATGAGCTGCGCTACACCGATCCGCACAACTCAGAGCGGTTCTGCGGCAGGGAGAATGAGATCTACTGGATGGGGCCGCGGACTGCCGAGTATGGCCCGGACGATCCAGGAGGCGTTGACTTGTACGTAGGAGGCGCCGAACACGCGGTGCTGCACCTGCTGTATTCGAGGTTCTGGCACAAGGTCTTGTACGACCTGGGTCATGTCAGCTCCCGGGAACCCTATCGCAGACTGGTCAATCAGGGCTACATTCAAGCCTTCGCCTACGCCGACTCGCGTGGGGCGTATGTGTTGGCTGACAAGGTGATTGAACGCGGTAGCGGGTTTTTCTATCCGGGGCCAGACGGCGAGATCGAGGTCTTCCAGGAATTTGGAAAGATCGGCAAGAGTCTGAAGAATTCGATATCGCCGGATGCGATTTGCGACGAATACGGCGCAGATACACTGCGGGTGTACGAGATGTCGATGGGCCCGTTGGCGGAGTCTAGGCCGTGGGCCACCAAGGACGTCGTTGGCGCGCACCGCTTTTTGCAGCGGGTGTGGCGGCTGGCGATCGACGAGAACACCGGTGAAACCCGCGTGGTCGACGACGCCGAAGATCTGGACGCCACCACGCTGCGGTCGTTACATCGAACCATCGCCGGAGTGTCCGAAGACTATGCGGCACTGCGTAATAACACAGCTGCGGCCAAGCTGATCGAGTACACCAACCACCTCACCAAGGAGCGTCGCGGCTCGATGCCACGAGCGGCGGTGGAGCCGCTCGTGCTGATGTTAGCGCCGCTGGCTCCCCACCTGGCGGAGGAGCTATGGCTGCGCCTGGGACACACCGCCTCGCTGGCGCATGGACCGTTCCCGAAGTTCGACCCCTCCTACCTGATCGACGACACGGTCGAATACCCGGTGCAGGTGAACGGAAAGGTTCGTGGCCGGGTCGTGGTGGCCGCGGACGCCGACGAAGACACCCTCAAAGCTGCGGCGCTGAGTGATGAAAAAGTCCGCGCGTTCTTGGCAGGTTCCAGCCCGCGCAAGGTGATCGTCGTCGCCGGCCGACTGGTCAACTTGGTCGTCTGAAAGACGCAGGAAACCCAGCTATCGCCGGCCGGGCCGCAGCACTACCTCGTGGAGGTGACCGTCGCGCGGCGTCGCCACGGCGTTGGCGACCGCCGCCGCGACCGTTTCGGGCCGCAAGAAGATCGCTGGTTGGTACTCTCCGCCCTCGAACGCGACCAGCTCACGCTGCATGTCGGTGTCGGTGCGACCCGGAAATATGGAGGTCACCCGCAGTTGCGGTTCGCTTTCGCGTAGCGAGTCGGCAAACGCACGCAACGCGAACTTGCTGGCCGAATACGACGCCATGGTCGGCGAAGCAGTGCGTCCTGAACCGGAGTTGACAAACACCACCTGACCGCGAGCGCTGCGTAGTGCCGGCAACAGGGTAAGCGTAAGAGCCACTGCCCCAAAAACATTGACGTCGAACGTGGCGCGCCATTCTTCGACGCTGGACTCAGCGACGCGGCCCGGGATGGAGACCCCGGCGTTGTGCACCAAGACGTCGAGTTCGTCGACGATTTCGCAGCTGGCCTCGATCTCTTCGGTGTCGGTCAAGTCCAGCGGAAAGGTCGTGGCGCCGAGCCGCTCGGCGACGGCGTCGAGCCGGTCGGAAGGCCGGCCGGCGAGCAACAGGGTGTGTGTCGGGGCCAGCGCTGTTGCGATCGCAGAACCGATTCCGCCCCCGGCTCCGGTGATCAGTGCGGTCGGCATGCAATGCAGCTTACGGGCGCGGCTAATCCCTTTGAGGATCAGCCGGTTTCATGCCCGCTTCCGCGCGGGTGCTCCTGCCGGGCCAGATGTCGGGTCACCGGAGGCCAGGCGCTCGAGCGGGGCCAGCGCCGTCTTCAGAGAGTTCAGCTCGGACCCGGAAAGTTGACTGAGCATCGCGGCCAGGGCAGCGCGTCTGTTAGCCAGCGACTCGCCATGAACCGCGCGTCCCCGCGGGGTGATGTCAACCAGCACGGCCCGCAGGTCAGACGGGTCGCGCGAGCGTTTGACCAACCCGACCTTTTCCAACCGGCGGATCGCCACGGTGGTGGTGGGCGTTCGCACCCGCTCGTGCGCGGCCAGGTCGGTCATCCGGATGGGGCCCTGATCGAGCAACGTGACCAGGATGGATAGCTGAGCCAGCGTCAAATCACCGGCGGCGGCCCCGCTGGGGTCACCACGGCGCAGCATGGAAAAGAGTTTGGACAGCGTGCGGTGCAAACCTTCAGCAAGCTCTGTCACCTCGACTGCGCTGGATTCGCTGTCCGCCATAAGTCGGCAGTCTAACCCGATACGGGCGGTCTACAAGCTAACTATCCCGACTCGGCAAACAATGTCAAAGCACCTGGGACAGAAAACGCTGCAGCCGCTCGGTCCGGGGCGCCTCGAATATCTGCTCGGGAGTGCCGCTTTCCAACACCTTGCCGCGATCCATGAAAACGACCGTTTCGGACGCGGACCGGGCGAAGCCCATCTCGTGGGTAACAACGATCATCGTCATACCGTCCGCGCCGAGATCGGCGATCAGTTTGAGAATTCCTTTGACCATCTCCGGATCCAGCGCTGAGGTCGCCTCGTCGAAGAACATCACCTGGGGGCCCATTGCCAGCGCTCGGGCGATCGCGACCCGCTGCTGCTGGCCACCCGAAAGCATTGCGGGGCGGGCACCGGCCTTGTGCTTCAGGCCAACTCGGTCCAGCTGGGCCAGCGCCAGGTCGCGGGCCTCGTCGGCGGAGAGGTGTCGCAGTTTGCGCGGTGCCAGCGCCACGTTCTTCAGGACACTGAGCTGGGGGAACAGATTGAACTGCTGGAACACCATGCCGATGCGCTGGTGGAGCTCGTTGGGATCGTCGCGCAAGACCGACCGGCCGTCCAGCAGGATGTCGCCGCTATCGGGCTCATGCAACCGGTTCAAGGTGCGCAGCAGCGTTGACTTACCGGAGCCGGACGGTCCGACAATGGCGACGGTGGAACCCGCGGGCGCATCGATGTCCACCCCGCACAGCACTTTACTGCCGCCGAGGGTCTGGTGAATAGCTTTGGCCGCCAGCGATACCGGCTCGCGCCTGGTGACTTCGGCGGTCACGTCATCTCCTGGCCGAAGGCGACTGTGTCCGCGGGCTCATCTGGCGTAGAACCGCTGCGCCCCCGGCGAAGTCGGGTATCGATGTAGTTCACCAAATGCGTTAATGGGACGGTCAATATCAGGTAGAAGGCGCCGGCGGCCACAAGTGGTGACAAGTTGCCGGTCTGCGCGTTGAGGTCGCGGCCGACTTGGAACAGTTCTCGCTGTTGAGCGATCAGGCCCAGGAAATACACCAGTGCGGAGGCCTTCAACAGGGCGATGAGCTGGTTGACCAGCGCCGGCAGCACCCGCCGTATTCCCTGCGGCACGACAAACAATCGCAGCGCGGTCGAATAGCTGAAGCCAAGCGCGCGGGCGGCCTCCAGCTGGCCGGGGTCCACGCTTTGGATTCCTGAGCGCAGAATCTCGCCGATGTAGGCGGCGGCCGTCAACCCCAACGCCGCAATGCCGAGCGGATAGGGATTGTTATGAGTCAGCCCGCTTACCAGCGGCCCGACGCCCAACCCGATCAGCAGGATGATCACGACCTCCGGTAGGCCGCGGAAGACATCGGTATATACCCGCGCCGGCCAGCGCAGCCAGCGGGAGTGGGACATTCCGGCGACCGCCAGCGCGATGCCCAGAACCAGTCCGATGACGGCGGCGCTATTGGTCAAGATCATCGTGTTGGGCAGCCCGGTGAACAACAAGGTCGGGATGGCCTGGCGATACATATTCCAGTCGAAAAATGAATCCCGCAACTGGGCCAGGGTCGACTTCGGCTCGGCCGGTCCCAGCGGCGCATGGGGATGACTCGCGGCGATCGCGGCGAAGTCCGGCAGTGTCGGGGCGACGACGGCCCGGGATCCCGGTTTCCAGCCCGGCGGCAGATTCCTTGGCACCCATTGGGAGTAAAGGTCTGCCCAGGTGCCGTCGGCGATCACGGCGTCGAGCCCGGAGTTGAGCGCGTTCGTCAACGGCTGGTTGTCTCTGGCGACCGCGTAGGCCACGAAATCGCCCAAGGTATAGGTGTTCGAGACCACCACCGCCTGGTCGCCCGCACGCATCGTGGCCGCTGCCAGCATCGCCGGCGCCACCCAAGCGTCGATCTGACGGTTCTTCAGGCTGGCGTACACGGTCGCGAAGCCGGGATATTTCACCGGTTGCAGGTGCAGAGTGTTGACGACGTACGACTCCTCAACGGTGCCCTGGACGACACCGATCCGCTGTCCGGCTGCAAGATCGCTGAATTTCTTGATCGCTGAGCCGGGTGGTACCACCAGCGAGTAGTACCCGAAGTCATAGCCGTTCGTGAACGCGACGGTGTGGCGCCGCGCTTCGGTGGCTTTGATCGCCGAGGATCCGACGTCGAAACGTCGCGTCGCCACCTGGGCAAGTAGCCCGGAGAAGTCCGTGCCGATGAAGCGGACTTCCAGGCCCAGCTTGCCGGCGACGGCAAGAAGCAGCTGGTTGTCGAAGCCGCTGAATTGCCCGGTGGGGGTGACGCAGATGTTCGGCGGCGCGTCCGACAGCGTGCCGACTGTCAGGATGCCAGGCGTGCCGAGGCTCAGTGTGTCCTTATTGACCGAGCTGAGCGGTTCGACGTTGGGTGTCGTGTGGTCGTTGTCGTGGCCGATGGCTCCCGTCTCAGTCAGGTCTGCGGGCAGCGTCGTCGCGCTGTCCAACCCGGCGGGTGCGCACTGGTTTCGGTCCGCTGCCGCCGGTGCCGCCAACGTCAGACCGCACACAATCAGGATTGTCGCGGCCAGTCCGAGCAGCTTCTCGCCGCGCTTGGCGCGCCGGCCATCGCTCACGCTCATCACGGCCACCGTATCGGCCGGGCGCGGATTTGGCTCCTTCAGAGGCGACCGGTCTAACGACGATCGCGCCACTTGCACAGCGCTTCCGGCGCGGTCAGGTCGTAGTCGGGACCGGTGCAGCCGACGGTCAGCAACGTCACGCCGAGGGCCGCCAGGCCCTCGGCGTTGGCGATCAACCCGTCGACACCTTCGCCGCGGCGCACACCGCTGTTGTTCTCCACTCCTGCGGACCGTTCGATGGCGGCCGGATCGCGCCCGACGGCGGCGCAGTGGTCGCCCAGCGCGGCCGCGGCCGCGGGATAGCTGTCGACGGTGGTGAAGCCGTGCCAGACGTCGCCATATTCGGCGACCAGCCGAAGCGTCTTTCGAGGACCTTTGCCGCCGATCAGCACCGGGATGTCACGGATGGGTGCCGGGTTCAGTTTCGCCAGTCGCGCCTTGATCCGGGGCAGCGCGGCGGCCAAGTCGTCGAGGCGGCTGCCGGCGGTGCCGAACTCGTAGCCGTACTCGTCGTAATCCTTGTCTTTCCAGCCCGAACCGATCCCCAGGATCAGCCGACCGTCGGAGATGTGGTCGACGGTGCGCGCCATGTCGGCAAGTAGTTCCGGGTTGCGGTAGGAGTTGCAGGTGACCAGGGCGCCGATCTGAATGCGGGAGGTCTGCTCGGCCCAGGCCCCCAGCATGGTCCAGCATTCGAAGTGTGGACCGTCGGGATCGCCGTAGAGCGGGAAGAAGTGGTCCCAGTTGAAGGCGATATCGACACCGATGTCTTCGCAGCGCCGAACGGCGTCGCGGATATTTCGGTAATGCGGGGCGTGCTGCGGCTGCAGTTGCACGCCGATGCGAACAGGGCGGTCTGGGCTCATCGGACCACCGTATGCCCGGTGCTCAGCCTGCGTCGAGCAGCCCACGCAGCAGGTCGATCAGCACCCGCGGCTGGTCGCTTTGTACGGAGTGGCCCGAGTTCTCGACCACATGTGCTTTGCGGAAACGTGTTGCGCGTCTGGTGAGTTCGGCCGCATCATCGTCGGTGACGAAGCCCGACGAGCCACCGCGCACCAGGGTCACGGGTGCGGCCAACGCGTCGACGTCGTCCCACAGATCGTCGAAATTGGGGACGGCACGGATGGCGTCGTAGCGCCATGCCCAGTTGCCGTTGTCGAGCCGGTGGGAGTTGTGGAAGACGCCCCGGCGCAGCGCCTTTACCTCCCGGTGCGGCGCCGCGGCGACCGTCAGGTCCAACATGGCCTGAAAACTGGGAAACTCCCGTTCGCCCTGAACCAGCGCGACGGTGCCCTGTTGCTCTGTGGTCAGCTCGGCGTACCGGTGTAGCGCGGACGGGGTGACGTCGACCAGAACGAGTTCGCGTACCAGCTCGGGCGCTATCGCGCCGATCCGGATCGCGGTCAATCCGCCCAACGACATGCCCACCACGAGTTCGGCGCTCGGCGCGTGTTCGCCCAGCACGGACACCAGCGCGTCGGCATTGTGGCGCGGGGAGTAGTCGCCGTCCGCACGCCGGCCGGAATGGCCGTGTCCCGGTAGGTCGACGGCCAGCGCCGGCTCACCGAGGCCGACGACAACGGTGTCCCAGGTGTGTGCGTTCTGCCCGCCACCATGCAGAAATACGACCCGTGGGGGCGTGCGGCCCCAGCGCAGCGCGCTGATCCGACCGTTTGGCGTGTCGGTCTCGACCCGCGCCACATCGGGCAGCGGACCCGCAACACCGGCCTGCTCGGCGTTCTCGGACAGCAGCGAGAATTCGGATAGTCCGGCGAGTTCGTCTTCGGAGATCTCGGTCACGATCTTTGACACTAGATGACGTACCTGCGACGAATGCCGCGGAACCGCTCCCACATCGCGGCGGCGCGTTCCGCCTCGGTCACCATCGTGGTGTCCGCCGGGAGTGCGCGCATCAGCTCGCCGCACTTGACCACCCGGGTGTTGAGCACGGCGGGCTCGCCCTCGAGCATGTGGCGGTAGGTCAGGTTGCCACGTTCGAAGCCCTGGGTGTCCAGCCAGTTGTGCACGCCCGGATCACGATGAGCGATAACGAGACGAATGCTGCCGTCGGCGTCGGCTTTGGTGCGGCTCGGCGTGTAGCTGACCGGGCGGTAGAGGTAGTCCATGCTGTTGAAGAACGCACCCATGTTGGTGAACATCCACAGCCCGTCATGGACGTCGAACTCGACGATCAGCGCTTCGTCGGAATCCAACTCCCAGTACATGTTGGCCGCGGCGCGGCCACGCTTGTTGTCGGCGCCAGGTGAGTCCGCCCTTGGAATAGTCGGGAAGGCGTTCGGGTGGTCGGCATCGACGCCTCCGTAGGTGAACGGGAACTCCGGCCAGTCAGCCATCAGTCCGGTGACGAAATCACCGGCCCAGTCCATCGCCTCGACCATCTCCGCGGGGGTGGGCAACGGTTTGGGGGAGGCCATGTCGATCCGCTCGATCCGGAGCTGCGCGGGAAGCTCATCCCACCGGTCAAACCCTTGGCGGATGAACAGCTTCCGCGATCCGGGGGTGGTGCGCAGCCAGTTCGGCCCACGTTCGGGGCCGCCGATGTAGAGCTCGAATTCTCCGTCGCCGGTGATGCTGAGTTGTTGGCCGAAGATGTTGGCCTCCGGGGTGTCACCGAAGGGTTCGTGCAGCACGCCGGGCCCCGGTGTGCGTGGACCCTGGACCGTGACGTTGAAGAACCGCGAGGTGCCGCGACTGCCGGTGAGCCGATAGGCCGACTGCCCGTCGATCCACACCTGCTGGTAGGTGAAGTCAGCACAGTCACCCCCGAGCTTGCGGGTCGGACCGCAGAATGCGTGCAGTGCTGGATAACGGGTGTCGCGGGTCTCGAGGGCCAGATCGAACGCCTGGCCGAGGTTCTGGGTGAGAAAGCGGAACGCATCGACGCGCTGCGCGCCCGAAGCAGCGTTGGCGTCTTTGAACACCTGCTCGCCCGCGCGCTGCAGCCGCCCGCAGAATTCGGTCCAGGACGATTGCAGTGCCGCGTCGTCGGGGCCGTCACCGAAAGCCATAGTAAGCCATTCACACACCCAATCTGTCGAGCATTTCGCCGACGACGGCGCATGCGCGCCGGGCGGATTCGAGGCGGCCCGCTTTCTCGATGCGGGGACCGATCAGCTCCAGGTCGAAGCCGTGCGAGTAGCCGCCGGCGAGGGTTTGGGCCACGAAGGCTTCGAGCGGAATCGCGCCGTCCCCAGGAACCGCCCTGGCCGGGAGCGCCCGGTCACCCATCACGTAATCGCTCAGCTGGATGAGCTCAGTTCGCGGCAGGGCGCGCTGCACCAGCCCTTCGAAATCGGCCTCGGTCCAACAGTGAAACACGTCGATACAGATGCCCACTCCGCCCATCTCAGCCAGCGTGATGGCATCGCGCAGCGTATGGGCTAGATGGATGTCGGCGTACAGGCTGGAGGCCGTCTCGATTGCCAGCGTGACGCCCGCCCGCTGAGCGTGCTCTACGCCGGGGGCGACCATGGCGCAGAACCGGTTGGCGGCTTGCTCCCACGTGAGGCCGTCGCGACCGCCGGTGAGCATGTAAATGGTGCGCGCACCCACGTGTGCGGCGGCGTCGATCAAGGTGGACAGCGCTTCCCGCGCGGCTTGCGGGTCGCTGCTCAGTCGGCCACCGGCGAAAACGTGGGTAACGGCCTCCACGCTATAGGCGTTGCGCTGCAACAATAGTGGAAATTCTCGATCGAGTAGCTGACTATCCAGGATGCTCAATCGTGACACGCCGAGCGCCGCCCAGTGGGCCTCCAGAGCGGCCAACGGCTCGCCGTAAAAGGTGACGTTATGCACCGACAGGCGCTGATGCGCCGCTACCACATCACGCCCTGTTCTCGATCGCGACGCCGAATCGCTCTCGGAACGAGCGGAATTCGGCATGCAACGCATCGAGGTCTTCGCCGATATCGACAAGCAATTGGGTGGAATACCTGAACTTGCCGTACCGATCACCGCGATTGTTGGCCAGATACGCGCGCATCGCCGATTCGGCCGCATCCGTGAGCTCGCGACCGCGGAACGCGTAGTAACGGCGAACCGTGGCGACCTGATCGGCGATAAAATCGGTGTAGCGGATGTGCAGGATGCGCGGATCATCGACCAAAGGATTACTCATCGTGTTGGCGATGCTGGCGCGGGTCATCTCGAGGTGCTTCTTGGCTTCGGCGTGCAGGTCGACGGGACCGACGATGCCGTCCATGATGTCGGCCATCATCATGGTGCGCGACGCGGCGACTTGTACCGGGTCCCGGTGTAGCCAGACCAACCTGGCGTCAGGGTATGTCTCGAACAGCTCCTTGAGCCGGAATCCGTGAAAGCCTTTCAGAACCCAGTATCTTCGCGGCCGAGCGTATTGCAGCTGCTGCAGCATGGCCTTGTGGAGCCGGTACTGCGCGGCGGGATCGGTTGCCAGACCGCCGACCAGCGACTGCATTGGCACCCGCCACCATGCGGTGGGTGTCATGACCCGGAAATCGAACGCCCAGGTCCGTTCATCTTCGGGCAGGCCGTCGCCCAGCATGTCGTTGTAGGGATGGCTGTGCAGCCATTTGGGCATCTTGGCGTTGATCTCGCGCCAGTCCGCGTCGGCCTGTTCACGTCGGCCGTCGTCTGGATCGGCGAGGCCGGGCGGTGGCGACGGATACATCACTTCCCAGAACCGTAGTGCCCGCGCGTCCGGATCGACGGACATCAGGGCATGCATGAGCGTTGTCCCCGAACGCGGTTCGCCGGTGACGAACATCGGCGCCGCGACAACTTCATCGCCGATCGGGTACCGGGCGCGGTCTGCGACGAATTCCAGACGTGAGGTGAGCAGCCATCGGCATACCTGCGCAGCCCGGGATCTGCCGTCGGCGTCCATGCCGAGGCTGTTCAGGTGGTCGACGGCAACGGCGAACCGCTCCGGCAATGTGGGGTCGCCGTAGTCGTGCAATCCGGTCTCGGACTCTGCGGCGGCCAGCATTGCCGCGGCGTCCAAGGCGTCCAAGCTTGCCGTCACGTCAGCTCACCGCACAGCCGCATCAGTTCGTCTTCCGTTTCGCGAACGTTCGCCGCCGAAGTCACCGCGTACTTCAGGCCGGCCATTGCACCGTAATCGAGGATCTTGGGCACCCGCAGACCCGCATCCACAAAATTCTTGATGATCTTCGCGACCCCTTTCGGTGTTCCGTGCGGCACGACGGCGAGGATCATCTCGGGTCGCACGCTGTCGAGGAACGCGATGATGCGCTCGCGGGTCAGCACCGCCGGGTCGATGTCGTGAAAACCACGCCAACCGTCGCCCATCGGGTGCTCGAAACCGAAGCCGCGCAACGTCTCTGCGGAGACCTGTAGCAATACCGCCTTGACCAGAGGTGCCCGGAGGATGTCGGCGAGCGCGTTCTCGTCCTCGCCGATCAGACAGATTTGGATGAAACACGGTGTGATCGCCAGCGGATCGCGACCGGCCCGGTCCGCGGACGCCCGCACCGCGGTAAGCATCTCGGCGTAATGCTCTGGAGTCCAGGCGCCCGCCGGCCACCAGCCGTCGGCATGGCGGCCGGCAATCTCGAGCATGCGGGGACCGCTGGCGCCGATCCAGATCTGCGGTGTCCTGCCTTCGTAGGGCTCGGTGTCGAGGCGGGCGTGCCGCAGCGTGTAGAACTGTCCGTCGAAGTCGACGGGGCCAGCGCTTTCCCAGAGCAGCCGGATCACCGTCAGCGCTTCCTCGAAGCGGCCAACCGGCCGGGAGAAATCGAAGCCGTACGGCAGGATGTTCTCGCTCTCGCCGCTGCCGAGGCCGAGGATGAAACGTCCCTTTGCAAGGTGATCGATGGTTAGCGCCGTCTGCGCCAGCAGACTCGGGTGGCGGCGCACGGTGTCTACAACGGAGGTGGCAAGCGGGACCTTCTCGGTCAGCACCGCGGCCGCGGCGGCGACCGCCAACCCGTCGAGGTGGCGGTGCGGAGATGGCGAGGCGCTGGCCAGGTCGGTGAATTCGGGAGTCCAAATCGAGTCGGGCCAGAAACTGACCATGTGATCGGGTAGCCAGATCGAGTGGTAGCGGCCGCTGTCCAGCTCGGCGAGCCGGGACAGGTCGAGCGGAAGCGTCGTTCGGAGGAACGCTGCTGGCTGCAGCTCCGCTGATGGCATGTGTGCTCCCGCTCTCGTGCTTTGCGAACAATGCTAAGCAACTGCACAGCACCGGCTCGAGCGGACCCCGAAGTGGGCACAAAAACGAGTGTGCTGTGGGTCCGCAATCCGTGAATCGCGATCCCACCGCACACTCGGTGCTGGAAAGGTCGAACGGTCAGTCGTCGGAGCCGATGATGAACTCTTCGAGCTGGGTGCGGGCGATATCGTCGGCGAGCTGCTTCGGCGGGCTCTTCATCAGGTAGGCCGACGCCGCGACGACGGGTCCGCCGATGCCTCGGTCCTTGGCGAT
>Ga0182012_10006027_pt1 | contig 12407 bp, 14 predicted proteins | sample 612S2SmetaG_FD_120486 | JGI IMG/M metagenome (GOLD analysis project Ga0182012, IMG submission 120486) | Permafrost microbial communities from Stordalen Mire, Sweden - 612S2S metaG | ecosystem: Environmental > Terrestrial > Soil > Wetlands > Permafrost | place: Sweden: Stordalen | collected...
AGCACGATGACGGCAGGACCGGTCCCGATCCTCCAGACGTCCCGGGTGACCCCGAGCGCGTCGAACGCTGACCTCTCGAATCCCTCAAGTGCCTGGGCCGCCATGGCGTGGCCTCCGATCGGGTTCGTGGACGTGTCGAGCACACTCTTGCACCCCGATGAAGTCGCCGGGCACCCGCTCGACCCGCAGGCGGCCCTACCGCAGCGCGCGTCGCCAGACGAAGCGCAGGCCGGTCCAGGTGTCGTCGATCGCGCACACCTTGGTGTCGACGAGCCCGATGGGGAGCAGCACCGAGCGCACGACGTCGTCCGTCAGGTCCGTCGGGACCTTCGAGGTGCGCTTGGGCCACGCGATCCAAAGCCCGCCGTCGGGCCGGATGCGCTCGCCGAGTGCGGCGCCACGCTGCTCGAGCCGGGTTCGCTCGAGGAAGAACGCGACGATGACATCGGTCGCGCCACGGCCCGACGTGAGGACGGAGGCGCCAACGGGGATCTCGAGGTCGACGTCATCGGGGAGATCCTCGATGACGATCCGCGACCGCTCGGTGATGCCGAGCTTCTTCTGCAGCGGCGTTGCGCTGTACCCGGCCACGCAGCAAGTGTTCCACGCCTGCGCGCACGCCCGCGCCCTTTCCGCTCCCGGCCCCGCGAAACACGCAGGAGCGGGGCACGGATCGCTATAGGTTCTCGGTCGTGACCGACGGACGCGACCGACCGCGCAGGGCGCTCTTCCTGCGGCACCACATCGAGGACGATCCTGGCCTCGTCGGAGACGCGCTCTTCGGGCTCGGGTTCGTCGTCGACCTGTGCATGATTGAGGACGGGTCCCCGGCGCCGGATCTCGACGGCGTGGACCTGTTGGCCGTCCTCGGTTCCAAGTGGTCCGTCTACGACCACGACGCCGTCGGCGGTTGGATCGCGACGGAACTCGACCTGATTCGCGAGGCGGACCGGCGCTCGATCCCGGTGCTGGGCATCTGCTTCGGTGCTCAGGCGCTCTGCAACGCACTCGGCGGCACGGTGGAGCCCGCACCGGTTGGCGAGATCGGGTGGGTCGAGTTCGAGGGAGACCCCGATGCAGGCATCCCCCCCGGCCCGTGGTTCGAGTTCCACGGGGACCACTGCCTCGTGCCCGAGGGCGCGACGGTCGTTGCCCGCAACGAGGTGTGCGTCCAGGCATTCACGATCGGTCCGCACCTGGGGGTGCAGTTCCATCCTGAGATCGATGCAGCACAGCTGTCGCGATGGCTCGCGCACGGCGACGGCGATGCCGCCCGGGCGATGGGAGCAGCGCCAGCGGACCTGCTCCGCGAGACGACGCAGCGCGAGTCCGAGGCCGCGGTGAGGGTCGCCGCGCTTGTCGGGTCGTTCGTCGCCCGGCGCTACGACTGATCGATCCCCGCCCGCCCTCTGCAAGAGTGGGACCGTGACGATGGCGGTGGAGGTCGACGGGCTGGTGCGCCAGTACGGGGATCTGCACGCCGTCGACGGCATCAGCTTCGCGATCGAGCGGGGGTCCTGCGTGTCGCTGCTCGGCCCCAACGGCGCCGGCAAGACCACCACGGTGGAGATCCTCGAGGGTTACCGCCGCCGCGACGCCGGCACGGTCAGCGTCCTCGGCGAGGACCCGGCGCGAGCCGGGCGCTCGTGGCGCGAGCGAGTCGGGATTGTTCCCCAGGACTGCAACGACCTCGCAGAGCTGACGGTCGCTGAGTGCGTCTACCACTTCGCATCGCACTACCCGAAGCCGCGCGACCCTGCGCGAGTCGTCGAGCTCGTCGGCCTCGAGGAGAAGGTCTCGAGCCGCGTCTCCCAGCTCTCCGGCGGCCAGCGCCGTCGGCTGGACGTCGCCCTCGGGATCGTGGGCGATCCCGAACTGCTCTTCCTGGACGAGCCGACGACGGGGTTCGACCCCGAGGCGCGCCGGAGCTTCTGGCAGCTGATCGGCACCCTGCAGGAGGAGGGCACGACGATCCTGCTCACGACCCACTACCTCGAGGAGGCCGATGCGCTCGCCGACCGGGTCATCGTGATCAACCACGGCCGCGTCGTTGCCGACGGTCCGACCTCGACGATCGGGGAGCGGGCCGGGCATGAGGCAGTCGTGACCTGGATCCAGAACGGCCAGCGGCTGGAGCGAACGACGGATGCGCCCACGGGACTCATCGCCCAGCTGCACGAACAGCTCGGCCACGAGCTCGAGGGACTGGAGGTCCGTCGCCCGACCCTCGAGGACGCCTACCTGCGCCTCATTGATGCGGACGAGCCGTGACCGGCCTGCTGGCCTCGTGGTGGGGGAGGATCAGGATCGAGGTGCTGCTCGCCCTGCGCGACCGCCGCACCATGGCGTTCACGGTAATCCTCCCGCTGGTCCTCCTCGTCGCACTCGCGTCGCTGATCCACGGCACGCCGCTTCCCGACGGCGTCTCCTATGCGCAGTACCTGACGGCGGGGATGATCGCGTCGGGTCTCGTCTACGGGGGCTTCCAGGGACTTGCCATCGCGATCCCCGAGGAGCGCAGCGACGGCACACTGAAGCGGCTCTACGGCACCCCGATGCGCCACAGCGCCTACTTCGCGGGCAAGGTGGGTGCCGTCGTCGTCATCTACGTGATCCAGATGGTCCTGCTCCTCGGCACGGGTGCACTGGCCTTCCACGTCAAGCTCCCGACCTCGGCGACGGCGATCGTGACCTTCATCTGGCTCAGCGCGCTCGCCCTGCTGACGTTCACCACCCTCGGCATCGCCTTCTCGTCCCTCGCGAAGACAGGTCAGTCGGCCGCCGCGCTCGCCTCGCCGATCGTGCTCTTCCTGCAGTTCACGTCGGGCGTCTTCTTCGTGTTCACGCAGGAGCCCCGGTGGATGCAGGTCTTCGCCTCCTTCTTCCCGCTGCGCTGGCTCTGCCAGGGGATGCGGTCCGTGTTCCTCCCCGCCAGCTACGGCGCACAGGAGGTCGGCGGGTCGTTCCACCTCGGCCAGTGTGCGCTGGTGCTCGGCATCTGGGCGGTCATCGGGCTCGTGCTCTGCAAGCGGACGTTCCGCTGGCTCCCGCTCGGCGAGGACTGACGAGCTCCCGTCGCATCGGGGCCAGCTGCATCGGTGAATGTGGGAGGGTGCGGGCATGTCGAACGTGGAACTCGTCCTTGGTGGTCCCGCAGCCGGAGGTGGCTTCGTGGCCCATGACGACACGGGCCGCGTGGTGTTCGTCCGGCACGGGCTGCCCGGTGAGCGGGTCGTGGCCGAGCTCACCGAGGAGCATCCGACGTGGGCCCGCGCCGACGCGATCGAAATCCTCGAGACCTCGGACCTGCGCGTCGCCGCGCCCTGCCCGTACGCAGGTGCAGGTCGGTGCGGGGGATGTGACTACCAGCATGTCGGAATCGACGAGCAGCGTGGCTTCAAGCGTTTGCTGCTCGCCGAGCAGCTGCGGCGAGTCGCCGGACTAGATCTCGAGGTCGACGTGGAGGCGGTTGGCGACGGAACCGGCCTCGGCACGCGGACGAGGGTGCGTTTCGGCGTCACGGCAGACGGGGACCTCGCGATGCGGCACCACCGCAGCCACGAGCTGCAGGCAGTGGACCGCTGCGCGCTCGCGGTCGACCGCATCAGCGCGCTCGGGCTCTCCGGGTTCGACTGGCCCCCGGGAGCGGACGTCGAGGCCGCGTGGCTCGGGGGTTCCGCAGCGCCGACCGTGACGATCGAGCTCGACGAGGACGCGATCGTCGAGGCCGAGGAGATCGGCAGCCGGCTCGAGCGCCTCGGCTGCGTCCACGAGCAGGTGACCGTCGTCGACGGACAGACCTACCGGGTCCCGATGGGGGTCTTCTGGCAGGTGCACGAGCTTGCGGCATCGACCCTCGTCGGTGCGGTGCTCACAGGGCTCGAGCTCGTTCCCGGAGACAGGGTGCTCGATCTCTACTGCGGCGCCGGGCTCTTCACGCGTGCCGCGGCGCTGCGCGTCGGATCGACGGGAACAGCGGTGGGGATCGAGGCCTCCAGGGCCGCGGTCGAGGGGGCGAGGACCAACCTTGCCGACCTGCCCTGGGCGTCGGCCGTCGCATCGCGCGTCGACGCGCGCTCCATCGCCCGCCATGGCGCTGGCGCGACGCACGCGGTGTTCGATCCGCCTCGCCGCGGGGTGGACCGCGGGGCGCTCGCGGCGCTTGATGCGATCTCGTCGCTCCGGCGGATCGTGTCCGTCTCCTGCGATGCCGCGACGTTCGCGAGGGACCTGCGCATGCTGCTTGACGCCGGGTGGTCGCTCGTCGGGATCCGCGCGCTCGACCTCTTCGAGATGACGGAGCACGCAGAGACGGTCGCCGTCCTCGAACGCTGATCAGGGTCGCCCGCCGGCACCGTCCCCGTGGCGTCCGATTCCGCTCGCGAACCGCGACGCGCCCTCGAGCGTCTCACCGGATTCGATGACGCTGAGTCCGTGGAGAAGCTCGTTGGTCGTCGCCTCGGGCTCCGACAGGTCCCACTGCTCGATCGCAGACGCGCGGTCGCTGCGCAGGCATCCCTGCGGGAACGCGCTCAGCGCCGTCGCGAGCTCGAGGGCAGTGTCGAGCGCGGCACCGTCGTCGACCACGCGGTTGACCAGACCCATCCCAAGCGCCTCGTCGGCGCCTACGGCACGACCGGTGAGTATCAGGTCCATCGCGCGTGAATGGCCGATCAGCCGGGGAAGCCGGACGGTCCCAAGGTCAACGAGCGGCACGCCGAACCGCCTGCAGAAGACTCCGAGCGTGGCCGACGTGCCCGCGACACGAAGATCGCACCAGAGGGCGAGCTCGAGGCCACCGGCAACCGCGAAGCCCTCGATCGCGGCGATCACCGGCTTCGAGAGCCGGAGCCGCGTCGGGCCCATCGGCCCGTCCCCGGACGCGGTGACCCGGTTGCCACGCCCCTCGGAGATGCCCTTCAGGTCCGCGCCCGCGCAGAAGGTGCCCCCTGCGCCCGTGAGGATCGCGACGTCGACGCTGTCGTCGGCATCGAACGCGCGGAACGCCTCGACCAGCGCCGCAGCGGCGGGGCCGTCCACGGCATTGCGGCGCTCAGGTCGGTTCAAGGTGACGACCACGGCCTTCCCCACGGTTGTGATGTCTACGGAAGCCAAGGCTCCTCCGATCCTCGGTGTTGCACGCTCACGTCCTCGATTCGGGCATCGGGGATCCGACTTCAGAGTCCGCACGCGATCGCAGGGCGCATGCGCTCAGCCATTCATCCAGCGGTCCGACGAGCACCGACCATCCCTTGTAGGTCACGAAGTCCCCGGACATCGCGCGCAGGGTCGCACGAAGCGGCTCGACCATCTCGGGACGGGCGTCGACGAGGGCACCGAGCGGCATGACGTAGGTGCGGATCGTGAAGGCAACCGAGCCGGTCCGTTCCAGACGTCGAAGCGTCTGGCGCTCCACCCGGAACCACAGGTCCGTGCCGCAATCGCTCACCTGCAGGCCACCGTGGCGACGCGACGCGGGCGAGGGCAGGCTCAGTGCTGGCGTGTCGACGATCGTCCAGTTGCACCGCCAGACCGGCCTCGACACCGCGAGGCGGTCGAAGAACGTCGATGCCTGCCTCGAGAGGTCCGTCCCGAACCCCGGGACGGGACCGTGGATGTCCCGCAGGGAACGACCCACCTTGTCTGCGAGCCGCCACCTGCTCGGGAAGCAGACGCTGGCGGCAGTCAGCCGCCATTCATCGTCACTCCGGGTGAGCACGCAGAGGTCCTCCTGGGCGACGCGTCCGGCTGCCTCGATCGGCTCCATCGCAGCGGTGTCGACGACTGCACCCGTGGTCAGCTCGACCAGCTCCGACCCCCGACGCGCGAGTACCCCGGGATGCTGGCCGACGATGTGCGAGGCGACCAGTTCGAGCAACTCCCGGGAGCCCTCCCGACCTTCCTGGCGCACCGCCAGGAAGGCGCCGGGCGACGCCTCAAGGAGCCGGTGCTTCAGGGCAAGCTCGTCAGCCCGCAGCGAGTCGACGTCGAGCCACTGGCGCGGATCCAGCCGGTGGAGGCCCATCGAGAGCCGCCAGGACTGACCCTCAAGGTGGATCTGCGGCATCCCGGTCGCGGCAAGGCCTTCAGGGGCTCGCGGTCCGGCCACGTGCCGAGCGTATGCCTCCTGCCCAAGACGGAGGGTCCTCTCAATCGAAAGCAGAGACCGCCGGCCCGGGGCCGGCGGTCGCGCAATCCGGGGTGGCGGACGAATCCTTGCTCCGTCGCCACCCCCAACAGGGGGTCTCATCCAAGCTCCGGGCGTTCGTTCATGAAGCCCCCCTCGTGGGGTGTTCATGAAACCCCTCTGACGAGGGCGGCACCCGGCCCACGGGCTGAGGAACCACAGATTGGCGAGGTATGTCTCCACAACGCCCTGACCGGCGCCGCTGTCCGGCAATGTCCACTTATGTCTAGTTCTGAGGCTCCGAATCATCCTGCGATGGCTCTTCGCGCCACATTGCGCGCTCTTCCGAAGGATCTTCATCGTCACCAATCCCCTCATGGAAGCCGAGCGTGGAGTGCCCGCTCACCTCTTCGTGGAGTTCGGGGGTGGGGTTCCGCAGAAGCCGCCAGTCGTAGTCATCGTCGATCGGAGCGAGGAGCCGGTAGGTCCTGACGTCGGGGTACCGAGCAAGGTCGACCGGGGCGGGACCGCCGGCGATCCACGCATCGATCTCTGCCTTCAGAGACATGCCTCCGTCGTGGCCGATCAGACGGTCGATGAGGTAGAAGCGCGCCCAGATCCTGTTCTTCTCGACTTCCGGCCTCAGCCACGGATACCGCCAGACATCGGGATCCCAAGGCCATGGCTCGGCGGTCTCGGCGCGCGAGGTGCGTTCACGAGGACTCAGCACCGCGCAGGCATTGAGGACCGGGTAGTAGAAGAACTGATGGTCGTACCTGTACGCCGGACAAATCACCTCAAACCGCCCATAGTGGGCCTGTAGCGCGAGGGCGATCTTGATGTCTTCGCCGGCGATCTCGAAGACCCGCTCAGCCTGCAATGTCGTGAGCGCATTGCGTGACATGGCGCCGATGAGGTCATCGTCGCTCGTACTGGGGAGGGTGAGAGCCCGTGCTGCATTCTCTAGGCGCTCCATGCGGTCGTAGATGCTGTTGGACCTCATCCTGCAACACCGCCGTGGGCAAGCGAGTTGAGGACGGCGAGGGCCGCCTCCATCCTTGCTTCGAGGTCATCTTGGCGAGCGGCCAACTCTTGTTCTTCCTCGCTACGGCGATGACGGAGACCATGATCGAGAACCAGTCCCGCCGCACGCAGCGCAACCTTCAGGTCGTCTGCTTCAAGCGCATCGGTGAGGACCTCAGCGGCGCGGTTCGACGCTACCGAGAACTGGCCCGCGAGTTGCGTGAGCCGCTGGCGCCTCCGCCGTACGACCTCGCCGGCGAAGGCCGTGTCCGAGACACGACGCTGCACCGACTTTGTCGAGATGCCGAGGACGTCAGCCGTACGCTGATGGCTCGCCCCCTCGCTCAGCAGGTCGATAATCGCGTCGTCCTCCGGGGTCCACGATTCGTGAGCGCAGGTCTGCTCATCCGATCCAGATGGTGCGGTCGTCATTGTGCTGTCTCCTTGCCGAGCCCGCCGGCGGGCTTCTCATCCTTTAGGTGAGGACCTTTGGCAAGGCAGGCAGCACCGTTCCGAGAACTTTCTTGGGTGCCGACGGCTGGCTTGGAGCGGATGGCGGGCACGGGCTCCCGCAAATCGGAGCTACAACCGGAAGGCGACCCCTGGCGCCCACTGGCCGTGTAGGCCAGCTAAGGCTGGCGAATTGTACTTGACCGAGAGTCAGAGATGTATGATATAATAGACGTAAAGCAAGTTGCCGACGGCTATAAGGAGCAAAATGAAGAGGACGAGAGCCTACTCGCGGACAACGAATGAGGTCGCTCGGCTCCTGGGGTCTCGGGTGCGGTTGGGACGAATCGATCGGCACTGGTCGGCTCAGGAGCTCGCGAACCGTGTCGGCGTGACGAGGTCCACGATCAACAAGATCGAACACGGAGACCCCTCGGTTGGACTTGGCGTCGCCCTTGAGGCGGCCGCCCTGGTTGGCGCCCCATTGTTCTCGGAGGATGACGGACTTCGGCGTCTCGAGCTTGGCCGCGTGAGTGACCGCCTCGCGCTGCTCCCCAAGCGGGTGCGTCGCCCGCTGATGGTGAACGATGCCTTCTGAGCCCGATCACGCGTTCGTGTGGATATGGCTTCCAGGGGCATCGGAGCCGGTGGTGGCCGGGCGGCTTGACGTCGACGGCGATGTTATTGCCTTCACCTACGGCCGGAGTTACTTGGAACGCAAGGAGGCGATCCCCCTCTACCTGCCTGAACTGCCGCTCGTGCCGGGGACGAATTATCCCGAGGGTCGCGAGATCGCCGGTTGCATCTCAGATGCAGGACCTGACAGTTGGGGACGGCGGGTCCTCGAGAACAAGGTTTTGGGTGATCCGTCGAAGGCAGGTGAGCTTGGCACGCTCGATTATCTTCTCGAGTCAGGCTCTGACCGAATCGGCGCTCTCGACTTCCAGCACTCCAGCGATGACTACTTTGCACGTACCCACGACCAGGCGACACTCGAAGACCTAGTCGAATCGGCAGAGAAGGTCGAGAACGGACTGCCGCTTACGCCTGCTCTCGATGCCGCGCTCCTGCAGGGATCCTCCGTTGGCGGGGCTCGCCCGAAGGCCCTGATCTCGCTGGGGGAGCGTCGCATGATCGCGAAGTTCTCTTCGAAGACGGACACCTATGCGGTGGTTAAAGGGGAATACGTCGCGATGGAACTTGCTCGCCGTGCCGGCGTCCGAGTCGCGAACGTAGAGCTCACCAACGCGCTCGGCAAGGACGTGCTACTTGTCGAGCGCTTTGACAGGATCCCGGGTGGCCAGCGTCGGGCGATGGTATCGGCTCTCACGGTCCTCGGGCTTGATGAGATCGCGGGGCGATATGCCAGCTATGCAGACCTCGCCGAAGTGATTCGCAAGCGATTCACCGATCCCGTCGAGACGCTACGTGAGCTGTTCGCGAGGATTACTTTCAATATTCTGGTCGGCAACACGGACGACCACGCGCGAAACCACGCCGCGTTCTGGGATGGTGAAGCGCTATCCCTGACGCCGGCATTCGACGTAGGACCCCAACGACGCTCCGGGGGCGAGGCTGAGCAAATCATGGCCATCGGTGCTGATGGGACTCGCTGGAGTCAGGTGGCGGTTTGCGTCAAGTGGGCACGCGTCTATGGGATCTTCTCTGAGAGCGACGCTCGGGAGATCATCGACGGCCAAATCGAAGTCATTAGGTCCGAGTGGCTGGACGTGTGCGAGCTGGGCAAGCTCACCTACGTAGAGCGACAGAGCCTCTGGGGAGTCCAGTTCCTAAATCAGTACGCGTTGCAGGGATATTGACCCCACGTGGGATGCGGCAGGGACGTCGACCGATGTGGACGAACCTACGTCACATCCAGTTAAGACGTGACGATGACCTCGCACTCGGTCCAGACATCTCGGAGAGCGCTGAAGCAGCAAGACGGTATGACCTCGCAACCACAGACCTACCTGCACCCTCTGCGACCCTCGCTTTGGAGCGAAGGATCTCAATCTCCGCATGCGTGTCGCCGTACTCGACGGCAAACTCCTGCGCAGTGTCGTAGGTGTACATGGTCCTGTCGAACACGTTGGATTCGTCCACCTCGCACTTGAGACCCTGCAACCGAACCGTCGCGATGATCTGATGGCCCGGACCCTCGACCTCGTTCGACGCCTTGTTGATTGCGAGACGCAGCGCCGTCCGGAGGATTTCGAGGTCATCCACTGGGGCGTCGTTGGCTAGAGCCACCACCTTCAGATTGGCGCCGAGGCTTTGCCGCTCGCCTGTGATGTCGACGAAGTCCTGTCACTGCTCGTACCAGACGTGATCTTGGAAGACGGTGTCGCAGGTCTCAAACATCGGTGCATTGTTCATCTTCTGTCCTTTGACTCAGAGGCCACTGGCCCAGACCTTCCGCGGGTCTGAGTGGACCGCGCAGCACCTGATCGATCCGGATCTTCCTCATGCTCGAACTTCCTCTGTGCTCGCCCGGTTCCGGTAGGCCCCTGACATGATAGACTGTTAACAACCTAAGCGGTCCAGACACTAGGTGGTCGATGGCATAGTGTATCACACTCAGCACGGTCGGCTGCACAAGACAAGGAGGACTTCGGGGTGCCCGCAGAGGACGAGATGTCGTTGAAGGGGCGGAAGCCGATCCGAGGGGGCAGTCAAGCTCCTCACGAGGGCCCGAAGGCCCGCCGGGGGCTGCCGAGCGGCGGTGTCGCAGGGGGAGGTGGATGGCTCCGACTGTTCTTCGGACGCCCAGAGGACTACCCCGTCGACGTCTATGCCCGGGTCGAGCGGCGCGGCGGTCAGTTCGAGATCGCCGAACTCCACATCACGGCCCTCGGGGACAGTCGGCTCGATGCTCGCTTGATGCGGGATCTGTCTTACGACGGAATCCGCCGGTTCGCCAACAACATGCTCACTGACCTACTCGACCAACGGATGACCGTGGGAAGGAAGACCTTCGCCGATGAGATCTGGAGGTCCCAGTTCGAACTCGATCAGTTCACGGTGGACAGGGATGGCGAGGAAGCGCATTCGACCGATCCCGCCCTGCCGCCCGGATATGTCGCAATGAAGGATGTAACGGAGCTTGTCGACGCGACCGTAGTCCTGCCGCCTGGACGCAAACGTACCGACGAGTTCTATCGTCAGATTGCCGATCTGTTTGAGAGGCTCTCTGCCGTTGACCGAACTCCAGCCGCCACGATCGCGAAGTTCAACGGCCTCTCCATCATGACTGTCCATGGATGGGTTCGCGAGGCGCGGAGCCGAGGATTCATGAAGCGCGGGAGTGCCCACAAGAGCCGCGTCGAGCCAGCGGGCTGAGTCGCCCACTCACCCTCGAGCAACGAATTGAGGATGGCGACGGTCTTGACGGAAAGTTGTCCCTCTCAATCGAGGCTGCGGTCGTGGTCATTCAAAGCGGGCCTACCGAGGCGGACCTTGGGAGTCCGGATCTAGTTGATGCCACCGAGTTCGGGAGTGGAGTCGTGTCCTTACATCCGGACTCGCTACGGTTCGACAGGAAGCCCAATGCGGCCAATTGTGAGACCGCACGAGGGCACCCGCCGGGTCGAAGCCCACTTCCCAGTGATTGTGCTCGTGACTCGCCCACATCCCATGCTGCAGCTGGAGAAGTGCAGCGGCCTGGAGGAGCCCCGCAGTAGCGGAGAGGAACGGCAGGGAGGCATCAGTCGACTCTGCAGCATCATGCGGCTCCGTTCCGGAATCTTCAGGTGCCCTGCCCGCGATGGGAGCAGTCGCACATTCGTAGACTGGTGCAGCTGCTGGGAAGCGACATGCGACACAGCCGTCTCGCAAGAGCAGATGACGATGTAGTTCGCCGGTCCAATTCCGCGAGGTCGTGGCAGTGATGACGGCTGGGTGACTGTAGGCAGCTACGGCAGATCGCACTCCATATTCATTCGCGTCAAGCACGAGCACGTCAGGTGAGTGTGGATCTTGCGCCACCCACTCATGCCACCACCCCGGAAAGGACGCGATACGTGGATGAAGCGTTGCCACCGCGTCGCTCTTCTTTGTCGGACTTGAGCCCATCTCGGGGGTTTGATCCGCGAAGAAGCCAAGGCTCCGATCCAAGTTGAGGGCCTTGACGTCGTCTCCGTCGATGACTGTCCACGAACCTTCGATCTCGAGCATGTGCAACCACCAGGCCAAGCACGAGCCGACGGCCCCAACGCCGACGAGCCATGTGGTACCGACATCGATGGGACCAGCCTGTGGTGGTCCTGTTGCGTCGGAGCCAGGCTGCCCCAGAGACCAGAGTGATGCCGAGCCCTCTCGGAAGCCCTCAAGTCCGAGTGAGAGTCGAAAGAGTGTCCCGGACGCCATTGTGACCGCGAGTCCCAATCCGAGAAGGCTCGATTCGTCCACTGACGTGTCGACCGGGTTCCGAGCGAGGATCGCAGTCCATCGCTGACCTGCGCAGTACACGGTGGCCCGCTCGCTCTGCACCCCAAGGCCCATCGTCGGTACGTCGGCGGGTATTACACGTGTGGCTCGAAGAGTGAGATCGGGATCGACTCCTCGCACGATGCGATCGCACGCCTCGTGCAGCGTTGATCCACCTTTGGGACTCGCAATGACGAGCCGGGCGTCAGGGGCCGACAGGAACACGGCCGGATGTGATCGGGCCAGCAAGTTGGTTGCGGTGAGGACTGCAACCTGCCCTGCCGCTGATTCGACGATGTCAGGTGTGGCCAAAATGCCGGCGGGAACTGTCGGGGCCAGCCCGCCCGTGTACTGACGAGTTCGACGAGTGCGCTCGGCTCGA
>Ga0182012_10006029_pt1 | contig 12406 bp, 9 predicted proteins | sample 612S2SmetaG_FD_120486 | JGI IMG/M metagenome (GOLD analysis project Ga0182012, IMG submission 120486) | Permafrost microbial communities from Stordalen Mire, Sweden - 612S2S metaG | ecosystem: Environmental > Terrestrial > Soil > Wetlands > Permafrost | place: Sweden: Stordalen | collected...
CGACCTGACGCAGATCGAGAAGCGCATCGAGCGCGTTGAAAAGGACCTGAAGAAACAGCGCACCGGCGACCTGGAGCGCGAACATGCGCTGCTGCTTCGGTCGAAGGAGGCGCTCGAAAAGGAGCAGCCTCTGCGCGAGTTGGAGATGACTCCTGAAGAGAAGAAGCTCATCAAGGGCTTTATGTTCCTCTCGCAAAAGCCCATCCTGTACGCGCTCAATATCGGCGAAAGCACCGCGCTGGGTGACGATCTCGACGCGGCCGTTGCCAAGTTCAAGCTTGAAGATCTGGCCAAGCGCGAGAATTCGGGGGCAACGGCAATCTGCGGCAAGGTTGAAGCCGAGCTGGCCGAAATGGACGATGCCGAGGCCGAGGAGTTTCTCTCCAGCTACGGCCTGCGCGAAAGCGGCCTGGTGCGCCTCATCCGCAAAAGTTACGAACTGCTCGGCCTGATCAGTTTTTTCACCGCAGGCGAAGACGAGTGCCGCGCGTGGACCGTCCCGTTTGGCTCAAAGGCTCCGCAAGCCGCCGGCGCAATCCATACCGATCTCGAGCATCATTTCATTCGCGCCGAAACCATTCGCTGGGACCAGTTGCTTGAAGCGGGCTCAGAGGCCGCAGCCCGCGCCAGGGGCACGCTGCGACTTGAAGGCAAAGAGTACATTGTGCAGGACGGCGACGTAGTGCACATACGGCATAGCGGGTGAAAAACAGCCAGTCGTAAGTGGCCAGTAGCCAATAGTGAGCAAGCTACAATTACTGTCAACCGGCGAACCCCCAACTGGCTATTGGCTATTGGCTGTGTCTAAGCTACTCGCTGTCTTTCGGCTACTGGCTATTCACTACTGGCTGTCTTTCCCATGCTCACCACCGCAATCATTCTCGGCATTATCGCTTCGCTGGCCGACGTGGCCGGCGGGCTGGTGCTGGTGCGCGCCCAGGGCGTGGAGCGCTACCTGCGCTACTTTGTCGCGCTTGGCGCTGGATTCCTGATGGCCACAGCCATCATCGAGATGGCGCCCGAGAGCCTGAAGATCAGTCCCAAGTGGGGCCCGGTGCTCATCATGGCCGGCTACTGCGCCGTGCATCTGCTCGAGCACACCATCAACGCGCACTTTCATTTTGGCGAAGAGACTCACGCCCACGAATTTGTTTCGCGCCGCACCGGCTACTCCGTGCTGATCGGGCTCAGCGTGCATGCGCTGTTTGACGGTGTTGCCATCGGGTCGGGCTTTGTTTTGTCGAGCGGCCTGGGCTGGCTCATCTTTCTCGCCATCCTGCTGCACAAAGCTCCTGAAGGATTCACAATGGCCAGCGTCATGCTCGCCAGCGGACGCAGCCGGGCAACGGCATTTTACTCGGCTGTAGCGCTGGCCTGCGCAACGCTCCTGGGCGTGCTGGCAATCGAACTGGTTCCAAGCTGGATTGCCGCGGTGCTACCGGTCTCAGCCGGCGTAGCCATCTACGTAGCCGCAACCGACCTGCTGCCCGAAGTAAATCGCGAGCCGGGAATCCGCATGGCGCTGGTGTTCTTTGCCGGCGTGGCAGGGTTCCTGCTGCTGCGGATGATTCTGCCGGCAGTCTAGTGAATCTCCTCCTCCGGGCACCTGGAAGCAACGCGACCTGAACTTATCTCAACCCCGCCTGCTTAGAATTTCGCAGTTTCGTGCTGGATCGAGATGAGTCGGCTGAGGCCGGTTTCAGTCAGCCGCGGCCAAGGAAGCGCGCCGCATAGAGCCGCATCAGCAGCTTTCCGTAGTCCCAGGCAACTTTGAAGTTGGCTTTGCTTTCGTCGCGATGGCGGAGGCCGAAGGTGAACGGGATCTCCTTGACGGAGCGAATGCGGCCGCGCACCAGCACCTCAAGCAACAGCTTGAAGCCCGCGCGCTGGAACTCGATCTTGTCAACCGCCGAGCGCCGAACCATGAAGAATCCCGACATGGGGTCGCTGGCGCGGGCCCCACGATGCTGGATGGGCCAGGTAATCGCGGTTGCCGTTGAGGAGATGAGCTTGCGAATCGGGTTCCACTCGCCTGTTTCGCCACCGGGCGTGTAGCGGCTGCCAATGGCCAGGTCGCGACCGTCAACGATGGCCTCAAAAAGCTGCGGCAACAGTTCGGGAGGATGCTGCAGGTCGGCGTCCATCACGCCAAGCACTTCGGCGTCTGCCGAGCGCCAACCGTCGAGCACCGCGCCTGACAGTCCGCGCTCGCCCTTGCGCACCAGCAGCCGCACGCGGGGATCTTTGACTCCTTCGACCGCGACCAGATCGGCGGTGCCGTCGCTGCTCGAGTCATCGACAACCACGATTTCGCAGGCGATTCCAGTGGGATCAAGAACCGACCGCACCTGGTTAAGCACGAGAACAATGTTGCCCGCCTCGTTGAGCGTGGGGATGATAAGCGCCAGCTTGAGCGGCGCAGTTTTCACTCCTGCCGCAGCTCCGGCGCTTGAGGCTATGCCGGTTATCTGTGGCGAGTCTGTCACGGGTGAGAACATAGAAGAGCACCTTAGATTTTATCCCGCGCACAGAGGGTTGGGCAGCCGAAAATGACGTTTCAGAGGTCGGGGAACCGGCATCAATTCAGAAGGTTCCTGCTCATCTTTCTCTTCACTCTGCTCGGCTTCGCGGTAATGGGCTACCACCCAGGGTTAGAAGACGACGGCATCTACCTTACCGCCGTCAAGGCCGATGTCAATCCCGCACTTTACCCCCACAACTCAGAGTTTTTCCGCCTGCAGATGCAAGCCACCATGTTTGACAGTGCGATGGCGGGTTTTGTGAGAGCAACGGGCATTCCAGTGGCATGGTCTGAGCTGATGGGTCAGCTGATTTGGATTTTCACAATTCTCTGGGCGTGTCACAGTATCGCGCGGCGGCTCTTCACTGCGGCCCAGGCACAATGGTCGGCAGTGGCAATGGTTGCGGCCATGCTTACCTTGCCTGTGGCGGGAACCGCGTTATTCCTGGTCGACCAGCACCTGCATCCGCGAACGGTTGCAACTGCGCTCATTCTTCTGGCAGCGGCAAAGATTCTCGAGGGGAAACGCAGGCCGGCGATCCTGTTGCTGGCGTTGGCCGGGCTGATGCACCCGTTGATGGCGGCCATGGGGATATCGTTCTGCCTGTTTCTGGCGCTGGCGCTCAATGAGCGCGTGAATGGCTGGGTTGAACACTTACGGCCGGTTAAAGCTGCGGAGCTTGAATTGGCGGGAAGAGCGGGCATCGGCAGCAGGATTGCGGCCGTTGCGCCGCTCAGCTGGGTCTTCGCCGCCGGCAACCCCGGGTGGCGCGAAGCGGTGAAGCCGCACAACTGCTATTTCATCTACACGTGGCCCTGGTACGAGTGGCTGGGCGCAATCGCTCCGCTGGTGCTGTTCTGGGTGCTGTGGCGTTGGGCGGGCCGGCGCGGCGACAAGCTTTTGGCACGGTTCGCCCTGGCCGTTTTCGCCTATGGAATTTTTCAGCAGGCGGTTGCCATGGCGCTACTGCCGCCGGTGGGCTGGCTCAGAGTTACGCCGCTGCAGCCCATGCGTTATCTGCACCTGGTTTACTTCGCGATGGCGCTTGCAGGCGGCGGGCTGCTGGGACAATTTGTTTTGAAAAAGACCGCATGGCGCTGGGTGGTGTACCTGGCGGTGCTGAACTCGGGGATGCTCTTGAGCCAGGAAGCGCAGCTCCCTGCCAGCCGCCATTTGGAATTGCCTGGCCTGACGCCGCGCAACCAGTGGCTGCAGGCTTTCGACTGGATCAGGCTGAACACGCCCGAGAACGCTTATTTCGCACTCGATCCGTACTATCTCGATGAGCCGGGCGAGGACTATCACGGCTTCAGGGCTTTGGCCGAGCGCAGTTCGCTGGCCGATGAGGTGAAGGATGCGGCGGTTGTGACCCAGATTCCGCCCCTCGGCGCCGAGTGGCTCCAGCAGGTTCAGGCGCAGCATGGCTGGGCAGGGTTCAGGATCGACGATTTCGAGCGTCTGAAGCAGCAATTCGGCGTGGATTGGGTGGTGGTGAGCTATCCTGCGCCAGCCGGACTCAACTGCCGCTGGCATAACGGCACGCTGGCCGTTTGCGAGATTCCGTGACCGCATGGCGCGACCGCGCAGGAATGTTTTTGATCGCCGCGTTTTGCACGATTGACCGTTATCCCTGAGAATGAAACTTACACCTCACTGCCGTTACGGAGCTCCTTCTAATGCTTAACTTCACCCAGCGAACGATTCTCGGCTGCCTGCTGATGGTTGGCCTTGTTGCTGGGTTTATCGCGCTCACTCATCACGCATTATTCGCAGCCGGACTGGCCAGGCTCAGCTACGGATTCATCGCTGCGGTTGTACTGGCGGCGGCCCTGACGGCGTTTTTCATTCTCAGGCCGGTACACAACCTGGCCCGCGATGCCCGCCGCATCGCCCAGGGCAACCTGGAGCATCGCGTAGAGTGGAACAGCCGCGACGATTTTGGCGTAATCGCCAGCGAATTGAACCGGATCGCAGTTCGGCTGCGTGAACTGCGCGATACCGAGGCCGGACGGCGGCAGATGGAGTTCCAGCTCTCCGACGCGGTTTTGCAATCCATCTTCGAACCGATCATTGTGACCGACAGCAAGGGGCACGTGCTGAAAGTGAACCAGGCGGCGGCCGAGCTGCTGGGCGAGGCCGCGACTGACCGCATGGCGCTCACTACTACTCCGGGAGGAGACAGGATTCTGAACGCCATTCGCGACGCTATATCAATGCAGAAGCCGGTCGCTGCCGAGGATGAAGCATCGGTGCTGCCCATGCGGATCGGGAAACTGGAGCGCAGCTACCGCATGCGCACTATGCCCATGCGCGACTCCGAAGGCCGCCTGCTGGGCACTGTAACCACGCTTGAAGATGTGACCAGCCTGCAAGACACGGACCGCTTCAAAACTCAGTTCATCTCAGTTGCCAGCAAGAAGCTGCGCGATCCGCTACTCCAGTTGCGACGCGGACTTTACGCGCTGGGCCAGGGATTCAGCGGTGAGCTCAGGCCGCTGCAGGCCGAGCTGGTGTCGACGGCTACCAGCGATGCCGAAAAGCTGAATGACCTGATGACCGACTTGATCGAGGTTGCCGAACTCGATACCGGAAAGCGCGAGATGAAATTTGAGCGCATCAGGCCGGGGCAGGCTTTGGTTGAAGCACGCGATCGCTTCTGCGAAGAAGCTGCGGAAAAGCACGTCCGGCTTGAGGTCAGTGCATACGCCGACATGGCTCTGGTAAAGGCCGATCGACGCGCGCTGCGCTCAATTCTCGACAACCTGCTCACCAACGCCCTGCGCTATACGCCGGCAGATGGAGAGATTCTTCTGGCTGCCGAAGAAACCAAGGACTTTGTGCAATTCACCGTGCGCGATACTGGCCGGGGCATTGAAACCGAGCGGCTGGGCGCCATCTTCGACCGGTTAAATGCCTTCAGCGATAAAGGGACCGGCCTCGGTCTGGCGCTGGTGCGCCGGCTGGTTGAGTCGCTCGGCGGGCAGATCGCCGTTGAAAGCCGCCTGGGGCACGGGACAACTTTTCGATTCAAAATTCCGGTGACTGCCGTTGAAGAAATTCGCCATCCGGTCGAGGTGGGCTGATGGCAGAGATCGTCCTCGAGAAGAGCCAGGAACCCGCCAAGCTCCGCATCTACCTGGGCGCTGCGCCGGGCGTGGGCAAAACCTATCACATGCTGAATGACGCCTACCTCATGCGCCATCAGCAGAATATCGACGTGGTGATCGGCCTGGTTGAAACGCACGGGCGCAAGGAAACCGAGGCCCGCGTTCGCGATCTTGAGGTCATTCCACTCAGGGAGATTCCCTATCGCGGAGTCACGCTGAAAGAAATGGATGTGGACGCGATCATCGCGCGCCATCCGCACACGGTGGTGGTTGACGAGCTGGCGCATACCAACGTCCCCGGCAGCAAAAATCGCAAGCGTTACGAAGATGTGATCGAATTGCTTGACGCCGGTATCAACGTGTTGACGGCAGTCAATATCCAGCACCTTGAAACGCTCAACGACGCAGTCAACCGCTCGGCCAATACGGTCATCCGCGAAACGGTTCCCGACAGCTTTCTGAAGCGCGCCGACGAGGTAATGAACATCGACCTCACAGTGGATGAGCTGCGCACGCGCCTGCGGTCGGGAAAAATCTACGCCGCTGAAAAAGTTGAGCAGTCGCTGGCCAACTTCTTTCGCAAGGGCAACCTGAACATGCTGCGCGAACTTGCCCTGCGCGTAACCGCGGAGCAGGTGAGCAACCGTGCATCGGAGTACCGTCGCACGCAGGGACTGGAACAAGCGCCAATCCCTGAGAAAGTGATGGTGTGCCTGAGCACGCGGCCCGGAACAGAACGCCTGCTGCGGGTTGGCTCGCGCATCGCCGGCCGGCTTTCGACCAACTGGTATGCGGTCTACGTGACCAAGCCCGACGACAAGGGCCACAACGATCCCGAGGCCTTTCACCGGCTTGAGGAGTACCAGAAGATGGCGCGCGACCTGGGCGCCAAGGTGGTTATGCTGACCGATCGCAACGTCTCCGATGCGCTGATCCGCTTTGCGCAGCAGGAGAACATCAGCCACGTGGTCTTCGGCCAGTCGGCCCGTTCGCGCTGGGATATTTTGTGGCGCGGCTCGGTGCTGAACCGTTTCCTGTCTGAGGTGCGCGACGTTACGGTGCAGGTAGTGCCGATGCAGAAGCCGCTGCGACGCGGGCAATAGGTCTCCAGTGGCTGAACCGGCAATGTATCATCCTTCTTCCCTATACGCTGTCATCCTGAACCGCAGTGAAGGATCTGCGGTTGTTCTTCACTCCCCGAAGCCCGCCATACTGTCGGATTGGCGACCATCCGTCCCCGACCGTGTCGAGCACGGATTCGCCCACCCCAAAACCGTGTCCTTCTGAACGCAGTGAAGAATCTGCAGTAGCTTTCGGTGCCTCAAACTGACTTGATTTCCGGATCGGCGACCATACATCCGGAATCCTGAGTTCAGGTAGCCAAACCTGTTTTTAGGGCGATGCGAGCTCACGTGAGGGCTTGAATGATCGTGAGAATATAACTGACATGGGCACCCCGAAACCACCAATCGAAAAGACCGAGTCAAGGCGAATTCGTGTGCTGATACGTCATGTCCTTTTAGAGGTTTGGGACCCAATTGGAGTCAAAGACGAGCCGAATGCTCAAGACGAGTACGAAGGGTACATCGGGAAGCTGTACGATCTGCTCGTGAGCCACGCTGATGATTCGCAGTTCATTGACTATTTGCACTGGGCGGTGCATGACCACATGGGTCTTGATGCAGCAAGCAAGTCTGACATGGCGCCCACCGTCGAGGCGCTCAAGAAGATCCGGCTAACTCCTGAATGACCCCCCATTCTTCAATTACTCATCGCTAAACATCCCACAAGCGTCCGCCCTGAATACGGGATTCTGAGGCTTCGGTCGCAGCATCGCCCTATAGTGTCCGACGGCATGGCAATGTATCGAGCGGCGGGATTGAATATCTTCTGCCGTATCCGTCCCAAGCCCACGCTGGCCATCTCCCCGCTCAATAACCAAGAAAATCTTGTCCGCCGCGAAGCTTCTACTCTATTATTACGGGAGCCGAACTAAATCGGCAGCGCGTGGGAATGCACACTTCGGGAGGAATGAATGCGGCCAGAGCAATGGGAGATTTTCAAGAAGGCGGTGCGCCGCGAAAAGCTCGACAAGGTGCCCATGGCCCTGATTATCGACAGCCCGTGGATTCCGGGATACCTGGGAATCCAGCACATGGACTATTTCCTCGATCCCGAGCTGTGGTTTCAGTCGAACCTGAAAATCATGGAGGAGTTCAAAGACATTATCTTTGTTCCATCATGGTGGATGGAGTACGGGATGGCCGCTGAGCCTTCGATTCTTGGCGCGAAGATCAAATTCTGGCAAGACAATACTCCCAGCGAATACCACACGCTCTACCGCCTTGAAGACATCGACAACTTTCCTGAGTACGAAGTCGATTGCGACGCATTCGCGGGCCTCACGCTGCACCGCATCAAGATGGCCAAGCAGCGGATTCTGGATGCCGGCTACATTTTGCCGATGGTGACTTCGCGCGGGCCGTTGTGTACGGCCGGATTTGTGCGCGGCACTACGGAGTTCATGATTGACATTGTTGAGAACCCCGAGGGCGCGCACAAGCTGATCGACCTGTGCACGCGCGTGGTGATTGACTGGCTGAAGGCGCAGCACAAGGTAATGGGCGATACGGTTGAGGGAATCTTTATCCTCGACGACATTGTGGGGTTCATCAACGAAGAGCACTACATGGAATTTGCGCACCCGTATCTGAAGCGGATCTGCGACGCATTCCCAAAGGACTGGGTAAAGCTCTACCACAACGATGCTGAAGTGGACGCCTGCCTGGACCATTTGCCCGACACCGGCTTTAACGCGCTGAACTGGGGCAAGCAACGGCACATTACTGAAGTGAAGCAGCGCGTGGGTGATCGCATGTGTCTGATGGGTAATGTGAACCCGCTTGAAGTAGGCGTGCGCGGAACTCCCGAAGAAGTGAAGGATGAGACGCTTGAAGTGCTTGAAGGTTCGGGAGGCGAAGGAATCATTCTTTCGGTGGGCGGAGGCACCAGCCCCGGAATGCCGCGCGAGAATATCCTGGCCATGCTTGTAGCGCTTGTCGAATACAACGCAAAGCGCGCTGCTGTTGCTGTTACCGGTGCGGTACGCATATAAGCTTGGTCTCCCAGGTCCCCAAGTGCGAGGGACCTGGGGCACCCGGTGCGCACTAAGGAGAGCCTGATGCCCGATTACGCGTTGATGAATCAGTACCTGTACGAGGGCAATGCCAACGAGGTGGAGCGCCTGACAAAGGAAGCTCTCGCCGAGGGGCGAACCGCGCAGGAAATACTGAACGATGGGCTGATTGCGGGCATGAGCGTGGTGGGCGACGATTTTAAGCACAACATTCTCTATGTGCCCGAGGTGCTGATTGCGGCGCGCGCAATGAAGGCCGGCATGGCGGTGCTCAAGCCGCTGCTGACTGCGAAAGATAGCGTAACCAGGCCTAAAGGAGTGCTGCTGATGGGCACGGTGCGCGGTGATTTGCACGATATCGGCAAAAATCTTGTGGGCATGATGGCCGAGGGCGCGGGCTTTGAACTGCACGATATAGGTGTGGACCAGAGCGTGGAGAAATTCATGGCCGCGGCCGAGAAGTGCAAGCCGACCATCATCGGGATGAGTGCCCTGCTGACCACCACCATGATGTACATGAAGACCGTGATCGACGGATTCAACGCCGCAGGACTCACAGACATCAAGATGGCGGTAGGCGGAGCGCCGATCAGCCAGATGTTTGCCGACGAGATCGGCGCCGATGGCTACGGAGCGAATGCTTCAGCCGCGGTGGATCTTTTTTTGCGGCTCGCAGAACAGGCATAACCGGCAGGTAAATCGAGTGGCGATATACAAGATTCTTTACTGGCAGGAGATCCCCACCCAGATCAAGGTGGAGGACGATGCTTTTAGCTCCCGTAGGGAGCGCACGAAAATAGCCCAGGGTGAAACCATGGGTCGGCTCGAACCCGGAATGTGCCGTTCCGTAGGGCCGGCACGAAACTGAATTGAAATTCATGCCCGCAATCCTCACCGTGAACGGCCAATCCGTCGAAGCCTCGCTGGGCCTCTCCCTCTTTGACCAGGCCGAAGCCCTTGGCATCGACGTACCCACATCGTGTCGCAAGCAGGGCAAATGCAAAGAGTGCCTGGTTGAGATTGTCGAGGGGATGAATTCCCTTTCGCCGCTTGCCGAGCCGGAGCAGCATCTGAAAGGCAATTTCAGGCTTTCATGCCAGACGAATGTGACTGGCGAAAGCGGCCACGTCCGCTGCCACACCATGCGCCGCGGGCACATGCGCATTGAGAGCGGCGCGGTGGGGCTGCCCTTTACAGGTTGCAGCTTCGAGCTCGATCCCGCGGTAACGCGCGACGGCGACCGCATTCTGATTGACGGCATTGAGGTCGATCGCTCGCCCGGGCCGATCCATGGAATTGCGATGGACCTTGGCACGACGACCGTGGTGTTGCGGCTCATCGACCTTGAAACCGGGCGGCTTATTGCAGACACTTCGTTTGAAAATCCTCAGCGCTTCGGCGGCTCTGAAGTCATGTCGCGCATCTCGTATGACACAGATCATCCGGGACGGCTACTGATGCGCACGCTCGCCGGATATCTGAGTCACGCGATTGAAAAGTTTCCAGTAGATCCAAAGAGCATTTACGAGATGGTGGTGGTGGGTAACTCCACCATGCGCGACCTGTTTTTCTGGCAGAGCGTCTACTCGATCGGTCAAAGCCCGTACCAGTCGATCACCGAAATTGAAATGGCCGAGGGCAAACGCAAAACTACCAGCCTCACGCAAACGGGACAGCACAGTTTGCTGCCGATCAATCCCAAGGCGCGCGTTTACGGCGCTCCCATTATTAGCGGACACGTGGGAGCCGATGCCGCCGCCGGCATGTTGGCTGCCGACCTTGCCCATGAGACTCGAAAGATTGCGATCATGGACATTGGCACCAACACCGAGTTGATTGTGGGCAACAAAGATCGAATCCTTGCGGCTTCGTGCCCCGCGGGACCGGCGTTTGAAGGCGGCGCAATTGCCTGCGGAATGCCTGCGCTCGATGGCGCTATTGAAGAGGTTCGCATCGAGGACGACGGCGAATTCAGGCTGGGCGTAATAGGCGACGTGAAACCCGAAGGCATTTGCGGATCGGGTCTCATCGATGCGCTGAGCGAACTGCTGCGCACGGACCGGATGAACGAACGCGGCCGGTTCGAAGACGACTTGCATCGCATCGACCTTTACAAGGACAAAGAGCGAAGCGTGTACATGCTCGAAAGCGAAGTGAATGAGCTGGCCCAGGCCAAGGGCGCAAACGTTGCCGGATTGCACGCGGTCTTCTCTACATACGGAATTGATTTTGACGAAATCGACGTCTTTTATCTTGCAGGTGGGTTTGGCCGCCACATCAACGTTGATGCGGCAAGACGAATCGGCCTGGTGCCAAATCTGCCGGAAGAAAAGATTGTGCGCGCAGGCAATACCGCGATTGAAGGCGCGACCATCGCGCTGCTCTCGAAGAAGGAGCGGCAGGAGCTTGAAGAGATGGTCAAGCGAGTCGAGCATTGCCGTCTTGAAACCCATCCGAATTTTTTCGAGTTCTTTGTTGAAGGCTGCCAGTTCAAACCCGTGGAGCCAATTCCATGCGCGAAGTGATGGATACGATCGAGTTGGCCGAAGCAATCACCCAAGTCGATGTTCTCGACGAGGAATACGCGCGGCTGCTCGGGTATCCGCGTGGCTTTGTTTTGGAGGATCGTGCGAGAGAATTGGCTAATTGGGCCCGCGAATGGTACGCGCAGCATGGACGGCCGTGGATGTACGCGCGACAGGCCGAAAACTTTTCGATCAGCGGAAACGCCATCAATATCGATGGAGCGCAATTCATAAGCAGCCGGCTCAAAGAAACGCTGCAACAGGCCGAAGCTCACTCCGTGATCATGGTTGCCGTGGGCGCAGGAACCGAGGCTGAAGAAGAAGCACGGCAGCGTTGGACCGACGAAAAGCCCGATGAGTATTTTTTTTTCGATATGTATGCATCGGCAGTAGTGGAGCGCCTGGCGACCATGGCCGGTGCGCGCCTGTGCGACTGGGCCGAACAGCGTGGCATGGCGGTGTTGCCGCACCATAGCCCAGGTTACACAGAGTGGGATATTGCTGAGCAGCCACGATTGCTTGAGCTGTTGAAGCAGACGCGAAGCGAACAATTCCCATCCCCGGTTGAAGTTTTTGAGACCGGAATGCTGCGGCCGAAGAAAACCCTGCTCGCAGTGTTCGGGTTGACATCGCATACCGATCGTCTGGCGCGGCTCACCAGCCTGATTCCCTGCGAGAGATGTTCATTCGGACCGTGCCGGTATCGTCGCGCACCATTCCGCCGCAGCCCGCGGCCGGTAGGCGAAGTGATCGCCGCGCGTGCATCGTCACTGAATCAGAATGCAGCGTACAGCGTGAACCGCAAGGCGCTGGTGCGCTGGGCGAAAGAGCGGCTTAAATTGCGTGTGAATGACGACAGCACGGTCGACGCAGAATTTCGCTACGATGGCACGACCTGCACCAACATGGGCCGGCCGCTGACGTTTTTTTACCACGTGAAACTGGGCGCAAGCACCGAGGGCTACCCGATCAGAATGCAGCAATGCGTTCCCGCCCCCGGCGACGAGGGACACATGCTGATGTGCAAGTTCACCGAAGACGAAGCCGCCTTGATGCGCGCCATCGGCAGCGAAAAGCCACTGGCTGGTGAGAAACTTGAAACGGTACTTGCCTGGC
>Ga0182012_10006031_pt1 | contig 12402 bp, 14 predicted proteins | sample 612S2SmetaG_FD_120486 | JGI IMG/M metagenome (GOLD analysis project Ga0182012, IMG submission 120486) | Permafrost microbial communities from Stordalen Mire, Sweden - 612S2S metaG | ecosystem: Environmental > Terrestrial > Soil > Wetlands > Permafrost | place: Sweden: Stordalen | collected...
CTGCGAAGACTCACAAAACCATAAGTAATACTGATATCGTTTTGGAACGACCAATTCAGGGTGAGCGCTCGCTTCCGGGCTGCCGATTACACCACCTTTGTGTGTACTTGTGTTTCTACAAGCGACGTTCAGCAATTTTTACAGCAGCAAATGGATTTGCATCTTTGACGCACTTCGACGGCTGTGGAATCGACGATGATTGCGAGCCTTATGTAAATTAGGCCGCGGAACCGAGTATTGGACTCAATGCTCCGGTAAGGGTAGACCCCAACTTCTATAAGTCTGCGAGTCTTTTTGGTCGGGCTGCCGGGATTCGAACCCGGGACCTCTTGCACCCCAAGCAAGCGCGCTAGCCAGGCTGCGCCACAGCCCGAAACTTCTTCATTTTACCGCACTTGCTAAAAAGTTTAGCCCGCGGTCCGTTCTTGCTTCCGATCCGCCACAATCGTGACCTCGATATCGTTAGCCATCCCTACCACCTGATGTACGAAACTCTTGCCCAACATGCGGTCCATTCCCTTGCCTACCAACCTTGGCAAGAAGATCTGCCGTGCATTGTGCAAGCGCGCAAACTCCACAATCGTTTTTGCATGGTCCGATCCCACCAGCACCCGCGTTTCAATATGCAGGTTGCGCGCAAAATTCAGGTGACGTTCCACCGCCGCCCGTTTCTCAGCCGGTAAAGACTTCAGATCACTCTGTTCCGCAACGAACAACGCAAAACAATCGGCATGGATCACATCGGCCACACGCTTGCCGCGCCGGATCAGCATCGCCGTCGAAGGATCGTCGCTGATATAAATCACCACCGCATCATGTAGCTTTGGGCTGCCGCCAAGTTGCCCGTTCGCCGATGCCGCCGGTGAAATCGCAGCGTCGCTAGCCTCCAGGCGCTCTTCCACTTCCATCGCCGTCTGCCGCAACGCCATCTCGCGCAACGCCACCAGCGTCGACTCTTTAAAAAAATTCTCCATTGCGCGTTTGGCTTTATCTTGCGGATACACCACCCCGCGCTCTAGGCGATTCAGCAGCGCGCGTGGTGTCAAATCCACCATCACCACTTCCACCGCCTGCTTCACCACCCAGTCCGGAATCGTCTCACGCACCTTCACGCCGGTCACATGCGCCATGTGATCGTTCAAACTCTCCAGGTGCTGCACATTCATCGTGGTCAGCACGTCAATGCCGTGCTCCAAAATAAACAGCACATCCTCCCAGCGCTTCTCGCGCGCCGAACCCGGTACGTTCGTGTGCGGAAATTCATCCACCACCGCTACCCTCGGATGTCGCGCAATGATCGCTTCCGTATCCATCTCTTCGAACGTGGCGCCTCGGTAATCCACCTTTTTGCGGGGCACGGTCTCCAGGCCTTCGGTCTTAGCAATGGTGTCTTTGCGGCCGTGTGGTTCGAAATAGCCAATCACCACATCCACATTCTTCGTCTTGAGGCTCTGCGCCTCGTCCAACATCTGATAGGTCTTGCCCACGCCCGCGGCGTAGCCAAGAAAGATCTTCAGTTTTCCGGGACTACTCATAGCGCTGTTTCAGGAATAGCATTTGCATTTGATTGGGGTAGAACAAAACGGTAGCCAATCCAGGGCTCAGTAACAATGTAGCGCGGGTGCGCATGATCCGGCTCAATCTTCTTGCGCAACTGGCTCACAAAAACCCGCAAATACTCTACTTCATCGCCGTAATCAGGACCCCAAATCGTCTGCAAGAGTTTGCGGTGCGGAATCGGCTTGTTCGCGTTTGAGAGCAGGTAACGCATCAGGTCAAACTCCTTCGGCGTGAGCCGCACAATCTTGCCGTTAATCGTTACCTGCCGCGCCGCAATATTAACCGAGAAACCTTCGGAAACAACAATCGTTTCTTCTGCGCCGCCAGTCGGACCGGCCAAACGCCTTAGGTTCGCGCGAATGCGTGCAAGCAGTTCGTTCACACTAAATGGTTTTGTAATGTAATCGTCGGCGCCCGCGTCCAACGCGGCAATTTTGTCCTGCTCACTGTCCCGAACCGAAAGAATAATGATTGGCACCTCGCACACCGCGCGAATCTCCCGGCACGTTGCCATGCCGCCCATCCCGGGCATATTCATATCCAGCAGAATCAAATCCGGATTATTCGCGCGTAACGATTCCAGCGCTTCTTCGCCTGAGCGCGCTTCATACGCCTCATAGCCGTTCGACGCCAGCGCCGTCTTCATCACCCGCCGAATCTGCGGTTCATCGTCAACAATCAAAACGCGTTCAGCGGTATTCATGATTTCAGTGTCGATTCAGCCATGGCCGCTGCAGGCAGCGTCACAGTGAAGCGCGAGCCATGGCCCAGTTGGCTCTCTACCAGCACCGTGCCGCCGTGCGCCTCGGCAATCTCCCGCGCAATGGCTAGGCCCATCCCAGTTCCTTGCACGCCCGCATGGTCGCGCCGCGCTCGATAGAACTTATCGAACACCCGGCGCTGTTCTAACTCCGTCAATCCTTGACCTTCGTCGCGCACTGCAATCCTCACCAAACCACTCTCTTCCTCCGCCGACACCGTAATCGGTTTGCCGGCCGGACTGTACTTCAGCGCATTGTCCAACAACTGTTTAATCAATTCCGCAATCAGTTCCGGATCGGCGAAAACCAGCGGCGCGTTTCCCGCAATCTCTACCCGAATCGGATGCGATTGCGCACGCTGACCCAAAGCCTCAATCGCTGCGCGAATTAAGCCGTCCACGGGCGCGGCCTCGCGCTCCAGCTTAAAGCGCTTCGCCTCGATGCGCGCCAAATGAATTGCTTCGCCCATCAATCGTCGCAAACGTTGTGCCTCTTGTTGCACTACGTCAATCAGATCATCGCGCTGCTCCGGCGACACGCGTCCCGAATGCAGCATATCTGCCGCCGCCTCAATCGCCGTCAGTGGGGTCTTTAGCTCATGCGCCAGCGCGTCAATCATGACAGATTTTAGTTCCTCGCTGCGGCGCACGGCTTCTGCGCGGTTGGCGGCATGTTGTGTTTGCGCTTGCGCTAATCCGACAGCAATCGTGTTGCCCAAGCCTTGCACTAAACCCAAAGACAAAGGCTCGCCGACAAACGCAAAACTTCCATAAATCTTGTTCCCCAGCGTGATGGGTATGGCGGTCAGCCGTCCCGTTGTCTCAAGCGATCCGTAGTGCATGGCCTTCCGTAAATCGGTCTCGGCAATCGCGCCATTCGGGCTTGATCGGTAAATCTCGCCTGTCGCACTTTCAAACAAGGCAGCTTCGTCCAGATTGAAAAGCTCAATGCACTTGTTCACCAACACGCGCTGTAACTCATGCGCACCGCCATCACTCAGCAAAATCGCGCGGTTCAACGCATGCAGCTTCTCTGAGTCCGATTGGCGTGCGGCCATTTCATCCCGCTGCCTGCGCAGCCGGGCCGCCAAGTTCGTGGCTATGAGCGAAACAGCAAGAAACACACCTAGTGCAATCCATCCTTGTGGATCGCCAATGCTGATCTTGAAAATTGGCGGAATGAAGTAGAAATCCAGGCAAAGCGTGGCCGTGACAGCCGCAGTAATCGCTTCCAGGCGCGACGCGTATGTCCCCGCCAGCATTACACCCAACAGCAAGAACAAAGCCGCGATCGTGGCATTGCTATGCAACACAGAGAAGCACAGCACAGAGATCGCAAGTGATCCCGCCGCAGCCGCCAATGGACCTAATAGAGCCTTGCGCATTCCAGCTCCTAGTATCGCGCTTGTGCTATTTCCCGATACAAAACGTCATCTGAAATCGGGAGAGCCTGATCCAGCATATTTTCCTCTTATGCCAACGCGTCACAGCGCTCCGTCCCCATTTCCCAGTTGCCCCCGCCCCGAAATCATTCCTAATAACACTGAATCAACGCCTCGTTGCGATTTTGGCCCCCACGCGCGCTCGCTTCACCCGAAAAAAGAATCGCACGAAATAGCAAGCCTCACGCGCTCCTCGTCAACATCGAAATGGGGACGGAGCGCTCTGCTGGTTGAGCAGAATATAAATTACACATGGATCAGGCTGTCCCAATTCCAGAATCGTTACTTCCCAATACAAAACGTCGAAAAAATCCGATTCAAAATATCGTCAGCCGTCGTTGCGCCAGTTACCGCATCTACCGGCCGCAGCGCTGCATACAAATCCAGCAGCAGCATCTCATGCGGTAGCCCGAACCCAACCGCCCGCCGCGCATTCTCCAGAGCCGCCACGCTTTCCTTCAACAGTGCCTCATGCCGAATGCTGGTAATCGCCCCGCTCTCCGGCATCGCTAACCCCGCCGGCGCCAGTCTCTGCAGAATCGCCGCCTGCAAATCCGCTACCCCGGCACCCGTCACAGCCGACACCGGCAACACGTGGGCCGCAGCCCCCCCCGCAAACCGCCGCGGCAAATCGCTCTTATTCCCCACCAACAACGGCTTCCGCTCCGTCAGTTTCTCTCCCAGCGCCCGATCCTCCGCCGTCTCCTCCGCCGACAAATCACAAACCAGCAGTGTCAAATCCGCATCCGCCACCGCCTGATGCGTCCGCTCAATCCCCAGCCGTTCCACTAAATCACTGCCTTCGCGAATCCCCGCCGTATCCACCAGCTTCACCGGAATTCCGTTTAGGGATGTGCTCTCCGATACCGTATCGCGCGTCGTCCCCGGGATATCCGTCACAATCGCCCGCTCCTGCTGCAGCAGCCGGTTAAACAAACTGCTCTTGCCCACATTCGGCCGTCCCGCAATCGCCAGCGTGAATCCTGCGAACACCAGCCGCCCCGCCGCAAAGCTTTCCAGCAACGAACGCAAGCCTTCTTCAATCGGCGTCATGCGCTCCAATATATGTTCCGCGCTCGCCACACTAATGTCGTCCTCTGCAAAATCAATCCCAGCTTCTAGCAGTGAAATCAGCTCCAGCAACTGCTCTTTCAACGGTCGAATTCGCCGCGAAACCGATCCCTCCATCTGCTGCGCCGCCACCCGCGCCTGATACAGCGTGGTCGCATCGATCAACTCTCGCACCGCTTCCGCCTGAGGCAAATCAATCCGTCCGTTGAGGTAGGCCCGCAGCGTAAACTCGCCTGGCTCCGCTAGCCGCGCCCCTAGTGCCACCGCCCGCTCCAGGCACAACTGCAGCACCACTGGCGAACCATGGCACGCAATCTCCACCACATCTTCGGCTGTGTACGAACGCGGCTCTCCAAAGAACGAGACCACCACTTGATCCACCGCCGCACCCGCGTCATCCAACAGCGTGGCCAATTCGCACGTCCACGCCTTCCAATCCGCGGAATGATGGCGCAGCAAGCCATGCGCAATCTTCCGGCTATCGGCGCCGCTCAGACGCACCACACCCAGACCGCCTCTTCCCAAGGGAGTTGAGATGGCGACGATCGTGTCGCGCGTATTCATGTGTCTTTACGTGTTAGCGGCCGCGTCCGCCGCGTGGAGGCCGATTGCCACCCGCGCCCCGATGCCCACCGCCCCCGCCATGTCCAGGAGGTCCGCCGCGATGCCCACCGCCGCCGCGATCAAAGCCACCTCGGCTACCACCGCCCGGGGGCCGTCCACCGCCTTGAAATGGACGCGCTGCCGGAGGCGGTGCTGGCGGCGTGGCCATATCGGCAGGCACGACCACTACAGCGCGGGTCGCGCCCACGCCCACGCTCTCGCTTCGCAGTTCCTTTTCATCTCGCAGCGCCAGGTGAATCACACGGCGCTCACGGCTGCTCATCGGATTGAAGAAAAACGGCGTATGCGTCTTCTTTACTTTGTCCGCCGCCGCCAGCGCACTCATGCGCAATTCTTCCATGCGCAGCAATCGGTAATCGTTCGCATCAAACGAAATCAGTGAATGGTCTTCCGGTGGCAAGCGCAGCGCTTCCATCGACAAATGCTCAAGCGCCAGCAGCAGTTCGGCACGGTTCTCCAGCAACAGCTCAACGTCTGGCCCCGAAAAGTGCACGGTCACTTCCGGATTCTCAACTTCCGGATGCGGATTCTCCGGCGTCTTCAACTCAAAACTGAGATTGAATCCGGCGTGAGCAAGGGCCGGCTTTAAAAACTCCTCCAGCTTCGGACGCAACGCTTCAATGGTGTATTTCATGAAGATTTATTTCTTCACCGTGCTTCGAACCGGCGCCTTCGGAGCTGGTGGTGGAGGTATGGGCGCTGGCATAAACCGATTCACTATAAGCTGAAACACGATTCCGACTAAATTCCCTGTCAAATAGTAGAGTACTAATCCCGAAGATAAATTATAGAAGAAGAAGCCCAGCATCAACGGCATGAACATGAACATTTTCTGCTGGTTTGGGTCCACACCTGCCTGCGGCGTCAGTTTCTGCGTAAGGAATTGCGTCACAATCATCACAATCGGCAGCACGCGAATGAAGAACGTTTCAGGCTCCGATAAATCAGAAACCCACAGCCAAGGAGCATGCCGCAGATCAATGGAAATGTTCAGAACCTTATAAAACGCATAGAAAAAAGGCAATTGCAGCACCAGCGGCAGACAGCCGCCCACCGGGTTCACGCCTTCCTTCTTATAGAGGTCCATCACCTCCTGGTTCTGCTCGGCCTTCTTCGGGTCGTTAATCTTGACGTTTTTGTACTTCTCGTTGATCGCCTTCAGTTGCGGCTGCAACTTCTGCATTTTGCGCGCCGATTTCAAACTCGATAGCCGAATTGGGAACAAACAAGTATTGATGATCAACGTGACCAGAATAATGGCCCAGCCATAGTTGTGTGCGGTCCAATGATCGGCCACGTAGGTCAGCGATTGGAACAATGGCTTGGCAATAATGCCGAAGAATCCCCAGTCAATCAACGTGCCGAGCTTAGGATTCACACCCTCAAGCAGATGCGTATCTTTCGGCCCGACAAAAAACGAAAACGAATTCTGCGGTCCGGTCGATAGACCTACACCCGCAAATTGCACCGGATCACTTTCGCCGGCGATCTTCACATTGTCTGAATAAGTCCGGACATCCAGTTGAGTATTGTCTGAAGGCAGTGCTACGGCTGCGAAGAACTCGTCTTCGATGCCGCCGAAGGTGTAGTTGCCTGTCTCGGAAATGGGCCCGTTCTTGGCATCCTTGGCTACCTTTTTAACCAGCTTGCTGTCGCTCGCATCATAATGGAGCGTGCTGATCTTGGTGTATTCCTTAAACGCTTTGCTGTCGCCAAAGCCGCCGCGCCATGTCAAAAAATGCGGCACATTCAGGCTGCCGTCCACCACCGTAGACTTTGCCATCGAAAGATAGTTATCTTTCTTGAATTCAAAAGTTTTGTGGATGCTCGTCCGGCCATCCGAATACGAAAACTCGATCGTCTCGCCGCCATTCGAAACCTGCGTCTCATACAGCACCGCGTTCGCATCGAAGGCCGGTCGCTGACCAGCGAAATCCAACGCAAACGGCAGCGGCACTTTCGAATCCGGGTTGATCAACTGCAACGGCTTGCCCGCATCGTCCTTATACTTCTTCAGCACCCAACTCTTCGCTACCGCGCCGCGATTTGTGAAAACGATCTTATAAAGATCGGAATCAATCTCCGTCGTAGTCTCTGTGTTGCCCTGGACTGGGGCCAATGCCGCCGCTTGCGACGATTCATTCACGGGCGGGGCTGCAACGTTCGTCCCATTTCCTCCCACGGCTTGTGGGGGAGGTGCGCTGTTATTCCCCGTCGCAACCGGCACTGTCACCGGCTTCGGTGCAGGCGCGGGCTTAAAGAAATACTGCCAACCCAATAGCACCAGCATCATCAACGCCAAAGCCAGCGGCAAGCGCTTTTCAAAAGAAGGCGGTTCGGGTGGAACGGAACCCGGACTAGTAGACATAAATAGTTCTCACAATAAATTCTTTAGCGGACCGGGTCATACCCGCCTTCATGAAATGGATGACAGCGCCCTAACCGCTTTAAACCCATCCAGACGCCCCGTAGCGGACCATGGGCCGCAATCGCGTCCATCATGTACTCCGAACAGGTGGGCCGGTAGCGACACGCCGATGGCAACCACGGTGAAATCCACAACTTGTAGCCCTTTAGCAGCGTGATTAGGATTGTTTGCATCGCTCCAAAATCCGCCCAATCTCGCGGCATAAATCATCAAAAGGGGCGTCCGCTACCGTGCGGCGCGGATTAAACACAATCGACCATTGGTCGGGTGCCCCGGCAATCTGCTTCCCAATCGCCTCGCGCATACGCCGCTTCAGTCGGTTTCTGATCACCGCTTTGCCGAGCGCACGCGGAGTCGTTAGACCAAAACGCGTTGGCATTGCCGCCGCACCGTCAGCCGAACGCAAACAGAATGCGGCAAAATACCGACTGGTCATACGAATGCCAGCTTGGTACGTCGTACGGAACTCCGCTGGCCTTAAGAGGCGCCTTGTTTTTGGAAGTGACAGCGAAAACTTCGCCTTTGCTGGATGAACGTTTAGTGTGACTCGCGCACGGCGCGCTCGTCGCTCACGGTCAGCTTATGGCGCCCCTTGGCTCGGCGGCGCGACAACACCGCGCGCCCGTCCGCCGTCTTCATACGCTTGCGGAAGCCGTGTGTTTTCGCGCGCTTGCGATTGTTCGGCTGAAAAGTACGTTTTGGCATTACAGTTCCTTTGAATGAATATGGTCTGGGACGGTACGGAAGAGAACGCCTGCCGAAACGGACTTGCGGAGACGCACTACTACTGATCCACTGAACCTAAACCTTTAGTATAGCGCCCCGCCCCAAACAAAATGGGGACTCACCCTTCGGCGGTCCCCGTCTTCATGCTGCAAACCCGATGGCTTTTTAGTGTCTCCAGGTGTCGTGGTGTGCACGGTAATCGCGCAGACGGTTTAAATCGTCTCCAATCACGTCGCGGTCCCGGGGTGCCAACCGCTGATCATTCGCGCTCTTCACCAGCGAATCAATCACATCGTTCAGTTCACCTTCGTTGTATCGCCCGCCACTCTGCAACTGCGCCTGCAAATCGGTGAGTTCCCGTTTAGTGTTGTCCAGGCGCTTGCGCTCACGCGGAGCCGCGTTCCCTGCGCTCCAGATGTGCTCCAAATCCGTGCGCACGTGTTCGAAAATGTGGCCACGCCATTCTTCCCCGCGAAACCGTTCCAAACGGTCGTGATACCAGTCCTGTGCCATAGCGCTCAATCCAAAAAGCGCCAACATTACCAATCCAGCTTTAAATATTTGTTTCATGGTTTTCAAAAACCCTTTCGAACAATTATTATCACGCATCTTTCGCAATACACTAGAATCGTTATCTTGCACTCGGCTCTTTCACCCTGGCGCTTTGGCATCGCTTTCCTTTTGACGGCGGTCTGCTCGCTCTCACAACCGGGCGGGGGTAGCATTGCCAAGATAGAAGCCGATGCCCGAGCACATTTGGCCGCACGCAACGCCAATGCCGCGTTAGCTGATTATCAACAACTGGCCGCTCTGAATCCGAAATCCGCCATTTACGAGGATCAAATCGGTTTCCTGCTGGCTGCCACCAACCGCGTAACCGAAGGCATTCCACATCTGCAGCGTGCGACCGAACTCGATCAGAAACTGTCGGTCGCTTGGTATCACTTAGGCGTCGCCCAGTGCCTCACACAGCAGACCGAATCCTGTCTGGCCAGTCTGCAAAAAGCGGCGGCTCTCTCTCCACTCAACGGCGATTACCGCCTCCGCCTCGGCTCGGCGTTCAGCGAACTGAATCGCTTCGCTGAAGCCGTTCCTGAATTGCAGAAAGCAGCTAATTTCCTAACCCGGAACCGTGAGGCCTGGATCGCACTCGGTCTCGCTCTCGATAAGCAGCGCCGCTTCACCGAAGCCTGCGACGCTTTTCGCCAAGCCCTTACCTTGAATCCCAATGACAACAAGGTTCGTAATAGTTATGGTTATGCCCTGGTCAATTCGGGTGATACCGCCGGTGGTCTCCGCGAATACCTCCGAATTCTCCAACAGGAACCCGATAACCAAACCGTCCAAGTGAACATCGGCTACGCCTACATTGGTGCTGGCAATTACAAAGCAGCCATCGACCAGCTTTCCCACATCACCAGCTCGCACCCCGACAACGCCGGCGCTCATTATGATCTCGGCGTCGCCTACAAGCAAAGTGACGATCTCCCGCACGCCAAAGTCGAATTCGAAAAAACGATCGAGCTCGATCCGTCGCTTGTCGAGGCGCACTACCTGCTCGGCATCACTTACGAAGGTTCCGGGGAAACGGAGAAGGGAATTGAACAGCTTCGCGCCGCCGTCGCCGAGCGTCCCACCTACGCCGAAGCCTGGTTCGAACTCTCAACCATCCTCAAGCAACAAGGAGACGTGGACGGTGCCATTGACGCTCTCAAGCATTCCGTCGCGCTAGATGATAAAGACGCTGGCGCCTTCAATACGCTCGGCCTGTTACTCAAGCGTAAGGGCGACGAAGCCGGAGCCAAAGAAGCCTTTGCCCGCGCCGCCACCCTACGTCTAACTGAGAATCAAGAGAAGCAAAACAAGCTCAAGCAGGGTGCGGCGAACCTGAACCCAGCAAAGAGTCAATAGCGTGCCTTGGCCCCTGCGCACGCCAAGTGAACGTCAGCAAGAAAATTGCACTGAACGCAAAATAAGCGCTCATGCAAATGTTCAGGAATTCCGGCGCATGTTGCCGCAGATTGATCGCTCCCATCGTCAATACCAAAAACACCAACGCAAAAATCATGGAAATCGCGCCTGCCATCTTCGCCGACTCCCTGAACGCGAACACGCCGAGGGTAACCGCAATCAATACGAACAAAGCCGTAAACGGCCGGAACGACATTCTAAGCGACCAATGAGCAACAATCCATTCAATCGCTCCTAATGAGCAAAGCCCGAACCCGTTCAGCGCGAGCCACCAACCCCTGCCCTTTGTCGTCCTCCACATACCGGCTGCCACGGTGCAAATCCCCGCAGCGATAACCAGTTTGCCCAGCGATAAAATCGTGGTCCTTGAAATCCCGGTTCGCAACGTCAACAAACCTTCCTGATCTAGCGCCGCCACCATCAGCACCGCATACACAGCTTCCAAAGCGCCGGCCAACGCCAAAAGCCACCCGTTTCGAGTCAGCCTGTTCGCCATATAAAATATAAACTCCTGCCGACCCAATCATATCTCCATTTTCAGCAATGACGTGCTCAGTCCTATCGACTCTTCACGAACGTGACATGCGCGCTCGCCGTCTCGCCCTCGGCCGTGGTGATGCCCGCATCTCGCAACAGTTTCTGTTCGCTTATGCTAAGAATCGGTGGGAAATACGTCGCCCAAAATTCATATGTCCCAGGCTCCTTGTCTTCATAGAAGAGAGCATCTCTGCGGGCCACGATCCTAAGGCTTTGACCCCGCTGAAGAATTTTCCAAGTCTTTGCTCGTTCGAGTACTGTCGGCCCGTCATAGACGCCACTTCCGCACCCATAACCGCTACTTGGTCCATAGACTACTGAACGAGGAGTAAATTGGCGATAAAAAGCTATGTACCCCTGTCTTGCTGAGAAACAAAAAATTGCCGGAGTCGGTATCCGAATATCGCCGTTTTGAGTATTGACGATCTCAAACTCAAACGCTTGGGGCATTCCCCGAACGATCGATTTCGGATGGAGACGGAGTTGAACCTTACGGGAATTATTAAGCTCCTGTCCCGGACAGCACACCACGGTAAACAACATCATTGCTGCAACGAGTCGAAGCACATGCACTCCTAAAACAAATTCCCCGCCACCTGCTCCGCTAGCCCGGTTACCTTACTCCGTAAGTCTTTCGCGCTCGCCAGTTTGTCCGAACTCGTCAACCGAATAACAAACGCCTGATTCCGCACGCGCCCCACAACTTTCTCAGCCATTGCTCCATTCGTTCCTGAGCTACAAGCCCGCGCCTCATTCCCAATCGCCTTCAACTTCGCAACATCCCGTCCACCCGCGCACTCATCATCCGCCAACTTCCCAAACCGCTCCGGCCCGGCCAACTTACTGACCGCCACCATCAGTTCAATCTCCGCACTTTTGAACTGGCACTCGTATCCCGCCTCCTTCGCCACACGCGTGACCGTCACCTCGCCCATCGCCCCGCGCACCGACGGCGTCGTCAACACCGGGCAACTCATCCCTCCCGCAAACAACAACAGCGCGTAAATCAAGCTACACCTTCTTTGCCGGCTTCAATTCTTCGCTTTTCAAAACCTTCCCGCCCTCTTGAATCACATAGAGCCGGTTCACATCCAAGTCCTTCAACTGATCCACCTTCCCACTCAGCCAGCGAATCTCCACCATGTCCACCTTCGCTGCCTCGTCCAAACCAAAATGCATTCGCAAATCATTCTGTGAAAAATAACTCCCGCCGCTGCGCAACTCATCCATCTGCACCAGCGGTTTCGCCGCATCCGGCTTCGTCTTCGCCGTCACAATCACCC
>Ga0182012_10006032_pt1 | contig 12400 bp, 17 predicted proteins | sample 612S2SmetaG_FD_120486 | JGI IMG/M metagenome (GOLD analysis project Ga0182012, IMG submission 120486) | Permafrost microbial communities from Stordalen Mire, Sweden - 612S2S metaG | ecosystem: Environmental > Terrestrial > Soil > Wetlands > Permafrost | place: Sweden: Stordalen | collected...
ACAATTCCAGGCAACGCCACCGCAACAATTCCAGGCAACGCCACCGGTTCGCCCGAGTTACGACTCGGCGCAAAACGTAACGGCGCCGGTCCCGGTGGTTCCCCGGGTCGTGACCACACCAGGCCATACGGCTCCTCCGGCCCAGGCCCAGATGGCTCCGCCGGTCCAGATGGCCCCGCCGGTCCAGATGGCCCCGCCGGTCCAGATGGCTCCGCCGGCACCGGGCCAGATGGCCCAGGCACCTCGGACAGACCGACTCGCCTGGCTCTGCTCTGACTGCGGCAACCGACATAACTCCAGCGACGGACTATGTCCTCAGTGCGGCGGTCCACCCAGGATCCCGGACCTCCGGGCGGCGCCGATAGCGCACCCACCGGATGCCGCATACTCAACACGAATCGTTCCCGAACCAACTCGTGAGCCTGCGCCGGCGCCCGCGTCGGAGGCTTCTCGTCCCACAGCGGTCGTTCATCCTGGGCCCGCCCTGGCCGCTGCCCCTCCTGCTGCGTCGCCGGAGCCAGACGTGCGTTCTGCCCCGGTAGTTGTCAATCCCTCGTCGATCAACGGGTTCGCTATTGCGTCGCTGGTCCTTGGCCTGGTGTGGCTCCCGGTCGGGGGGCCGATCCTCGCCATCGTGTTCGGCGTGATGGCCAAAAGGCAGTTACAGGGCACAACGGACGGCCGGGGCGGCAATACAATGGCGACTTGGGGTATTGCACTAGGTTGCCTCGGGACCGTGGCGACAGTGATCGCAAGCATTGTCCTCATATCGGGCCATTCCCACTCCAACGGCTCCGGGTCTGACCCAGGCGCTTCTACGACGACCCTTGCACCCTACAGGGGGGCGACGACGACCATTGGATCAGGCTCGGGTGTCACGACGACCATTGGATCAGGCTCGGGTGTCACGACGACCATCGGATCAGGCTCGGGTGTCACGACGACCGTCCCATCTAGCTCCAGCGTCACCACAACAACTGCAGCGACTGCTGGCGTCACAACTACCGCCGCCTCATCCCAAAGTGCGGCGCCGGTCGCCGACATCGTCGATAATGCTGAAACGACAGCATTCGAGGATGACTCCGGTCCTCTCGATGCCGCCAATAGCACCATGGCGCAGGCGCTTGCCGCGAGCACCGCCAACTCAGTTGGGCAGATCGCTCAGGACGTCACGCCCTACGTGACCGCGCTTACCGACTTCAACTACAAGTTCAGCAAGATCTCCTGGCCCACGGCCGTCGAACTGCAGAGTGAGGAGCTGACAATCCAAGTCAGATCGTTCATCACGTTCCTTTCGACGATATCTTCGACCTCGTCAGCAACCCTGAGCTCCTGGCTCACAGAGTTGCGGGCGCACGCAACCACCACCCAGTCAGCCGACAACGCTGTTCGGTCGAAGATCGACCTCTCGCCGATCAGCGACTTCCCGTAGTCATACTTCTCGGCTGTCGCTCCGCTTTCTCCGGGTCTGGGCGACGAAAAACGATGAGCTCTGCGCCCTCGCTGTCCACCCTCGTCGAGACCAATTGCCATCCGTCCCGCTCCCGCTGAGCGACAAGATCATCCACCGATCCGTTCGCGTCGTGGCTCGGCACCAACACCATTCCGTAACGGTCCTCCACGTAGCCGGACCGTAGTCGGACGATGGTGCTCCTGCCAAGTGCTCCGACTAGAGCTTCTTCGTCCAGCTCCGCGTGAAACCTGCTATGGGCGAAGGGTCCTTGACCCATCCGTTGACTCCGTAACGCGAGCGGAGGGTCCTCTCAGCCTCAGCGAGGCACTTCTCCGGACTCTGGGGTGGGTGCACTTCGCGGTAGTACTCATAAAGATGAGATTTGCCCAATGGATCACCGTTGAAGACCTTGAGGATCCAGAGCGTCACCTCCTCGCTATCAGGAGGTGCGAACGTGATCCCAGCCGTTGGGGTATCCATTAGGAGGAGCGGCCTCCTCGAGCGTCCGCACGACGCCATCCCAGCAAGTCATATGACATTTTGTGTCATTCCAATCTAGGGACAACGGGTATAAAGTGCCACTTTAGGAACCAAAGATCAACCTCACCTAAAACTTTAGTCAACGCACCCACAACGCACGAGGCAACCGAGAAATTGGAGGACCGAGTGGACAACCTGGTGACCACCGAATACAACGTTGACAGTCCAGCTGGAGCTGATCCGGGAACGGACCTCGATGACGACCGGGTATCTGTCCGCCAGCGGATAGACCGGCTGATAACCGACTCGATCAACGAATCCAGCCCGGGTGACCGCCAATCTCACGAGCAAGGGGATCCCGCCGACCACGAAGAAGTCGCGGCGGAGGTTCAGGATCTCACGGCCCAGGTACACGAGCTGACGTTGCAGGTGGGGGCTCTGGCAACCATGATCCGAGGGATCACACAAGGACGGCCGGTAGAGATGGTTGGCACATCAGCCGAAGTTTGACCTACCCACCCCCGAGCCCCTGAAGCAATGGGCTGTCGGCTGCGTACCTCGCCAACCCCCGCTCGTCGTCCCCCGGCACTCTGCAGAAACCGCCTGAGTCCCAGAAGCTGGGCACACCATTCGTGCCAATTAGTCGAGGTCTGCCTCCGACACGGACGTCATGATCGCGCCTTCTTCAACCCAACGGCCCCGCCCGCATCGACGACGCGCCTCCCTCCACAGAGTTCATCTGCACTCCCCGTCCCTGTTGCGAGAACTTCGCGGGCCGTTCATCTTTGCAGCTTACGGTGATTCTTGATGGGTGGTTCTGGCTCGAGTTGTCTTTCTGGCCGCCTGAGTTACTCGCGTACTGCACACTCGGTACTATGTGAGCCGGCGTGACCCACGAAGGGGCGGGAACACCTCGCGACCAACCGGAGGCCGTTTCCGAGCGCGAATCGACTTCCACGCCGCGTTGGTCGACGGTGCTCGCAATCGTGGTCATACTCAGCATCGCGGCGCTGCCCGGAACGTTCGTTCTGAGTGGCACTCGTTTGATCGGTGTCGTCGTCGGGACAACTCTGATGGTGCTCTCGCTGTTCCGAAGAGAAGGTTGAACGCTAAGCCAAATCTGACGGCCGAAGAATTCACCTGGACGCCTCTTTTCAGTCGCGACTCTCTCGCGAACTGTTCATTTGAATCCCCTACTCTGATAACTCGTGGCGTTGGCGCAGGGACGCACACTTTCTTCCGGTCGAGAATTACCTTCTCTCGATCCGAAGCCGCGTCAACGGAGCACGAGGGATAGCGGAGCCTTGCGTGCCGAGGCGACGGCGGGGTTTCCCCAATGCCCCGTCGTCGCCTGCCCTCTTATCCACAACCTCGTGATGGAACACTGCGTTGCGAAGCCTGCTCGAAGGCGAGGCTACGTGCAATGGCGTCAACAGCGCGAAAGTAAGCGGCGGCATCCGAATCTTGAATGCACCGGTGCACGCTTCGGCATGGAGAGGGCCTCAATAAGCGACGATCTCCAGGTCCTGTGGGAAGTGTTGGAATGGCGAACCGGGCCTGTAGCTCTCAGGGACATCCTCAATGCTGCCGTAGCTGGCTACGTCGAACACGTTGGACGACATGATGCTCTGTTCGATGGTGACCCCGCACAGAGCCATCTCCCCAGCTGAATCGAAGGCGTGAGAAAGAGGCACGACCTCGTCGCGCAATTCTTCGTAGCGCTGGCGCGTGATACGGCCGAGCAACGTGTACTCACAGCCGCTGCGCGAATCACCGACACGACGGCCGATCATGGCATGGTGCGGCCCGTCATCTATGCAGTAGAGCGTGTAGTCGTCTGCATCAAGGCACTCGCGTATTCGTTGATGCTGCTCATGAGCCGGAAGCAGATGCCATTGGATATGTCGTCGGTCCTTCATAGCCCACAGCGGTCCCGGCGGGATGGTCTGCTCGGGCTCGCCTTCTTCGAGCGGACTGGAAACGTTGTCGCCCACCAGGGGCTCAGGAGGAATGGTCAAGTCGGGATCGATGATGATGTCGCCCGGCTGAGGATGGGAAGACGAGGCTGCGACGGCCTCTCCCCATTCGTGATCCTGCCTCTTCATGCCTGTGTCATTTTTGTCGTTCATCGATCCCCTTCTTCGTCTGCCCTCGAGCGCTGGCCCAGTCCTGGACCCTACCGGCCACCAGGGGTCCAAGGAGGCGGCGGCATTCTGCGCGGCCCTAGCCGCTTCTCCGGCTACGACCCTGCGAGCCATTCAATCGCCCTGCACCGCGTACCCACCGGGACTTCCGACCACCAGCGCGTGTTTGACGCCGATTTCGTTGGCCAGAGCATCGAGCGCCGGCCGGATTCGCTGGAGCGAAACACCAGATCGACGGATAGCAGCCAGAACTTTTCCTTCGACGAGGCCAATGAAGGGGATCGATGGATAAAGAGGGCCGCGGCTTGGGATCGCTGTGACGATGGGCACCCTTATAGGGACTGCGGCCGGGAGGACGGCGTTCGTAGCCCCGAGCCCATGTCGCAAACGTGGCCACGAGAACAGCCAGGGCCCGAGCGGCTTCGGCAGTGGTGTAGAGAGGCACCGCAACTCGACGATCGTCGGGCTTCATATCTTGGATTACCGCGTACTTGGACACTGAGAAGGCTGTCACTCCCTCAGGCTGACGTGGTCTGGACCTCTATCAGTGTCCGCGCTGTGGCGGCGCCTTCGGCGGCGGTTGAGGGCGAGTCGCCAGTCACCGGCTTTCTCCGCGCTCGATTGCGACGAATCGGAAGTCCGAAACTGACCCGATCCGTAGTCGGGACTTGTCCTGGCCCCACGACGCAGGGTTTTCGCGCGTTACTCAGGAGGCCGGCCCCGAGTGATCCAGGTGTCAGACTCCTCCGTATGAAAACGCACAGACAAGGGCATCGACGAGGAGTGCTTATCATCGTCGCCGGCGCCACCGTCGGGGCGCTGATCTCGACGGCTTCGGGCGCACTTTTCGCTCGTCTCACAACGATCCCCCTGGGCCGGGGAACCGCGTCCGTTACGTGGACTGGAGCGACGGGCGTAACGCCGACTATCAAATCCATCAAAGGGACCGCGGGTGGGTATTCCGTATCGGGTGCGGGACGAGTTCCCAACCCGGCGTCGATACTCGGATCGGCATCATCCATCCCCTCTGATCTTCCCTTGGCAGACATAAAGGGGACAATCGGCGGCGCCCATTTCACCCTTGACATCGCCCTTACACTCCCAACCTCTGGTACCTCGCTCAACCCACGGGACTTGGGCAAGGTCTCCGGAACGTTTCGAGGTCAAGCGGTAGTCGCACAATTGACTGCGAACGTCAGCTCAAATTCCTACGGTTTCAAGGGAAAGATCGGGACACTGCACGTCGCTGGCGTGATTTCCCAACCACGCCGGCATGGCAATACCGAGACCGCCAGCGCCAGCTTCGACATCACCAAGTAGGCATTCGTCGCACTGAACCAAATATTCAGACTTTGCGCCAGTCGCCGGGCCGTCCCTCGGAGGCCTCCTTCCCTCAGTTGCTGAGCGGGGACGAGTTGGTCACCGAGCGGACCGTTCTCGCTCCGATGAGCAGCGTGCTCGTCAGGGCCGTCGGTGCCCGAGGGATCGTAGCTCTTCATGGAGAAGGGTTCCGAGGAGACCTCAATGGACGACATCGCTGAACGCGCTGACGTTGCCCGCACCAGCGTGTTCAACTACTTCTCGCCCAAGACGGCTTCCTCCTGAACGAATGGGGAAACCGTCGACGACAGCCAGCCCTGAGTGCCATTCAGTCAGAGCATCTTGAGTACGACTCGGCGCCAGAAGCACTGAAGCGCTACATGGCCGTGCTCGGCGACCTCAACGCCAACGCTCGAGCCGAGTGAGTGGAACAACGTCATGACCAATCCACCACTCGCCGAGGAACTCAGTCGGGTGCTCGAGCTGGCGCACATCAAGAAACAACTTCGTCCCGAGATCGACACGCACCAGGCGGGCCTGCTCCTTGCCGTTGGGTACTTCGCATCCCTGGCAGCCTGGATCGCAGTGGATCCAGAGCCGTTCGACATTCCGCGAGTACCTCATGGGTCTGGTCGACCTGGTTGTCAACGGGCTCCTGATTCGACCGATAAACCCACGTAGGGATGATGTGAGTTAGTCCAGCCGATCAGTTCGATCCTTCCAGTGGCGTTGCGCGTTTGAGTTTCGGAGTGGCTCACCTGATGCCGACAAACCCGACACTCGGGGTGTAGCCGCGAGTGTCGAGCTATTACCGGAGACGCGAATCGGCACGCCCGATTGGAACCGAGAGTAATGCGTAGAAACCACGCCAATATCCTTAGGAGAGTCGCTGGTAACGGCCTCCCGTCGATCTCGAAGAGTGTGCCGAGCTGGCGCTGGCTGCCGGATTGAGTGCCGTGCGCAGGTCATTGAGCGCTTCTAAAAGCAACGATGAAAAGTCGGCCGGTGCGTCCGAATGCGCCCAGCGTTCGAACGCGGTCTGGAACACCGCTACCCCTGCCTGAGCCGTGAGGTCGGCCACCGTTGTTGGGACACCTCGCGATACCAGTGCTACAGCAATTGCATCCTTCAGGGTGGCCATCTTGATCATCTCGCGCTCTTGAAGATCACTCGACGACTCGATGAGCCGTTGCCGTGCCCTGGCTCCCTCGCCGATGTCGGTGATTTCGCAGCCCGCGGCCGCAAGTGCAGTGATCACGGCATCGATCGGGGCGATGTCGTCGGGGGCGGAAGTCACCGCGTCGACCACGGCGTCCTGCATGGCGGGCGCACCGGAAAAGAGCACCTCTCGTTTGTCGTCGAAGTACCTGAAGAAGGTGCGCTTTGTGAGCCCCGCCCGTTCGGCGATGTCTGCCACCGTCACGAGTTCGTACCCGCGTTCGAGGTAGAGCTCGTATGCGGCTCGGGTCAGCCTGGTTCGGGCCCCCGCCTCCCAACGTGGCATACCCCGGATCGTAGGGGAAGTGTGATGACACGCAGTGCCATCCCTGATATGGTTGTCATGACACTCGATGTCATCAGGTCCCGGAGAGGACCTGCCCGCTCTCCAACCCACAGGGAGTCCCCATGAGAGTTTTCATCACTGGCGCATCCGGTCACCTCGGCTCCGTCATCGTCCCCGAACTGATCGGCGCTGGCCACGAAGTGGTCGGCCTCGCCCGGTCGGACGCTTCTGCCGCCACCGTGCGGGCCCTCGGCGCCGACGTGCACCGCGGCTCGCTCGACGATCTCGACAGCCTGCGGGAAGCAGCGGTCGTCTCAGACGGCGTCATCCATCTTGCGTTCATGCATGACGAGCTGAACGCCGGCGATCTCGACGGGCCGCTGGGTGCCGACCTCGCGGCCATAGAGGCGATGGGTGAGGTGTTGGCGGGCACCGGGAAGCCCTTCGTCGGTACGTCGGGAACCATTCCCTTGGCCTTCGGGGGCGTCGAAGGAGTGGGTACGGAGGACGACGTTCTGCACGCCGGCCCGCGCATCGACGCCGAGAATGCTGTGATCGCCTTTGCCGAGCGAGGCATTCGATCGTCCGTCGTGCGGCCGTCCCCACTGGTGCACAGTGAGTTCGACCACACGGGCTACACCCCGGCCCTGGTCTCGTTCGCCCGAACCAAGGGAAAGGCCGGCTACCCCGGAGATGGCTCGAACCGTTGGCCCGCCGTTCACTCGTTGGATATCGCGCACCTCTATCGCCTTGCGCTCGAAGGCGCCCCCGCAGGGACCCGTCTGCACGCCGTTGCCGACGAAGGCGTACCGCTTAAGGAGATCGCCGAAGCGATCGGAAGCAATCTGGATGTTCCGGCCGTCAGCATTCCGCCTGAGGAGATTGGCGACTACTTCGAATTTCTCGCCTTCTTCATCTCATTGGATAATCCGGCGTCGAGCACACGCACTCAAGAGTTGCTGGACTGGCACCCGACCCATCCAGGACTGATCGACGATCTCAACGAAGGCCACTACTTCCGAGCCTGAACGGTGTAGGTGGCCGCCACACACAGGGCCTTGATCTCGAACCGAGTCCGTTCGAGAAGCACGAGCAGCTCCCGCTGTTCTGCAGCCATGCATGGAGCGCGCTCGAAGAGTGTGTGCCTGAGTCTCTAGTGAGCTGATTGCCTCTGGATGGTGCGCGTGACTGCGAGAGCAGACATTTCCGTCGTGCGGAGTGCCGCTGGGCAGAAGAGGAGCCCGCTCAGCTGCCGCCGGAACGTGCCTGGACCCAAGTTCAGAGGATCACCCCCGTCCTATTTGGCGGCCGAAAGCTCTGCAATCTGGACCCTCGCCGCCGCCACCAGCTCGTCGTTCGTGTGCGCCTGGCCGCTCAGGCCCCAGCCACCATCACTAGCCTCGGTCAGCAACACCCAGGTCCGCTATGGCGCCCTCGACATGTCGCCCACCTACGCTGCGGTCTACACGGTCACCTTGCCCAAAGCGGCCCAGGTGGTCGACCCCTTCCACGCCATCGCCCTCGCCAATCGCTGCCTCGATGACGTCCGTCGTCGGGTCCAGAACCAACAGACCGGGCACCGGGGTCGAAAAGGACGATCCCCCCTATCGGGCCCGACGGGTCCTTTTGATGGGTGAGGAGAAACTCGACGCCGAGGCCACGGCCCGCCTGACGTCGTTGCTCGAGTTGGGAGATCCGGGCGGCGAGGTGGCCATTGCCTACCGGGTCAAAGAACGCTTGCGGGACTTCTACCGCGTTGGCGATCCTGAGCAGGCTCGCCAGCTGCTCGAAGAGCTCCAGGCGCGCTGCGTGAAGCGGGCCATGCCGCCCGAGGTCCAACGACTGGGTCGAACGATCGAGCGCTGGTTCGCCAAGCTGTGCAACTACCACTTGGCTGCTTCTGAACTGGGCTTTGTTTGGCGCGCTCGGAGGGATTCGAACCCCCAACCTTCTGATCCGTAGTCACCGCCGGCCTGTCTAGCCAGTGATAGCGAGTTACGTTCTCGCAGCTCAGGTGGGGTGTCCATGTCAGGCCGTGAAGGCCCGTGATGCCCTGGCAATCCCATTAGATTGCCAAAGGGATTGCCAAGAGCGAACCGGGATCGCAATTCAGAAGGCTCGTAAGCGATCCGGATTGCCAGAGATTGCCAAAGTAGCCTGCGTTACGTGAGTGACGCTGAACCGCTTCTTCCTGATGATGTCGCCACCATCGTCAACCCCGAGGCGTGGGCAGGCCGCACGGAACAGCTGGCTGTGCTGTTGGCCGCAACAAGCAGACAACCGCAAGGACTGAAGGTCGTCAGCGACTCCGGTTTCCCGACTCCCCCGGGCTCACCGGAGCTGGCGATGGTTTCTGACCCTGAATACTGGTCATCGAATCAGGACGCACTGTCAGATGCCCTCGTCGATTCGGTGACGGCGCCTGGCACAAGTCGCGTGGCTTCCGGGGCGATCTCCGAAGGCGTCGACAGGCTCACGCTCACAGTTGAGGAGGCGGCTGCCTCATTAGGAATCAGCCGGGCCAGTGCATACGAAGCGGTCAGGCGGGGAGAAATCCCAGCGATCCGTATCGGTCGCAGAATCCTCGTCCCAAGGGCAGCGCTGGAGCGGTTTCTGGCTTCGGCGCTAGAAGAGGACCCTGACCACGGCTGATACGTGCCTCTGACCAGGGATTTTGAGGGACATGTCCGAGACTCTCTGGACTTTGCGTACCATATATGTTACGTTCACTCCCATGAAGACGACCCAGCACAGCCAGTTCTGGGATGACCTGGCAGAAGATCTCAAGGACCCTGAGTTCCTCCGTGACTACGTGCGTGAGTCCGTCCGTATCGCAACGATTGACAAGCTAGTGAATGAGCTGGACCAGGCCAGGGAAGCAGCCAAGCTGTCCAAGGCCGAGCTGGCTCGTGCGATTAGCAGCCAACCAGCAGTCATTCGCCGACTCTTCTCTTCTGGCAACGTAAACCCGACATTGGGGACCCTTGCCGAAGTCGCTGCAGCTCTGGGGATGCGAATCACCCTCGAACCCCTTACGGTTTCGGAGCAGAAGAACGTGACCAAGCCGCTTCTCGCGGGTCGAACTGCAGATCCCAGAGCACTGGCAGAACACGTGTCGAAGATGCGTGAACTGCCGAAGGCTTCGTAGCTCGTTCAGAACACTGAGCGAGGATTGCGCGCAAGGTACTCGTCACCGAGCGCACGTACATCTGCGTAATCGGCGTCAGAAAATGTCGTCTTGAACGGCTTGCTCATTCCTGCAACGACGACCAGCAATGGCTTGTCGCGATTCGTCGCCTCGTAGTCGAGTCGACAGAAGAGTCGGTAGTGACGGCGGTCTGGTCCGTCCACTCGGACCTCGAACCAGCCCGTCATTTCATCCTTCATCGCCTCCCAGTATCCGCCGCCGGAGAACCGCTTCGGTGGCGCCACCGCAACGGCAACCAGCACCGCTTTCATAGTGGCCTTCACCTTCTTGGGAATGTCACCACCTTCGAGGAAGTCACGCCCAGGAGCTGACTCGGTGGCGTCGTCGTCTCGGTGTCGTTTGAAGTAGACGATTTCATGGGCATCGTCGGATGAGGGCTTCATGCGTGCAACCGGACGGCCCGCTACTCTTGCCGCCTTCGGTTTCGCCTTCTGCCGAGCTTTGCGATCCGGGCTCATCTCGCTCTTCCGCTATCGATGCACACGGCGATGACGCATTCATCTGCCGCTTCGCTGCGTCGTCATGATTCGCAATGTCGCAGCGTACGCGTCGTCTCTGGTCAGATGGGTATAGCACTGCGCAATCACTTCAGGCGAGGCCCCGGCAATTATCGAAAGCTGGATTGGGTTCATTCCGTTGCGCAGCATCTCCGTCATCCATGAGTGTCGCAACAGGTGCGGATACACACGCTTTTCAATCCCAGAGCGCACGACCGCATCTTTGACGACCTTGTAGACGCCATCCACGGTGAGCGGTTCGTACAGGCCGAGTGGGGAACGGCGCTCGGCGAGGAACACACGATCACCGGTGCGCTCTGTGGGCCGAAATTGGATGTGACGTTCGAGACGGCGCAACAACAGCGGCATGATCGGAACATCACGGACACGGTCACGCTTTCCCAACACTCGGATGTGCGCCTGGCGTCCTGAGCGAACTATGTCACCTGGCGAAATCCGAGTCAGCTCTTCGAGGCGCAGTCCGCAGTCAGCAAAGATGCGAATTATCAAGCGGTCCCGCTCCGTAGACAGCGACAACTCCAGTCGGTCGATCTCCTCCCGGCTCAGCACGTCACGCAGGGGCTTGGATCGGCGGGGAAGTTGCGGCTTCGCCTGGACTTCTTCTCCGATTTCCTTGGCCCAAGTCAGCATCTGCCGAACTGGGCGGATGTACGTGTGCACCGAATACTTGGAAAGTGGTTGACCGTCTTCCTTGCGATGCGACAGAAGAAAGGTGCTGAACCGGTCGACGGCACGTCGGTCCAAATCGTCGAGGCTTTGGATTCCTTCGCTGCGGCACCACGGTAGAAACCTGGAATGCAGCGAGTAGCCGTAGTCCTTGTCGACAGTGCGCAGCGACAGTCCGCGGGCGGCACAGTTGCTCAGGTAGTCCTCGACGAGGCGTTCGATCGGTGTAGCCGGGGAACCGGCGAGAAGCTGGATGGCCATTGGGTGGCCCTCATGTGAACGTTGATGAAATCAGTATGGGCGGACTTTTGGGAAGTTCCGCCCATTAGCGGAGGATGTGCGGGTGACTCACGCGCACCTTGTGCACAGGTCGCACAAACTCGAAAAAGCTCAAACTCTCGTTCAAAAGTGAGCGGGGTGTGCGTTGGAGCCGACGGTCAGATTCGAACTGACGGCCAGCTGTTTACGAATCACGGCGCTCGATTGTGTCCTCCTTTGTGTTCGGGCTGATCTCAATAGCGGAGGTTGTTCTCCTAACCTTGTTACTCAGGGCCAGATGTTTAGGTGACAAACTTCCTCAAAATTACTCGAAAAATCACCTATTCCACGGGCAGACTATTTAAACAGCCCTCCCTGTAAGGGCGGGAATGCGGACAACGGTATACCGACTGTGCATTGAATAGTTGGCCATTTTAGTGGCAAAAGACATGAACCCGTAAGGATGTGTGTGCACCTGCAGGCCGAGGATTCAAGCCACGAATTCCGCAGGGACGACGTTGGCCTTGTGCCTACCACGACTGAGCGAATACTTCCCTCGGTGTTGATGTCTGCGATCTAGCGAGCGCGCATTGCCGCTCCAAACCACTTGGTGAGGGCTTCGACGAGGCCCGAGGCATTCGCCTCTCCCACCCAGGCAACGTGCCCGTCGGGTCGGAGCATGACCGCCCGGGGTGGGGGCACTGTGCCCAACACGGGAAGTTCCCATGCTCCTCCGTAATGTGCGTCGACCCTGACCACTCGATCCAGCCAACCGGAGATGTCGAATTCGTCGGATTCACCGAAGTTGAGTAGCAATGGTCGGGCGTCATGTAGGAGAGTTGAGACGCG
>Ga0182012_10006033_pt1 | contig 12400 bp, 10 predicted proteins | sample 612S2SmetaG_FD_120486 | JGI IMG/M metagenome (GOLD analysis project Ga0182012, IMG submission 120486) | Permafrost microbial communities from Stordalen Mire, Sweden - 612S2S metaG | ecosystem: Environmental > Terrestrial > Soil > Wetlands > Permafrost | place: Sweden: Stordalen | collected...
TGGGCCTGGACGCCGCCCTCGGGTCGATCGATCGGTCCAAGCTCAACGTCAACGGTTCGTCATTGGCCGCGGGCCACCCCTTCGCGGCCACCGGGGGGCGCATCCTCGCTCAGGCGGCCAAGCAGCTCGCGCAGCATAAGGCGCAGCGCACCGGTGGCGGACCGGCCAGGGCACTCATTTCGATCTGCGCCGCAGGTGGGCAGGGTGTGGCCGCGATTCTCGAGGTCTGACCTCGCTCGGATGAGATCCGTCACAACGTGCTTAGCAACCCCTTACTGATGGGTATCTCTCCGACTGGGTAGCCCCGAGTTGTGGTCTGACCCCGCACCGTGATGGCGATGAGGGTTTCCGCGAATCGACCGCCGGTTAGTGGAGTGAAGACCGGCGTACGAAAAGGGCCGCCGCTGGATAGAGGGGATCCAGCGGCGGTCTTTTTCGTGCCCGAAAACGGCCCGCGAAACGGCGAGGTCCCGTTTTCTTGACGAGGTCCCGGATCAGCTGGCTGCGCAGGCAGCCCGCAAGTCGGCTTACTAGGGAACATACGACGGCGAAACCGGCCAGAATCGGTGCGATGTGGTGCAGGGGCTCACGCCGTTGAACGGCCTTGACCTGTACTTTTGAAACTCTCCAAACAGACACGATTGATTCAGGTTGATGTCGGGCGTGCTGGGTTGAGGGTCGAGTGTGATACCCCTGACCTCGCGCTCGACAACCTAAGACTTTATAAGTAGTTTAGATGTTATGAATGTGGTGTCGTTCTCCGATTTGCAGCTCCGTGGCAAGGCCACGGTGGAAGGCTGGCTGCGCGATTCGGCGAATCGTGTCTTGGTGGTGCGCCGGCGCGACGCCGAGGACCTGGTGTTGACCACGGCGTCGCGGGCAGCGCAGGCCCGGGAGGCCTCATCGGTGACGTCGCGGATTTTCGTCGCTCTGATGCAGCGCGACCCGCGGGTGCGTGACCTGGTGACCGACGTGGTGCCCGAAGTGTTTCCGTGGGTCGCGTTCCTTTCGCCTGACGAGGTCCGTGAGTTCATTGTCGACTTGGTGTCAACGATGAAAGCCGCCGAATCGATCGATAACCCGGCTCCGGTGGCCCAGGTGATCGACTCTTGGCGTCACACCGCCGAAGTGCTGGCCGATCCGGAATTGGCGGCCGTGCTCAGCGCCTCCAGCGAAGGCGACTACGGATCGGTCCCGGTGCCGGAGGTTCGCGCATAGGTGGCGCCCAAGCGCGGTGACCGCGTGGCGCCGCCTGCCGGCGACGGCGAGTGGGAGCTGCGGTTCGCCACCAGTGAAGCGGCCAAAGGCTGGGAAGGGCTGTGTCAACAGGCCGCCGCCAATACCGCCGCAGCCTGGCATGAACTGCGGGCGCGGCGCGATCACCCGGTCCCGACCAGTCGCCATCATCAGCTCAAAGGGCGCCTGGCCACCGCTGCTCATCGCGGAGTCGATATGGAGCAGTGGCAGTACGAGGTAACAAGCGGTGGCCGGATCTGGTATCTCGTCGACACCCACAATCACATCCTGTGGCTCCGCCACGCCGGGACCGGTCACCCGAAGGACACAGAGTAAGCGGGCCGGGGTTGATTAGCCGACTCATCCCCGGCTGCTTCGCAGCCGCATCGTCGTCGCCTGTTAGAAGGCGGCTTCGTCGAGCTCCATGATGTCGTTGTCCAGCGTCTCGATCACCTCGCGGGTCGCGGTCAGGTGCGGCAGGAAGTTCTTCGCGAAGAACGAGGCCACCGCAACTTTGCCTTCGTAGAAGGATCGCTCCGCACCACTGGCGCCGGCGTCGAGTGCCTCCACGGCCACCGCCGCCTGGCGCTGCAACAACCAGCCGATGATCAGGTCCCCCACGCTCATCAGGAAGCGCACCGAGCCCAGGCCCACCTTGTAGAGGCTGGTTTCGTCCTCTTGCGCGGCCATCAGGTAGCCGGTCAGCGTGGCCGCCATCGCCTGTACGTCGGCCAGCGCCGTGGCCAGCAGTGCGCGTTCGGTCTTGAGTCGGCCGTTGCCGGTCTTGGCGTCAACGAATTCCTGGACTTGGCCCGACACGTAGGCCAGCGCTTCACCCTTGTCGCGGACGATCTTGCGGAAGAAGAAGTCCTGCGCCTGGATGGCGGTGGTGCCCTCGTAGAGGGAGTCGATCTTGGCGTCCCGGATGTACTGCTCGATGGGGTAGTCCTGCAGGAAGCCGGACCCGCCGAACGTCTGCAGGCTCTCGGTGAGCTTCGCGTAGGCCTGCTCGGAGCCGACGCCCTTCACCACCGGCAGCATCAGATCATTGACCTTGACGGCCAGGTCTGCGTCCATGTCGTGCACCGCCTTGGCGACCGCTGCGTCCTGGAACGTCGTGGTGTACAGGTACATCGCACGCAGACCCTCGGCGTAGGCCTTCTGGGTCATCAGCGATCGGCGCACGTCGGGGTGATGCGTGATGGTCACCCGCGGCGCGGTCTTGTCGGTCATCTGGGTCAGGTCGGCGCCCTGAATGCGGGATTTGGCGTATTCCAGCGCGTTCAGGTAACCGGTCGACAGCGTGGCGATCGCCTTCGTGCCGACCATCATGCGGGCGTTCTCGATGACCTCGAACATCTGCGCGATGCCGTTGTGCACGTCGCCGACCAGCCAGCCCTTCGCGGGCACGCCGTGCTGGCCGAACGACAGCTCACAGGTCGCCGAGACTTTCAGGCCCATCTTGTGCTCGACGTTGGTCACGAACGCGCCGTTACGCTCGCCGAGCTCCCCGGTCTCGAAGTCGAACAGGAACTTGGGCACGAAGAAAAGTGACAGGCCCTTGGTGCCGGGACCTGCGCCCTCCGGGCGGGCCAGCACCAGGTGGATGATGTTCTCGTACAAGTCGCCGGAGTCGGCGGACGTGATGAACCGCTTGACCCCGTCGATGTGCCAGGAACCGTCGTCTTGCTTGACCGCTTTTGTCCGGCCGGCGCCGACGTCCGAGCCGGCGTCCGGCTCGGTGAGCACCATGGTCGCGCCCCAGCCGGCGTCCGCGCTCAGCACCGCCCACTTTTTCTGCTCTTCGGTGCCGAGGTGGTAGACGATGTTGGCGAAGCCTGCGCCGCCGCCGTACATCCACACCGCGGGGTTGGCACCCAGAACGTGCTCCTGCAGCGCCCACACCAGTGACTTGGGCATCGGCATGCCGCCGAGGGTCTCGTCGATGCCGACCCTGTCCCAACCACCATCGTGATACGCGCGGACCGACTTTTTGAACGCCTCCGGCAGTGTCACGGAGTGCGTCTTCGGGTCGAAAACCGGCGGGTTGCGGTCGCCCTCGACGAACGACGCCGCGAGCGGCCCTTCGGCCAACCGGCTCATCTCGGTCAGCATCTCGTGGACGGTGTCGGCATCCAGGTCGGCGTATTCGCCTTGGCCTAATGCCTTGTCGACGCCCAGGACCTCGAAGAGGTTGAATACCTGGTCACGCACGTTGCTCTTGTAGTGGCTCACTACGTTCCTCCTCGTTGAGAATGCCACGCATGGTTGGGTACTGTTGCTAAGTTACCCACCAGTAACTCAGTTAAAAATATATCCATCTGTGACCTCATGCAAGTCGATGTGACTTACGTTTCATCGGCCGACGAACCAGGTGGCTTGCTGGGGAACTCGGCGCGGCTGAAGCCCGCCGCGGTCGGGGCCCGCTCGCTGCAAATTGGAATAGCACACGTGGAGTTGGATTAATATGCCGCCGTGAGGGTTGGGAACCGCCTTTGCCACGCAAAACACGGTGTTCACAAACCTCGGGCGTACTTCAAGCCGGATCGTCTCTGGAGGTGTTAATGCCGCCTTTTTTGTCGGTGTCGCCGGCCTATGTGGCGGCGGCAGTGGGGGATTTGTCGGGGATCGGTTCGGCGGTTCGGGCTGCGAACGCGGCGGCGGCCGCTTCGACGACGCTGGTGGTGCCGGCGGCTTCTGACGAGGTGTCGGCGGCGATTGCGGGTTTGTTTGGCACGTATGCGTACGAGTATCAGGCGTTGAGTGTGCAAGCGGGGTTGTTTCACCAGCGGTTTGTGGCGTCGTTGGCCTCGGGTGCGGGGATGTACGCGGCAGCCGAGGCCGCGAATGCGTCGCCCCTGCAGACTTTTGAGCAGGGTTTGCTGGGTGTAATCAATGCGCCGACGGATGCGTTGTTCGGGCGGCCGTTGATCGGTAACGGCGCTGATGGTGTGGCCGGCAGTGGGCAGGCAGGCGGGGCCGGCGGGTTCTTGATCGGCAATGGTGGTGACGGCGGGTCGGGTGTCCCCGGTGGTGGTGTTGGTGGCGCTGGCGGCGCTGCGGGTTTGATCGGTGCTGGTGGTGCTGGCGGTGCTGGCGGGGTTGGCAGTGCCGGCGGTGCCGGGGGTCGTGGCGGCCTGTTCTGGGGTGGTGGTGGGGCCGGCGGTGCCGGTGGCGCGGCGGTTGCTGCGGCGGCGACGGGAGGGGCTGGGGGTGCTGGCGGTAGCGCCGGCGTGCTGTCGGTGTCGGGTAACGGCGGCGTGGGTGGGGCTGGCGGGGCTGGAGCCGCCGGTGGGGCCAACCAGGCCGGCGGTGCCGGCGGGACCGGCGGCGCCGGCGGGGCAGGAGGGCTGCTGGGCGACGGGGGCATAGGCGGGGCTGGTGGTGCTGGCGGGCAGGGCGGCGGCGGGGTGAATCCCACGCCGACTGGGACACCGGCGGCCAGCGGTACCGGCTTTACCGGCCCCTCGCCCGGTCAAGTCGGCGACTCGGCAGTGGCGGTGTCAAACCCCACGGGCGCCTCGGGAGGTAGCGGAGCGGACGGCGCTGCCGGACAGTCGGGCGGAACCGGCGGAACTGGCCAGGCCGCCTTGGGTGCGACTGGTGGAGCCTTTGGCGGTATCGGCGGCACCGGTGGGGCGGGCTCGGCAGGCAGCAGCGGCGGCGACGGTGGCAGCGGTGGGCTGGCCGCCTCCTACCAGGGTGTGGCCGTCGGAGGCGCCGGGGGCGTCGGGGGCCCTGGCGGTGCGTTGGCCGCGGGTGGTGCCGGCGGGGCCGGGGGGTTGGCGGTCGGCCCCGACGGGCAGGCCGGCGCCGGTGGTGCGGGCGGGGTCGGCGGTTCCGGTGCGCCCGGCGCCCCCGGTGGGGCTGGTGGCACCGGCGGGACCGGCGGCGCGGGCGGGCTGGTGTTCGGTTCCGGTGGTAATGGTGGTGCCGCCGGTGGCGGCGGGACCGGTGGCACCGGCGCGACTGGCTTGGCCGGCGGCAATGGCGGGACCGGCGGTACCGGGTATGACGGTGCTCTCGGTGGGACCGGTGGGGATGGCGGTCATGGTGGCCCCGGTGGTGACGGCGGTGCCGGTGGAGCGGCGGGGGCTGCCGGCGCCGGGGGTCAGGCGCGGTCTGTGGCTGGTCACGCCGGGGCATCGGGTGCCTCAGCATCGGCCGGTGCGGCCGGTTCTGTCGGAAGCGCTGGCTCCCACGGCCAGTCCGGTTCAGCCGGCCTGAGTAACCAGACCCAACTCCTTGACAGCGCAGGCAATCTCGAAATCGGCAACGGCGCCGACGCCTCGTCCTCCTCGTCAACAGGAGGTAACGGCGGCTGGCTCTACGGCAACGGCGGCACCGGCGGCAACGCCACCATCCCCGGTCAAGTCGGAGGCTCCGGCGGAAACGTGGGACTGATCGGCACCGGTGGCACCGGTGGCACCGGCGGCAGCGGCGCCAACGGCGCAGCCGGTCAGGTGGGCGGTAACGGGGGCACCGGCGGCAATGGCGGCACCCTGTTCGGCAACGGCGGCAGTGGCGGTACCGGCGGTACCGGCGGGCAGGGCGCTGACAGCGTCAACCCGACACCGAGCGGCGAGAACGGCAACGGCGCCAACGGTCAGAATGGCAGTGACGGCCCCTTCGGTAGCGACGCAACCAACGGCGGCGCGGGAAGCGCCGGCGTCCTCGGCAGTGAGAACGGCGGCAGTGGCGGTACTGGCGGTAACGACACCGCTCTTGTCGAGGTGGCCAACGCTGGCGATGGCGGCGCCGGCGGCGACGGCTATCAGTTTGGTGGCAGCGGCGGGACCGGCGGCGACGGCGGACAAGCCACGGCAGACGCCAACAACTCCTACGGCGGCACCGGCGGCAACGGCGGCAACGGCAACGTCGGTGGCAACGGCGGCAACGGCGGCAACGGTGGCGTCGCCGACGGCGCGGAGTCACAAGACGTGACCGAGGGCGGCGCCGGCGGAAACGGTGGAGACGGTGGCACCGGCGCCATGGGCGGAATCGGCGCCAGCGGCGGGGCAGGGGGTGCAGGAGGGCTCGGGGGTGCGCAGTATGGCCTCGGGGGCGCCGGAGGAGACGGCGGAACCGGCGGAACCGGCGGAACCGGGGCCATCGGCGGCGACGGCGGCAACGGCGGCACCGGCGGCAACGCCATCAGCTCCCCTGCCGTTGGTGGAGGTCCGTACACCCCCGGCGAAGGTGGCGCCGCCGGTACTGCGGGCCCTGGCGGCCCCGGCGGTACGGGTGGCACCGGCGGCGAGGGGGGCGCCGGCGGCACAGGCTTCTCGGGTACCGGCCAAAACGGCGCCACTGGTTCCATCGGCAATACCGGCAGCACAGGCGCCCCCGGCAACCCGGGGCTACCCGGCGCCAGCGGCCAAGTCGTGATCGGATGAATTCCTCACGCACTCCGGAGGCTCAGTGCCTCCATCGGCGGATAGCACCGCCAGCGATGATGAAGAATGACGAGCGTGCGCAGCCTCATGTCACTCCCGCTGGTGGATCTGCGGGCCGACGTCGGCCAGCTGCGCGCCAACCTTCGCGAAGCGGCCCACGAAGTGGGGTTCTTCTACCTGACCGGCCACGGGGTCCCCGACACATTGGCTCGCGCGGTGCTCGAGGCGGCGCGGCGGCTGTTCGAGCTGCCGCAAGCCGACAAAGACGCCATCGCAATGGTGCGCAGCCCGCATTTCCGCGGCTACACCCGGCTGGGTGGCGAGCTGACCCGCGGCCAGGTGGATTGGCGCGAGCAGATCGACATCGGACCCGAACGCCCGTCGATCGGCGGACCCGACAAGTCGGACTATCTCTGGCTGCAGGGCCCCAACCAGTGGCCGGCCGCGCTGCCGAAGTTGCCGGGCGTCATAGACGCGTGGGATCAGGCGTTGTCCTCGGTAGCCCGCACCCTGCTCCGACATTGGGCGGCCGCGCTGGGCAGCCCACCCGACGTCTTCGACTCAGCATTTGCCGAGACGCCCGCCACGCTGATTAAGGTGGTGCGGTATCCCGCCCGCGCGGCCAGTACTCAGGGCGTGGGTGCGCACCGCGACTCCGGAGTCCTCACGCTGCTGCTGGCGGAGCCGGGCAGCCGGGGCCTGCAGGTGCGTCAGGGCGGACGCCTCGATTCGGGCGAGGGCTGGATAGACGTTCCGCCGCTGGACGGCGCGTTCATCGTCAACATCGGTGAGATGCTCGAAGTCGCGACCCGCGGCTACCTGAGGGCCACCGAACACCGGGTAAACCTGGGCGTGCCGGCCCCCGAGCGGATTTCGGTGCCGTACTTCTTCAATCCCCGGTTGGATGCGCAGATGCCGGTGCTGTCGTTACCCAGTGAATTACGGACACTCGCGGCACGCACCGATAACAGCTGGACGCCGTCCGAGGACCCGTCGGACCCGATCTTCTCGGTCTATGGTCGCAATGCCTGGAAGAGCAGATTGCGTGCCCACCCCGACGTGGCTGCGGCGCACGGATACTCGGCGCGGTAGGGTCGGTTTCGAAAGATCTTTCGACGGTTCAAGGGGCGTTGAAGACTGGTGAACTCATCGAACAAGCTGACACCCACCTCGCTGCGTGAGGCATTCAGCCACTTCCCGTCCGGGGTGGTGGCGATTGCCGCCGAGGTTGCGGGAACCCGGCACGGCCTGGCGGCCAGCACCTTTGTCCCCGTCTCGCTGGATCCTCCGCTCGTCTCGTTCTGCGTGCAGAACACCTCGACGACGTGGCCCAAGCTCAAGGACCTTCCGATGCTGGGAATCAGCGTGCTCGGCGAGTCTCACGACGACGCGGCGCGGACGCTGGCTGCCAAGACCGGGGACCGGTTCGCCGGGCTGGAGACAGTGTCCAACGACAGCGGTGCGGTCTTCATCAAGGGCACCGCGCTGTGGCTGGAGAGCGCAATCGAGCAACTCATCCCGGCCGGGGACCACGTCATCGTGGTCTTGCGGGTCACCGAGGTGACAGTGGATGCCGAGGTGGCGCCCATCGTGTTCCACCGCAGTGCGTTCCGCCGCCTTGGCGTCTGACGGTTTCCCACGCGAGAGTGCAACTAGCGACGCATCTCCCGAGAGGACCCGTCGGTAGTTGCACTTTCGCGGCTGGTTCCGCCGCTCAGCGGCGGAAGAGCTTGTTACCCAGCCACACGACCGGGTCGTACTTGCGGTCGGCGACCCGCTCTTTCATCGGGATCAGCGCGTTATCGGTGATCTTGATGTGCTCCGGGCACACCTCGGTGCAGCACTTGGTGATGTTGCAGAAGCCCAGGCCGTGTTCTTCCTGGGCGTCGTTGCGGCGGTCCCGGGTGTCCAGCGGATGCATTTCCAGCTCGGCGATCCGCATCAGGAAACGCGGTCCGGCGAACGACTTCTTGTTCTCCTCGTGGTCGCGGACCACGTGACAGACGTTCTGGCACAGGAAGCATTCGATGCACTTGCGGAACTCCTGCGAGCGCTGCACGTCCTCCTGCGCCATCCGGTATTCGCCGGGCTGCAGGTCCTTCGGCGGCGTGAAAGACGGTATCTGGCGCGCCTTCTCGTAGTTGAACGAGACGTCGGTGACCAGATCACGGATCACCGGGAAAGTCCGCAGCGGCGTCACGGTGACGACCTCGTCCTCGGCGAACGTCGACATCCGGGTCATGCACAGCAGCCGGGGCTTGCCGTTGATTTCGGCCGAGCACGACCCACACTTGCCGGCCTTGCAGTTCCACCGCACGGCTAGGTCCGGGGTCTGGGTTGCCTGCAGGCGGTGGATGATGTCGAGCACCACCTCGCCCTCATTGACCTCAACCGTGAAGTCCTGCAACGCGCCGTCGGCGTCGTCGCCGCGCCACACCCGCATGCTCGCGTTATAGGTCATTCGCTTCTCCGTCCCGGGTGGTCGGCCAGCTCTTCAGCGGTGAAGTACTTCTCCAGCTCGGAGATCTGGAAGAGCTCGAGCAGATCCTCCCGCACCGGGATCTGGTCTTCGTGGGTGACAGAGATGTCGGGAATCACCGCATCGCCGCCGGCCGCGCGGCAGACCAGCAACTGCTTGCGCCATGACGGGTCCATCCCAGGGTGATCGTCGCGGGTGTGCCCGCCGCGGCTCTCGGTTCGCTCCAGCGCCGCCTTGGCCACGCATTCGCTGACCATCAGCATGTTGCGCATGTCGATGGCGAGATTCCAGCCCGGGTTGTACCGGCGCTGCCCTTCGACCTTGATGTTCTTGAATCGCTCGCGGAGTTTGTCGAGCCGGCCCAAGGCCTCGGCGATTTCGCCCGCCTTGCGGATGATCCCCACCAGATCGTTCATCGACTGCTGCAGTTCCGAATGCAAGGTGTAGGGGTTCTCCGCTGCGGTGCCGTTCGTCGGTCCCTCGAAGGGGGCCAGCGCCCTCTTCGCCGCCGAGTCGAGGTCGCCTTCGGCGACGGCTGGCCGGTTGCTCAGCGCCCGCACGTAGTCGGCGGCGCCCAGGCCGGCCCGTCGGCCGAAGACAAGCAGGTCAGACAGAGAGTTGCCGCCCAGGCGGTTGGAGCCGTGCATACCGCCGGAGCACTCGCCGGCGGCGAATAGCCCGGCCACCCTCGCGGCACCGGTGTCGGGGTCGACCTCGACACCGCCCATGACGTAGTGGCAGGTGGGTCCGACTTCCATTGGCTGCTTGGTGATGTCGACCTCGGCCAGCTCCATGAACTGGTGGTACATCGACGGCAACCGCCGCTTGATCTCTTCGGGTGTCAGCCGCGACGCGATGTCCAGGTAGACCCCGCCGTGCGGAGTGCCGCGGCCGGCCTTGACTTCCGAGTTGATGGCGCGCGCGACCTCATCGCGTGGCAGCAGGTCCGGGGTACGACGGGCCGAGTCGTTGTCCTTGAGCCACTGGTCGGCCTCTTGCTCTGATTCGGCGTACTGGCCCTTGAACACCGGCGGAATGTAATCGAACATGAACCGGGAGTTCTCGGAGTTTTTTAATATCCCGCCGTCGCCGCGGACACCCTCGGTGACCAGAATCCCCTTGACGCTGGGCGGCCACACCATGCCGGTCGGGTGGAATTGGACGAACTCCATGTTGATCAGCGTCGCCCCGGCGCGCAGTGCCAACGCGTGCCCGTCGCCAGTGTACTCCCAGGAATTCGAGGTCACCTTGAACGACTTGCCGATCCCGCCGGTGGCCAGCACCACCGCGGGCGCCTCGAACAAGACGAACCGGCCGCTTTCGCGCCAGTAACCGAACGCTCCGGCGATCGCGTCACCATCTTTGAGCAGCTCGGTGATCGCGCATTCGGCGAACACCTTGATGCGCGCCTCGTAGTCACCGGTTTCGGCGAAATCCTCCTGCTGCAGCGAGACGATCTTCTGCTGCATGGTGCGGATCAGCTCCAGGCCGGTGCGGTCGCCGACGTGCGCCAGCCGCGGATAGGTGTGCCCGCCGAAGTTGCGCTGGCTGATCTTGCCGTCAGGGAGGCGGTCGAACAGCGCACCGTAGGTCTCCAGCTCCCAGACCCGGTCGGGAGCCTCTTTGGCGTGCAGTTCGGCCATCCGCCAGTTGTTGAGGAACTTCCCACCGCGCATCGTGTCGCCGAAGTGGGTCTGCCAATTGTCCTTCGGGTTGGTGTTGCCCATCGAGGCCGCGCAGCCACCCTCGGCCATCACCGTGTGTGCCTTGCCGAACAGCGACTTGGACACCACAGCGACCTTGAGCCCGCGTTCGCGTGCCTCGATGACCGCACGCAACCCCGCGCCGCCGGCACCGATCACCACTACGTCGTAGGAGTGCCGCTCGACCTCAGTCATGGAACCTCTCTCAACTTTCTAATTTCCGCGAAAGGGCTTTTCAGCCAACAAATCTCAGCTCCGAGATGGTACCGCTGGCCACCAGCGCGATGTAAAAATCGGTCAGCATCAGCGTGCCCAGTGTGATCCACGCGTACAGCTTGTGCCTGGTGTTCAGCCTGCTTACTTGGGTCCAGATCCAATACCGCACAGGGTGTTTGGAGAAGTGCTTGAGGCGCCCGCCGGTCACGTGCCGGCACGAATGGCAGGACAGCGTGTAGACCCAGAGCATGATGACGTTGCCGACCAGGATCACGTTGCCCAGGCCGAAGCCGAATCCACCCGGTCCGTTCTCGGAATGGAACGCGACGATCGCGTCGTAGCTGTTGATCAGCGAGATGATGCCGGCGATGTAGAAGAAGTACCGGTGGGTGTTCTGGATGATCAGCGGGAACTTGGTCTCGCCGCTGTAGTGGGCGCGGGGCTCGGCCACCGCGCAGGCGGAGGGCGACTGCCACACCGTGCGGTAGTAGGCGCCGCGATAGTAGTAACAGGTCAGCCGGAACAGCAGCAGGAACGGCAGCGTCAGCGCTGCGTACGGCAGCCACCAAACATCCGGCAAAATCTGCGGCCAGAAGTCGCTGGCCTCTTTTACGCACCCCTGGCTGACGCACGGTGAGTAGAACGGCGTCAGGTAGTGATACTTCGCGACGAAGTAATTGTCCTGCTGGAACGCGCGCGCCGTCGCATAGATGATGAATGCGGCGAAGCCTAGGTCGATCCTCAGCGGCGACATCCACCACCGGTCGGTGCGTAGCGTCCGTTGCTGGATGCGGGCGCGCGTCGGTGAAAAGACACCGGACGCAGGACGGTTCGCCGCTGGTGCGCTCATCTAGTTTGTTCCTCTTCGAACGGGCTGATGGTCGAAGGGTACACAGAGAAAGCCCTCCCTTTCGTGGGGGGGCTTAATTGCAGGGACCGCGTCAGGACCTGTTGTGACCCCCGACACCCTCATCATCGACATCGCGCCAGAATTCGCTGTCGTATTGGGTATCGGGAATGGTGATCATCTCGCCCGATTGCTGCACCGTAGCGCGGGCTAAGTCTAATTCGGAAACATCGGTGTCGAGTAATTCGACGTCGCTCAGGATCCGGTCGACGTCGATGACGATGCGGCGCATTGCCGGGTTGTCGCCGTATCGCGCCTTCAACGAGTTCGCGCACCGCCGCAAGCCGCCGATGAGGTCGTGCAGCTCGGCGAGTTCAGGGGCGGTTGACACGGGATCTCTCTGGGCAGATGGTGTTACGGATCACAGTACTTCCCGATACTATCCCGCTACGCCAGCTGAGTCAGGTCGATCCACCGCGGCCGAGCGGGCCACGGCACTGCTGGAATTGCATCAGCCGGGCAA
>Ga0182012_10006034_pt1 | contig 12400 bp, 7 predicted proteins | sample 612S2SmetaG_FD_120486 | JGI IMG/M metagenome (GOLD analysis project Ga0182012, IMG submission 120486) | Permafrost microbial communities from Stordalen Mire, Sweden - 612S2S metaG | ecosystem: Environmental > Terrestrial > Soil > Wetlands > Permafrost | place: Sweden: Stordalen | collected...
CCGATGCCCACCGCGCCGAATGCAACAGCGTTCGCGGTCTGCTCCGGCGTGTCCGCGTTCGTGCGCACCGAGAGCCGCGTGGCCTTGGCGCACCATTTCATCAATTGCGCGAAGCTCTTGAATTTTTCCGTGGCCTGCGCCGCCTTGTCGCCGCCAATCAAACCGGCGATGATTTCCGATGGCGCGGTTTTGATTTGTCCGGCATAAACCGTTCCGGCGGTTCCATCAATCGAAAGAAAATCGCCTTCGTTGAAAGTCTGGCCGCTCACGCTGACGGTTTTTTTGTCGTAGTCCACCTGCAACGCGCTCGCACCGCAGACGCAGACCTTGCCCATCTGCCGCGCAACGAGCGCCGCGTGCGAACTCACGCCGCCGCGCGCGGTCAAAATTCCTTCCGCCGCGATCATGCCGCGCAAATCTTCCGGCGAGGTTTCCACGCGCACGAGCAGAACTTTTTCGCCCTTCTCGGCGGCTTGCACCGCGCGGTCGGCGTTGAAATAAATTTTTCCCGTGGCCGCGCCCGGACCGGCGGGCAGACCGGTCGCAATCGCCTTCGCTTTTTTCACTTCGCTCAAATCGAAAACGGGCGCGAGCAATTGATCGAGTTGGTCGGCCGGATTTCGCAAAATCGCCGTCTCCCAATCAATGAGTTTTTCCTTCACCATGTCCATCGAGAATTTCAGCGCGGCCATCGCGGTGCGTTTGCCGTTGCGCGTCTGGAGCATGAACAGCTTGCCTTCCTGCACGGTGAACTCGATGTCCTGCACGTCCTTGAAATGTTTTTCCAAAGTTTTGCGGACTTCCAAAAGTTCCACGTAAGACTTCGGCATTTGATCTTTCAATTTCAAAACCGGTTCGGGCGTGCGCACGCCGGCGACGACGTCTTCGCCCTGCGCGTTGATGAGAAATTCGCCGTAAAATTCGTTGGTGCCGTTCGCTGGATTGCGCGTGAACGCCACGCCGGAACCGGACGTTTCGCCGGTGTTGCCATAAACCATCGCCTGCACGTTGACGGCCGTGCCCCATTCGGCGGGAATATTATATTTGCGGCGATAAACAATCGCGCGATCGTTCATCCACGAACCGAACACCGCGCCCGCTGCACCGCGAAGTTGCTCCCACGGATCGTTCGGAAAACCTTTGCCGGTGCGTTCGAGCACCAGCGCTTTGAAACGTTTCACGAGTTCCTGCTGATCTTCGGCGGTGAGTTCGCTGTCCACGATGTCCTTGTGATATTTCTTGTGCTTGAATTCGTGGATGACCGTCTCAAACGGTTCGTGATCTTCATTCGCGCGTTTCTGCACGCCGATGACCACGTCGCCATACATCTGGATAAAACGGCGATAACAATCCCACGCGAACCGCTGATTCTTCGTCGCGGCGGCGAGCGAGAGAACGGTTTGGTCGTTGAGGCCGAGATTCAATATCGTGTCCATCATGCCCGGCATTGAATCGCGCGCGCCGGAACGAACGGCCACGAGCAGCGGCATCGCCTTCGCGTCGCCAAATTTGACGCCCATGATTTTTTCCATGTTGGCGATGCCCGCTTCCATCTGCGCCTGAAGCTCCTTCGGATAAGTTTTCTTGTGCGCGTAAAAATAAGTGCAGACCTCGGTGGTGATGGTGAAACCCGGCGGCACGGGCAATCCGATGCGCGTCATCTCGGCGAGGTTCGCGCCCTTGCCGCCGAGGAGCGGTTTCATGGAGCCATCGCCGTCGGCCTTTTTGTTACCCCAGGTGTAGACGTATTTGGTGGATTTAGCTTTGGTCATAAAAATTTTTCGGTGCGTAATTTCGTTCCTAAACTAGGCAGTAAAAATAGCAAAGCAGCTTGCGGCGTCAATTAATCTAGCGGCAAATAACAATCTGCGTTGCTCGTTTGACAAGATACGGCCAACGGGGTAATTAATTTATAAATACATATCATCAAATCAGGATGCGTTGATTTTTAGTTTGAAATCGCCGCTGTTCTGATTATCCTTACTCCAATGTCGAACAACGCCGAACTCCTGCAAAAAGCCCTGCGCGAACGCATCGTGATCATTGACGGCGCGATGGGCACGACCATCCGCACCTATGGCTTGGGCGAAAAGGAGATTCGCGGCGAACGGTTCAAGGATTCCAAAAAGGATTTGAAGAACAACGGCGACCTCTATTCGCTCACACAGGCCGGAACAATTTGCGACATCCATCGGCGTTTTCTCGAAGCTGGCGCGGACATCATCGAGACGAATACATTCTCCGCCACGAGCATCGGCCAGAGCGAATTTTTCGTGGACGATCCGCGCGAACACGGCGGCCGTAAAGACCCGGCATTTTACCAGGGCGTCATCGAAAATAAATTCCTCAACGACCTGGCGTGGGAAATCAACGAGCAATCCGCCAAACAATGTCGCGAGTGGGCCGACCGCATCGCGAATAAAACCGGTCGACCGCGGTTCGTCGCCGGCGCGGTCGGGCCGTTGACCGTTTCACTTTCCAATTCGCCGGATGCGGATGACGCGGGCTTTCGCGTAGTGACTTTTGACCAAGTCAAAGCCGCCTACGTCAACCAAGTGCGCGCACTCATCGCCGGCGGCTCGGACATTTTGTTAGTTGAGACGATTTTCGATTCGCTCAACGCCAAGGCCGCGCTCGTGGCGATCCAGGAAGTGTTCGAGCAGGATAAAAAAATTCTGCCGATTATGATTTCCGCCGCCGTCGGTCGCGGTGGCGAGACAATGATTTCCGCGCAGACCATCGAAGCGTATTGGAACGCCATGAAGCACGTCAAACCGATTGCCATTGGTTTAAATTGTTCGCTAGGCCCGGATTTAATGCGCCCATTTCTCGCGGAACTCGCGGAAAAATCTAACACCGCGATTTCGTGTTATCCCAATGCCGGTTTGCCGAATCCGCTGTCGGCGACCGGTTTTGATCTGAAGCCCGAAGACATGGGCAATTTCCTCGGCAAATTTGCGAACAGCAATTTGATCAACATCGCCGGCGGCTGCTGCGGCAACACGCCGGAACACATTGCGGCGATCGCGAAAGCGCTGGAAAACAAACCGCCGCGTGAAATGAAAACCGAAACTAAGTTTTCGACCGGCGCGGCAATTCCATTGCGCTTGAGCGGCTCGCAGCCGTTCACGCAGCAGATCGGGCAGTTCATCATGATCGGCGAACGCACGAACGTCGCAGGCTCGCCAAAGTTCGCAAAGCTCATCAAGGAAAATAAATATGAGGAAGCCGTCGCCGTCGCTCGCCAGCAGGTCGAGAACGGCGCGAACATCATCGACATCTGCATGGACGAAGGGATGATTGACGGCGTCGCGGCGATGACGCGATTTTTGCAATTGCTCGGCAGCGAACCCGAAGTCGCCAAGGTTCCGTTCATGGTGGACTCGTCGAAATGGGATGTCATCGAAGCCGGCCTCAAATGCGTCCAGGGCAAAGGCATCGTGAATTCCATTTCACTAAAAAGCGGCGAAAATTTATTTCGTGAGCACGCGAGTAAAGTTTTGAAATACGGCGCAGCGGTTGTCGTCATGGCATTCGATGAAAACGGCCAGGCAGCGAGCTACGCGGAGAAGATTCGCATTTGCGAACGCGCCTACAAAATTCTCGTGGACGAAGTCGGCTTCCCGCCGGAGGACATTATTTTTGACCCTAATATTCTCACGGTCGGCACAGGCATCGAAGAGCATAATAATTACGCGATGGACTTCATTGAAGCCACGCGTTGGATCAAACAAAACCTGCCGCACGCGAAAGTCAGCGGCGGTTTGTCAAACGTGTCGTTCAGCTTCCGAGGCAACAATCCTGTCCGCGAAGCAATGCATAGCGCATTCCTTTTTCACGCCATCAAAGCGGGCATGGACATGGCCATCGTGAACGCCGGCATGTTGGAAGTTTACGAAGAAATCGAACCGGAGCTGAAGGAACTCGTCGAAGACGTTTTGCTGAATCGCCGTGCTGATGCTACCGAACGGCTCGTCAATTTTGGTGAAAAACTGAAAGCCGCCAGCGCGGGCACCACCGTCGCTGACAAAAAAATTGAAGAAGAATGGCGCAAAGGCACAGTCGAAGAACGGCTCTCACACTCGTTGGTGAAAGGCATTGACCTCTATGTTGATGTCGACACCGAGGATGCCCTGAAAAAATATGGGAAGCCGCTTTTGGTCATCGAAGTCCCGTTGATGGCGGGCATGAGCGTCGTCGGTGATTTGTTTGGTGCCGGTAAAATGTTTTTGCCGCAAGTCGTGAAATCCGCACGCGTGATGAAAAAATCCGTCGCGTATCTCACGCCATTCATGGAAGCCGAAAAGGCCGCGATGGTCGCGCGTGGTGAAGTCGTCAAGGCACAGGGCAAAATCGTTTTGGCGACGGTGAAAGGCGACGTGCATGACATCGGCAAAAACATCGTCGGCGTCGTGCTCGCCTGCAATAACTACGAGGTGATTGACATGGGCGTCATGGTTCCGTGCGAAAAAATTCTGGAACGCGCCAAGCTGGAAAAGGCCGACATCATCGGCTTGAGCGGACTCATCACGCCGTCGCTGGACGAAATGGTTCACGTCGCACGCGAAATGGAGCGTCAAAATTTCAAAATCCCGCTGCTCATCGGCGGCGCGACCACCAGCCGAGCGCACACGGCGGTGAAAGTCGCGCAACATTACAGCGAGCCGGTCGTGCATGTGCTCGACGCTTCGCGTGCCGTGCCGGTGACGAGCAGTTTATTGAGCAAGTTTGGCAAAGCACCGTTTGTGAAGCAACTGCGCGAGGATTATGAAAAGTTGCGGCAGCAACACGCTGGCTCGCAGGTGAAACTACTGTCACTAGAAGCCGCCCGCGCCAACGCGCCAAAGCTTAACTATGACGATTTGCCCAAACCGGAATTTTTGGGCGGCATTACAACCACCATTGAAAACGGTTCGCTCGCGGAGATTGCCAGGTTCATTGATTGGACGCCGTTCTTCCACACTTGGGAACTGCGCGGCGTTTATCCGAAAATTCTGCAGCACGAAAAACACGGCGAGGAAGCGACTAAACTTTTCGCCGATGCACAAAAGATGCTGGCCAAAATCATCGCGGAAAAACTGCTGACGCCACGCGCCGTTTATGGGACGTTCCCCGCAAACCGCGTTGGGGACGACGTGGAAATTTACCGAGATGAAACCCGCAGTTCGGTCAAGTCCACGCTTCATTTTCTCCGCCAGCAAATTGACAAAGACGATGGCACGCCGAACTATTGCCTTGCCGACTTTATCGCGCCCAAAGGTTCGCCCGATTTCATCGGCGCGTTTGCCGTGACTGCCGGCGCGGAAGCCAAGGCTCTCGCTGATGAATACAAAAAACAGAACGACGATTACAATGCCATCATGATCGAGGCAATCGCCGACCGCCTGGCCGAGGCTTATGCCGAGGGCTTACACAAGCAGGTTCGCGCCGAATGGGGTATTGGCAAAAATGAAAAACTCACGACCGAGGATTTGATTGAAGAAAAATACCGAGGCATCCGCCCTGCCCCTGGCTATCCGGCGTGTCCTGACCATACCGAAAAGGAAATCCTTTGGAAACTGCTTGACGTGGAAAAAAACACAGGCATCAAGCTCACGGAAAGTTTTGCGATGTGGCCGGCTAGTTCGGTGAGTGGACTTTATTTCGCGCATCCCGATTCAAAATATTTCGCCGTCGGCAAACTTGGCAAAGACCAGGTGGAAGATTTGGCCAAGCGCAAAGGCAAATCCATCGCCGAAATGGAACGTTGGCTTGGCCCGTGGCTCAATTACAATCCTTGAAAAATTGAACAGGACTTGTTTTTCAGCCGTTTGCCCATAGATTGAACCCATGAAGAACGAAGTTGTGTCCGTTCAGATCCGTGGAATCCTGCCAGCCAACAGCGGTTGCGCACTGTTCGTCGGCAACGACCAGAAAGTTTTCGTCATCAACGTCGAGCCGCAGATGGGCGCGGTCATCGGGATGTTTCTGCGCGACGCGCCGAAGGAACGTCCGCTCACGCATGACTTAATCAACCGCGTTTTTCAAGGCTTCGGTATCACGGTCGAACGCGTGGTCATCACGGATTTAAAAAATTCCACCTACTTCGCGCGGCTGATTTTGCAGCAGCAAAATGAAGTCGCCCGGAAAATCGTGGAAGTGGATGCACGCCCCAGCGATTGTCTCGCGTTGGCTGCCGCGCAGAAAAAACCCATCTTCGTTTCCGCGCCGCTGTTTGAGCAGGTCGAGGACATGAGTGAAGTTCTCGACAAGATGAACGAGCCCGGCGGCGAAAGCAGTGATGAGTGATTAGTGACGCGTCAAGAAACGTCCTTCAAATGGCCAACGCATCAATCACCGCTAGCAACACATCGCTTTCTCTGGTCTGCGGTGACGATGATTTCGCCGTGAAACAACGCGCCAAGCAGGTTTTCCAAGAATGGTCGGCGCCGCTCGGCGGTATGGATCACGAAATTATTGAGGCGAGCGTGGGCAACGGCGGCGAGGCGCTGAACGTCATCGGCAAACTGCGGGAGGCCTTGCAAACCCTGCCGTTTTTTGGCGGTGGCAAAGTGGTGTGGTTGCGCGACTGCAATTTTCTTGGCGAAGATCGCACGGCTTCGTCCGTCGCCGTGACCGAAACTCTGGCGGAACTCGCGGAGGAACTGAAGAATTTTTCTTGGCAAAATGTCCGGTTGCTCATCAGCGCGGGCAAAGTGGACAAACGGAAAGTTTTTTACAAGACGCTCGACAAGATCGGCACGGCGGAAGTTTTTTCCGCTTGGTCGCAGGACGACAAAGATTGGGCGGATCGCGCGCAGATCGCAGCGCGGGATGCGGTGCGCAAACGCGAGAAGGACATTTCCAGCGCGGCGCTGGGCGAACTGGTCATTCGCGCCGGATTAAACGCGCGGCAACTCGAGAATGAAATTGAAAAACTTTGTGTCTTCACCGGGGACCGGAAAAAAATCGAGCTGGCAGATGTAACCACAATTTGCGCGCACAACAAGACCGCGAAAGCGTTTGCGCTTGGCGACGCGCTCGGCGACCGAGATTTGCCGCGCCTGCTCAAACGGCTGGACGAGGAGCTTTGGGAGACGAAATTTGACAAGGACAAATCGGAAATTGGACTGCTTTACGGAATGATCGGCAAAGTGCGCGCCATGCTGCTGCTCAAGGAAATATTGCGCGAGGGCTGGGTCAAGGACACGCATGACTACAATCATTTTAAGGCGCAACTGGAGCGTGTGCCCGCCGATCAGATGCCGGCGGAAAAGAAATTCAACCCGCTGGCCTTGAGTCCGTATGTGCTTTACAAGGCGCTGCCGCAGGTCAAAAAATACTCGGCGGCGGAACTGGTTCGCGCGCTGGATGTGTTGCTGCGCTGCAACCAGCGGCTGGTCTCCAGCGGACTGGATGAAGCGCTTGTATTGCAACAGGCGCTGGTGCAGATTGTATCGCCAAGCGCTGTTGCCGCCCAAATTTAACGAATAATCTAGGAAATATGTCATCTGCAAATTTGTCTGTTTTGGTCGGGAAAAATTTTGCCTGCATCAAAATCGCCGGGCGCGCAAATTTCGCTTCCAGCCCGGATTTTAAAACGCTTTTAAACGAACTGGCGCAAAAGGGGTTCGGACATTTCATCATTGATTTAAGCGAATGTGTGCTGATGGACAGCACCTTTCTGGGCGTGCTGGCGGGTTTTGGTATGAGGCTGAATCCTAAGGGCGCGCCCGCCGTGCGCGGTATCGAACTGCATAATGCCACCGCGCGCGTCAGGGACCTTCTGGAAAATCTGGGCGCGGTGCATCTCTTCAAGCTGACCAGCGGCTTGATCCAATTGCCAGCTGACATGAAGACATGCACGCCGGAATCCATCAACCCTTCTCACGAACAGATAGCGCGGACGAGTCTCGAAGCGCACGAGACCTTGATGGCGATGAACCCGGAGAATGTCGCACGCTTCAAAGACGTCACCCAGTTTCTCGCCGAGGATCTGAAGAGCATAGAAAAGTCTTCCTGACGCCAGACAGACAATTTTCAAAACAAAAAACCGGTGGTCATTTGACCGCCGGTTTGCGTTTACAGAATTTTCAACCCGCTGGCATGGGCGACGGCGTTCCCAGTCCGGGCAATTTCGGCGGCGCAGGCTTCGGCGGATTTTCCGGCAGCGGTGTTCCGGCGGGTGCGCCCATCATCGGTGTCAAATTCGGCGGCGGCTTGGGCGGCGGTGTGAATGTGCCGGTGCGGACAATTTCCTCAACCTGAGCGCCGTCGAGCGTTTCGTATTCGAGCAGGCTGCTCGCGACCAATTCCAGCTTGTCGCGGTTGGTTTCAATCAATTGCTTTGCCGTATGAAATGCGCCGTCCACGATGCGCTTCACTTCCATGTCAATGTCCTGCGCGGTGGACTCGCTGTAATCTTTTGTGCGCATCATGTCGCGTCCGAGAAAGACGTATTCTTGCGCCTCGCCGTAAAGCACATTGCCGAGCTTCTCGCTCATGCCCCAGTGCATGACCATCGCCTTGGCCAGCGCGGTTGCCTGCTGGATGTCCATCGCCGCGCCGCTGGAAATGTCGTCGGTGACATATTCTTCCGCGATGCGCCCGGCCATCGTCATGATGATCGTGTCAATCGCCTGCTTGCGCCGCATGTTCAACATGTCTTCCTTCGGCAGTGACATCGTGACGCCGAGCGCCCGTCCGCGTGGAATGATCGTGACTTTGTGCAACGGATGCGTGTGCTTGAGCAAAACACTTACAAGTGCGTGGCCGGCTTCGTGCCACGCGGTGGCTTTTTTCTCCTCGTCACTCATCGCCATGCTGCGGCGCTCGCGGCCCCAGCGGACTTTGTCGCGCGCTTCTTCCAACTCCGGCTGCTCGACCGATTTTTTGCCAGTGCGCGCCGCGAGCAATGCCGCTTCGTTCAATAAATTTGCCAGCTCCGCGCCGGAATAACCGGGCGTGCCGCGCGCGATGATGGATAAATCCACCGTCGGCGCGAGCTTCACGTTTTTTGCATGAACTTTCAAAATCGCCTCGCGCCCGCGCACGTCCGGCAGATTCACCGTCACTTGGCGATCAAAACGTCCGGGCCGCAGCAGCGCCGGATCCAAAACGTCGGGACGATTGGTCGCCGCGATGATGATGATGCCTTCCTGCGTGTCAAAGCCGTCCATCTCGACAAGCAGCGCGTTCAACGTTTGTTCGCGTTCGTCATTGCCGCCGCCGAGACCGTGACCGCGCGAGCGACCGACCGCGTCAATTTCATCAATGAAAATCAAGCACGGCGTAGATTTGCGCGCCTGCTCAAACATGTCGCGCACGCGGCTCGCGCCGACGCCGACGAACATTTCCACAAAATCGGAACCACTGATGCTGAAAAAACTTGCGTCCGCCTCGCCGGCAATCGCCTTGGCCAACAAAGTTTTTCCGGTTCCCGGCGGCCCGATCATCAAAACGCCTTTCGGAATGCGTCCGCCGAGGCGTTGAAATTTTTTTGGGTCTTTCAAAAATTCCACAAGTTCGGAAACTTCCTCCATCGCTTCCTCGACGCCCGCAACATCTTTGAAAGTGGTTTTGTTGCGGTCCTTCGCGAGCATCCGCGCCTTGCTTTTGCCGAAGCTTAAAGCACCCTTGCCCGCCGCCTTGATCTGCCGGATAAAGAAAAACCAGAACAGCAGTCCCAAAATCAAAAACGGCGCGATGCCCCAGAGCAGTTGCGTCAGCATCACATTAGGCGCGCCGGCTTCGATGTTGTGAGAAACCAAAAGCTGATCCTGCATCTTTTGCGTCAGCACCACGTTCGGTGCAACGAAGGCTACCTTCGTCTGCTTGCCGTCTTTGGAAGTGTCAATGTATTCGCCCGTGATCGGCGTCAGCGGCGAAGACTGCATGTTGAAATTGATGGTTGCATGCACAATTTGGTTGGACGAAAACTTGTCCAAAAATTCAGGCTGTGACAAGACCACCGCCGGCGACGCGATATGATTTTTCATCATGAATAGCGCCACGCACGCCGCGATGATGCCCGCCCACGCCAGCAGCGTGAACGTCTGGTTTTTGTTAAAACCGTTGCCCGGCAACTTTTTTTTGCTGCCGCCGTCTTTCAAGTTGGAATCGTCATCTAACATCAGTGTCAGCCAGACTAACACAGCATTCCGCCTTCCGCAACGAGTGACTTTCAACTAATCTGACGGTGTGCAAATCGGTTCGCTGACACTCAAATCAAATCTGTTTCTGTCGCCGCTGGCCGGTTACACCAACCTGCCTTTCCGCCTCGTCGTGCGCGAAGTCGGCGGCGCAGGACTTTGCACCACTGACTTGGTCAACGCCCGTTCGCTGCTCGAAAAAAATCCGAAGGCGTTCAAGCTCATTGAAACCTCGCCCGCCGACTCGCCGCTCGCCGTGCAACTTTTCGGCAGCGTGCCCGAAGAAATGCGCGACGCCGCCATCATCCTCGAAAATCTCGGCGTTCAATCCATTGACATCAACATGGGCTGTCCCGTCAAAAAAGTGGTCAAAGTCGGCGGCGGCTCGGCGATGATGACCGAACTCGACAAAACTTCCGCGCTCGTAAAAAAAATGGTGGACGCCGTGAAAATTCCCGTCACCGCCAAAATGCGCCTCGGCTGGGACGATGAAAATCTGACCGCGCCGGACTTGGCGCGCGCTTTGGAAGACGTCGGCGTTACCGCGATTTTTGTCCACGGTCGCACGCGCGAACAAGGATTTGGCGGCACGGTGAATCTTGCTGGCATCCGCAAAGTTGTCGAAGCCGTGAAAAATATTCCCGTCATCGGCAACGGCGACATCATCACGCCGCAGGCCGCGAAAAAAATGTTCGACGAAACCGGCTGCGTCGGCGTGAGCATCGGGCGCGGCGCATTTTACGACCCGTGGATTTTCAAACGCACGCTGCAATTCATTTCCAGCGGCGAACTTCCGCCCGAACCCGATTTCTCCGAGCGCGTGCGCATAATGCGCCGCCACTTGGATTTGATGATTCAAGTTTTTGGCGAGGAGCTCGGCTGCCGGATGTTCCGCAAAGTCGCGCCGTGGTATGCCAAGCGGTTCGGCCCGTGCCACGAATTTAACAAAAAAGTTGTGCAAGTCGCGACCAAGGCGCAGTTCGATGAAATTCTGGAAAATTACATCCGCTGGCGCCGGCAATTTCTCGACGAACACGGCGAATTGCTGCCGCGTTTTCAACAGCCGCCGATGGTTGCGTCCTTCATGCGCGACGAGCCCGCTTCAACTCAACGCGCACAAATTCCTGTGCCGAAAGGGCCGGTTGAAGTTTGGTGAAATTTAATTAAACCAAATTTATAAATTATGTCTGAAAATATAAGTTCAAACGTTCTTTTCCATTTTACAAAGTCTCTAGACAATATTGTGGACATTCTTATGTCCGCTTTTATCCACATTATTGTGCGGAATATTTGTTTGGCCCGCTCCACGCTAAAGCTGCCTCAACAGGCATACCGCCAGCACATGCAGTCCCAATGGTTTCTTTTTGTGATTTACCGCTGTCACTCATCCGCAAGCATCTTCATGAATATGGAAATTTTGGCATTGGCTTGAATAAGGAATGGGGAATTAAGAATGGTATAACGCCAGTATTTTATGTTCACGAACGGTCGGAGATGTTCAAGGCCGTGATAAGTCAAATGTCTGCAATGAAAGATGATAATGAATTAAAATTGTTAGCTGCCTACATGAAGCCATATCGTGGAAATGCTTGGAGAGATGGCAAAGCGCAAATAGATATTCACTTTTATGATGAGCGAGAATGGAGATATGTGCCGCGTGTTGCTGCAAACGAGCAATTCTTTTTAACGCGAGAAGAGCATACCAATAAAGAGAAAACTGCCGAATTACACGCGTCGTTCAAACAAAAATATAAGCTGATTGTTCATCCAAACGACATTCAGTATTTAATAGTGCCGGACGATGGACACATCCTCGAATTGGTAAAGCATCTCCGCAAATTGTATAATCCAGATGACGCAACTCTGGTTACAACTGCAATAATGACGACCGACTGCATACACGAAGATGTTTGAAAAACAAAATCATTTCCCAATGCAAAACCGGCTGAAGATTGAGTCGAGCAAATCTACCTTCGCCGTTTTGCCGGAGCGGTTTTAATTAACCGGTGGCAATTTTTTACGGCTGTGCTAACAATTGATTCATGTATAACACCAAAGCTTTCGCCACCCTCGCCCAAACCTCGCCGCTCGCGCCGTTCAATTTCCAGCGCCGCGATCCCGGCGCGCACGACGTGCAGATTGAAATTCTTTTTTGCGGCGTCTGCCACACGGATGTCCACATCGCCCGCAACGAATGGCACGGCACGACGTATCCGTGCGTGCCCGGCCACGAAATCGTCGGGCGCGTCGTGAAGGTCGGCGCGCACGTC
>Ga0182012_10006035_pt1 | contig 12399 bp, 12 predicted proteins | sample 612S2SmetaG_FD_120486 | JGI IMG/M metagenome (GOLD analysis project Ga0182012, IMG submission 120486) | Permafrost microbial communities from Stordalen Mire, Sweden - 612S2S metaG | ecosystem: Environmental > Terrestrial > Soil > Wetlands > Permafrost | place: Sweden: Stordalen | collected...
AGGTCTGGGACGCGGCGCCGATCCCCGAAGCCGAGCTGTTCCCCGGCCAACCGAGCGGCTCGGCCATGCCGCTGGCCTGGGCGCATGCCGAATACATCAAGCTCCTGCGCTCGCTGGCGGACGGAGCGGTGTTCGACCTGCCGCCGCAGACGGTGAAGCGCTACCTGCACCGGACACAGCCCGCGCGCTGCCGTCCCTGGCGGCCCGACTGGTCGCCCGATCGCATGCCGGCGGGCAAAATCTTGCGGCTCGACCTGCCGGAGTCGTCAGTCGTGGTGTGGACGCGAGACGGCTGGGCGAGCCAGGCCGAGACCACGACATGCGACACCGGGTTCGGCCTGCATGTCGCCGAGATTCCCACCGAGGGCATGCACGCCTCCGACACGCTTGTGTTCACCTGGCGCAATGCCGCGACCGGTGACTGGACCGGCCGGGACCACGCGGTGGCGATGCACTAGCGCCGGGCGCCAATGCCGACCGCGTCGCCGCCGCGCTGCCAAACTACGCCAGCGGCTTTCTAACGATCCACTTCGGCGAGCGATTCGACAGCGTCACGCCCTTCTCTGCAGCGAACTCGTCTGCGGCCCGAATGACCGATGGCCAATAGGGATGATAGTCATCGCCCACCAGATAACCGCCGGGCGCCAGAACATCCCAGTAGCTGCGGGCATCCTGCAGCACATCCTGATATTCATGAGACGCATCGATGTGAATGAGGCCGGCTTGCACGCCGAACCGGCTTAGCAGCGCACAAGCGGCGGCGGATGTCTGCGGCAGCGGCACCACGCGGTCGTGCACGCCACGCCGGACCAGATTGCTGAGGAACTGCTCGTACAACTGCGGCATGCCGTGGCGGCGCGCGATCAGGCGGAACAGATCGGATTCGCTGTTGGCGTGTTCCAAACTGCCGAGGAAGCTATCGACGGCAACGACCGTCCCCGCGACGGCGTGCTGGTTCAGCAGTCCGGCCAGATAGATGGTCGAGCCCCCCTTCCACACGCCGACATCGATGATCACATCCGGCCGAAGCTCGGCGACGATCTCGTCGAACGCCGGATGCGCGCTGTTCCAGCCCTGCACATCTTCGGCGAGCGTCGGGATGTAAGCGGCAAAGATGTCCGTGCCGTGGATGCGGTGCATGAGGTCCCGGTGCACGGCGTTCGGCGCGGCGGCCACCTTGACTGGCCCTCCCGCGCCCTGTGCGTCGGGTCGGACGGGACGCACGGCGTCGTCCGTGGGCCAGCCGATGAACGGCGCCAGGGACTGGGCAAACAGCGACGTGCACCAGGCGAAATCGTTCACCGGTCCAGGTCCCCAGAAGTCGAGGCGGGCGAATCCCCGGTTGCGCAGCCAGCGATAGCCGGCCTCGTATTCGGTCCGCTCAGTATTGTCGAAGACCACCAGACCGCCCGGCCGCACCCAGTGTGCGGCGAAATAGGCGCATAGCGAGCGGGCCATCCCGTCCACCACGATGGCGTCGAAATAGCCTTGCGGCCAGGCCAGCAGACTGGTCGCGTAGCCGAGAAAGTCGCGGCAGTTGTGGCCGTGCACGGTGTCGAAATGGCTGTCGCCGGACGACCACTGCCCGGCGATCAACGCCTGAATGTGGGCCGCCATGTCGGCTGGTATCGGTTCGGGCGGCGCGTGGACCGGCCGGTGCAGCAGGGTCTGGTTCGGCCGCGCCCGTGCCCGGATCGGTTCGAGCCAGGCGAGGTCGTGATCGACGCTGATCACCTCGCCGACTTTCCCGGCCCACCACAGCGACGAATGCCCGCAGCCGAATTCGAACACGCGCAAACCCGGCCGCGCCAGCCGGTCCAGGGTCGCAAAGGCCGCATAGGTGATCCAAGGCACCGGCGCGCCGTCCCTGGCGACGGGTCCGCGATCGACCGGCTGCCCCCAGCCAAGAGGGGCGAGATAGCGCTCGAACAAACGTGCGAGACGGAGGGGCACATCGTCGCTGTGGCCAGACATGGTCGGTCCTTGCGGGTTCAGTTCAAACCCGCGCCGCGTTCAGAGAGCCGGCATCGCCGGCGACAGGCGCCCGCCCAGCCGCACCGGATCGATCCGCCGTGCGAGCCCGGTCGCCCCAGTCTCGACGAACACGCCACAGACCGTGGCCTCGCCTTCGGCCGGCGTCAGCCGCTCGCCCGGCAGTTTCCGCCAGAAGCGCGTGGCAGCGCCGTCCTTGGCCATGCCGATGACGCTGTCATAGTCGCCCGACATCCCGGCATCCGACTGGAATGCCGTGCCGCCGGGCAGGATCTGGTGGTCGGCCGACGGACAATGCGTGTGGGTGCCGACTATCAGCGACACCTGGCCGTCGAACGAATGCGCGAACGCCATCTTCTCGCTGCTGGCCTCGGCGTGGATATCCGCCACGATCGCCTGCACGGTCACGCCCAGCTTATGCCGCGCCAGTTCCGCCGACGCGGCGCGGAACGGGCAGTCGATCGCGTCCATGAACAGCCGTCCCATCGCCTGCAGCACCAGCGCACGACCGCCGCCGGGCACCTCGACCACCACCGCACCGCCCCCCGGCGTGCCGGGGGGATAATTCAACGGGCGGAGCAGGCGGGGAGTCTCGGCGATGAACGGAACGATCTCGCGCCGGTCCCAGGCGTGGTTGCCGAGGGTGATCACGTCGGCCCCCGCGGCGAACAGCGTCGTCGCCATGTCCGGGGCAAGACCGAAGCCGTGCGAGGCATTCTCCGCGTTGACCACCACCAGGTCGAGACCGAGCGCCGCCCGCAGCTTCGGCAGCGCCGCGCCAACCGCCTCGCGGCCGCTGCGGCCGACCACGTCGCCGATGAACAGGATGCGCATTCAGCCGTCCTTGCAAAATACGACGCCGCGCTCGGTGGCGACGGCGTCCAGCCGAGCGTCGTAGGGGCCGGCCGGCACCGCGTCCATCTCCTGCGCCGCAAAGCCGCAGCCCAGCGCGAAGCGGCCGGGCAGAGCAGCCAAGGTTCGATCGTAGTAGCCTCCGCCGTAGCCGAGGCGATGGCCCCGGCGGTCGAACGCCAGCAGCGGCACCAGCAGGACATCCGGCACCAGCGCCTCGCCGGTCGGCCGAAGCGTGCCGAAGCGTTCCGGGACCAGCACGTCACCCGGATGCCAACGTTGAAAGATCAGTGGATTGCCGCGCTTCCCCGTCACCGGAAGCACGACCGGATGACCGCGGTCCGCAAGCGCGTGCAGTAGAGGGCGCAGGTCGATTTCGCTGCCGACCGGCCAGAACCCGGCCACGATCGCCCCCGGCGGCGGCGGGCAGTCCCGCAGCACATGGTCCGCAAGCGCGGCCCCCGCCTGGGGGTCACCGCCGGACCGCGCTGCCCGGGCCAGATCCCGGGCGGCGCGCTTGGCGTCGTCCAGCGATGCAAAGGCCAGCGATGCAAAGGAGTGCGGAGCCGCCATGGCCGTTGGCGTTATCATCCTCCCAGAGCCTGCTTGTGCAGGTGGGCGCCAGATACCGAGACCAGGATCCCGGCAGAGCCAGCTCCCTGGAGGATGCTTAGTGGCCCCGGGGATGATTGACCTGTCGCACCCAGCAGCCCCGCCCGACCCTATCTAGGGTTGCTCAAGCCCCGCGGCAATCTCTTCCGCGCGCTGCGCCAGCCGGCCGAGCTTCCGCCCCAGCTTGGGGTCGGTCGCCGCCTCCAGCGCGCCGGGCGGCAGGGCCGCCAACCCGCCCTTCCTGACCGCCAGCAGCAGCTTGTCCTTCTCGAACAAATCGTCGGCCAGCAGCAGGGCGGCCATCACCAGCATCCGCGCCTCGCCGCTGGGGCCGGCCGTGGATTTGATGTTCTCGATTCGCTGATCGACCTCGGACGCCATGGCAAGAAGGTGCTCTTCCTCGCCGTCCTTGCAGCCGATCATGTAGGCGAAGCCGTTGATGCGGATGGTGACCTGGGCCATCTGGAAACCCTTGAATTGTTCGCTTAGCCGCTGGTGTCCAGGATGCTGCGCAGCCGGTCTATCAGGCCATCCAGCCGCGCCGCGATCTCCTGGGAGGGCACGCCGACCGTCGCCGCCGCCAGCGGCTCCGCGGCACGCGCGGCGGCAGCTTGCGCCGCGGCGGCCTGGACCGCAGCCGCGGCCGCCTGCGCCGCGGCATTCTGCACCGCGGCGCGCGCCGCCAGGGCAATCCGCTCCAACGCCGCTTCCAGCCGCTCGGCTGCCTTGTCCGCTTCGTCGCCGCTCGCCATTGCCGCGCCGGTCCCCCGCCGGTTGCCATCAGGCTTGCACTGAAGCCGTGCAACGGCTTGAAGGTCAAGGATGCTTCGGCCACCTGCCGTCGTTATCCACGGTCTCCCGGATGCCCGCACCGCCCTCGCGCCCGGGTTCCCCGTCACCTTGCTCTCCGCGTCCGGCGCCGCGCTGTTCGGCGGCTGCCTGTGGTGGCGCGAGGTTGTGGCCAGGGCGCGGGCGGAAAGCCCCGGTGTCGCGGTGCACGATGTTCTGGATTGCGCCGATGCCTCGGGCCAGGCGATGGCGGCGCTGCGCATCGGCGTGGTCCATCTGGTGCTGTGGCAGGAGGCGCCGGGATGGGACGCCGTGGCGGCGATCGCCAGGTCACAAGGCGGCGAGGTGCTGGCGGAGCCGCCGCCCGCGCTCGACCTTGCCGATTCGCGTGCAGGGCGGCGCTTGCGGGATTGGCTCGGTCGTGACACCGGCAACGGGGTGGCTTAGGCAGCGTTCAACAAACGACCCGGGAATGACGGCGGGGCAGCGGCGCGGACCTCTTGGCGTCCGAAGGAGCGGGCGTTGGCGATGCTGGGCAATATCATTGACATTTACGCAGCGTTTATCCGGGGCAAGGATTGATTGCATGGCGGCGACTGGCGGCGGGGCGGCGGAACGGTGCCGGCTGTATCTGATAACGCCGGTTGCGCCGGATGCCGGCTTCGCCGACCGCCTCGCCGCCGCGCTGGACGCCGGAGACGTGGCGGCGGTGCAGCTTCGGCTGAAAGACGTCGATGACGATGCCTGGCGCCGCGCCATCGATGCGCTGCGCCCGGTGGCGCAGTCGCGCGACGTGGCGTTTCTGCTGAACGACCGCGCCGATCTGGTGTGGGAGACCGGCTGCGATGGCGCCCATGTCGGTCAGGACGACATGCCGGCGCGCGAGGCCCGTGCGGCGATGGGGGCGGACCTGACGCTGGGCGTGACCTGCATGGACAGCCGTGATCTCGCCATGGCGGCAGGAGATGACGGCGCCGACTACGTCGCGTTCGGGGCGTTCTTTCCCTCGACCACGAAGGATGTCACCCGGATGGCCGAGCCCGAGCTGCTGAGCTGGTGGTCGGAGCTGATGGAACTGCCCTGCTGCGCGATCGGCGGCATCACCGCGGCGAACTGCGCGCCGCTGGTGCGGGCGGGGGCCGATTTTCTCGCCGTGGTCAGCGCGGTGTGGGATCACCCCGAAGGGCCGGCCGCCGGGGTGCGCGCACTGAACGCGGCGATCGCCGCGGCGGTTTGACACACAGGCCTGGAGGAGCCGGGCATGACCGAAGCGTCCGCTGCCACCCCGGCCTGGGACCGCACCGCCGAGGATCTCGGCAACATCGTCGAGCTTGGCCACGTCAACACGCGGGTGAACGACCAGCGTATGGCCACGCTGTTCTACGTGGCCGGCCTCGGGCTGACGCGTGATCCGTATCTGATGACGTCGGTCCAGAACATGTGGATCAACGTGGGTCGGGCGCAGTTCCACCTGCCGAGCGGACCGCCACAGGTGGTGCGTGGCACGACCGGGCTCGTGGTCCCTGACATCGACGCGCTGCTGGCGCGGCTGGCTGCCACGCGGGGCGAGCTGCAAGGCTCGAAGTTTTCGGTCCGTGAGGTCGCGGGCGCGGTGGAGACGACCTGCCCGTGGGGCAACCGCATCCGCTGCCACGCGCCCGACCCGGCTCGCTTCGGGCGCGTGTTGCTGGGCATGCCGTATGTCGAGTTCGATGTTCCCCAGGGCGCCAGGCTTGACGCCATTGCCCGGTTCTATCGCGAGATCCTGGGCGGGATTGCCGGCGTGGCTGCGGACCCGGTGGGGGCGTATGCGTGGGCGATCGCCGGCGCCGGCAGCCGGCTTATCTTCCGCGAATCGGCCGACGCGATGCCGGCGTATGACGGGCACCACGTCCAGATCACGCTGGCGGATTTCTCCGGGCCGTATCGCCGACTGTTGGAGCGGGGGCTGATCACCGAGGAAAGCGACCAGCACCAATACCGCTTTCAGAACATCGTTGATTTGGACAGCGGCGCGGTGGTGTTCACTGTCGAGCACGAGGCTCGCAGCATGCGGCATCCGCTGTTCGGCCGGACGCTGGTGAACCGGGACCCGGCCATTACCAACCGGACCTACGCGCACAGCCACGAGGCGCTGAACTGGGCGATGCTCCCGACCCGCTGAGGGCGATGGCCGGCCGGGCCGATGCCGGCGGATGAGAACCGGCTTCCTGCGGTCCGGCCACGGCTCCGGCGGATTGCACAAGGGGCCTCTGATCAACCGGCGGTTAACCGAAATGTGTTTCCTGACCGCTTCGGTTTTGATAGGATAACACATGCCCACGGTCCTGCGGATCGATGGCGTGCGGGTCGTGATCTACCCCAACGACCATCCACCCGCGCATGTCCACGTTCTGGGGCCAGGGTGGGTGCTGGTGATCAACATCATCGCGCCGGAGGTCAGGGAGGCCATCGGCTGCGATGAACGCGAAGCCGCCCGGGTCCTGCGGCTGGTCGCCGGCCACCGGGAGGCCCTGATGGACGCTTGGAGACGATTCCATGGCTGAGCTGACCACTGAACAGTTCGAAGCAGCCAAGGCACGCGGGGAGGCCCGGATGCGCGGCCCTCGGGCCGAGAGCGCGCAATACGATGCCGGGCGCGGCCTGGTCGTCATTCGGCTGACGACCGGCGTCGAGATCGGCTTCGCGCCGCGCGACGTGGAAGGCTTGCAGCACGCCTCGGCCGACGATCTCAAGGCGATCGAGGTGGAGGCATGCGGCCTCGGCATCCATTTTCCGACGATCGACGCCGACCTGTATGTGCCGGCCCTGCTGGAAGGGGTGTTGGGGTCGAAGCGCTGGATGGCCGCCCAGCTTGGCGCTGCCGGCGGGCGGACCCGTAGCGTCGCCAAGGCAGCCGCCTCACGCGAGAACGGCAAGCGCGGCGGCCGGCCTCGGAAGGTGGTTTGAGGCGGGAGGCTTCGTCTCGGCGGCGTTTCGATCCGGGAAGCGGGCACCGGCTGCATTCTGCCGGGCTCCTGTTGCTGCTCGCGAACTGCGATCAGATCGGGCCGCGCTTGCGCTGGTCCTGCTTCACCTCAGCGATCCTCTCCCATGTCCTGTCGCGCTCGGCTTCAGTCAGAGCGCAGCCGACGCCCGCTATTTTCTGCATCACGGATATTGACCGGCTGAATTCCCGTGATACAAGAATTTCCTTGGATATCAGCTTCGACTCAGCCAAGCGCGCCGAGACCCTGAAGCACCGGGGGGCTGCATTTCGCCGACGCTGGCGCGGTGTTCGCGGGCCGCACCGTCCCAGTCCAGGACATGCGCCGCGACTATGGCGAGGACCGCTTCATCACCGCCGGGCACTGGACGGTGCGTGGTGCTGGTCTGGACGCCGCGCGGCGGGGCACGCCGCATCATTTCCATCAGGCACGCACATGCCGACGAAGAAGCCATCTGGTTTGCCTGAATGGACCGATCCCGACGACGCGCCGGCGTTGACCCCGGAGACGCTCGACCGAGCCGAGACGTTCGAGGGCTGGCCTTAGGTAATAAAGTTAGAAACTGGGTAAAGGAGTTAGAAACTGGGTAAAGGAGTCGAAAACTTGGAAATTAGGTTGGAAACTGCGGATTAGGGAAAGAAATTGGAAACCCGCGCGTGGTGTCAGCGTTATCCATGCCAGCGCTGCTGCGGGACCTTCGGCGGCTCGCTTAGCTAACCGACGCTGCCTGCCCCGCTGGCGCCCGTTTCAGGATGGGGGTCTGGATGCTCGGTTTCCTGCCACGCCCGGCCGCCGACGAATTGCTCTACAGCATACTGGCTCGTTACCGTCTGTTTACGGCAGACGGCGCGAGCAGTCAGACACTAAAATCCGCCTTCGGGCCGAACCATCGATATATCCAAGTCGGCCTGCCGGGGCGGCTGCGGCACCTGGCGGCGAACCTGCCTGGATCTCTTTGGACGGCCGACAAGCTCGCGTACGATCATACGCTTTTGCCTTACTACCAAAGATTTGCCTCGCCGCGTTTATCGGGCCGCCTCGTAGCGGGCGTGATGGAAGGTTGGACAAAAGGCGTCTGCGAGGTTTTTGTGAGGCAAGCGAATCGGCATCCCACCCTTAATTTCTGCCCGGATTGCGTAGCGGCGGACAAAAATGCCGTTGGGATGTCAGTTTGGCACAGGGTTCACCAGCTTCCCGGCGTATTCATTTGCCCGGAACATGGTAGCGAGCTTCGCACCACAGGTGTAATGACTACCCTCCAAACCCAACTGATCCAATGCCCGGATGAGCCACTGGCAGGCGAACCTGTTCCGGCACTGCTTGATCGTCCCGCCGCTGAGAGCGTGGCCCGAAACAGCTTGTGGCTGTTGCGGAACCATAGTTCGCCCACCGATCGTACTGCGCTGCGGGCTGGTGTGCGCGCGATGCTCAGGGATGCTGGATGGATTAGGCAGTCGAATATAGTGCGCCCCGGGCTGCGGCAGGCGGTGGCCGACAAGCTCGGGGCCAGCCACCTCGATAAGCTGGGGTGCAGCCTCCCACCGGTCGGCAATCGAGCCGCGTGGCTATGTTGGACATGGGAGGAGCTTCCTGAGATCCGGGCGCATCCGCTCCGGTACTTGTTGCTCCTCGCGTTCCTGGAGCGAAACGCCGCCGACCTGTTTGCGTTCGTGGATATGCCGCTGCCCGACGACTCTCCAGTCATCGTTAGTCGTATGGGTGGCCTAACGCAGCAACCCGTGCCCCGGACCGTCATTCAAAAGCACAGGGACCGGGTGTTGTTGGCGATAAGGTCCTGGCCGGACGCGAGTCGAACCGAAATCCGTAAATTGGCTGGCAGGTCGACCCGCTATCTTGCCCTTTACGACCAGGAATGGATTGAGGCGAACCTGCCGCCCGAACGGAGCAAGGCTAAACCGCGCGACTGGGCGGATTTCGACCGCAGGCTGTTGCCCGAGGTCGATGCGGCCATCGCACGGCTCCGGGCACAACCAGGGCGTCCGGTGCGAATCACCCAGACCGCTATCGCGATTCTGGCGGGCGGGACGACGCCGCTGCTCTCGGCGCGGGAGCGCTTGCCGTTATGCGCTGCAGCGATTAGGGCGGCGGCGGAAAACGACCTCACCTTCTGCACGCGCCGCCTGCACTGGGCGGTCAACGAGATGATGACGTCCGGCGAAGATCTGGTGTGGACCCGGTTGGCTCTTCTCGGGGGGCTCTACGGACCGATTCGCCCGCTCCTGGAGGATTACGCTCGCGACCTTTTCGAGACGATGCTGGCGGCCAAGTCGGGCCATCCGATATTTCCACTCGGCAGCCAGGGGTTACCCGGACCGCCCAGAGCGGAAAAGGGCGGAACGCCATCGTCCGACCCACTTCGGGCTTGACACCCTGCATATGTTCTATGAATGTTCCGGCTATGGTCGTGCGAACGCTCTCTCGCCCGGATCGCGCGCTAGCGCCCGGAGCACCGCGAATAACCACCGCCGCCTGACGGCATCGCCGTCAGGTATCAGCACGCGGCCGCGCTCGCCGCCGTTTTTCTGCATGGACGCCTTGTCGCAATAGGAGCCGAGGGCAGCGATCACCCGCAGAAGGCGGCTGTCGCGCGTCTCCGTGGCCCGGGGAGCCGATGAAATGCGTAAGCTGACCCACGAGCGGATCCACGCGAGGTACTATAAGGATGGCTACGGCCGGGGCGAGGGATCCGACTATCGGCCTTGGCTAGCTGCCGGGGACGTTCCATCAGGTGGCGTCACCACCCAGTTCCCGGGCCGGAAGACCGGACGAGCCCACGTCGCTTTCAGCCATCTGGAACGTGGAGCGATGTTGGCCGCGCTATGGCTGGACAACGTCACTGACCTCCGCGAGCAGTTTCCGCTCTGGCCGCTCTCCGAAACGATGGCTATCGCCGACAAGCTGGGAGTGACGCATCCCTCCCATCCGGATGGCACTCCCGTCGTCATGACGACTGACGTCCTCCTAACGGTTAACAACGCGGAGCCCCAACTCCAGCCCATTACCGTCAAGCCGGAGACCGAGCTTAACAACAGCCGGGTGCTGGAGAAGCTTGAGATTGAGCGACTTTATTGGGACGACCGCGGTATGAAGCTGGGCATCGTCACTGGTGCCGAGCTGCCTGCGCCCCTGATAAAGAACCTCGACTGGATAGACGAATATTACGAGATCTCCCAGGAGACTCTGCAACCGGAAGAGATCCCCGGGCTCATCGATTACCTTTTCAGCGAGATCAGCACGAACGCGGCGACGGACCCTTTGCGAACGATCTGTGGCGCTGCTGATGACCGCCTGGGCCACCGCCCCGGCACCAGCTTGGCCGTCGTACGGCACGCGCTCTCACGGAAGTTCTGGCGAGTGCCGCTGGATCACGAAATCAACCCTAGACAACCGTTTCCCGCCCCGACACGGGCGGCGTCCCAGAATGCTCGGGGACGCCTGTTGGTGGGGGGCTGACCATTGACAGTCAACCTTTCCGAAAACCAGGTAGTCCGTGAACCGGGTAGCCGGATGCTGCGGCTGCTCTGGTTGCCCCCGCGTCGCGAGTCAGTCGCCGTAATCGACCTGGACCCGAACGGCGGCATGCCGTTTTGGATGGACTACCAACAAATTCTGGGCATGATCGATACCGAAGCGATGGAAGTGCTGACGGAAGATCCGGCGGGCGCGACTCTCAGGGCGGATTCCAGTCTCAGTGCCGCCGAACGCGAAGTCCGCGACAATCGCTACAGACAGATCCTTCCGCTTGTCGAAGATCCTGACAGGGTCATTCTTATCAGAGATCTGCGCGGCGCGGCAGTGGCCGCTCACATCCGGGCTCATGGCGGGACAAAGAAATCCATCTACGCCTGGCTCAGTCTATGGTGGAGACGAGGGCAGCTGCCTAACGCTTTGGTACCGGAATACTCGGCGAGCGCATCCAACAGGAAGCCCCCCGCACGCTTTGACAAGAAGAGGGGCAGACCCCGGGTTGGCGCGGAGGTGCATGGCAACGTCGGAGTCAACGTCACACCCCCCATTGCAGCCTTGCTGGCTCAGGGGAGAAAATATCTCGATAAAGGCATGTCGGTCCGAAATGCATACGAAGAGACGCTGCGACTGAACTTCTCCACGGCGATCATCAAAGACGGGCAACGGATTAACCTGGTTCTGCCCGACGCGGAAATCCCGAGCCGGGACCAGTTTATCTACCACGTGGTCAGGAAAGCGGCCACCGGCGACATCCTGAAGGCAGTCAAGGGCGACACCTCGTTCGCCCGCAAACATCGGGCCAGGACCGGGACAGCCCGGAACGATGCATTCGGCCCAGGCAGCCACTACCAGATTGACGCTACCATCGGGAATATCTTCCTGCGCAGCCACGAAAACCCGGCGCGGCTGATCGGGCGTCCGGTCATCTACATCGTCATTGATGTCTATAGCAGAATGATCGTTGGCTTCTGCGTGGCGCTGTCTGGCCCCTCGTGGGAAACCGCCAAGCTCGCGCTTGAGAATGCCATGACCGACAAGCTGGCGTTCTGCCTCTCCTATGGCGTGTCCATCACCGAGGCCGATTGGCCATCGCTTCACGTATGCCGTCGGCTCACATGTGATCGTGGCAAGGACGTAACGGGGAACAACGCCGCCGCCGCAGCCGCCGGGCTGGGCTACAAGCTCGCCCGCCTCCCGCCGTACCGGCCGGATTGGAAGGGACTTGTAGAGAATCGCTTCGGCTTAATCCATGACACGGAAATCAAGTGGGCGCCGGGATCATGTCACGGACGGGAGCGAGGAGAACCGAAGCACCAGCTGGATGCTGTCTATACGTTGGCCACGTTTACCGAGCTGATGCTGAGGTGTATTCTTAATTATAATAAACGGTTTGAGGTTAATTCCCCTCCCGATGGCTACTTGTCGCCGGACGGCAGGGCGCCCGTTCCGCTGGACCTGTGGGAGTACGGCGTCAAAGCGTGCGGCGCGCCGCAACTAGCCGACCGCCAGCGCGTGCGTGCCAACCTTCTCCATGCGGGATCCGCGCGCGAAACGGACAAGGGACTCTACTTCAGCGGTCTCCATTATCAGCCAGCCGATCCTGAACGGCACCGGATGTTCAGGCGCGTCCCAGGTCGGCACTGGAAGAAGTATGAAATTCGGTTCGATCCCCGGGTTC
>Ga0182012_10006037_pt1 | contig 12398 bp, 9 predicted proteins | sample 612S2SmetaG_FD_120486 | JGI IMG/M metagenome (GOLD analysis project Ga0182012, IMG submission 120486) | Permafrost microbial communities from Stordalen Mire, Sweden - 612S2S metaG | ecosystem: Environmental > Terrestrial > Soil > Wetlands > Permafrost | place: Sweden: Stordalen | collected...
CCTGCAGGCAACGATCGGCAAGAAGCTTCTGATCGTCTGGGACCGCCTGCAGGCGCATCGCTCGCGGCTGGTCAAAGAATACGTCGAGGGCCTCAACGGGCACATCGCCTTGGAGCATCTGCCGGCCTATGCGCCGGAATTGAACCCGGTCGAATACATCTGGGGCTACCTCAAACATCACGCCATGCCGAACTACTGTGCCCGCGACCTCAGCGATCTGCGCCAGCGTGCCAGCCGCAATCTGCGCTCGATGCAGCGCCGCGGCACGCTGGTCACGGCATTCTGGAAGCAAGCGGAATTGTTTTGAGATCGTCATCTACTTATGAAAGAGTCAATAATCCAAGATTTAAATAAAATTGGGTGAGAGTGATGTTTTTGCTACCCAATTCATCCAGGTCCCAGGTGCCCGCTGCATATGTATACAGGCTAAGGGCTCTCGTCAGCGATGCTATCCGGAAAGTCCTTCCATATCCATTCGCCCAGAACTTTTCGTATCGTTTGCCATTGGTGCCGAGCCACTTCTCTCCCCACCGTATTTCTGCTCCTGCGCCGGCACCCCCAGCGACCGCCATGGTCGTAGATACTCCGTCCGATTCCGGTGCCTGCGCGGTCACATCAATTTCCGAAACCTCATCAATAGAAGCCGCCGCAAAATTAGGATCCGACCCGAATCCAGGCGTGCTCGCTTGCGACCCACGCGGCTCCTGGGGGCTCTTGATGCGCCCATGCGCAACCTGGCGCGCGGTGCGCTCCTGACCGGGCTCCGATATGGCGAGCTGCAGGCGCTCACGGCCGAGATCGCTGAAGAGGGCCTACGGTATTTTGCGGCACTGTACGAGACCGAACGCGAGGGTCGCGAGCGTAAGCTTGATGCCGATGGCCCATCGTGTCCACTTTCATGTCCACTATTTTTGGCCTTATGTCAGTGGGTTGCGCATCGTTGCGTCCTGGCTCAAATCGTTGCTATAGAGTACCTCGACGGTTGCATTGAGCTGGACGGTGACGGGGAATCCGGCGCCGACCACGAGCGGCTGTGCCTCCGCGTCGGTGCCGAATACAAAAGACAAGAAATATACGTGCTCGGCTACCAACGCCATTGGTTCGGCCAAGGATTCGGTCACCATCAAGGTGGACACGTTTAAGCCGGCTATTGCGCTTAGCGTACCAACCAACAACGCGAGCTATGGGCTCAACCAGAGCGTGACTGCCTCTTACACCTGCAGTGATGCAACCTCGGGAGTCGCCCCCTGCGTGGGGACCTCAGCCAATGGCGCACTCATCACCTCAACACCGGGCAGACAGGCGTTTTCCGTCACGGCCATTGATAACGCCGGCAACACCACGACAAAAAGCGTGACTTACCACGTCGGCGGCGCAGCGAAGACCCCGGTGCTCTCGCTGGCCGCGGGGACCTACGTCGGGGCGCAAACCATCTCGATCAGCGATGCAACCACTGGGGCTGTGATCTAATACACAACCAACGGTACGACTCCGACGACGACGTCACCGGTATATCGAGGATCAATCACCGTTGGCGTCACCGAGACGCTGAAAGCGGTTGCAATTGCCCCGGCTACACGCGATCCGGCGTCGCGACTGCCGCGTACACGATTCAATAGCCGGGCGGATGTAGGGAAGATAGCGGACCTCGTCTAATGTCGGGGTTCCTTTTTCAGGTGGGCCACGGGTAGGAGGCTGCATCGATGAGGACGCATTTGGGACTTTTCCTGCTGATCGTCGGGTGCATGTGTGAATCCCAAGCATCTACCACCGACACTCCGGTCTCGCTGGTCAGAGCGCAGCGCGCGGAGTCCAATGCTGCAATCGCGGCGCATGATGCAGTTCGCCTGCGCAAATTGTTCGACGACGATTATCACGCGATTCTTGGCTCGACCGGCAACATCGACAGCGGCGCAGATGCGGCCACTCGCGGCTATTCCGATGAAGAATTCAAGGACCCGACCTTCGTCACCTATCGGCGCACGCCGACATCCATCGTCATCGCGGCATCTGGGAAGCGGATCGCTGAAACAGGACGGTTCGAAGGCGTCTGGAGAAGGCCGGATGGAACCATGAGAAGGACGGGAGTGTACCTTGCAATGTGGATCCCGTCCGGAGGCAGTTGGCGCCTGAAATCGGAGGCGTTCGTTACCTTGCTTTGTACTGGCAGCGCGGCCTGCGACAAAGTTGGCTAGTCATGCGATTCGCATGCGACTTTCCGACAACGGACTGTAACACCGGTTCGAATCCGAAGGGAGCCACAATAATCAATGACTTAGGGTCACGCGACGCGATCGCGACCTCCTCGCCCTGAGCACCGCGCACCTCCGCCGCCCTCATCCAGCTCGACACGACGCATTCGCGAGTCTCGAGCAATTTTTGCTTGCTGGATCTTCGACTACGCCCGAGCGTGGCAGTGTTTTGGCGAGCCCGATCGTTGTCGCGCATCGCGGTGGACTTCCCGACTTCCCGGTATCGCTGTAACTTGAAGATCCCCTCCCGACGTGTTTTCTTGTTTTCGCCTCGAATGGCCTGCGGATATGCTTCAGGGCTGCCGGTTAGCCGTCATTCGGTGGTTGCGGTAGCCAATGAGGAGCTTTCGCCTGAGGATTGCGTTACTTGCCCTGGGTTGTCTTGTGCAGACTCCGGCGTGGGCGCAAGAACATGCCCAAGACATCGTAACCGTCGTGGCGGACGATGTCTTCGGTACTTCGTTTGGATTGCAATCCGTGGGATTGTATTCCCCCACGGATGCGCGAGGGTTTAGCCCACAGCAAGCCGGCAACCTTCGCATCGATGGCCTCTATTTCGATCAAGAATCTGCCAACGTAGGATCGTGCATCGTCCGGCAAACGACGATGCGGATCGGGATCGCCGCGCAAACCTACTCCATGCCCGCTCCCACTGGAATCGCCGACTATACGCTGCGAATACCGGGGGATCAGTGGGCATTCAGCGGCACCATGAGTCGGGGCCCGTTCACCGGCGCAACCTTGCAGCTCGAGGAGCAAATGCCGATCGAAGCGAACAAGCTGAGCGCCGATATGTGTGTCGCCAATTACCTCGATATCACGCCCGACAATGACCGTCACGACGACTGGAAAATGGTTGGAACGACGCTGCGGTGGCAGCCGATAAGCGGCACGGAGGTCGTCCCCTTCTGGTCTTCGGTTCAGGGCGGCGATCGGGAGGTATTGCCCACCGTATACACCAATGGCGCGATAGCGATCCCGATGTTTCGTGAGCGGGATCTCCAGACTCAGCCGTGGTCGAGTCAGGGTTGGCAAATGAGGAATTTCGGTGTGGTAAGCCGCAGCACGTTCTCGGATCATTGGAAGCTGGCGACCGGCTTATTCCACTCGCAGGAGCACGATCCCCCATCGTACTACCCGTATCTGGACTTAACGGGAGGCCGATCGGCGGACTCGGTGCTCGATGTGCCTCCCCCCGTGAATGTGGAATCAAGCTCGGGAGAGATGCGACTGGTCGGGACTGCGACTCACGATAAACATCAACGGATTTTCGAAGTTTCCCTACGGGGCCGATCGGTGCGACGGAGCTTTGGCGGCGATGACACGATCGACTTGGGTAACATCACCTTGAGCCAAATGATCCCAGCGCCGCCTCCCGCCTTGAACTTCACCGCCACCAGCCTGGATCGCGTGCGCGAACTCGATGTGGGGAGCAGCTACGAGGAGCGATGGCAGGGCGTGGGGTCGATCGCGTTCGGCATCATCCGGGAGAACTATCGGCGCACCCTCACCATACCGGGCATAGACGCGGCGACGGATCGTCTGATGCCTTGGCGGATCAATTCGCGGTTTACGGTCGTCGCCACCCGCGACCTGCTGTTCTATGGCAGCTACACCCAAGGTCTCGAGGACTCCGCCATTGCGCCGTACAATGCGATCAATCGCGGTGAACCACCGGCAGCCAGCCGGACATGGCAGGTGGATGGGGGCCTGAAATACACGCCCCTAAAGGATCTGCGGTTGATTCTGGGCGGGTTCCGTATCGACAAGCCCTATATCAACCTCGATACCGCAAGTGTGTACCGACCCTTGGGTCGCATCCAGTCGTCGGGCATCGAAACGTCCCTGTCCTATGAGGCGGGCGGCTTCACTTTGCTCGCCGGCGGAGTACTGCTCAAACCGCGCATCGATTCATCCGTTCCGCAATCCCAGGTCATGGGTACCGAGCCCTTGGGTCCTGTGCCCCTGACGTTGACGGTTAATCTGGATGTTGCCCCGCCGGCCTGGGGTCCTTGGGCGGCCGGCATGGCGCTTAATCGGTTATCGTCCCGGCCCGAAACCCTCGATGATCAGATGTGGCTGCCACCCCTTACGACTCTGGACGCCAATGTACGGCGTCGGTGGAAATGGGGCGACGGTTCGGCAACGCTATCGCTCGGAGTGACCAATCTGTTGAACACCCAGGGCTTGCGGCTGACAGCCCCGTATTTCATTGTCTGGCCTGAACCGGATCGCGCAATCTCGCTGACTCTAACGACGGATTTGTGAAGGGCAGCGCTGGCAGATCGATTTTTGCGGACTTGACGGCAACGGAAAAGGATTTCAAGCTCGCGGCTCCACGGTAAACGAGGCGCCTACCCTCGCGTGCGCGAGGTTTCTCAACGGACCTTACAATCTGTGCCACATTCAAATTTTTGAACCGTAAATGAACGAGTTAGGTGACGACAAATGGAGGTGCAAGTATTTGAACAACGCTTCGTCACCCTCGGCTTAGTGGACGAGAATCCCATTTGCGAGCATCGAAAACCAACTTCCGCCGCCTCCGCCAAATGAAAGCCGGCGACGTTAAGCTTTTTATTTAGCGAGCATCGCCATTTACGGAAACATGCGCCGTGCGCTCCGGTAACTCGATCATTCGTTTGCCGCGCAGCGTCCAGAAATGGCTCGAAGCCGCTGCGCAAGAGCTGTTGAATCCTCCCAGCGGTCCGAGGGTCGACTTCTCTCGACCATTGGGAGAGAACGCGCTGCTGCCGGCTGACTCGATGTCCTGGCGAATCTTCAAGAATCCACTGGCGCTCCTGATCGGCGGGTTGGCCGCGGTGATTCTCGAACTGGCTGAGCCGTCGGTACGCACAGGAGTCTGGGAGCACTCCTCTTTTCGAAGCGACCCGATGCGCCGTCTGCAGCGAACGGGGCTCGCCGCGATGGTCACGGTGTATGGCGCCCGCAGCGTCGCCGAGCCGATGATCGCCCGGGTCGTACGCATGCATTCCAAGATTGCGGGCGAAACGTGCGACGGCGTGCCCTACGCCGCCAGCGATGCGCGCCTGCTGACCTGGGTGCAAGCCACGGCCACCTACGGCTTTGCAGAAGCCTACAGCCGCTATGTTCGCCCGCTGAATGTCGACGAGTACGACCGGCTCTTCCGGGAAGGATCTGCCGCATCGACACTTTATGGCGCCGTCCAGGCGCCCACCTCTTACGCTGAACTCCAGGCGCTTTTTACATCCATGCGCAACCGGTTGGAGCCGTCCCCCATCATTTTCGAGTTTCTGGACATCATGCGGAAGGTCGAGGGGTTCCCAGTGCCGCTTTGTTGGATGCAGGGGACGATGGTGCGTGCGGCCGTGGACATCATTCCGGGCTCGATACGCGAACGCCTCGGGCTCGCGCCTCATCTTGGTCTGCGCAACGCCGAACGGTGGCTGGTGAGGGCGGCGGGAGCCGCCGCGGACCGGATTTTATTGCCGGGGAGTGCGCCGGTACAGGCGTGCAGGCGAGTGGGCATGCCGACGCTGCATCTCTACGCCTGAACTGCGCCGAGGATCAGATTGGGCTGCCGTTAACCGCAGTGTGCCCACGGCCCCAAACCGGACCCTGGGCACACTGCCGCGCGAAATATCCCTCAGGCTTTGACGCTGATCCGGCCGCCGCTGCTTCCGCTGCCGTCGTTGTCGCCATCACTGTCGCGAGGCGCCTTCACGGCCGGCGCGGCCGCGGGCTTGCTGGCCGGGGTTGCCGGAGCAGCCGGCGCCTTGCTGCTCGGGGATGAGACAACAGCCGGAGCTGCGGAGGAAACACCAGACACGCTCATATTGACCTCACAGGTTATGTTACATCCATCGTTCGTACGCACTTTACCCGGCAAAGTAACGGCCGCGGGCGCGCGATCTTTAGCATGGCGCCGCTCGCCGCCGAGATGAGCACCGTGCACTTTGATTCGAAACGGAGTGGCGTATGGTCACGGACTGACATTGTAAAATCGCATGTGGCCTTCATCCGATGACAGATTCCGGCGCTCCCGTTCAATCTCCCTGCATTCGAAATTGCTGCCTGGACGATGACGACACTTGCCTGGGATGCTTCCGATCTTTGGACGAAATCAAGGAATGGGGGAACGCCGGGGACCATGAGCGACTGATCATCCTGCAGAATGCGAAGCGGCGGCGCCAGCAATATCGGTCCGCCTGATAGGAAGGGACGGGGGCGCCGCGCCGGTTGCTACCCTCCGGTAGCCCCAAGTCGGCGAGCATGCAGCGCCATGCCTATCAGGGCCGACCCGCCGAACACCATGTTGATGCCCACGAGCAGCCCGATGGCCCAGGCCGCCGTGCCCGGAAGCCCCATGACGATGATGCCGGCCAGGACGAGATCCACGATGCCGCTGAACAGCAACAGGCCCCAGCGCGACGAGAATCCGTTGCGGTGGCTCAATGCCAGCATGATGGAGGCAAATCCTTCGAAGAACAGAAACACGGTCAAGATGACCGTCAACGAAACCGCTCCGGAAAGCGGCCATGCAAGCAGCAGCACACCCGCGACCACGGCAGCCACTCCCGATAGGAGCGACCACGAAAGTCCGGGAGCGCCGCGCATCCGAAACGTGCTGATCAATCCGACGATACCGCTCGCCAAGAGGATCCACCCGATCAAGACCTCGACCGCCAGAGTGGCGATCGGTGGTATCAACACCGCAGCAAGACCAAGGATCAGGAGGACGATGCCCTCGCCGAGGAAGAAGCGCCAATGAGCGCTCAGGGAAGTCGCCATTGCCGCACGCATTTGCGAGCCGTCGATCGGCATTACCCTCTCCTTGCATGATGAACTCGTGCGGCCAGCATAAGCCCTTGGCCGGCCGAAGCGCCAGATAAGTGGCTCGACCTGCGTGGCGCTCGATCGGTCCATTACCACGCGCCCTGCTTCTGTCCGAACCACCAAACGAGCCCCAAGCCGATGGTCTGCTGTGAGGACTCGAGAACTCCCAGCGTGTTGCTCAAGAAATAATGTTGATTGGACTGATCGCGCCGGAACTCGCCGCGCATCAAGAAGTCGCCGGCGAGCCGGTAGTCGACCGTGAAAGTGCCTTCCTTGAGGTACTGGGTATTGCCCGTATAGAGGCCCCCGGCATCGGCGAGGTATTCGAGGCGCAACGCGACAGCCAGCGCGGGCGTCAGTTGGTAGCCGCCGTACAGCGCCCCACCCGCGACGTGGTCGGGCGATGAATAGGAAAACAAACGCTGTTGAACGTAGTCGGCTTCCGCCGCAAACGTCAGGGCCTTGGTTGCCTGCCAGGAGAGATAGCTGTCGAGGATGGCGAGCTTGCCGGTCGGCGGATTCGCAATCGGCAGGATGTAAGTACCCTGCTGGTCCGGCAGCTTCGTTTGCCCCGGGCCGGGCGAGGTGAGATAAATCACGTTCGGATGTTCCTGTCCGTTGTAGAAATTGACGGTCCACGAGACGTCGGGCGATGGCGTCAGTACGACGCCGAACATCTGATCCTTGTAGTTGTTGAACGCCTCCGTTTGATCGGTTCCGTTCGTGATCCACAGATTGAACGCGAGTTGGTCGTTGACGGCGTACTTGGCGCGCACTCCCATGTGATAAAAGGGCAGATAGTCGAACCAAAAGGAACGCGAGTAGTTCAACTGGTCCTTGGTGTAGTTGCCTTCGAGCCCCAGGGAACTTGCCCACTTGCCAAAATCGACGGTGAGTCCCGCGCTGAGCGGGAACACGTAGGTGCCGTAAGCTTGAAAGATGTTGCGGTAGACTTCCGGACGCAGTTCATTGGCGGGATTGCCCTGCAGGGTGGAGGTTGCCTGGCCGTACTGCAAATCGATGCGGAATCCCTCGCGCCTGCCGCCCGCCGGATCGGGTGCCCTTTCCAGGAGGACGTCCGCCTGGTTCAGACTGAAACTGTTGCTGCTCACGTCATAGGCGCGCAGGTAATTCACGCGGCCGATGGGATCGTTGGTGTTGTACTCATAGTAGCCGTCGAGCATGGCGTTGATGGTCACGCGGCGCAGCAGATCCCCCACGCCGGGCGCCGCAGAAGCGCCAGCCGCCGCCGCGCCGCCTGCAGGCGGCGCCCCGCTTCCGGCGGCTTGCGCGGGCAGCCTTGCGACGTTTGGCGGCGGGGCGGCGGGTGCACCCGCGGCGACGGCGGCGGCCGTCGCGGCTGGCGCGGCTGGCGCGGGTGCCGCTTGGGCCGCGAGCTGCGATTGCAGCTGACGCACCAAGGTTTTCAGCTCTTCGACCTCCCGGCTCAGATGATCGATTCGCTCATCCACGCTCGCGGCGCCCGGCACGCTCGCGGCGCCGGAGAGTACGCTTTGGGTCGGCTGAGCCGACACCATCGAGACGAGAACGATATTCGCCGCGACAGCGGCGGCAGGCCATTTCTGCAGATTCATGATGGGGGCTCCGCAACGACGACAAATCCCGCGACCCGGCGAATTATTGCCGCCCGATCAGGGGCGGGTACCGTAGCACCCCCGGCGCGTTCATGCAGTGGCGCGACCTGGGGCGCATCGACGATCGGCTGCGACGAGTTTGGGATCGCCTCCGGACCGCAATGCGCTTCGACCGCCGCCATTTCTTGAAGTACGCCGCGCTCGGCGGCGGTGTGCTGGCAGGAGCGGCCGGCCTCAATGCGCTCGCTCCGCGCATCTGGCGCGCCCGGCTGCCGCTCGAGGACAATCAGAGCTTCTGGGCTCGAAGTCAGGCACCGCTGAACCCGCCGCTGACGGAGGATCTGTCGGTGGACATCGCCATCATCGGCGGCGGCCTCACCGGCCTTTCCAGCGCTTACTACCTGCGAAGTCTCTCGCCCGAGAAGAGCGTCGCCGTGCTGGAGGCGAAGGGATGCGGCAACGGCGCGTCCGGTCGAAACGGCGCCATGGTGCTCACCATGACTGCGGACCGGTTCATGAGTTTCAGTCACGATCCGCACATGGACCGCGAGATCTACGATCTGACCGCCGCCAACGTCCGCTCATTGGCGGAATTGAGCGCCTCCACCGGAATCGACTGCGACTTGGATCTGGTCGGAACGCTGCAGGTGTGCGGCTCCGAGGCGGACGCCGAAGCCGCGCGATCCTACGTGGCTCGGGCAAGACCCCTCGGCATGCCGGTGGAATTCTGGGACCGCGAACGGCTGGCAACAGCGATCGGGAGCGAGGTGTATCGCGGCGGATTCTACGATCCCAACGGCGGCCACGTGAATCCGATGAAGCTCGTGCGGGCATTCAAGGCTGCCGCCGAGCGGGAGGGCGCGAAAATCTACGAAAACACCGCAATCGAGACGATCGAGGAGGATCGGGTCCACGCCATCCGGACGCGCGATGGGCATCTCGTCCGCGCCAAATCGCTGGTGCTCGCCTGCAACGCGTTTGCACCCAACCTCGGCTTTTTCAACAACTCGATCTTGCCGCTGCGCGAATATGTCGGCATCACGCGTCCATTGACGGATGAGGAACTCACCGCTCTCGGGTGGCGGTCTCGCGCGCCGTTCAACGACACGCGGACCGAGGTCTACTATTTCGGGCTGAGCCGGGATCGGCGTGTGCATATCGGCGGCGGCGTACCGCAATACGATTTCAACAATGCGGCTGCCGCTCCCGGCGATGCCGACCTTCATCGGCGGCAGCTGGGACGGGAGCTCGCCCGCGTATTCCCGACGCTGGCCGGCGTGCAGTTCGATGTGATGTGGAGCGGGATGATCGATTGGTCGCTGAGCACGGCGCCTTCCGTGGGACAGACCGGTAGGCATCGGAACATCTTCTACGGCATGGGCTACAGCGGCCACGGCGTCAATCTCACTTCCGTATTCGGCCGCATCATCGCGGATCTTGCGGCTGGACGGGAAGGTGCATGGCAGCGCTATCCCTTCGTCAACTCGAGCTTCGATTACGTGCCCAACGAGCCATTTCGATGGCTGGCCGCCAAGGCGGGGAGTTTGTGGTACGCCTCAGGAGGTTGACGCTTCGAGCGACGCGGCTGCTCGCGCGGCGCGGCTGCTCGCGGCGGTGGGGCTTGGGAATCGTCAGGGCCTCGATGACAACCCGGCCTCGCTTGGCGGTTGACGCGCGGCGCGACGTTCGGCGCCGGGCTGTTGCTCGACTGCCACGTGGCGTGGCTCTACATCCCATCCGCGCAGCGCGACCTCCAGGCACTCGTGGCCGCCCGGTGGACAACGCACGTCGATGTTCCTAACCTCCCCCGGCATCAAGGCGATGTAGTTGTCGCTGTAATGCACCGGCAGGACCCGATCGCCCTTGCCGTCGAGCACCGTGACCTTGGCGTTCAGCACCGGTGCGCTGCCGCGATTCTCGAGGGTGATCTCGACTCGGTCATCTCCCCTCCGCGCTTGCGCCCGAATCGCGACGGGTTGTGGCGGCAAAGAGTTCAAGCGTCGGTGGGCGGCTTCGTCGATGGCCGGCCAGTAGACGTTATCGGACATCATGGCGCCCTTCGGATCCTCGAGATCCAATTTCACGATCACCACTTTCTCGCGTTCCAGCAGCACCGCGAGATCGAGAGGCGCCGTCAGATGGGTTACCGAATTCGCACCGGCATCGACGCGATCCACGCGCTCTGCGAGGCTGCGATTATCCAGCGACAATACGCGCGTGCGCAGCGTCAAGCCCGGTCGGGGCACGCGGGTGGTATTCACCACCGCCAGCCGGTAGTCCGGCAACTCGAGCTGCGCGTGCACAGGCTCGCACGCCTTCTTCACCGCGTAGTAGGCGGCCGCCGTATCGTAATCCGAGCTGTAGATCTGCCACGTGTTGCTCGGCCATGCCGGATGCGTCATCCATAGGAGCCGCCCGCTGTTGCGGGTCCATAGGTGAGCCGCAAATCCTTCGAAGATCGCTCGGTAGGATACGTAATCCATGAGCTGTGCCTTGCGCTCGAAGTCCTCCAGGCTCCCGGCCGCACCGTATTCTTCCGCCATCGCCTTCATGAAGCTCGCCACATCGCCGTTGCCGCCGAAATGCCAGTCGTGATAGGCGTACGTGTCGCTCAGCGGCCAGCGGTCCCGCGGCGGAATCGACGCGTGCAGGGCCTCGAGCGTCGATAGTGACGGAGTGCCCACTTCGACCGAGAAGCCGCGCGCGAGGCGGGTGTAATAGTCTTCCGGCGCACGGTAGTTGTAGGGTCCGCTGCCCTGCAGATTGACCGAATTCGAGCTGCCGGTGTAATAGCGTGTGCCGTCGAGCTTCGCCACCAGATCGGCGAGTCCCTCGTTCAGAATGGGCTGCGGCACGCCTTCATTTCGGCCGAACCAAATCGCTATCGACGGATGATTGCGATACCGGGCGATGGTATCGCGTGCATTGTCCAGGAACAGTGCGGGGTCCTGGGCCTCGAGCTGAAAATCTTGGGTGGATTCCCAGAAATCGTTCAAGACCAGCAGCCCATACTCGTCGGCCAACTCGTAGAAAACCTCCTCCGTGTTCTGACCCAGCCAGTTGCGGATGATGTTGAGATTTGCCTCGCGATGCAGCTCGAAGTACGGTTCCAAGCGGGCGCGTGAGCTTCGCTTCAGGGCATCGTCCATGCCCCAGCTCCCGCCGCGCGCGGCGATGGGCACGCCGTTGACCTTGATGACCAGGAACGGCGACAGGGATTCGTGTTCCGCGGGTTGAACCGCCGCGGAGTCCTCGCCGGCCGCCGTGAGACTGGCGGCCCAGCCCCGAGGGGTGCGCTTGAGCGCCGCGTGCCCTACATCGACCAGGCGCTGTCCGAGTGCGGTGCCCAACGTCGGGTCGATCTCCACGCGGCGCAGGCGCCCGTCGTGATCGAACAGCGACAGCTCGTAGGTCAGCTCGCGGATGCCGAATTTGAGCGCCGTCGAATCCGACAGTACACCGTCTTCGTCGATGCGCAGATCCAGCGTGTACAGGTTCGCGGCACCGTAGCCGTTGGGCCACCACAGCCGCGGTGCTGCGATGCGCAGTTGCGGGAATTCCGTTGGATCGAAAACCACGCTCGTCGTTCCGGGTGGGAGTTCCAGGTTCTTCTTGACGACGCGCGCCTCGATCCGTGCGATCAGCGTGGCGTGAACCGTCGCCGCGCGCCGGTTCTCGATCCTCGCCTCGATCGAAACGTCGGCGCTGTCGAGGCGCGGAAGTGCCAGCCGCGTCA
>Ga0182012_10006039_pt1 | contig 12397 bp, 6 predicted proteins | sample 612S2SmetaG_FD_120486 | JGI IMG/M metagenome (GOLD analysis project Ga0182012, IMG submission 120486) | Permafrost microbial communities from Stordalen Mire, Sweden - 612S2S metaG | ecosystem: Environmental > Terrestrial > Soil > Wetlands > Permafrost | place: Sweden: Stordalen | collected...
CAACGTGCCGATAATCTCGCGGCCCTGCAGCCGCCCGAATTTGACGCGATAGCGCCGCCCGACGATCGGCTCGTCGATCACGCGGAAACCGCCTCACGCTCCCGCCTGGAGACCTCCGGCAACCTTGTTCCCCCGAGCCCGAGCCGTCTGAAACGCGCATTCGGCGCGAGCGCCGCGGACACTTGCGAGCGCGTTCCGGGGGGAGCGCTTCCCGGCCGACCATAATGATTGGCGGGTGACGACGATCGACGACCTTCGCCCCCAGGTGACCATGGAGGAGATCACGGCCCTGGCCAAACGCCGCGGCTTCATCTTCCAATCCAGCGAGATCTACGGCGGGATCGGCGGCTTCTTCGACTACGGCCCGCTGGGCGCCGTGCTCAAGCGCAACGTGAAGAACGCTTGGTGGCGCGAGATCGTCGAGTTGCGCGACGACGTGGTCGCCTTCGATTCGTCGATCATCATGCATCCCAACACCTGGGTAGCCTCGGGCCACGTCGCCGCGTTTCACGACCGCTTCGTGGATTGCCGCAACTGCAAGCACCGCTTTCGCGCCGATCACCTGAGTTCGCTCGAGAAGTGTCCCGACTGCGGCATGAGCGGCACGTTGACCGAGCCGCGCAACTTCAATCTGATGATGAAGACCCAGATCGGCCCGCTCGAAGATACCTCGTCGCAGACCTACCTGCGTCCCGAGACGGCTCAGGGCATCTTCGTCAATTTTAAGAACATCTATCAGAGCGCGCGCAAGCGTCCGCCCTTCGGCATCGCGCAGATCGGCAAGTCGTTCCGCAACGAGATCACGCCGGGCAACTTCACCTTCCGGGTACGCGAGTTCGAGCAGGCCGAACTCGAGTATTTCGTCCCCGACGACGGCAACGACATGGCTTGTTACGAGCAGTGGGTCGATGCGCGGAAGAAGTGGTACAGCCAGTACGGCGTGCGTCCCGAGCGCTTACGGTTCTACGAACTCACGCCCGAGGAACGTCCGCACTACGCCCGGGCCGGCACGGACGTGGAGTATCTCTTCCCCTGGGGTTGGGGCGAACTCGAGTCGATCGCGCACCGCGGCACGTACGATCTCGACGCGCACATGAACCTGTCGGGCAAGGACCTTTCGTACTTCGACGAGGCGACCAAATCGAAGTACACGCCGATCCTGATCGAGAGTTCGGCGGGCATGGACCGGACCACCCTGACCATGCTGATCGACGCCTATGCGGCCGAGACGATCGTCGACGAATCGGGCAAGGAGAGCAAACGTACGGTTTTGCGCTCCCATCCCAAGATCGCGCCGGTACAAGTCGGCGTGTTCCCGCTGGCGCGCAACAAGGCGGAACTCGTCGAACGCGCGCGCGCCCTCGAGGTCGACCTGCGTCCGCATTTTCGCACCCAATACGATGAAGGCAACGTCGGCCAGTTGTACCGGCGCCAAGACGAGATCGGCACGCCGTTCTGCATCATGGTCGACTACGACACGTTCGAAGATCACAAGGTCACGGTGCGCGATCGCGATTCGATGCGCCAGGAACGCGTCGGCTTCGACGCGCTTCGCGCTTACTTGCACGACCGCTTGTAATTCGAGCGACCAATTGAGGCGCTGCTCTTAGCGCTCGGTCGCCCGGAAGGTTCGCTAAGGGCTACGACGGCAAGAGCGCCCCTGTGAGCATCGCTGCGCGCCCCGAACACGCCGCTCCTTCGGGCGAGGCGAAGGCGCACGTCGCGCCGCGGCCGCGGGCCGGCGGCTTGGTTCTGCGCATGCTGCGGCGGCATTGGATGCTCGCGTTACCGCTGCTTGCGAGTTGCTTTACGTTTCGCGCGTGGCTTTCTCCGTCGACCTTAATCTCCGGGGGCGACTTTCCGCCGTTCTCCGAGTCGATCGTTGCGGGAGGCGGCTGGCCGCATCTCTGGACCGACTTGCACTTTGGTTTTTCGTTGCTCTATTGGGCCTCGGCGGCGCCGCTCTGGGCGCTCGGCGGCCTGCTTCAGGGCATGGGCGTGGGCTATCCGCTCGTCGAGCGCGTCCTCTGGCTGTGGCCCTTCATGCTCGGCGCGCCGCTGTGCGGCTACTATTTGTGCTACCGGCTGACCCGCTCGCCCGCCGGCGCGGCGGTCGGCGCCACGCTGTTCGCGCTCAACACCTGGACGATCGGCCTCGCGCAACGCGGGCACATTCCCTCGCTCGAAGCGTATATGCTCTTCGGCCTCGTGCTGCCCTTGATATTCGCGTTGACGGGCCGGCCCACGTACCGCGCAGCCCTGCTGCTCGCCGGCTTGCTCTCGCTGCAGATGGTCTTCGACCCGCGCTACGGTTACGAGTCGCTCTTCCTCATATGCGTGGCGAGCCTCCTCGCGCTGCCGCGGCTCCTGCGCGACGGCGACCTGTCCAAACTCGTAGCGTGCGGCGTGCTCCTGGCGGGCGGCCTGGTTGCACTCAATCTCGATCTGATTCTCCCGATGGTCCTCTCGCCGCGCTCCCCCAGCGCTTGGATCTCCACGACGGCGTTCGAGCAAGCCTCGCACTTCGGTTCGCTCCTCGCCGGATTCTCGCTCTACTTTCCGTTTTATCACTACCTCGCGGGAGGCGACGGCTTTGCGGAGACGCCTCCCGAAGTGCCGCTGCTGCTCGTGGCCTTCGCGGGCTGGTTCGGGCTGTTGCTGGCGCGACAGCGGCGCCCGATGCGCATTCTGCTGTTGTTTGCGACGCTGGGCATCGTGCTGGTGAGCGCCACCAAGGGTCCGTTCGCCGCGCTCGACAAAGCGATTTTCGAACACGTGCCCGGCTTCGCGATCTTTCGCGACTTTACGAAATTCTATGCTTTCATCGCGCCGGCGTACGCGGTGGGGGTGGCGAGCCTCGTCGCGGCCGCGACGGCCTTCGTTCGCCTGCGGCTGCCTGCCGCGCGCCGGCCGGCCGTGCCGCTAGGCGTCGTCTTGACCTTTGCGTACATGATCGTGATGCGCGACGCGCTCAATCCGTTGCGGGGCTCGAACTTCGCCCCTACGGGCCACTTCGGCAAAGACGCGGAGGCCTCGGAACGCTTCCTGCGCGATAACCTCGGCGACGCGCGGGTCCTGATGTTCCCCGGTGACGTTCGCGTGCAGCGGCGCGACCGCTTACTCTCGATCGCCGATGCGGGCTTCGTCGCGCAGGCGCCTCCGCCGCTCGGTTATGCCGAACTCAATCCGGCGTTGTCCGGAGCGGACTCGATCCTGGCCATGTTCGCCTCGCCGCTCGCGCCGGCGCTGTTGCGCGAACTCCGCGTGAAATACATCGTCGTTCCCGACGATTGGGCGCTCTACTACGCTTTCGATGGGCGGCCGGCGCGCTGGTCGTGCGTGGATTTCTTGCGTACGCAGAGTTGGCTGCGCAAGGCGGCCGTCTTCGGCGACAACATCATCTTCGAAGTGCGTGGTCCGTCGGTCGAGCCGGCTTTCTTCGCACCGTTTCCCGCCTTGGTCGTCGGTTCGCCCGCGACGTTAGAGGGGTTGGTCGATTCGCCGTTGGGCGGCGAGCGCGCGGCGGACATGATTGCGGACCAGATGCCGGCCAAAGCCGAGTGGCTTGCGACCCTGCCCAACGTTGTGCGCGGACCGACGCTGATCGATCCCGAAGCGCTGCTCGGGCCCGGCGGCGCCACCGGCGCAGCCAAACGCCTCGCCGACGCCGGTGTCTCCGAACGCTACAAGCGACGCGCCTTCGCCGCCGACGTGTTCAGTTCGGCGATGCTCGCGCAATCGTTACAGCGCTGGAACTTCGAATCGCCGTTCGCCTTCCGCTTTCAAACGACGTACGGCGACGGCGCGCGCGCTTCGTTTCTGTTGGAGCGGCGCAAGAAGATTCCGAGCGTGCTCGTGCGGAACTCGGGCCAGGTCGCCGTCTTCTCGGCGGGCGACCAAGGCACGATTCTCGGGTCGGGCGCGGCGTGCAGCCCGGCGCCGTTCTGGAGCGGCCGCTTCGATGCCGCGGTCGAGACGATCCAAGTCGCGGAAGCGAATCCGCGCAAGACGCTCTTCGTCGAGAATCCCTGTCCGATCGCCTACGTCGGAACGCTGGCGCTTCACGTAACGTCCGGCGACGGTCTGCCGCTGCCGGTCGAACTTTCGTTCGGAAACGTAACGCGCCGCGTCATCGTGCCGCCGAACTGGCTCGCGCCGCTCGGCGCCGGCTGGATCAAGCTCTCCGACGTCGTGCTGCGCCCGGGCTTGAATCTGCTGGCGCTCAGTAAAAATGCCGAGCGGCCGGTCGCGGTGAACGCCAAGTACGAGGTCTCGGATCTGCATGGTCTGGGCGGCGAGTTTCAACCTTATCCGTTGCAGTTGAGCGTCCGTCATTCGCCCGCGGGCGATCTGGTCTATGCGTCGATCGACGTGCCCAGGGCCGGGATGCACGTCGGGTACCTCGACCTCTTCGGGCCGCTGGATTTGGGTCTGGATCAGCATCCGTTGTGCACCTTCAAGTACACGATGAGCAACGTGCCGGGATCCTTCAGCCTCTTGCTCGACCTGCGCGACCGCGACTCGGGCAAGGCCGTCTCGCTCTGGGTGCCGCTGGCGCACGCGCAAGTCGGCGACTACGACCTCTATGCGTTGGTGCGCGACTTGCTGCGTGAGGAATTCGCGCGCAATCTGGCCTATCACCGCGACGATCCGCTCTGGGTCGCGCAGCACTTCGCCAACGGTCCGCGCAACCCCGACGACTTTATCTTGCGCCGCGTGCGCGTGGCCGCGACCTGGCCGGTCTTCGAATCGTCCGACGTGCCGCACGGTTCGTTTATCGCGCTGGTCCGCGGTCTGCGTCTGGCCACGAGCGCGGGCCTGGTGGGTACGCGCTGGGCCTATCCGCAGACGGCCCTGGTCGATACCGACGGCGTGAGCGAGAAGAACTTTACGCTGCGCGGCATGAAGATTCTGCGCATCGGCAGCGCGCGCGGCCTCGAGGGCCGCGTCGACGCGCAGTTGAGCGGCTACACGCCGAGCGGGTACCGTCTGGCGACCTCGCTGCACGTGGGCGACTACGTTCAACTGGCGTTGCAAAACGATCGTAAGATTGCGGGCACGATCGTCGCGGAAAGTTCGGACTACGTGCTGGTCCAGGATGGCGACGGGGCTCCGCAACGCGTGGCGCGCGGTTCGATCAGCACGGTCGCGCAACAGGAGATCACGCGCAGCGCGAATCTGGAAGTCCCGATCTCGGCGCCCTTCGTGCCGACACAGTTGTCCTTCAACGTGCGCACGGAAGACGAACTGAAGGTTCGCATCGGCCTCGTGTATCGCGGCGCCGACGGAAACCGGGAATACGTTAGCGCCGTCGACCGCGACGAGACCGATGAGTCCGGCGTCGATGCCGAGCCCGATTTCGTCAAGCCGACGATCCTGACCGGGGGAACGGTCTTCGATCTCGCGGTCCCGATCGATCTGAGCTTGGCCCAACCGCCGCTGGCGCGCTGGATCAGTTACGACATCGATCTGTGGAGCGTGGAACGCTACCGCTTCGGCGATTCGCAGCATCAACTCGTCGGTCTGACGCTCGAGTTCGACGAACTCAGAGGGTCGCCCGGCGACCGGCAATTCTCGGTCGCGTTGGCCGACCTGACGGCTTCGCGGGATCGGCTTTTCAACGGCGATATCACCCGCAGCGCCATCGATCGCCCGCTGGTGAGACTCGACGGAGCGGACCTCAAGGTTTCCGCGTTGCGCGATTCCGCGGAGTCCGCCGGGTACTTGCACGGTGAGGCGGCTTCGGTCGCGCTCGCGCCGGGCAGCCACGTCATTCAGTCGCAACCGCTCGATGAGGTCCGGGTCCGAGCGGTCACGCTCTTCCGCGGCTCGGCCACGGCCCTCGCCGAGGGTCGCGTCACGCACTTCGCTACGAATACGCCGAGCGAGCAAACCGGCGCGCTGACGGGCGGGGGCGTCTTGGTCGTGTCGCGCGTTTACGATCCCGGATGGGTGCTTGCCCTGTGGCCGCCCGGCAGCGAGCCACCGGCGCTGACGGGCTTCGCGTTATACGATCTTTGGCGCTGCGTCACGCACGTGTTGCCCGGTACGTTCCACGTGCCGGCAAACGGTGGGATCGAGGCGTGGTACGTGCCGCCGGGGGTGACGGCCGAGCGAAGGTTCGTGATGCTCTACGAACCGGAAGCGTATTGCGAGCTCGGCGCGATGCTTAGCCTGCCCGTGCTGCTCGCCGTGTTGGGTCTCGCGGCGTACCGGCGCGTGCGGGGACGGCCGTGATCTTCGCTCTGCGCAACGGCGCGAGCGCTTCGCTGCGCGTGCTCTGGGCGCTAGCGGCGCCGGCGTTCGTTGCCGCGACCGTCGTCGTATTGATCGATTGGCTGCCGCTAGCCACGGCCGGCATCAACCTGACTTCGCTGGCCAAGGGTTTGATCGCAGTTCCGGTCGGTTTGGCCTTTGCTTTCGGGGCCTCGCATCGCCGCTTCTTGGTCACGCTGCTCGCCGGCGTTATGTGCCTGCTCTTGATCGCCTTCACCTGGAGCGGTTATGCCCCGAACGATCCGGCGGTCGAGTCCGCGCTCATCTCGCTCTTGGCCCTCTCCTTTTGGCTGACGTTGCCGTACGTTCTGCCCCGCAAATTACGGCTGCGCGAGCCCCCCGACATCGTCGAACTCCTGCACGCTCTCGGCTCGGTTTCGCGCGCTTTGCCCTCGCGTACGGATTTAGCGGGATTTCTGCGACTATGGGCTCGCACGATTCGCTGGTCCGCGCGCGTAGTTTTGCTGCTGGGTTTCCTCGCGACCGTAGTTCTCGCCGTGCTGCTGGTCGCCGCCTTGGCCGCCGGCATGGATGCACGGGTCTTGTTTCGGCTGGGAGTGCTCGTCGCGGACGGCGCCGTGGGCGCGGTGGCGATGTGGTTTCTCGCTCAGCGTTTGTTCGGCACGAGCGCCGCGCTGCCGTCGAGCCTGCTCTGGTTGTTCTGCAGCATGCGATTGGAGGTCTCGGGTTACGCGGGCTCGGACTTCTTGCCGACTTGGGCTGTGCCCGCGGTCGCCGCCGTCTTGCTCCGCGCGCGCGATCGGGGCGTTTTGCGCGGTCCGTCGCTCGCGCTCGTGCTCGGCGTCGTCGTCTTGGGTTTGGCTTGGTTCTGGCCGCTGCTGGCGCTGACCGTCGCCTTCGCCACGACCTTATTGCTGTGGGGCGCGGGCTACGCGCGCGACGCGCGCTGGACCTTGGCTGCGTTTTTCGCGTGGGTACTCTTTGCGTGCACGGCGATCCCGAACCAGAACGTCTCGCGCATTTTCGCGGACTCGTCGCTGCGCGATCCGGCCCACGCCGCGGCGGCCTGCGCCTCGGGCTGCGACGGCGGACTGCCTTGGGAGTATTTCTATCCATCGCCGTTCGGCTGGGTCTATTCCGGCCTCTTGATCCGGTTGTACACCGCGACCGTGCACTGGGGTAATTATCAGACCTTCGCGATCTCGCCCGGCTGGGCGCAACTCGCGCTCGCACTCTGCGGCGCGTGGATCGTGTGGCGGCGCGGGCGGCGCGGCCTGCTCCTGATCTGGGGCCTCGGCGTGGCCATCGGGGTCGTGCTGGCCCTCCCCTCGCATTACTTGGGACTCGGGTTACCGTCGCTCGCGCGCTTGGTCGTCAGCGTCGCGCCCAATTTTACGTTCGCGGCCCAATCGAGTCTTCTGGGCGCGGTGTTCGTGGTGCTGCTGGGCGGCGTCGCGGTGAGTTCGCTCGCCTTTCCGGGAAACAAACTTCGGCTGGTGCCCGCCGTGCTGCTGGTCGTTTTGATCGGTGCGGACGTCGCTTCGCCTCCGGTCTTCGGCCACCCGGCCTCGGTGCTCGCCCGGTCGAGCGCGTGGATGCCGGTGGAGCGCGGCTCGCGCGCGCGCATCGCGTTCTACCCCTTTCTGACGCCGGATTACGGACCCGAGTACGACGAACTCTCGGCGCTCGCGCGACGTGAGAACTTCGAATTCGTCAACCAGGACGGTGACGAGAATGCGCTCGGCGATCTGACCGATCCCAACGTGCAGACGCAACTCCGCGCTCGCGGCGTACGCTACGTGGTCGTTTCGCTCGCGGACTACGCGCGGCGACGCGAGATTCTCGATGAAGCGCACGTCTTGCTCCCGCTGGATCAGGAGGGCACGGCCTCTGCCTGGCTCGCCCCGGAGCCCGCCGACTTGCTGCGGCTCACCGTGATCCGCGCGGAGGGCGACGGATCGCTGTTGCTCTCCCCATGAGCGCCGGCGCATGAGCGGCCGGCCGCTGGTGACCGTCGTGGTGACGACCAAAGACTCGTTGCGCACGATCGGTCGCTGCCTGGACAGCATTCTGGCCCAAGATTACGCGCCGCTCGAAATCGTCGCCGTCGACAACTTCTCCACCGACGGAACTTTCGAAGCGATCCGGGATCGGGTCGATCTGGCCTTGAGCGCCGGTCCCGAGCGCTGCACGCAACGGAATCTGGCCATCGCGCGGGCCCGCGGAGAATACGTTCTGATCGTCGATTCGGACATGGAGTTGGAGCCCAACGTCGTTTCGCGGGCGCTAGCGGCCTGCGTCGTGGGCGTCAACGCCGTCGGCATTCCGGAACAGTCCTTCGGCGAGGGATTTTGGTCGCGTTGCAAGATCCTCGAGCGCGACGGTTATCGCGCCGACAGGCTGCTCTCGGGCGCCCGCTTCTTCCCGGTCGCGGTGTTGCGTTCGATCGGCGGCTTCGACGAACACCTGGTCAGCGGCGAAGATTGGGACCTGGTCATTCGCGCGACCGTTTCCGGCCGCTACGCCTTCGCCGACGCGACGATCCGTCACGACGAGGGCACGCTCACGCTGGCCGGCTTGATGCGCAAGAAGTACTATTACGGCCGCTTTCTGCCGCGCTTCATCGCCAAGCACGGTCGCGCCGCGCTCGTGCGCTTGAGCCCATTGCGCGTTTCGCTGTTGCGCAGTCTGAGCGCGTTGCGCACCGATCCGCGACTAGTCGTGGGCGTGTTCGCGATGAAGGCCGCCGAAGCATCGGCGGGCCTGGCCGGCATGCTCGTCGGCGGCGCCGAGCAAGTACTCCAGAAGCGCTGAGCCCTACACAGGGATCTACGAGCTCCTATCGCGCGAGGCGCCAGGGAGGGTCTCGTTCGAGGAGCCGGGTCAATTCGCGACCTACGAGTTCTTGGCCGTATTGCGAGAGGTGGAAGTCGTCGGTGGTGAAGAGCGGCTTGCGAAATTGCGCCGCCTCGGCGGCGGTGAAGGCCGGCCACAGGTCGAGAAAGCGCCCGCGCGCGGGCGCCGCGCCGAACAGTGAAGCCATGAACTCTTCGTCGCCGCGGTAGCTCGATTCGTCCGTACCCGGATAGAGGTTGGTAAAGCCGACGCGCGTCCACGTGTCTTCGATTGCCGGAAAATCGAACGGACAGGGCACGCTCGCCACGTAGAGTGGAATGTGCGCTGCCTCCAGGCCCGAGCGCACGCCGGCGACGTCGCTCGTCAGCGCCGCGCGTTGTGCCGCGTTTAATCCGGAGGCGGGGGCGTAGTTGTCCCGTATTCCCGAATTGAGAAGCGGCAGATTCACTTCCCACACCACGGCGTCCGCGATGCCCGCCGAGACGATGTTCTCGATGTAGCTGCGCGAGGCCGCGGTCGTCGCCATCCAGACGATGGCGAGGCTCACCGGCCTGCTCAAGCCGAGGCTCGCGCGCCTGGCGTTGAGTTCGCGCTCCATCGTGCCCGCGGCCGTCTTTCCGAACGGGAGCCGGAAAGCACCGTACGAGTTGGAAACGAAGAGCAAACGATAGTGCGTTTTGGGATCGCTCGCGGCGCCGAACGGCGCGGCGATTTCATCGGCGAAGGTTCGCGCGTCGATGGCGCCGATCGTGCGCACGCGACGATTGCCGGCGTCGGCGAAGACGACGCGGTCCGCACCGAGCGCCGCGATGCCCAGCGGAGCGTCGACGAGTCCGTCGTGGCCGTCGGCGTACCCGCCGCCGAACACGTCGTCGCCCTCGGCGGGCGCGCGGCTCAGCGCTACGAAGAGTCCGGGACGGCGTAACCTGATCGCGTGCGAGCGCGGATCGGTGTAGACGAAAGCGTTCGGGCCCAGTGCGGCCACGCCGAACGGATAGCCCGCCGGTGAAGCGGATTGCGGTGTCGCTTTATCGGGCACCTGATCGGTGCTGATGCCGGGCAGCGTGAAACCGTAGTCTTCCGGTTTTGCGCCCGTCGGATCGTAGTCGAGCATGCTCACGCCGTCGGCGAGGAGCAGCCGCCCGTTTGGCTCGGGGACGATCGCGGTGATGTGTGTGGCGAACGGCGGTCCGTAACGAATCGGCAACTCGGGTAGGTGTGCCGTCGAGATCACGCCCGCAGGTGAGAGTTTGCGTAATCCGGCGATGCCGTCGCCGATCCACAGCGTGCCGCCGGCGTCGAACGCGAGCGCCCTCGGCTGATAGAAGCCGGCCGTCTCGCGCGGGCCGTCGGCGTAGCCCCGGAGCGGCGAACCCGCATAGGTTCGAACCTGGCCGTTTTCGATCAGCCTGATGCACCGATTGTTCGAATCGGCGACGAAGACGCGCCCGCGCACGTCGACGGCGATGCCGGCAGGTCCGTCGAACCGCGCGCTCGACGCCGGACCGTCGGCGTAGCCGCCCTCCACTTTGAGTCCGCCTTCGATCGAACGACCCTCGCCGGCGAGCGTGCGCACGCTGCCGTCCGCGCGCACGATGCGAATTCGCTGACCCAAGTAATCGCTGACGTAGATCGTGCCGCCGGCGCCGACCGCTACGCCGTAGGGCATCAAGAACGTCGCGCTGAGCGCCGGTCCGTCGCTCACGCCCGGTTTCCCCGAACCCGCGAGCGTCGCGAACTGAGCGGCCGCGACCGGCAGCGACGATGCGACGAACAAGCAGGTCGAAATCGCGCCGATGCAAGGGCGCGCGCTGCGAGACGACGAGCGAGCGCTAATCGTGTCGCTCACCTCTGCGGTAATAGGCGAAACGCATGCGACCTCCCGGAGAGTTGCGACCACGCCAACGTAGCACACGCGTGCGTCGCAAGCAAATCGGCGTCGCCTGCCCGCGCGGCGCACTATGATAGAATTGAAGCCTTCCTCGGAACGAGGTCTCGAATGTCGATGAGCCGGCGAATCGTTGTCTTGAATTGGCGGGATCCGTGGCATCCCAAAGCCGGCGGTGCGGAACTCGTCACGAAGCGAATCGTCGAACGTCTCGTCGAGCGCGACTGGAGCGTCGAGTGGTTTTCTTCGGCGTACGCGGGTGCGGCAGCCCGGGAAGCGGTCGCCGGCGTCGAGTACCGCCGCGCGGGCAGCCAATTGTCGTGCCGGCTGGATGCCTGGCAGCGCTATCGCTCCGAGCCGGCGACGACGCTGTTCGTCGATCAAGTCAATACGCTGCCGTTCTACGCGCATTTGCGCTTTCGCGGCCCGACGATCGCATTTTTCCACCAACTCGCGCGTGAGATCTGGCACTACGAAACGCGCTTTCCGCTCTCGCTCGCGGGCTACATCGCAGAGCCGCTCTACCTGTTGCCGTATCGCACGGTGCCGATCGTCACCGTCTCGAACTCTACGCGCGACGACTTTTTGGCGATGGGTCACAAGTCGTGGATCCACGTTATTCCCGAAGCCGTCGACGTTGCGGCCCTGTCCGCCGTGGGTGCGGCGCGCGGCCAAAACGTGATCGCGCTCGGCCGCGTCGTGCCTTCCAAGCGTTTCGATCACGCGATTCGCGCCGCGGCCCACCTGCGCGGGCTTGGTTGGAGGGGCACGCTCGATATCGCGGGCTCCGGCGACGAGGCCTATGTGGCCAAGCTCAAAGCACTGGCCGCACGGCTCTCCGCGCGCGTCGAATTTCACGGGCGCGTGAGCGAGGCCCAAAAAGTCGAGTTGCTCGCGCGAAGCGCGCTGATCTGGGTCACCTCGGTTCGCGAAGGTTGGGGCTTGATCGTGACCGAGGCGGCACGCCTGGCGGTGCCGGCGGTCGTCTACGATGTACCCGGCCTGCGCGATGCGGTGATCGACGGCGTTACTGGCCGCGTGGTCAAAGCCGAGCCGCCGGCGCTAGCCGCCGCAAGCGCGACCCTGTTGAAATCGGCCGACCTCGCGCGCTACGGCGCGAACGCTCTGCGCGAGGCGCGTACCCTCTCGTGGGAGCGCACCGCGGACTCGTTCGAGAGCGCGCTATTACGCCGTCTCCGCCCCGGCGCGTAGCGTTTTCATTGCAGCGCCATGGTCACGGTGCGAGTTGTTTGCGCGCCCGCGCCCGTGCGGGCCACGACTTCGACCGCGTAAGTACCGTGAAAGAAGGGTGGAAGCGAGCGCGGAATTTGAAACGCGAGGCTGAAGTGGCCGGGCGCGATCTGTACCATGTTCAGCACCGCAACCTTGACGCGCACTTGGACGCCCGACACGTCC
>Ga0182012_10006040_pt1 | contig 12396 bp, 13 predicted proteins | sample 612S2SmetaG_FD_120486 | JGI IMG/M metagenome (GOLD analysis project Ga0182012, IMG submission 120486) | Permafrost microbial communities from Stordalen Mire, Sweden - 612S2S metaG | ecosystem: Environmental > Terrestrial > Soil > Wetlands > Permafrost | place: Sweden: Stordalen | collected...
ACGTCGACGTCGTGCAGTTGGGAGAGGGTGGAGGCGAGTTGGCTGCCAATGACGCCACGAATCGACACGTCGAAGGTCGATTCGGCCTGGGACCGGTCGCGCAAGATGGCTCCCTCGACGAACTCCATGACGTAGAAGGGCCGTTCATTGACCTCTTCGTCGACACAGAGACCGAGCGGTTGGGCGACGGGGATGCCGAGCGGGTGGAGCGCCGAGATGATGGTGTGTTCGCGCACCATGTCGTGGGCGGTCGGCAGGACGTGACTCGTGGGCGGTCGGCGCAAGGCGAAGGATCGACCGGTCGCGTCGGTGACGCGGTACGTGAGGTTGGAGCGGCCGCCGGCGATGAGCTCGAAGGTCAGGGGAGCGACGGCTCCGACGTGTTCGACCATCCACGCGGTGACGTTGCCCTCGTCGATCCCGATAACCGCACTGTTCATAATCGAGGAGGCTAACAGCGCTTTGTGACCCCTTCGACGAGCGAACGACACCGTTATGCTGTCGCACGTGACTGACGTAACCGACGCCACCTTCGCCACTGCCGTGATCGAGCGTTCGATGACCGTGCCGGTCGTCGTCGATCTCTGGGCTGACTGGTGTGGACCGTGCAAGACCCTCGGCCCCATCATTGAAAAGGTCATCGACGAGACGAACGGCGCCGTTGAATTGGCCAAGGTCGACGTCGACGCGAATCCCCAGGTGTCACAGGCCTTCGGTGTCCAATCGATCCCCGCGGTGTTCGCGATCTCGCATGGCAAGATCGTGGACACCTTCGTGGGCGCCCTACCTGAATCGGCAGTGCGCGACTTCGTGGAGAAGTTGGCACCGGGCGCGAGCAAAGTGGACAAGCTCGTGGAGGCCGGTGACGAGGCGTCGCTGCGCGCGGCACTGGAGCTCGACGCGAAGAGCGTCGACGCCGCGGTCGCTTTGGGCGACTTCCTTCGTCAGGCCGACCGGCTCGACGAGGCCGACGAGGTCCTGAAACCGTTCGAGAACGTCGTGGCGGCCAAGACCGTGCTTGCACGAATCCGCCTTCAACGAAGTGGCGTCACCCTAGACGGCGACCTCGATCTCACGCTCGACCACCTCTTGGAACAGTCGAGCGCTGAGGGGAGTGCCAAGGACAGTCTGCTGGAGATCCTCGACGCCCTCGGTCCTGAGGACCCGCGCTACGTCTCCTATCGACGCAAGCTCGCCAGTCGTCTCTACTAGTGCAGGTCTTTCGACCAGCGCACCCGCTCACTCTCACGCTCGGTAGTGCCTCCTACGACGTCACGTCGAGGGCTCTCGTGATGGGGATCTTGAATCGAACGCACGATTCGTTCTTCGGGCCGGCCGCGACGTTCGACCTTGATGCGCTGTTCGCGAGAGCCGACCAGTTGGTCAATGACGGCGCCGACCTGCTCGACATCGGGGGCGTGAAGGCCGGTCCGGGCGACGACGTGAGCGAAGCCGAAGAACTCCATCGAGTGGTGGACGTCGTGGCCCAACTCGTCACGCGTTTCGATGTGCCTATAAGTATTGACACGTGGCGCGCATCGGTCGCCCAGGCCTGCTTCGCGCAGGGTGCCTGCGTGGGCAACGACATCAGTGGATTTGGTGACCCCGACTACCTGAAGGTCGCCGCGAGCGCGGGCGCGACCGTCGTGGCCACGCACATTCGCCTTCGCCCCCGGGTGGCCGACCCCGATCCCCACTACGACGACGTCACGAAGAGCGTCACTGATTTCTTGCTCGAGCGCCGCCAGCGCGCGTTGGACGCAGGCATCACCATGGACAAGATCATCCTCGACGCCGGGCTCGACCTCGGCAAGAGCGCTGGTCAGTCACTGCAACTGCTGCGCGACTCGGACCGCTTGGCGTCGCTCGGATCGCCACTCCTGCTCTCGGCGTCCAACAAGACCTTCCTCGGGGTCCTCTTCGACTTATCGGTCGTCGAACGACGCGAACCGTCGCTCGCGGCGACGGCGCTCGGCATCGGCGCCGGGTGTCGTATCGTTCGGGTTCATGACGTCCTGGGTGCGGTTCGAGTGCGCGACGTGATCGCGAGACTTCTCGAAGAGAACGTATGAGTAGCGCCAGCGTCTGCGTGGTCGGCACTGACCCAACGATGGTCTACGACGCCGTGCACAACGTGATCGCCAGCGCCCTCGGCGACCTCGACCCCTCGTTCGCCCTCCAGGACTTCACCGCCAAGGACGTGACGTCATCGGGCGGCGAATCGGTGGCGCCGCGGGTCCTCGAAGCACTCAACACGCCGCCGTTCCTCGTCGATCGCCGAGTGGTCGTCGTGCGTGACGCACAGTCGTTGCTCAGCGACGAGGTCACCGAACTTCTCGCGTGGATGAACGACCCGGCGCCCTCCGTCGTCCTCGTCCTCGCGGTCGTGGGGACGAAGGCGCACAAGCTCGTCAAAGGCGCCGGCGACGTCATCGAAGTGAACGTCTCATCGAGGTCGGCCGACCGGGTCACCTTCGTCGAATCGAAGATGGCGGACTATCGCGTGACCATCGATCACGCCACCGCACTCAAGGTGACCGACCAACTCGGCGACGACGTGGCGCGGGTGGACGCACTGGCCCGGACGCTCCACGCGATCTACGGAACGGCGCCGCTCAACTTCTCGCACATCGAGCCGTACTTGGGCGACGCCGGCGACGTGCCCGAATGGGACCTGACCGACGCCATCGACAGCGGCGACGCGACCAAGGCGATCGTCGTGGCCCGTCGGATGCTCGACTCCAAGGGCCGAGCGGGACTGCAGATCGTGAACATCCTGCAACGCCACTATCTGCGCATGACCAAACTCGAGGGCAGTGGCGTGCGCAACGCCGAAGAGGCGGGTGTGCTGCTCGGCATCAAAGGTTTCCCCGCGCAGAAGTCGCTGCAGATGTCCCAGCGTCTGGGTCCGGAGCGGATCGCGACCGCGGTGCACTGGATCACCGACGCCGACATCGCCTTGAAGGGTGGTGTCAGCTACGGCGGGAAAGACCTCAATACGGACATGGACGTGACCGATCTCACGGTCATTGAGATTCTCGTGGCGCGACTGGCCAAGATGACCCAGGGCGCGAGGCGTCGCTAGCCACGAGGGCTGAGGCGAAGGGTTAGGCGTTTTCCTTCAGGGTGGCGATGCGCTTCATCAGGCCACTCTTCTTGTTGGCGGCCTGGTTCTTGTGGATGACCTTCTTCGTGGCGGCCTTGTCGATGCGCTTGATCGCGGCGCGCAACGCGTTTTCCTCGTCCTCGGTGCCCACGGCCGCGACGGCGTTCTTCACGCGGGTACGCAGTTCTGACTTCACGGCCTTGTTGCGGTCGCGCGCCACCACGTTCTGCTTGTTGCGCTTGATCTGGCTCTTGATGTTTGCCACGGAATTCCTCGTTCTCAGTGCGCGGAAGATTGCTCCGGCGGGCTTTGCAATATTAGCAGGCCGCCTTTGAGGCTCCGGCTGTGAGAGTTCGCGCAAGGGGGACGATAGCCTTGATAGACCGTGGCAACTCCTCCAACGACTGTTGATTCCAGCAAAATTCGGACCATCAGCATCATCGCGCACATCGATCACGGCAAGTCAACCTTGTCGGACCGCATCCTCGAGATCACGGGCGCCGTCGATCCGCGACTCATGCGTGCCCAGTACCTGGACTCGATGGACATCGAACGCGAGCGCGGCATCACCATCAAGGCCCAGAACGTCCGGGTCCAGTACTCGGGTCACATCATCCAACTGATCGACACGCCGGGCCACGTGGACTTCGGTTACGAGGTCTCGCGATCGCTCGCGGCGTGCGACGGAGCCGTGCTCCTCGTTGACGCGAGTCAGGGAATTCAGGCCCAAACCTTGGCGAACTGCTACCAAGCCCTGGAGCACAATCTCGAGATCATCGCGGTCCTCAACAAGATCGACCTTCCCGCCGCCGACGTCGAGCGCTGCAAGGAGGAGCTCGATCGAGTCCTGGGCCTGCCGGCCGACGAGATCCTCGAGATCTCCGCGAAGACGGGGGAGGGCGTGCCGCGACTGCTCGGCGCCGTCATCGCGCGAATTCCCGCGCCCACGGGCGACCCCGACGCGGCGTTGCAGGCCCTCATCTTCGACTCCTACTACGACCAGTACCGCGGCGTCATCAGTTCGATTCGCATCGTTGACGGCACGCTCCGAGACGACACGCGAGTACGCATGATGCAGGCCGGTGAGAATCACGAGATCGAAGAGATCGGCATTCGCACGCCCGAGATGATCCGTGTCGCCCAGCTCGGTCCCGGCGAGGTCGGTTACATCGTGGCGGGCATCAAGGACGTCGGCGGCGCGCGCTCGGGCGAGACGATCACCGATTCGGCCCGGCCGGCCGCCAAGCCGCTCGAGGGCTACCTCGACCCCAAGCCCATGGTGTTCTGTGGCATCTACCCGATCGACGGTGACGACCTGCCCGACCTGCGCGACGCACTCGACAAACTCAAACTGAACGACGCCTCCATCACCTACGAGCCCGAGTCCTCCAAGGCCCTCGGCTTCGGTTTTCGTTGCGGCTTCTTGGGCCTACTGCACATGGAGATCGTGCGAGAACGACTGGACCGGGAGTTCGACCTCGGCATCATCGCGACGGCTCCCTCGGTGGTCTATCGAGCGTTTCTCACCGACGGCACCGAACTGCTCGTCGACAATCCGACGGAGCTCCCGGACCTCAGCCGTCTCGACCACATCGACGAGCCCATGCTCGACATCACGATCCTCACGCCGACGGACTATCTGGGCTCGGTCATGGACCTCTGTCAGAGCCGACGTGGTGAGATGATCAAGATGGACTACCTCTCGACCGACCGGGTCGAACTGCGCTACACGATTCCGCTCGCCGAGGTCGTCATCGACTTCTTCGACGCGTTGAAGAGTCGCACCAAGGGGTACGCCAGCCTCGATTATGAACCGAGTGGCTACATCACCTCACAACTCGTGCGCGTGGACCTTCTCATCAACCACGAGCCGGTCGACGCCTTCTCGACCATCGTGCACAAATCCAACGCCGACTACTACGGACGTCGAATGGCCGAGCGTCTGAAGGAACTCATCCCGCGACAGATGTTCGACGTACCCATCCAGGCCGCGGTCGGAGGGCGAATCATCTCGCGCGAGACCGTTAAGGCCCGTCGAAAGGACGTCCTCGCCAAGTGTTACGGCGGCGACATCACACGCAAGCGCAAACTCCTCGAGAAGCAGAAGGAGGGCAAGAAGCGTATGAAGAACCTCGGACGCGTCGAAGTCCCCCAGGAGGCGTTCGTCGCGGCACTCAAACTCGAGGACTGAACGTCCCCGACGGCAGTGCGCGTTTAGTAACCAGTGACTCCGTCAATGAGTTCCCGTAGTAAGTCGGCGTGCCCGCAATGGCGCGCGTACTCCTCGATCATGTGGAGGTAGATCCAACGCAGGTCCACGGGTTCGCGCCCGACGCCCGGGTTCTTGACAATCTCATCCAGGCCGTGGCCGCGAGCCAATTCGTCGGAAGTCTCACACGCTTGGTTGAACGTTGCGACGACTTCGTCGAGCGTCGCGCTCTCCAACTCCGTCCAGGCGACCTCACGATCGTCAGGGCGCCGGTAGTACTCGACGACGTCGTTCCCGGCGAAGCGAACATCGAACCAGATCTGTTCGACGAAGGTCATGTGGCGCAGTAGCCCGAGGAGGGACATGGTGGAACTCTCGATAGGTCGACGGGCGAGGTCGTCGAAGGTCAGTCCAGAGCATTTTTTCAACAACGTCGCTCGATAAAAGTTGAGCCAAGACTCCAATTGACTGCGCTCGTCGCCCGATGACAGGGGCTTGGGCCGTTCGAAACGCGGTATTTCTTCCATGTCGTCACGCTACCCAGCCCGCACATTACCTTTAGCACTCTGTAGAATTGAGTGCTAACAAGGAGAGGCATGGCCCGTCGCGCAGTTCGTACACCTACGACCACCGCCCCCGATCTTGACGTCCGAAAGGCCACCATCCTCGAGGCCGTCGTCATCGAGCACATCGACACCGCTCAGCCCGTCGGCTCCTCGGCGGTCGCCGCCAGTTCCGACTTGGGCGTCTCATCGGCGACGGTCCGCTCCGAGATGGTCGCCCTCGAACATGAGGGTTACCTCGCCCAGCCCCACACCTCGGCCGGACGGATCCCGACCGACAAGGGCTATCGCTACTTTGTCGACCACTTGAAGTCGGGCGTCCTCGGCACCGTCCAGCAGCAACAGGTGAAGGAGTTCTTCGCCGGGGTGCGCGGTGAGGTCGAGGACGTGCTCGAACAGACCTCAACACTGCTCAGTCAACTCACGAGCTACACATCGGTCGTCGTCGGGGCCGGCCACGCCCACGCCACCGTCTTGAGCGCCCAACTCGTCAACCTCGAATCGCGACACCACCTGCTGGTCACGGTCTTCTCTGATGGCTCCGTCGCGAAGCACAGCGTCACCCCCAGTTTCGTGGCCACGCCCAAAGAGGTGATGGAGGCTTCGAAGCAGTTGAACGCCCTTCTCATTGGCACGACCCTCGAGACCCGCGTGCAGGTGCCCTCACGACACGACCACGAGGCGATCTTGGTGCGTGAGGCGGTGAGCACCCTGCACGCCCAACAGCCCGTCACCGACGGCGAACAGGTCTTCATCGGCGGTTCGTCGAAAGTCGCCGAGGTCTTCGACGGCGTCGAAACGGTCCGTCAGGTCCTGGCGATCCTCGAGCAGGAGCTGCTCGTGGTGTCGCTCGTCCAGGACATCCTCGACCAGGGTCTCTCGGTCGCGATCGGATCCGAGCACGGCTACGAGCCCCTCCTCGCGTGTGCGCTGATCGTGGCGCCGGTCACCATCGACGGAGCGCCGGCCGGCGCGGTTGGTCTGCTCGGTCCCACGCGCATGAAGTACCGCGAGGCGATGGCCGCGGCCGAGGTCGTCTCGGCGAACCTGACCCGACACTTCGCGGGAGCCGACGACCGTGGCTAACTCCGATCTGTACGCGATCCTCGAGGTCAGTCCCGACTGCACGCAAGAGGAGCTGAAGAAGTCCTATCGCCGACTCGCCCGTCAGTACCATCCCGACACCAGTCCCGGTGACGCGAGCGCGGAGGCCCACTTCAAAGAGGTCTCCCAGGCCTACGAGATCCTCTCGGACCCCGAACGTCGCGCCAACTACGACCGATTCGGATCCGACGTCGGTGCGGGTGGCAACCCCTTCGGCGGCGGCTCCGTGCAGGACATCTTCGACATGTTCTTCGGCGGGCTCGGCGGTCACCAACCACAACGACGTGGACCCCAACCCGGTCCCGACGCCGAGATCTCGCTCAACATCACTCTCGACGACGCTGCCTTCGGGGCCACCCACGAGGTCACCGTCACGCTGGCGCAGCGTTGCACGACCTGTGACGGATCAGGTTGCGCGGCCGGGACCTCGCCCGTCCCCTGCGTCGAGTGCGCCGGTCTGGGTGAGGTGCGACGGGTGCGCAACTCGATCCTCGGTCAGATGGTGACCTCGATGCCCTGTTCGAGGTGTAACGGCATGGGCTCGCGCATCGAGTCGCCCTGCCCGGACTGTCGCGGCGAGGGTCGACGAAACGAGACCACAACGCTGACGGTGCAAGTGCCCGCCGGTGTCGAGGACGGCTCGACGATGCGCCTCAATGACCGCGGCCCCGCGGGGCCTCGCGGCGGAGCGAACGGACGACTCTTCGTCCACCTGCGCGTGCAGAGCGATCCACGATTCGAACGTCACGGCGACGACCTGCACCACGAGGCGCACATTGCCTTCACGCAGGCCGTCCTCGGCGCGACCATCGAAGTGCCGACGCTTCGTGAGAGCGTCGCGGTCGACGTCACGGCCGGGAGTGCCAACGGCACCGTGCACCGCATCCGTCACCAGGGCGTCGAACATCTTCACGGCCGAGGTCGCGGCGATCTCTACGTGCACCTCGTCGTCGACGTGCCCACCGAACTCGATGACGCATCCGAAACACTCCTGCGACAGCTCGCCGAGCACCGTAACGAACCGGTGCTCGAGGCGGCCGGAGGACTCTTCCATCGTCGAAAGGCGAAGAAGTGAGTCACCTCGAGTGGCCGCGCCGCGTGGCCGCGCTCGCGCAGTTCCGTGTCGACGATCCCCATATGCCGGTGCTCAGCGCTGACGACGAACACCACCTGCGCACGGTCCTGCGCGCGCGTAGTGGCGAGGAGATCGTCGTGACCGACGGCGAAGGATCGTGGTCACTCTGTGAGGTGGGCGACGTCGGGCTGCACCGCGTGACGAGCGTCGAGGTCGATGTCGAGACACCAGAGACGACGTTGTACTTGGCGCCGCTCAAGGGCGACCGCAGCGAGTGGGTGGTGGCGAAGGCGACCGAGCTCGGCGTGAGCCGCGTCGTACCCCTCGTGAGCGAGCGACTGGTCGTCAAGTTCAAGGGTGACGTTCGCGAGAAGATCGTCGCGCGCTGGCGACGAATCGCCGCCGAAGCCAACGGGCAGTGCCGTCGCACGCGTTTCGTGCACGTCGACGAACCGGTGCACGTGCGTGACGTCCCCGTGAACGTCGCGGTCTGCGACTTTGACGGCGAGCCCGCGTGGGACGACGTGCGCGCCGTGGCCATCGGACCCGAAGGCGGTTGGGCGCCCGGTGAGTGGACGACGCGCCGGAAACTGTCGCTCGGACCGACGGTCCTGCGCGCCGAGACGGCCGGGGTGGTCGCGGCGTCGCTGCTCGCCTTTGGGGCTGGTGGATGGGGATTTACCCTTTCGGCGGACGAAAACGGGTAATGATGAGAGCACCACATGAGTGATTGCCTGTTTTGCCAAATCGTCGCGGGGGAGATTCCCTCCAAGCCCGTTGCACAGAGCGAACGGGCCTACGCGTTCTACGACATCGCACCCCAAGCGCCGGTGCACGTACTCGTCATCTCGAAGGCCCACATCACGAGTGCGGACGAAATCGCCTCGGGCCACGGCGGCATCGTCGATGACCTCGTGCTGCTGGCCCAAGAGGTCGTCGAACTCGAAGGGGTTCGCGAGAGTGGTTATCGACTGGTCTTCAACGTGGGGGCCGACGCGCAGATGTCCGTGCCGCACCTCCACATGCATGTCCTCGGCGGACGACGAATGGAGTGGCCACCCGGATGACCTTTGATGCCACGGCCCAAGAGGCTCTGACGGCGACCACCTCCGTACCGAACACCCATCTGATGGCGGGACTGCTCGGACCCCGTGACGAGCACCTGCGCGTCGTCGAACGGGCCTTCCCCGATTCCAAGATCCGCGTGCAGGGCAACCAGATCTCGGTCTCGGGTCCGAACGCCGCCAAGGTGCTGCGTCTCTTCGACGAACTGGTCCTCGTGCTCGAGGGTGGTCAGACACTCGACACCGCGAAGATCTCGCGAACGATCGACATGGTGGAGGACGACCTGCGACCGAGCGAAGTGCTGCGCCACGAAGTCGTGCGCGGGGCCAAGGGCAAGGCGGTGCGACCCTCGACGGCCGGACAGAAGCGCTACACCGACGCCATCGACTCGTCGATCATCACCTTTGGCATCGGGCCGGCCGGTACGGGTAAGAGTTACCTCGCCGTCGCCCAGGCCGTCCACGCGCTGCACCGCCGTCAGGTGCAGCGCATCGTGTTGACGCGACCGGCCGTGGAAGCGGGCGAGCACCTGGGCTTTCTGCCTGGTGACCTCATGGCCAAGGTCGATCCCTACCTGCGACCGCTCTACGACGCCCTCTACGACATGGTCGGTCCCGAGGGCGCGCAGCGCCTAATCGCCAACGGCACCATCGAGGTGGCGCCCCTCGCCTTCATGCGCGGTCGGACCCTCAACGATTCGTTCATCATCCTCGATGAGGCGCAGAACACGACGCCCGAGCAGATGAAGATGTTCCTCACGCGCATTGGCTTCAACTCCAAGGCGGTCGTCACGGGCGACGTCACCCAAGTCGACCTCAACGGCAAGCACAGCGGTCTCGCCACGATCGAGAAGATCCTCTGGAACGTCGAGGGTATCAGCTTCATCCACCTGAGCTCGAAGGACGTCGTACGTCACCGCATCGTCGCGGACATCGTCGCCGCCTACGAACAACAGTCCTCATGACCATCGACATCTACGCCGCCGACGAGCAGCACGATCAACCGATCGAGCTCGAGACGTGGGTCGCGCTCGCCAACGCCTCGCTGAGCGACGAAGGGGTGCGCGGCCTCGCGGAGGTCTCGCTGATCTTCCTCGACGAGTCGACGATCGCGGCCCTCAACCAACAGTTCATGGGCAAGGAAGGACCGACCGACGTCCTCAGTTTCCCCATCGACAACGAGCCCGAACCATCGGGCCGGGTGCCCGACGCCGGGGGCAGCGGACCGGGCGAGCCGCCGCTCCCCGAGATCCCACAACTCATCGGTGACATCGTGATCTGTCCGGCCGTCGCGGCCCTCAACGCCGTCGAGCACGAGGTCTCGTTCAACGACGAGATCGCGCTCCTCGTGGTGCACGGCGTATTGCACCTGCTCGGTTGGGACCACGTGGAGGACGAGGAAGCGGAGCGGATGGAGGCCCGCGAGCGTGAGTTGTTGGCGCGCCACTACCAGAAGAGTTCGTCGTGATCGCCGCTTCGTGGACGATGAGCGACACCTATCTCGGCGTCACGGTCGCGGTCCTGTTGGTCCTGTCCGGTTTCTTCGCCGTCGCCGAAACGTCACTGGTTCGAATGAACAAGAGTCGTGCTCGCTCACTTCGAGACCAGGGCCGCCACGGCGCGAAGGCCCTGGTCGAACTCTCCGAGTCGCCCGAGAAGTTCCTGAACACGATCTTGCTGTTGGTCCTCATCTGTCAGCTGGTCTCGGCAACCATGGTCGGTGTACTCGCGGGACGGCTCTTCGGCGCGGCCGGTCTGTTCATCGCGACCGTCGGCGAGGTCGTCGTGATCTTCGTCATCTTCGAGGCGATCCCTAAGAACTACGCGGTCCAGCATCCCGACTCGGCCGCGTTGACCGCGGCGCCGGTCGTGCGACGGATATTGAAGTTCTGGCCGATCAAATGGGTGTCAAACTTCCTCCTCTCGATCGCGGACACGGTGATCGGTTGGTTCGGACCGACCGGGCGCACGTCACGCGTGACCGAGTCCGAGGTGCTGGCCATGGCCGACGTGGCGCACGAGGACCGGGCCATTGAGTCCGACGAGCGCAACTTCATTCATTCGGTCATCGAGTTCGGCGACACGATCGTGCGCGAAGTCATGGTGCCGCGCATCGACATGGTCGACATCGCCGACACCGCCACTATTCGCCAGGCCCTCGACCTCGCGGTGGAATCTGGACGTTCTCGTCTGCCGGTCCTCGGCGAAGGGGTCGACGACGTCGTCGGCATCGTCAACCTGCGACACCTCGCCGGACTGGTCGCCAACGGGAACGGTGACGAGGTGCTGAGCGAGCACATGGGCCAGCCGAACTTCGTGCCCGAGACCAAACGCGTCGCGTCGCTGCTCAGCGAGATCCGACGATCCAAGAGCCACCTCTATATCGTCGTCGACGAATACGGCGGCACAGCGGGGCTCGTGACGCTCGAGGACATCCTTGAAGAGCTCGTCGGAGAGATCACCGACGAGTCCGACCCGACCGTCGAAGAGGACGACGACGAACAGACCATCGAGCAGGGCCTGGAGCTCTCGGGACGTCTGAACATCGACGACGCCAACGTCGAATACGGTTTGGCCCTACCGAAGGACGGCTGGGACACCATCGGCGGACTGGTCATGGACCTGGCTGGTGGCGTGCCCGAGATCGGCGCGGTCTTTCACACCCGTCACTATCGCTTGACGGTGCTGCGACTGGACGGTCGTCGCGTCGAAGAGGTGTTGGTCCAGCCGCTCGTGGACGCTGAATGACCACGTCCGGTTTCGCGGCCATCATCGGTCGGCCCAACGTCGGCAAATCGACACTCCTCAATCAGGTCGTGGGCACGAAGGTGTCCATCACCGCCGCGTCACCCAACACCACTCGCCAGGCCATTCGCGGCATCTTGACCGAAGACGGCGTGCAGATAATCTTCGTGGACACGCCGGGTATCCACCGGCCCAAGACGACGCTCGGCGGGCGACTCAACGACACCGCGCGCGCGGCGGCGGACGGCGTGGACGTCATCCTCGCGGTCATCGAGGCCAGCTCCTCTATTGGTCCGGGGGACCGCAACGTGCTCACGACCATGCTGCAGAATGCGCGCAGCCCCAAGGGCCCGCGCCCCGTCGTCGTGGTGAACAAGATGGACAAGTCTGGTCGCGAAGCAGTGGCCGCACAGTTGGTCGCGGCGACGACCGCCGTTAGCGAACTCGCGACGGAACTGAACCTGACGGACGTGGCGGACCGGGTCGAGTACTTCCCGGTGTCGGCGAAGACGGGCGAGGGAACCCAAGCG
>Ga0182012_10006041_pt1 | contig 12395 bp, 14 predicted proteins | sample 612S2SmetaG_FD_120486 | JGI IMG/M metagenome (GOLD analysis project Ga0182012, IMG submission 120486) | Permafrost microbial communities from Stordalen Mire, Sweden - 612S2S metaG | ecosystem: Environmental > Terrestrial > Soil > Wetlands > Permafrost | place: Sweden: Stordalen | collected...
CACCGCCAAAGCCAACAAACGCGCCGTCCTCGACGACCTACGCCGTGCGCTGGCAACACCCACCGAAACCAACCCCCTCGCCCAACCGGGGTGAGCAATTACCGCTTATAAAGCAGCGCGGTGTTGCTGCAGTTGACAGGGTGGTTCGCTCCTACATCGAGATAAGTTTACCTTTGGTCCGGATGCCCATGAAACTCTCCGTCGTCGGTTCTGATGAGAAGAGTGTTAATCTTATTTTCAATGTGGATCACTCGCTCTCGTATGTCAGCCAAAGCTGGAACTTTCCCATCGACGGGGCCTCCGATTCCGCTCAACGTGTCGCGAATATAGTCATGAAGCTCCTTTTTAAAGGTGCCTAGTTCATTGCGCGCATCCAATATAGCCATCACTTACTCCTCAAGTGGTAATCTTAGACTAACAAGCATCAATAACGTCGAGTACTTCCAATGCCTTCTGGAGTTTCGGGGCAAGTGCTTCGACCACGGTCGCAGGCTGCACGTCATCCAAACACTTTTGCGTTGCGTAGCCCTTAGGGCAGTTCATCATCCAATCCGGAGTTAGCCACCAACAGTCTCCACAATTCGCCGGCGGGATATTAATGTTCTCGTCATACGCAAAGTAATCGAGGCTGGTCGGACCGAATAGAACACACGATTTGACGCCAAGACTCGCCGCCAAATGCACGAGCCCGCTTTCCACATCGATGTGAAAACGCGAGTTAGAGATTACACCTGCAGTGCCTGGAATGTCGCACCGTCCTCGCAGATCCAAGTCGACGCCCGGGCCCGCTGCCCTTCGCGCTTTCGGTCGCAGCGCAGGCGGGCGACTCGGTGCGGCTCGGCCCCGATCTCGCCCGCCGAGCGCAGGAACTGGCGCTCACCGACGAGGCCGACCAAGTGCGCTTCCTCGCGGTCGGTCCCGAGGACGGGGTGGCCGAGCCGCTGGTGCTGCCCGACGGACGCACCGTCCGCACCCGCCGCCTCGCCCTGCCGCCGCTGCCGGCGGGGCGCTACACCCTGGCGTGGCGCGATGTCCGCTGCCGGCTCATGGTTGCCCCGCCCTTCTGCCACCGTCCGGCGCTGCTGCGCGCAGGCGGACGGGCCTGGGGCATCGCGGCCCAGCTCTACAGCCTGCGCCGCTCCCCCAAAGGCCGGGACATGGGCGATACGGGCCTCGGCGACTTCACCGCGCTGGGCGAGCTGATCGCCGCCGCCGCCGCCGCCGGCGCCGCCACGATCGGACTCAACCCCATCAACGCCCTCTTTCCCGCCGACCGCGAACGCGCCTGCCCCTATGCGCCGAGCGACCGGCGCTTCCTCGACCCGATCTACCTCGACATCGCCGCCGCGCCCCTGCCGCTCGCGGCCCCGGGCGTGCGGCGCGCCCTGGCGGCGGGGACGCCGGCGTTGGTCGCCCTGGCCGGGCGCGAGATGGTGGCCTACACAGAGGTGTGGAACGCCAAGCGTGCGGTGCTGGAGGCCGCCTTCGCCGCCGGCGATCCCGGCGCCGACTTCGCCGCCTTCTGCGCCGCGGGCGGAACGGCGTTGGAGAATTTCGCCCGCTTCGAGGCGATCGCGGAGGCGCGCGGCGAACCCGACTGGCGCCGCTGGCCCGCCGGGCTGCGCGACCCCGCCTCGCCCGCGGTGGCCGCCGCGGCGCCCCCCGAGCGGGTGCGCTTCGCCCAGTACCTGCAATACCTCGCCGACCGCCAGCTCGCCGCCGCCACCGCCGCCGGCAGCGGCATGGCGATGGGCCTCTACCGCGATCTTGCCGTGGGCACCGCTCCCGACGGCGCCGAGGCCTGGGCCGCCGGCGACCTGCTGCTGCCCGGCGTCTCGATCGGCGCGCCGCCCGACTCGTTTGCGCCGCAGGGCCAAGTGTGGGGCCTGCCCCCGCCCGACCCGCGCGTCCAGCGCCAGCGCGGCTTTGCCGACCAGGCCGGTCTGCTCGCCGCCAACATGCGCCACGCCGGTGCGCTGCGCATCGACCACGCGGCGGGCCTCGCCCGCCTATTCGTGATCCCCGACGGCGCCACCGGCGCGGAAGGCACCTACCTCGCCTACCCGCTCGCCGACCAGCTCGCCCAGGTAAAGCTGGAAAGCAACCGCGCCCGCTGCCTCGTGGTGGGCGAGGTCTTCGGCCCCGTGCCCGACGGCTTCCTCGAAACTCTCGGCCGCGCCGAGGTGCTGTCGTACCAGGTGCTGCGCTTCGCCCAGGACGGGAACGGCGCCCTGCGCCCACCCGTCCGCTGGCCCGCTGCCGCCACCGCCTGCGCGGCCACCCACGACGTCGCCACACTGCGCGGCTGGTGGGAGGGCGCCGACATCGCCGAGCGCGAGAAGCTGGGCCTGACCGATGCCGCCGCCGCCGCCGCCGAACGCATCTCCCGCACCCATGACCGCGAGGCCCTGCGCGCCCTGCTGGCCGCCGAAGGCATCGACGCCTCCGACCTGCTGGTGGCCGTGCATACCCTGCTCGCACGCACCCCCTGCCAGATCGTGCTCGTCCAGGCCGACGACCTCGCCGGCGAGACCCTGAGCGTCAACCTGCCCGGTACCGACCGCCAACGCCCCAACTGGCGCCGCCGCCTGCACCTGCCGCTCGCGACACTGCTCGGCTCGGCGGAGGCTCAGGCGGTGTTCGCGGCGCTGCGGCAGCGCTGAGGCGGCGGCGAAGAAAGGAAAGGTTTGCTGGTGCGCGAACCACAACACGTTGCTCGCCCCGATCACGCTTCCACCACCACCGTGCCATGCATGTGCGGGTGCAAGCCGCAAATGTAATCGTACCGTCCCGGACGATCGAATCGGGTGCTGAGCTGTTCGTCGCTATCCAGCGCGTGCGAATGGAAGCCCAGCGCGGCGCACACGATGCTATGCGGCATGTCGTCATGGTTCACCCACGTCACGGTCGTGCCCGCCTTCACCACCAGCCGGTCCGGCGCGAACGTGAAGTTGTCGATCACGATCTCCGTCTCCGCCGCCATGCCCCGCCGCGCGAACAGCAGTGCCGCCCCCGCACCGGCGGCGGCACGCAGCAGGCCACGCCGGGCGATGCCGCCCGGTTGTCCCATCCTCATCATGGATCGCCTCCCTATGCGCCGAGCGGCGTGTCTACGATGGCCAGCGGCGCCTTGATCGAGACCAGGCTGACCTGCGTGATGCCCAGATGCTGGCGCAGCTCGCCCGCGGGCACGGCCAAAGGCCCCGGTCCGTTCGCCATTCCCGGCGCGGGCTGCGGGAAGGCGGTGGAGCGCGCGGTGTGGAAGGCGACGTGGCCTTCGACTTTCTGCATCGTCTGGTGGATGTGGCCGTTCAGCACGGTGACCGAGCCGAAGCGTTTCAGGTGCGCGAGCGCCTGCGCGCTGTCGCCGGTCCCCCAGCCCCAATCGGCATACACCGTCCACAGCGGCACATGCGCGAACACCACGATCGGGGTACTCGCCGACAACGGCTGCACGTCGCGCTGCAGCCAGTCGATCTGCGCCTGACCGAGGTTCCCGAGCCCGTTGGCCTGCAGGTCCACGACGTTCACCAGGCCGATGAAGTGCACTCCGCCGGCATCGAAGCTGTACCAGCCGTCCCCCGTCGTGCCCTTGCCGAACCGGTTGAGGTAGCTCTTGCCGTCTTCCTCCAGGATGTCGTGCTCGCCGGGAACGGTGTGAATCGCCAGCCGCGTCGCAGCCATCAACTGCTGCGCGGTGTCGAACTGCGCCGGCTTGGACAGATGCGTGATGTCGCCAGTGTGGATCATGAACGCCGGCGGCTTTGCCAGCGCGCTCACCTGAGTGAGCGCGTCCTGCAGCGTCACGGTCGGATCGGGATTCGCCGCCTTGTTGAAGCCCAGATGCGAGTCGCTGATCTGCACGAAGGAGAATGCATTCGGCACGGCGGCGGCCTCCGCGGTGCCGATCAGGCCCGAGCGCGGCACGCCGCCGGCCATCGTCCAGACCATGCCGGTGCCGGCCCAGGCCATGCACTTCAACAGCCCGCGACGCTGCACACCGTCAGTGGTTTCGGTCTCTGTCATCGTTATCCTCCCGGCAGGCGGGCCCGCTTCTCGGGTCCTGATGCCGCCACTACCGCTGGCCGTGACGCTCTATTCCACACCGGCTTGTTCCCACCGGCGGCGTCGTCCCGCGGGAATAGAGCGCCGCCACGCGCGGTAGGATGGATGCCAGGACGCAGGATCATGCCCGTGCACCAGGATGACCGCCGACGCCGCTTCGAGCTCCTTGCGCTGCCACACCTGGACGCCGCGTACAACCTGGCCCGCTGGCTGGCGGGCAACACGGCGGACGCCGAGGACGTGGTGCAGGAAGCGTATCTGCGCGCCTATCGCTATTTCGACGCCTTCCACGACGGCAACATACGGGTGTGGCTATTGACCATCGTGCGCAATTGCTTCGTGACCTGGGCGAAGGAAAACCGCTCCAGCCGCCTTTCCTTCGTCGCCGAGACTCCTGTGGCCGAGGCCGCGGGGGTTGAGGAGATCCTATGGGGCACCGCGCCGCGCGATCCGGAGGCGCTGCTGCTGGATCGCATCGACAGCGAGACGCTCAGCGCGCTGATGCAACGCCTGCCCGCGGACTATCGGGAAATCCTGCTGCTGCGGGAGGTCGAGGACCTGTCCTACAAAGAGATCGCCACGGTCACCGGCGCGGCGATCGGCACGGTGATGTCGCGCCTGTCGCGCGCCCGGGACGCGCTGCGCAAACTCTGGATGCAGCAGGCAGCGAAGGAGACCGCGGATGGCGTGTGATCACGCAGGGCTGCTGCCGCTTCTGGCGGACGGCGAACTGGGAGCGGCGCGGCGGTGGCTGCTGTCGCGGCACGTCGCGCGCTGCGCCGCCTGCGCCGCGGCAATGGAGGAGTTGCAGTCCATGCGCACCGCCTTGCGCACCAGGCTGGTCCAGCATCGCGCGCCTCCGGAGCTGGCGGCACGGATCGGCGCCGCGCTGGCGCACGAGCCGGTGCCCGAGCCGGTGCGCCCCGCACGCCAGTCGTCGGTACGGTTTGCGTCGCTGGGATTTGCCGGCAGCGGTCTGGCCGGCGCGCTCGCGGGCGTGGCACTGACGCTGCTGGTGCTGCGGCCACCCGCAGGGGGCGGGATGGAGAGCGCGGTGATCGGCAGCCATGTCCGCTCGCTGATGGCGCAACACCTGACGGATGTGGCGACCAGCGACCAGCACACGGTCAAGCCGTGGCTGTCCGCGCGGCTGGACGTGTCGCCGCCGGTGCGCGAACTGGCGGACCAGGGATTTCCGCTGGTCGGCGGACGGCTCGACTACATCGACGGTCACCCGGCGGCGGCGGTGGTGTATCGGCACGCACAGCATGTGATCAACCTGTTCGCCTGGGCGAGCCCCGGCCAGCCTGACGCGCCGATCCGGACGGAGACCCGCCAAGGGTTCAACCTGGTCACATGGCGGACGGACGGCATCACGTTCTGGGCCGTGTCGGACCTGGAAGCCGACCAGCTTGGCAGGTTCGCCCGCCTGGTTCACGGCGGGTGACGGGTGCGCGCAACGGGCATCCAGCAGACGTCTGATTCCAACCGCTCTGAACATTGACCTGTGCCCAAACGCGGGTTCCGATGGACCGGATTCGATCAGCATCGTTGGTCAGGAACCCCCAGGCCTTTCGGCTGGCCTCGACAACGCCCTACCGTTTCGCCAGCGTCAAAGTCTCCGTCAGATCGCCCATCGGTCGGCCGCCCGCGGCAATCAGTGCGGCGTTGCGCTGCGCCAGTCCCGCCAGCGTCGGCAGCCCGAACCGGCGGGTGATGAAGCGCAGGATCGACCCGGTGTCGTTTTGCGTATGGTCCACGAGGCCTTTTTTTGCGAACGGCGAGATGATGATGGTCGGAATGCGCGTGCCGGGACCCCAGCGGTCGGCCTTGGGCGGCGCGACCTGGTCCCACCAGCCGCCGTTCTCGTCATACGTCACGACCACCAGCATATGCCGCCATTGCGGGCTCTTCTCCAGGTGCGCGACGATGTCCGCGATGTGCTGATCGCCTGCCAGCACGTCGGCGTAGCCCGGATGCTCGTTCAGGTTGCCCTGCGGTTTGTAGAAGGCGACCTGGGGCAGCGCGCCGGAGTCGATCGCCGCTATGAACGCCTCGCCACCCAGCCCGCCATCCTTCAGATGCGCCTCGCGCGCCGCGGTGCCGGGCGCAAAGGCGGCGTAGTAGTTGAATGGCTGGTGGTGATACTGAAAATTCGGCACCGGCGTCGGGTGCTTGCCGTCCAGGGTCGAGCCCCAGGCGCCGGCGTACCAGGCCCAGCTCACGCCCTTGTCCGAGAGCAGATCGCCGATCGTCGTCGCGGTTTGCGGCGGCAGCGTCGTTGGCTTGTCCGGGTCCGCGTAGGCCGGGTCGCCGCCCGGCGCCGGTCGGTTGGCGCTCGGTTGGTAGGGCGGCTGCATCGTGTTGACGGCATGGAAGTCGGGGGTGAGCGTGCCGTCGTTAACGAAGACCGGTGCGCCGTCGATCGCCGATCGCGGGGAGGCCGGCGCCGGCGTCAGCGTGACCCCGTCCGGTTCCACGACGCTGACCAGGGATTTCGCCTTGCTTTCATCGGCGTGCGGGTAGACCGGCGCGCAGGCGCAGGCCAGATAGTGATGGTTGAGGAACGAGCCGCCGAACGCGCCCATGAAGAAGTTGTCGGCCAGCACATAGCGCCGCGCGATCGGCCACAGCGGAAGTTTCGATCCGTTGCGGTAGTAGCCCACCGGCAAGGCGCCGGAATCCGCCCAGGCGACAAAGCGATCATTGCGGCCGCCGTCGATCTGCATCTGGTTCTGGTAAAAACGGTGCCAAAGGTCGCGCGTGGCGACGTTGAGCGGCAGGTCGAACCCGTTCGGGTCATCGATAGCAAAGATTTTGTTGGGCAGGTGCGCGGTCTGCGCCTGGGTGATCACAGGCGTCGCGCCGATGGCCGTCAGCCCGTCCCAGACCGGCGGCAGTTCCTTGAGCGGTGAGCCGTCCCGGTCGCGCTGCAGGAGATAGTGGACGTCACGAAGCCCCCTGGCGCCGGGAAAGCTGCCGTACAGGTTGTCGAAGCTGCGGTTTTCCGCATAGAGCACGACCACCGTCTGAATGGCGTCGAGCCCCGGCGTCTGGCGCTTCGCCGGTTCGGGACGCGCGACTGCCGACCCGGCCATAACGGCCGCAGCAAGGGCCCCCGATGCGAGACTAAACGTCAGGCGGCGTGCGATCATCTTTCGTCCTCAGGGTGCGTTAGGCCGGCCCCGATCATGCGTGATCGGGGCGCCGGGAAGCATTGCTTGTTGCGGCATGGCTCTGGCGCGATCAGCTCAGTGCAACCGCCCCAGCGTCTCGACCGCGGGGAAATCGATGCCCGCGAGGAACAGCTTCAGCGTGTCGTCGGGCACGCCCTTGTCGCCGCTGACCTTCACCACCACCCGGTCGCCGATCAACGCCATGTACATGGTCTCGTCCGGAATGTAGGAGAAACGCCGGCCACCGAGCACCACGGTCTTCATCCCCCCGACCGTTGCGATCGGGCTCGCGAGCATGCTGGCGAGCCCGCGCATGACCGGCGAGTCCATGGTGATCTGCACCTCCACCTGCTGATCGTCCTTGGTGTAGGTGCGGCCCGCGGAGAGCCCGCCGCCCAGCGCGGCCAGACCGACCGCCGTTGGCTCGACCTCCTTGGCCGTCCAGCCCGGCGGGGCGGCCGGCAGCAGGGCCTTGAGCTGGTCGGCACGGCCCTGGCGCAACAGGTCGGCGGCGGCGTCCAACGCGGTGACCGCGGTCTGCAGGTCGTGTTTCTGGTACGCGGCGATCGCCTCGTTGATCTGGTCCATCACGTCGTCGGCTCGCGCGCCTGGCACCCAGGCGGCGATCAGCAGGACCGCCGCAAGCATCCTCGATGGCTGCATCGTTCGCTCCGCTTGGTCGCGGCAATGCTACGACAGACGCCGCGGGCGGACCAAATCGACGGCCGATCAAATCGGATTCGGTCGCCGGCCGGCCGGGCTTTTGGTTCCGGTCGAGAGCGGCAGGTGCGTCGCGCGGAACCGGTCCTCCGCTCAGGCGAGCGCCTCGCGCCCCATGTCCAGAAACTTCTCGCGTCGGCGCGCCTTCAGCGTCGCTCCGTTCAGCCCGACCAGCGGTGCAAGTGCCTCGCCGATCGCCGTGCCGACCGCCTGCACCGCCGCGGCCGGATCGCGGTGGGCGCCGCCGAGCGGCTCGGGGATCACAATGTCCACCAACTGATAACGCCTGAGGTCCTCGGCGGTGAGCCGCAGCGCTTCCGCGGCGATTGGCGCCTGTGCCGCGTCGCGCCACAGGATGGAGGCGCAGCCTTCGGGGGAAATCACCGAATAGACAGCGTGCTCCAGCACCAGAACGCGGTCGCCGGCGGCCAGCGCAATGGCGCCGCCCGAGCCGCCCTCGCCGATGATGGTGGCGACCAGCGGCACCGGCGCCTCCAGGCAGGCTTCGATCGACCGTGCGATCGCCTCGGCCTGGCCGCGCGCCTCGGCATCGACGCCGGGGAAGGCACCCGGGGTATCGACGAAGGTGAGCACCGGCAGGCCGAAGCGGCCGGCCAGGTCCATCAGCCGGCGCGCCTTGCGATATCCCTCCGGCCGCGCCATGCCGAAATTGTGCGCCACCCGGGTGTCGGTGTCGGTGCCCTTCTCGGTGCCGATCACCACCACCGAACGGCCTTTGAAGCGGCCCAGCCCGCCGATCACGGCGGCGTCCTCGGCACAGGCGCGATCGCCGGCGAGCGGGGTGAAGTCCTCGATCAGCCCGGCGATATAGGAGGCCGCCTTGGGCCGCTCCGGATGGCGGGCGACCTGGGTCTTCTGCCAGGGCGTGAGCTTGGCGTAGATGGTGCGAAGCTGCCGGTCGGCTTTCTCGGTCAGCTTCGCCACCTCGTCGGCGATGTTGACGCCGCCGGGCTCGGCCATCCGCCGCAGTTCCTCGATCTTGCCGGCGAGTTCGGCGATCGGCTTCTCGAATTCAAGGAAGTGTCGCATGCCGCCGGGCCTTTAGCACACCTCACGGCAAAGGGAACCGGGGCTGGAGGCGCGACAGGTCTTCCCCGACACGGGCCGTCCCCGGGGTTCCGCACCGCTCTCCCCCCGCGTCGCAAACTCCTCTAACCTGTTGCCTGCATGCTCACCGACCTGCCCAACGTCCTGACCCTGTCGCGCATCGCGGCGATCCCGCTGCTGGTTGTACTGATCGCGCTGCGCCATCCGGTCGCCGACCTGGCGGCCTGCCTGGTGTTCATTGCCGCCGCCATCACCGACTATTTCGACGGCCGGCTCGCCCGCTCCCGGAGCCAGCAATCGGATCTCGGGCGCATGCTGGACCCGATCGCCGACAAGCTTCTGGTCGGCGCGGCGCTGATGATGCTGGTCGGCCAGCAGCACCTCTCTGCCTTCGGCCTGTATCCGGCCGTGATCATCATGCTGCGCGAGATCCTGGTCAGCGGCCTGCGCGAGTATCTTGCCGAGATCCGCATCGGCCTGCCGGTGACGAAACTCGCCAAGTGGAAAACCGGCTTTCAGATGGGCGCGATCGGCACGTTGATTGCCGGCGACCCGACGGCGAAGCTGCTGCACCTTTCGTTCCTGCCGGTCAACGCGATCGGCGAGGCCATGCTCTGGGCCGCCGCCGCGCTTACCCTCGTCACCGGCTGGGACTATCTGGTCGCCAGCCTCCACCACGCCGCCGCGCCGCCTCGGCGGCCGGCGGTTGCGGAGCGCCGGGCCCCGTCCCCGTGAAGGTGTTCGGCATCGTCGGCTGGTCCGGCAGCGGCAAAACGACGCTGCTGACCGCACTGCTGCCGCTGCTGCGCGCGCGGGGCCTGGCGGTCTCCACCGTCAAGCACGCGCATCACGGCTTCGACATGGACCGGCCCGGCAAGGACAGCCATCGCCATCGCGAAGCCGGCGCACACGAGGTGCTGGTGGTCAGCCGCCAGCGCTGGGCGCTGCTGCACGAGGTTGCCGGGCCGGAGCCCGGCCTTGCCGACCTGCTGGCCCGGCTCGACCCGGTGGACCTTGTTCTGCTGGAGGGGTTCAAGGCCTGTCCGCTCCAGAAGCTGGAGGTGTATCGCCCGGCCATCGGCAAGCCGCCGATCTGGCCGGAGTTGGACGACATCGTGGCGGTGGCAACCGATGCGGCGCTGCCGGGGTGCGATCGCCCGGTGCTGCCGCTGGGCGATCCGCCGGCTGTTGCACTTTGGCTGCTGCAGCGCCTGGAATGGCGGCCCCGGCACGCCGCTTCTTGAGCGATACGCGCTTGACGGGCATATGTTTCGCTTCCGTCGGCAGCCGGGTGCCGGCGCCGCTCCATCTCACCCGGCGGGAGCCATCGTTCATGCGTCGCCATGCCCTGCTCGGCCTGTGCCTCCTGCTGCCTAGCTGCGGTGGTTACAACTATGCAACATGGTGGAATCCGCCCTTCACGACGGGCTTCCAGCCGCACGCACCAGTGGGCGACGCGGAGAATATGCGTCGCGCCAGAGGCGAGGATGTGATCGTCAAGCCGCTGACGCCCGAGCCCGGCGATGTCTGGCCCGGTCCGTTGCAGCCGGAGCCGACGCTCGAGGACCTGGTGAAACAAGGGAATATGGGCTTGCCCGAGCAGCCGGTGCCGGGGTCGCCGCTGCAGCGCGGCACCCAACCGCCCGCCCAGGGCAGCTCGACCCCTCTGCCAGGCAACGCCCAGCCCGGGCTGCCGCCGCAACAGCCGAATGTCAGCGGCGCGCCAGCCGCGCCGCCGGCCCGCAATCCGGCCGGGCAAGTGCTGCAGACCCCGGGCGGCCCGGCGGTGACCAATGGCGGCACCGGCGGCTACCAGACGCTGACCGAGCCGGGCGGCGGCTCCGCCGTGGTTGTGCCCAACGGCAACGGGACCAGCACGATCATCCATTCGGACGGCCGGATCGAGACGGTGCCGACGCCGAAGTGACGTGCAGCGCCGGGCGACAGCCGTTCTGACTCGTCCGCCAGCGGGCGGCACTGCCGCGGCGGGCAACGCCAGGAAGGAGGTGCCTATGGGGTCTGTAGCCGCCCGAACCCAAAATCGGCGATGTCCGGGGAGTCGTTCGCCCGGTCCGGCCTTCGGGCCGCCGGCAAGAGCGCCCATATCGGCGCGATGAACGCTGAATCGAAGCCGCTGACGGTCCTATGGTTTGCCTGGCTGCGCGAGCGCACCGGCGTGGCGGAGGAGAGGCTCGCCGTTCCGCCCGAGGTGGCGACGGTGGCGGATCTGATCGCATGGCTGACCGCGCATAGCCCGGGCCATAGAGCGGCATTGGAGAACCGGCATGCGGTGCGCTGCGCGGTGAACCAGGACTTCGCCGGGCTCGCCACGCCGTTGCGGGCCGGCGACGAGGTGGCATTTTTTCCGCCGGTGACGGGCGGGTAACGGCCATGACGATGGTCCGGGTACAGGTCGAGGCGTTCGACGTCGGCGCTGAGCTGGCCGCCCTGACCGCCGGCCGCACCGACATCGGCGGCATCGGTTGTTTTCTTGGTACCGTGCGCGACACGGCGGGCGGGAAGCCGATCACCGCGCTGACGCTGGAACACTACCCCGCAATGAGCGCTCCCGCGTTGTCGCGCATCGCCGCGGCGGCGCAGCGGCGCTGGGCGCTGCTTGGTTGCACGCTCATCCACCGTGTCGGTCGGCTGGTGCCGGGGGAGGGAATCGTGCTGGTGCTGGCCGCGTCGGCGCATCGGGAGGCGGCGCTGGACGCCACCGGGTTCCTGATCGACTGGCTCAAGACCCGGGCGCCGTTCTGGAAGAAGGAGAGTTTCGCCGACGGCAGCGAGGCCTGGGTGGAACCGCGGGAAGTGGACGAAGCGGCGGCTTCCCGCTGGGCGGAGACGTCTTCTCCCGAATAGGCGCGCGGTGGCCCCAGGCTGGCCATGCGAGGCCTGCATGGCTCGGCTGTTCTTGGCCCTGGTGTCATTCCAGGGCTTGTATCTTTGTTTTTTCAACAGGTTGACCGCTGGTCAAAGAAACCTCGCTGCGGCGTTTAATCGCGTTGACACAATCCAGGGCCCCGACTAGAAAGCGCCCCTCGCCGCTGACCACTGGTTGGCGGCTCCCGGAATGTCCGGGCCGTTCATTGAAAGTCGAATAGGCTAGGAAGGGATACGTTGGCGGCGTCCTTGTGCCTTTGCATGAGAGTGTAGGGGCAGGTTGAGCGGTGTTTGGATTTGGTCTGGGTTAGTTTGACTTAGGCTTGATCTGATATGCTTTGGGGGCTGCTGCGATGTATCTTTTTGATGCGTTACAGTACGCTTTTTAAGGTGCCTCTGGCTGACACATGGGCTGGGGGTATCGGGTTGAGTTTGGGTCTGTTTGTTTTGGCTGGGCTGGAAGGCTTGGCTGAGATGAAC
>Ga0182012_10006042_pt1 | contig 12395 bp, 12 predicted proteins | sample 612S2SmetaG_FD_120486 | JGI IMG/M metagenome (GOLD analysis project Ga0182012, IMG submission 120486) | Permafrost microbial communities from Stordalen Mire, Sweden - 612S2S metaG | ecosystem: Environmental > Terrestrial > Soil > Wetlands > Permafrost | place: Sweden: Stordalen | collected...
GCCCGAGCTCGGGGATCGAGATCTGGAAGTCGGAGAGGACCTCCAGGAGCATCGCCTCGAACTCCTGGTCGGTCTTGTCGATCTCGTCGATCAGCAGCACGCCGGGTTGCTCGGAGGCGATCGCCGTCATCAGCGGTCGCGCGAGCAGGAACTCCTCGCCGAAGATGTCCTCCTGGACGGCGTCCCAGCCGGTGCCCGTCGCCTCGGCCTGGATCCGCAAGAGCTGCTTGCGGTAGTTCCACTCGTACAGGGCCTTGGCCTCGTCGAGCCCCTCGTAGCACTGCAGGCGCACCAGCGGGCGGCCGAGGTAGGACGCCAGCGCCTTGGCGAGCTCGGTCTTGCCGACGCCGGCGGGGCCCTCGACGAGCACCGGCTTGCCGAGCTTGGTGGCGAGGAAGGAGACCAGTGCGGTCGACTCGCCGGGGAGGTAGCCGACCTGCCGCAGGCCGGCGGAGACATCGGCGACGGAGTCGGGCCCCGGGGACGGTGTGGCGGGCATCGTCAGCGCAATGATAGGCGCAGGGCCCTATGCGGGCCGGGAGGGTGGGTCCTCGAAGGAGAGCTGCTCCTGGGGCGCCGTCGGCGGCGGGGGCGGGTAGCGGGCGCGTTCGCGCGCCCCCGCCGGGGCGGGAGCGGGCGCGGCGACCCGGCGGGTCGGCTGCTCGGGCGCTGGCGTCTCGTCGTGCCCGGCGGCCGGGCCCTGCGGGGGCTTCTCGGTCGGGGGCGTCCGCGCGGTGGCCCTGCCGCCGTGGGCGGCGGCGCGCATCCGTGAGCCGGAGTAGGCGATCAGCCCCGCGGCCGCCAGGGCGAAGAAGATGCCCCACTGCACGCCGACGTTGCCGGCGACGCCGTGACTGGAGATCCCGGGCTTGTCGAACAGTCTGAAGATCAGCAGCGCCCCGGTCCAGAGGCCCGCGGCGAGGACGATCATGCCGTCGCCGCCGGGCATGTTGAACTCGCGGCCCTCGGCGCGGGCGAACAGCATGTAGATCAGCGCGACCGCGACCAGCAGGACGGCGGCCTCGACGAACGAGAAGACCTGGAAGGCGTTCAGGTTGCGGCTCTGCAGCGGCTCGGTCCGGGAGGCGCTGACGACCGCGTTCTGCTGGTACCAGGGCAGGAACATCGAGATGAACAGGCCGACCGCGGCCAGCGCCGAGAGGCGCCGCTCGCGGTCCATCGCCTGCCAGGCCCGCGTCAGACGGGCCAGCGCGTTCATCGTCCCACCGCAGAGATCGTCGGAGCTGCCACTGGCGCCTAGTCTAGGCCCGCGCCCCGAGGCTAGTGGCGGCTGAGCTGGATCGTCCCCTGGGCCGTGGCGAAGTTGCCGGCCAGGTCGGACGCGGTCAGCGTCACCGAGTAGCTGCCGCCCGCGGTTGGGGTTACCCAGAGCAGCTTCGGGTGCCCCGCCGGGACGGTCGCGCGGACGCTCCAGACGGTCCGCGAGCCCCTGTGGACGGTCAGGGTCACCGTCGAGATCTTCGATAGTGAGATCTCCACCCCGGCCCGGGCGCCGCCGGGCAGGGTCCTGCTCAGCAGTTCGACCGCCGGAGGCGTCGTGAGGTCTTCGGTGAAGCTCTGCGCGGTCGAGCAGTAGATCTGATCGCCGGCGATCTGGGCATTCCGGCTCGCATCGGCGACGGCCGCGGCCGGGCCGGTTCCGCCCGTCGGGGAGCTTTCGCCGCCGCCCGCGGGCGGCGCTGTGCTCGTCGCGGGCGTCGTCGGCGCCGGGGCCGGCGCGGCGGCGGACGTCAGCGGCGGCCCTTTGCGGGTCCGTTCGCAGAGGTGCTGCAGGAATTCGGTCAGCAGTTCGTGGTAGTTGAGGTTCGATTCGCCGTACTGGTCGTAGAGGGACCAGTGGCCGGTGTTGTAATGGGGCACCTCGGCCCTGGCCTCGGCGTCGCCGGCTTCGAACAGCTTCAGGCCCAGTGGATCCTGCGTGATGGCGGTGTATTCGTAGAGGCCGACCAGCGCCTGGATGAAACCGTTGAGGATCCGGTCGCCCGGCGCGTAGGTGTACTCGGCATAGAGCGCTCCGGCCCGGGTCGGCACCCTGACCCCCTGCGGCGGGGCATGCTCGAAGATGCCGAGCGCAGCCTGCGCGGCGGCGAGGTCGGCCGGTTCTTTCAAGCGCGACCAGGCGCGCGAGAGCAGCTGCAGGGCGGTTCCCTGGGAGAGCCCGCTGGTCCAGGGCGGGACGCCGCCGTCGAAGTGGAACAGGTACTCCCAGGCGATCCCGCCGGCCCGGCTGCTGGCCAGCGGGATTATTTCCGCGAGCAGCTGGCGCAGGTTCGCGTTTTCGTGACCGGAGTCGTAGTAGCCGTTGCCCTCGCCGAAGGTCGCGAGCCACTGGATCTCGATGCCCTGGCCGGGGTAGTACTCCCAGATCAGCTTGCTCGGCGGGAAGCTGACGCGGTCATCGGCTCCCAGCAGGGGTTCTTCGGTCCACCAGTGGCGGTTCTGCTGCAGGGTCAAGAAGAGCGCCGGAGCGCGCGAGGCGCTGAGCTCGCCGGCGGCTGCGATCGCCTGGACGTTGGCCAGCACCGCGCCGAGTTCCTCGCGACGGGTCCCCGCGAGGTGGCCCAGCGAGTGTTTGGCGGCGGTGTAGATCGCGTAGTCCTGGCGGTAGACGGCTTCGCTGATGGCGCCGCTGTGGAGCAGCGCCGCCAGCGCGGCCGAGACGCTCGGCCCGTGGGCGACGGCGGCGTGGGCGCGGAGCGGGCGGCCGAGTGGTGCCAGCGCGAGGCCCTGTGGCCGTTCGGCCTGTGCAGGGAGGGCGCCCGGTGCGGCCATCGCGAGCAGGCCGAGCAGGAGCGCCGCGAGACGCTTCGCGGGCACGAAGCCGATCCTAGGCCCCGGGGGGAGGTGTCCTGCAGGGCCGGTTGCAGGCCCGTGGTGCGGCGTCACGCCCAACCAACACCCGCCGTGGGGCGAAGGTTGTGCCGCCGCGGCTCATTCTTCGTCCAGCGCGTCCTCGTCCAGGTCGTCCAGCTCGTCGTCGTCGTCCTCGTCGTCCTCGTCGTCTTCGTCCTCCCCGCCGAGGTCGTCCCCCTCGAGGGCGCCGCCGGGCTGGTGGGCGAGCTGGAAACGCTCCACGAGCGTGTCGCGGCGTGGTTCGTCCAGCGGCATCTCCTCGGAGATCTGGACCCAGTCCGAGGCGTCGTAGTCGTCTGCTTCGAAGAGCTCGTGGTCGACCTCGGGTGAGTCGTCGACGACGATCATGACCTCGGTCTGGGGGTTGAAGTAGGTGCCCGGGCGCAGGGCCAGCTCGTCGAGTTGGTAGCGGCGTACGTTCCTCATCGCGCGTTTATACCCCACCGGGGCGCCCATGTCCCTCAGGGCGCGAGCTCCGCGAGCGTCCGGGCCACCTCCGCCTCGACGTCCAGTGGCTCGGCTCCCTGACGCAGGCGGCGCTCGTTGCGGGCCATCACGAGCTGGCGCACCTCGGCGACGAGGGCCGGGTCGTGCTCGCCTCCGGACTCGGCGGGAGCGAGCAGCCGGGCCACCTCGGCGTCGATGTCGAGCCCCGGCCGGCCGGCCCGCACGAGTCGCTCGTTGCGGGCCCGCAGCATCTGGCGGACCTCAAGCTCCTGCTCCGTGCGCGCCGCGGGGGAGCTCTCGAGCGGGGCTTCGGGCCGGGAGTACTCGCTGTCGCGTGAGAGGCCTCCCTGGCCGATCTGGTCATACATGCTGTCGCTGCCCCGGGTCACCAGGAACAGGACCGACATCACGATCGAGAAGGCGACCGTCCCGAACACGACGAAGGTCAGCCCGTCGCCGGCGGCGATGCCCGGCAGGAGGGTCGCCGAGGTGGTGCTCACGCTGCGGATTGTTGCCGATCGGGGCCCGCTCCGCTACCCTGAGCCGAGGTTGACTGACCAGTCAATCTATTTTCTGCCAGCCGATTAGGAGAACCGAGAATGGTCGATTTCACGCTCACCGACGAGCAGAAGAACCTGCGCGAGCTGGCGCATGACTTCGCCGTCAAGGAGATCCGCCCCGTTGCCTGGGAGTACGACAAGGAGGGCACCTGGCCGGCGGACATCATCAAGAAGGCCTGGGAGGTCGGGCTGATGAACTCCCACATCGAGGAGGAGTACGGCGGTGCGGGCGCAGGCTACCTCGACGGCTGTCTGATCGAGGAGGAGCTCTCGTGGGGCTGCTCGGGCATCCAGACCTCGCTCGGCTGCAACGGGCTGGCGACTGCGCCGATCGCCCTCGGCGGCTCTGAGGAGACGAAGAAGAAGTACCTGGGGATGCTCACCGAAGCCCCCAAGCTCGCCTCCTTCTGCCTGACCGAGCCCGACGCCGGCTCCGACGTCTCGGGGATGCGCACGACGGCCGTCAAGAAGGGCGACAAGTACGTCATCAACGGCTCCAAGTGCTTCATCACCAACGGCGGTTACGCCGACTACTACACGGTCTACGCCAAGACCGACAAGGACGCCGGGCACCGTGGCATCTCGGCCTTCGTCGTCGAGCGCGACTGGGGCGTCGTCGTCGACAAGAAGGAGGACAAGCTCGGGCAGCGCGCCTCGAACACGGCGACGATCTCCTTCAACGACGTCGAGGTCCCCGCAGAGAACCTGCTGGGCGAGGAAAACAAGGGCTTCAAGCTCGCCATGGCGACGCTCGACCGGACCCGTCCGGGCGTGGCGGCGATGGCCACCGGGATCGCCCGGGCGGCCTTCGAGTTCGCGGTCGACTACTCCCGCGAACGGGTTCAGTTCGGCGTGCCGATCGCGATGCACCAGGCGATCCAGTTCATGATCGCCGACATGGCGACCGAAATCGAGGCGGCCCGCCTGCTGACCTGGAAGTCGGCCGCGATGCTCGACAACGGCGAACGCAACACGCTTGTCTCCTCGCACGCCAAGCGCTTCGCGGCCGACGCGGCGATGAAGATCGCGACCGACGCCGTGCAGGTCTACGGCGGCTACGGCTTCATCAAGGAGTACCCGGTCGAGAAGCTCTTCCGGGACGCCAAGATCATGCAGCTCTACGAGGGCACGTCGCAGATCCAGCGCCTGGTCATCGCCCGCGAAACGCTGCTGCCGCGGCGCGTCGAGGAGCCGACGGCCGTTCCCGCATAAGAGCCATCGCGGCTCCCGGCGCGGCTCCGCTCTGGATGCGTAGCCGCGCCGGCGTTTCACCGCCGATCGCCGTCCCTCAGCGGATCACCAGCGGCTGCCCGTAGCTGGAGACCTGCCCGGCGTCCACGACCCGGACGAGCACCCGGTAGACGCCCCTGTGGATCGGGACGACACGGCTGAAGCTCGAGCTGGTGGTGGTGGCGTTCGCTTTGAGGATCGTGCCGCCGGCGAGGACGCCGCGGCCGCCGACGATGCGCAGCATCCCCACCTGGGCACCGTCCTCGGCCGGGGTGACGGTGCCGTAGATGCGGGCGTAGCCGCGGCGCCTGGTTTTGGCGATGTGGCTCGTCACCGAGACGGCCACGTTCTCGGTCGTGACGGGGCTGACGATCACCGGTTTGGTGGTCGTGACGACACGGTATTGCGTCACCAGTGACGCGCCGAGGAGGTTGAAGACGAAGCCGCCCGTGGCGCTCGTCAGCTCCGGGTTGCCGATGTTCTGGAAGCCCGCCGTGAACGGGAACGCGTTGCCCTGCAGGATCACCTGCATGCCGCCGTCGTCGGTTCCCGAAAGGGTGCCCTGGATCACGACGGGTCCACCGAACAGGACGGGGTTGGGTGAGGCGAGGATCGCCAGCGAGAGCGGGACCTTGCTCGTCAGGAGGGTGTGGTCGGAGCCGAGCGTCGCGCCGGAGGCGTTCACGGCGACGAGCCGGTAGTGGTAGACGGTGATCGGCTCGAGGCCGCCGATCGCCAGCGCGACCTGGACGTTGCCGGTCCCCGCGCCGGCGTCGGCGATCGCCGTCTGGGAGCCGTAGTCGCGGGTCAGGCCGTACTGGAAGTAGTAGGAGGTGTTGGCCCCCTTGGGGTCGATCGCTCCGGTCAAGGTCGCCGAGCTGTAGCCGATGCTCCGCGCGCCGCCGGTCGTGACGGTGGGCGGGGAGGCCGCACCGGCCGGCGCGGCAGATGCGCCGAAGAGGATCGCGGCGGCCAGCGCCAGCGCGCACGCCGGCGGGAACGTCGGACCGCGCCGCCGCCGCCGCGTCGCGGGCGGGCCGACCTGTGCGTTATCTGCATGCATTTCTGTTCTCCGTCTCTTTGTTTGTGTAGGCCATCATTACCCCCAAACCGGGGCCGGCCCTGAAGCTGCGCCGGGAGCGCGGCGCCGCTAGGCTCCCCAGCCCCCAGCCACCAGAGGAGAGACCCACCAATGTTCGTCTTCAGAGCCGGCGTCGTCGGCGCCGGAACGATGGGCGGCCAGATCGCCCAGACCATCGCCGCCGCCGGCTTCCCCGTCGTGCTCAAGGACATCGATCAGGCGCTCGTCCAGGCGGGCCTCGAGGAGGCTGAGAGCGTGACCCGGGGCCAGGTCGGCAAACTCGCCGAGAAGGGCCGGATCACCGCCGAGCAGGCCGAGGCCCAGATCGCCGAGATCCTCGGGCGGATCGAGGGCACGACCTCCTACGCCCCCTTCGGCGACGTCGACATCGTGATCGAGGCCGTGCCCGAGCGGATGGAGATCAAGCAGAGCGTCTTCGCCGAGCTCGACGCCGCCACGCCGGGTCACGCGATCCTCGCCTCGAACACCTCCTCGCTGTCGATCACAGAGATCGCCGAAGCAACCCTGCGCCCCGACAAGGTCGTCGGCTTCCATTACTTCTATCCCGCCTCGGTGATGCCGCTGATCGAGATCGTCGAGGGCGAAGAGACCTCAGCCGAGACGGTCGGAGCGGCCGTCACCTTCGCCCAGGCGATCCGCAAGCAGGCGATCACCTGCGTCGAGGTCCCCGGCTTCGTGGTCAACCGGATCCTCAACTCGGGAATCTCCGAGATCTGGCGCGAGCAGGAGGAGAAGGGCCTGTCGATCAAGGCGATCGACGAGGGCGTCGGCGCCGCCGGGGTGACGCCGGTCGGGCCCTACTACCTCGTCAACCTGCTCGGCCTCGACACCGTCCTGCACGTCGCCGAGCATCTCGTCGCCTCTTACGGCGAGGAACGCTTCTACGTCCCCGCATCGATGCAGAAGCTGGTCGCCGACGGCAGGCTGGGCGCCAAGACCGGCGGCGACGGCTTCTACGCCGCCGACGGCTCCGCGAACGTCCCCGGGGAGGCCGAGCCCGACATCGCGGAGCTGGTCGAGCTGCTCTCGCTGAAGACGTTCCTCGAGGCCTGCCTGGTGCTCGAGGAGGGCGTGGCGAGCCACCGGGACATCGACTTCGGGATGATGGCCGGAGCCGGGCTCGACCCCCGCCGCGGCCTCTTGCCGCCGTTCATGAAGGCAGACGTCGACGGCCTCGACGTGGTCCTCGAGCGGATGGAGTCCGCCCAGGAGCGCTTCGGCGAGCGCTTCGCCCCGCCGACGATCCTGCGCCGGCTGGTCGCCCAGGGGCGTCTCGGGCAGAAGTGCGGGCAGGGCTTCTACGCCTACCCCCAGCCGGACGCCGAGCAGCCGTCGGCGGCCTCCTCGACGGTCGAGACGGTCAAGCTCGAGACCCGCCCCGGCGGGGTCGCGATCGCCTGGCTGGCCAACGGCCAGATGAACTCGATCTCGCCCCAGGTCGTCGAGGAGCTCGCAGCCGTCTGGTCGCACGTCAAGCGGGCGTCCAGCCCGCCGATCCGGGCGCTCGTGATCGCCTCCTCGAACCCGATGCTCTACAGCGCCGGCGCGGACATCAAGGCCTTCACGACGATGGACGAGGCCGGCGGGCGCGAGCTGCTCGACGCCGCCCACGCCCTGTTTCGGGAATTCGGCTCGGAGGGGATCGCGACGATCGCCGCCGTCAACGGCGGCGCCTACGGCGGCGGCTGCGAGCTCGCGATGGCCTGCGACGTGCGGATCGCGGCCCGCACGGCGATCTTCGGCCAGCCCGAGATCAAGCTGGGGATCATCCCCGGCTTCGGCGGCACACAGCGGCTGCCGCGGCTGGTCGGCACGAACAAGGCGCTCGAGATGAACCTCGTCGGCGATCCCGTGCTGGCCGAGGAAGCCTTCGAGCTCGGCCTCGTCAACCGGGTCGTCGAGGACCACGAACTGCTCGACACGGCCCTGATGTGGGCGCGCAAGCTCGCCGGCCAGGCGCCCTTGGCGCTGGCGCAGGTCAAGCAGGTCTCCGCCAGGGGCGAGCTGGACGAGGGGATCGAGGCCGAGAAGCAGGGCTTCGCGACGGCCTTCGCCTCCGCGGATGCGAAAGAGGGGATCGCGGCGTTCCTCGGCAAACGGGCGCCGCGCTTCACCGGGAGCTGAAGCGATGGCCGTCCCCGACGCACCGCCGCGCAGTGAGCTTGCCCGTCTCGCGGAGCTCCTCCGCGGCGCCGGCTCCGTCGTCGCGCTGACCGGTGCGGGGATCTCGGTGCCCTCGGGCATCCCCGACTTCCGCACGCCCCGGACGGGGCTGTGGGAGAACGTCGACCCGATGGAGGTGGCCCACATCGACGCCTTCCGTGCGGACCCGGTGCGCTTCTGGAGCTTCTACGGCGAGCGCTTTGCGGCGCTCGAGGACAAGCGCCCCAACGGCGCCCATGCCGTGCTGGCACGGATGGAGCGGGCGGGCGTCCTCGAAGGGGTCGTGACGCAGAACATCGACATGCTCCACCGCCGCGCCGGCACCCGCGAGCTGGTCGAGGTCCACGGCACGATCGCCACCGCCGCCTGCCTTCGCTGCCCCGGGCGGGTCGAGCTGGCCGAGGTTCGCGCCCGGCTGGCGGCCGCGCCCGACGGGGTGCCCCGCTGCGAGCGCTGCGGCGCGCCGCTGAAGCCCGACGTCGTCCTCTTCGGCGAGCTGCTCGACCCGTCAGCCCTCGAGCGCGCCAGCGAGCTCTGCGCGGGGGCGGGCCTGCTCCTGTGCATCGGCTCCTCGCTCGAGGTCCACCCTGTCGCCTCGCTGCCGCTGCAGACGCTCCGCAACGGCGGGGCGCTGGCGATCATCACCCAGGGCCCGACGCCGCTGGACGAGACGGCGGCCGTGCGCCTGCATGGCGACGTCGTCGCCGAGCTCGAGGGGCTCGCGCTGGCCCTCGACGCCGGCGCCGAGTGAGCTAGCCGGGCAGGCGGGCGAGCGTCAGCAGGTACTCGGCGCCGCAGCGCAGCGTACCGTCGGTGGCCTCGTTGGCCGCGGCGTAGAGGCCGACCAGCTCGCGGCGCAGCTCCTGATAGCGGCCCTGCGGCTCGAGCGCGGCGCGCGCCATGATCATCGGCCCCAGCAGGCCCTCGTTGTGGGCGACCCAGGACTCTGGCGAGTCGTGGTCGAAGATGACCCGCCGGCGCTCGAACGAGAGCTCGGCGCCGCTCGCCGCGAACAGGCCGGCGACGTGGCTCTCGAGGCCCCACATGACCGGCGGCTGCAGCCCGGGCGGCGGCGGGGACATGTAGGAGCCGATCGTCTTGAACATCTGCCCATTCAGGCCTTCGGGGGTCCAGGCGGCGATCGCGATCAGCGCTTCCGGGCGGGCGACGCGGACGAGCTCGTCGGCGGCGCGCTGTCCAGGCCCGTCACCCGCGCCCCCGCCGCCGCGGCGGGGATCGCCACGTTGCCCGTGCCGGTCGCCACGTCGAGCAGCTCCCGGCCCGGCCCCGGGGCGACCCGCTCGACGAGCAGCTCGGCGACCTCCACGATCGGCCGGGAGATCTCCACGTAGTCGCCCTGCGCCCACATCGTCCGCTGGCCGCGCTTGATCGCGCTCACGTCGAGGCTCACGGCTCAGGCCCGCTCGCGATCAGGCGCCGCCGGCCCGGCTCGCCCCGGCCGAGATCGCCAAGCGGGTCGATGGCCCAGCGCTCGGCCAGCGCCGCGAGCTCGGGCCCGACGCTCCAGCGGTCGGGCAGCGGGTCGCCCTCGTGTTCGAGGCTCGCGCCCTTGAGCGCCATCGAGCCGCTGTTGTCGCCGATCGCGCGGATCTCGGCGATCTCCGGCTCGCTCAGAGAGGCCGCGAGCCCCGCCACCGCGGCCAGCTCCTCGCGCTTGGCCTCGACCGGCCTGGCCGCCGGGCCGCCCTCCTGGATCAGCGTCGGCGCGACACAGGCGACGCTCGGCTGCGACAGGCACCAGAGGCAGGCCAGCTGGAGCATCGTCAGCCCGTGGCGCTCGGCCAGCGGGCGCATCCGTTCGAGCTTCTGGCGGCCCGCCTCGACCCAGCCGTCCGGCCGGAAGCGACGGTGGTCGTACTCGGGGAAGTCGTGTCCGGGCAGGACGTCGTCGTGGAACACGCCGCCGTAGTCGACGACCCGTGTGATCAGCTCGACGCCCTGGCGCTGAGCGGCGGGCAGGACCAGCTCGCCCGGCCAGGGCTCGAGCGGCCCGAGGATGATCATCGCCCAGTCGATCAGCTCGCCGAAGCGCTCGAGGCAGTCGATCAGATCGAGCGTGAAGCCGTTGGCGGGCCCCGGGGCGACGCCCAGCAGGCCGGTCAGGCCGGCCTGGCGGACGGCCTCCATGCCCTCCCAGACGGCGGCGCTGCGATAGCCGATGCTGTCGGGGTTGTGCAGCAGCAGCAGGTCGAAGCGCTCGGCGCCCACCCGCTCGAGGCTCCGCTCGGTCGCCATCCGGATGTAATCCGCGTAGCCACTCTCCCCGCGCAGCTGCGGGTCGGTGAACCGCGGGAAGCCCTTGGCGCCCTGACGGGCGCCCTCGTAGAAGTCGTGGCCGATCGCACCGACGAGGCAGTAGGAGTCGCGCTCGACGCCCGCAAGCGCACGACCCAGCGCCCGGTCGGCCTCGCCGGTGCCGTAGACGTCGGCGGTGATCACCGTGTCGATCCCCTCGCCGGGGCGCAGGAGGCGCTCGAGGCGCTCCTCGGCGAGCGGCTCGCCGAAGTGCATGAACCGCCCTCCGCTCCAGGTTCCGATTGCGCTCGTCGTCGGATCCATCTCAGCTCAGACTAAACCCCCGTCGCCGTCCGGGCGCGCAGCGCCGCCTCGAGGCGGCCCAGGGCATGGGCGAGGAGCTCCTCGTCGGGAGCCCCCCCGCCACCGTCGATCGCAGCGCTCGCCTGGGCCGCGACGCCCTCGTGCAGCTGGTCGAGCTCGGCGACCCGCAGCAGCAGGTCCTGGCGGCCCTCGGCCCGCAGCTCGCTGCTGGCGGCCGTCATCGCCCGCTCGAGCCCGACCGCCGCATGGGCGGGGCGCCCCTGGTCGAGATCGAGCCGCGCCCGCAGGACGAGCTCCTCGCAGAGCAGGATCCGGCCGCGCCCGCCCATCAGTGCCGCCAGGCGCTCCTGGGGCCGCAGCGCCCAGGAGCGTTCGCGACGGCGCCTGCGGCCGCGCCCGGGCCGCAGTGGCAGCTCGCGCGCGTGCAGCCACCGGCCCAGCGAGACCTGCTCGCCCTCGCCCCAGCCCGCCCGGGCGACGAGCGCCTGCCCGGGCGCGACCTCGTGCAGGTAGGGGTCGGCCGTGGCGAGGCGGTGATAGTGCAGAACCCGGTTGATGGTCCTGACGCCCGCCGCGAGCTCGCGCTCGGGGTCGAGGCCGTCGAGCCAGGCCCTGGCCTGGTGCTCGGCCGCCAGCGAGACCGGGTCGATCACGGTCACCCGCGTCGTCCGCACCGGCGCCGGCTCGGGGCTGGCGGCCCGCGCCGCCTGGCCGAGCCGCCGCGCGAGGATGCCCGCCGGGCCGTGGCGCTCGCCCGGCCGGGCCCCGGCGTGGCCCGCGTCGAGCGCGTCGATCACGACGACATGCTCGGGCTCGCCGTCCGGCGCATCGCGCAACAGGTAGCGGCCGGCGGAGGGGCCGAGGTCCCAGGGGAACTCCAGCTGCAGGAAGACGAACAGCCGCTGGGGCATTGCTTCACCGTATCCTTCCGCCACGGCCGTGAGCCGTCAGCCACAGGGCGAGCCGCAGGGCCCGCGAGTTCGAACAGACCGGGAGCACACGATGTCCGAGGCCGGCAATGTCGCGAAAAGTCTGCGCGAGCGACTCGGGGGGACAACGGAGGAGCGGCTCGGCAAAGCGCTCTCGGAGCTACTCGAAAACCCCCTCCTCACCGGCGCGATCGGACGCGCGTTCGAAGCCCGGGAGAAGGTCACCGAGGCGCAGGAGGTCGCGATGGGCGCTCTCAACCTGCCCTCGGCCGCGGACATCGAACGGCTCACACGCCGCCTGCGGGCAGTCTCGCACCGCCTCGAGGGGATCGAGGATGGCGTCGACCGTCTCGACCGCGCCCTGACGCCGAGCGGCGTCGAAGCCCGTCTCCTGGCCATCGAAGGGCACCTGCGTCACCTCACCGAGATGGTCGACGAGGCGATGGGCGGCTCGCCCCGGGCGCGCGCCAAAGCGCCGGCGAAAGCCAAAGCAGCGGCGAAAGCCAAGAC
>Ga0182012_10006045_pt1 | contig 12394 bp, 11 predicted proteins | sample 612S2SmetaG_FD_120486 | JGI IMG/M metagenome (GOLD analysis project Ga0182012, IMG submission 120486) | Permafrost microbial communities from Stordalen Mire, Sweden - 612S2S metaG | ecosystem: Environmental > Terrestrial > Soil > Wetlands > Permafrost | place: Sweden: Stordalen | collected...
ATGGCCCACCTAATTCGTGGACCCTCCAAGTGACACCACTTCAGGGGACGTCAAGTCATCGTTGTCGCGAAAACGACCTGGAGGTCGATTGGCGACTTTCGAGCGGAGGCTCTTCTGCCAAGAGTGCCGTTGACTTCCCGTGAGAGACATGCTCTAATCTTGTCCTATGGCAATAGGACAATGGCGGCGGATGTGTTGTCAGAGCAGGTTCCTCCCCGGCTGGGAGCAGTAGTCCGGTGTCGCTGATCGAGTTCCGGCTCGACCCCGCCTCAGGAGTGCCGACTTATCTTCAACTTGTCCATCAGGTCGAGCACGCGCTGCGACTCGGCTACATCAAGCCGGGCGATCAGCTCCCGAAGGTGAGAGATGTGGTCGCCTCACTCGCCATCAACCCGAACACGGTGTCCAAGGCATACCGCGAACTGGAGACCAAGGGCCTCATTGTGGGGCGCCCAGGCCAGGGCACGTTCATCTTGGCCACCCTCAGCCAGGTCGCACTCCCCGAGCTGGCCGGATTTCGTCGTTCCCTGCGGAACTGGCTAGCCAAGGTCGACGCGGGGGGGCTCGACGAGAGCGGGATCGCGGCGCTTGTCGCCAGTGAACTCCGGGACTTCTATGGCCGCCGCGACGGTTCGAGTACCCGCGTTGGCTCGGCCGACGAGGACGTCGAGGGCGCCGCATGAACGTCATCGAGGCGAGCAACTTGAGCAAGCGCTACGGCAGCACGCATGCGCTTCGTGAATGCACGCTCGCCATCCCCGCCGGTCACGTGACCGCGCTGGTCGGTCCGAACGGCGCCGGCAAGAGCACGCTGTTGAACCTGGTAGTCGGACTCTTGGCGCCATCCGAAGGGAGCCTCAGTGTCCTCGGCAGTTGTCGACCCGGCTCCCTCGCCGCCCTGGACGGTATCGCGTTCGTCGCCCAGGACACGCCTCTCTACAAGAACGTGTCAGCTGCCGACATGCTGCACCTGACCCGCAATCTGAACCGGCACTTTGACTGGACCTACGCCGAGGCCCGGCTCGGTGAGTTGGGGATCCCACTCAAGCGCAAGGCGGGCAAGTTGTCGGGTGGCCAGCAGGCACAGCTCGCATTGACCCTGGCGCTGGCCCGACATCCGAAGCTGCTCGTACTTGACGAACCCGTGGCGATGCTTGACCCGATCGCCCGACACGACTTCATGGCAACCGTGCTCGTGGCGGCGGCCGAAGACGGCGTGTCGGTCGTGCTGTCCTCGCACGTACTCGCCGAACTCGAACGCTCAGCGGACTACATCATCTTGATGTCGCAGGGCAAGGTACAAGTCGCCGGCGAGGTCGACGACTTGCTCGCGGGCCACCGCATTCTCTCTGGCCCGGCCGCCGATGCCGCTGCGTACACCGAACTCCCAGTTGTCCACGCGCGTCAAGGCGAGGTGCAGACACACCTGCTCGTCCGGACATCCATGGACGATCGTGTCCCCCGAGGTTGGGAGTCGCATCCGGTCGGTCTCGAAGAGCTCGTTCTTGCTTACCTGCGCGAACCCGACGCCTCGGCGCTGCCCGGTCCGCTCCGCAGCTCGGTCATCGATGCCTCGGAGGCGAGGAGATGACCGCGATGATGGCGCCCGCCGTATCTCCACGTAGCAAGGAGGTCGCGAGCCTGCGGCCGCTCCCGTGGCGACGGATGGCCTGGGTCACCTGGCGCCAGCACCGCGCCGCACTGATCGGCCTGGTGGTGGCGCTGGCCGCGATCGCTGCGTACACGTGGACGGTCGGCCTGCAACTTCACCACGCCTATGCCGCCCAACTCGCCTGCCGCCCCGCGGGCTCGGATGCATGCCTCCAGCTGACGAGCGGTTTCAACAGCGTTGGCGGCTTCCTGACCAATGGATGGATATTGCAGTTAGTACCCGCATTGATCGGCGCATTCGTCGGAGCGCCGGTGCTGGCCCGAGAGCTGGAAACTGGTACCTACCGCTACGCCTGGACGCAAGGCTTCGGGCGGTGGCGTTGGACCCTCGCCAAGCTGGCGGGGCTCGCGGTCGCGGTGACTGCTGCGGCCGGCGCCATCAGCGTGCTGTTTTCTTGGTACTACCAGCCGTACTTCAGCGCGGGCAACGAAGCCCGGAACCTCTCTGAGCTGGCCTCGCTTGCTCCCAGCCTTTTCGATCTGCGCGGAGTCGCACTCGCTGCATGGACGCTGGCCGCCTTTTCGATCGGCGTCCTCGCCGGCATGCTGATCCGCAAGGTCGTGCCCGCGATTGTCGCCACCCTGTTCGTGTACTCGGGACTCGCCATCGCAACCGGATCGTGGCTGCGAGCGCACTACCTAGCGCCACTCGTGACGAGGTCACTGAATGTTCCAAACGCTGTTTGGATTGTGAGCCAGAATTGGATGACCAAAGCCGGCCAGACAGTCAGTCAATCAGTGCTCTATCAGGTTCTTCAAGGCGCACCCGCACAGGTCGCCGGAAAGGATGGTGGGGGTCCGAATCTGCACGCCCTCGCCGCGTGGCAGTACCTCGTCGAACACGGCTACACGCAGGTGACGAGCTACCAACCTGCCAGCCGGTTCTGGGCGTTCCAGTGGATCGAGGCTGGCTGGCTGTTTGGGTTGTCAGTGCTCCTCATCGTCGTCACCGTGTGGCTGGTCCGTCGCCGCGCGGCTTAGAGGCCTAATTCGAACCGAGATCGCAGGCAGCTAAGAGTCACAACCACCCTGGTTCGAATAAACGACATTGCCTCGACTAGCGAACCGAAGTCAGAAATGGCGGCTGAACGGCGGATATTCGTTGTAAATGCCACAACGAGTGGGCGCTGAGGGACTCGAACCCCCGACCTGCTGGTTGTAAGCCAGCTGCTCTAACCAACTGAGCTAAGCGCCCGGTCGGCCGACACTACGCCTTGCTCGATTGATCAGGGTGACATACAAAAGGAAAGGAGTTCCTCGGCAAGCGCCGCGGTTCCGGCAGCCAATGGACGCCTGCGCGCGCCCGACGCCTCGATGAGCGGCGCGCCATCCAGGTCGATGACGGTCGCGCCGGCCTCGAGTGCGATGAGCATTCCTCCGAGGTAGTCCCACGGGCTGAGCCTTGAGTGGGCCGCCACCGTGTAGCCGTCCAGGGATCCATCGGCAACTGCGCACATCTCGAGCGACGCCGAGCCGAGCGCGCGGAACTGCGCCCAGCCCCCATACCGGGCGGGCAGCCCGGAGAACCCGATGATCGCATCGGCCAGGACGTGCACGCCGGACGCCCGGATCGGGACTCCGTCACGCGTCGCACCCCCTCCGCGGACCGCCTCGTACCGGGTTCCGGTCGCATGGTTGACCACGACGGCGCACCGCATTCCTTGATCGTCGAGCACGCAGGCGCTCGTGGAGAAGAACGGGATGCCGCGATCGCAGTTGGTGGATCCGTCGATCGGGTCGAGGACGCAGACGAGGGGTCCGGATCCGGAGGGTCCTGACTCTTCGGAGAGGACCCGTAGGCCTCCACCGACGAGGATTTCCACGGCCGCCTTGTCGGCGGTCAGATCCAGAAAGTACTGGGAGTCTCGCTCACCGGAGAATCCGCGCCCCTGCTGGCCCTCGATCGCCGCACCTGCGGCTGCGGCTGCCTGCCGCATGAGCTCCAGCAACTCCGGGTCGAGCACAGCCGAAGCGTACCGTTCTGCCCTGCGAAGGCAGTCCCGGTAGTCTCGACGTGTGGCAGCCATCGATGTCGCGGGTTACGTCGCAGACCTGAAGGACCATTCAGTCGACCACGGATTCCACGTCCATGACGAGCGGCACTTCGTCGAGACGTACTCGCTCCGGCAGGTCTGGGAGGTCGATCTGCACCCTGAGGACGGGTGCGGGGGTCCGCTGGACCTCCATCTGGCGCTCGACGTCGATCCCCGGATCCTCCTGAGTTTCGAGGACGCCGTCCTGGGCCTTCCCGAGGACGACGAGCCTCCCGACGACTTCCACTTCCCCGTCACCTTCACCTGGGCCCTGCCCCCGCTCCCCCACGGCCCGGACCTGCTCCGGCTGGCGATCGACCTCGCACCCGTCGGTGGGCTCGTCCTCCCGCTCGAGGTCTCCGCGACGGACTCGTACGCCTCGGCGACCGACGGATCGGAGCGGCGCGTGACCATCGTCGCGCGCCACCCGGTCTCGCTCGCCGGCGTCCTGAAGGGAGAGGAGCTGCTGTGCGACGTCTTCGACCGGTGCCGCGACGTCAGCGAGTTCCTCCTCGAACGAGCGGAGGCCTGGCTCGACTGAGGTGTCGCCGCTATCCGGTGGCGGACTGGGCGAGTCGCCCCTCGACGGTGAGCAGAGGGAACACTCTCGGAGCGAGGTAGGGACCGCCCGATCGCGCGAAGTGCACGCCATCGGGCGACCGGACCCTGATCCCGTCGATCTCTTCCTCGAACGTCCGGTTCGGGCACACCATGGCGAACAGGTCCTGCACCGCAGCGCCGGTCCGTGCGGCGACAGCCCGGACGATGGCGTTGTAGGTCGCGATGCGTGCCGGCGAGTCCTCGGGCCACGGCTGCCCGTTGGGCTGCTCGCCGCTGTCGGCGCACGGCTGGGTCATGAGCACAACGCGAGCGCCTCGCGATCCTGCGATCCGGACTGCCCGAATCAGCCCGGCGACCACTTCGGAGCGGAAGGCCGGCTGAGTGATGTTGACCAGCGTGCCGTTCGCGTACACGTCATGCACCTCCCAGCGACCCGCGAGGATGTCCACGACGTCGGGCCTGAATGCCCGGACTGCGTCGCGCCAGAGCTCGTAGATCGTCCGGTGCCCCTGCGGGTCGTCGGCGCAGGGGTAGTTGGTGGGCACGGAGACGCCGTGCTCGATCTGCGCGTTCGTGATCGTCACCCCACACCCCTTGATCGCGCCATTCTCCAGCTGCACATCGTTGACGCGGCTCCACGGGCGGATCGCCTGGACGAGGGTGTACATCGTCGAGTCACCGAGCATCAGGGCGCGGACGGGGTCGTGGAATGGTGGCTGCGGTGGGAGCGTCGAGAGCGCGGGCAATGCAGCGGCCGCCGTCGTGGCGAGGATCACGGCGACCGTCGTGGCGACCGCGCCCGCGGTCGCAACCACCGCCGTCATGCCCCTGAGGACGAGGCCATGCCGGATGGGGCGCTCGACGAGGTAGAACGAGGCTGTCGCCACGGCGAAGGTCACGACGACGCGGACGGCGAGCAGCTTGTGGCCGCCTAACCCCGTGCGCTCGCTGTTCAACCACAGGAACAGCGGGTAGTGCCAGAGGTACAGGCCGTAGGAGATCCTCCCGACATACCGGACGGGACGCCAGCCGAGCACGACCGCCAGGGGTCCCCTGGGAGCGGTCACCACGCTGGTGAGGACGGCCGCCGTCGCGAGGCCCGCGACGAGGAAGCCACCCTGGTAAAGCCATGCGGTTTTCCCGGTGACCTCCACGAAAAGGTACGCCAGCACGAGCAGGCCCGCGAGGCCGCCCGCCTGCACACCCACGGACGCGGCACCACGCGCCCGGAGGCCCGCAGGGTCGGCGCCACGCGAGAGGAGGGCGAACGCCGCGGCGAGTGCCGCGCCGCAGAGGATCCCCATCGCGTGGGTGTCCGTCCCGTAGTACAGCCTCGTCGGGTTGACGCCGTGGCGGTAGAGGACGGCCATCCAGATGGTGGACGCCGCGGTTCCGAGCAGGGCGACGCACAGGAGCGAAGCTGGACCTCGACGCAGTTTCACCAGGGCCAGCACCACGAGGGGCCACACGAGGTAGAACTGCTCCTCGATCGCGAGCGACCAGGTGTGCGTCAGTGGCGACGGAGCGAGCGCGGCTGTGAAGTAGCTCTGGCCCTCCAGGATGAAGTGCCAGTTGGCAACGTAGAAGAGGGTGGCCAGCGAATCGAGTCGCAGCCCCGGATAGGTCCCCTGCGGCACCGCCAGCCATGCGTACAGGCCGACGAAGCACAGGACCAGCAGGAGCGCCGGCAGCAGGCGCCGGGCGCGGCGTGCCCAGAACGACCCGAGCCGGATCGTGCCAGCGTGCCGTGCCTCGCCGAGCAGCAGGGAGGTGATGAGGAACCCGGACAGGACGAAGAAGACATCGACGCCCAGGAAACCGCCCGACGCCCGCGAGATGCCACCGTGGAAGGCCATGACCGCGATGACTGCGATCGCCCGGACGCCATCGAGCCCCGGGACGTACCCAAGGCGCTCCCCCACCGGCGAGGCGTCGGGATCAGGTCCGAGCAGATCCTGCTCGCTCACGTAGCGCGGCACCGTGGCTCTGGAAAGGAAGCGAGCGCGGCGGCCGGGCGCATCGAGGCGATGCTACCGAGGAGGCCCAGCGGGGAGATCGTGGCGGCTAGGCCGTCATGCGCCACCGGAGGCGCCGAACCGCGCCTCCAGCCACGCGATCGAGGCCGGCTTCACCATCTCGTCCTCCCACCCGGCCAGCCGTCCCTCGAGGTCGGCGAGGGTCGGGACCGTTGCGATGACCCGGACCGTGAGACCCTCCACGGGCTCATCGTCGACGGCGATGTCCCCGAAGGCGTCCTCCAGGGACTCGGCCTCCGGGGATGCCATCAGGTACAACTCCCCCGTGTCGACGACGTAGCTCAGCTCGAAACGGTTGTTTGCGGCATCGTGCCAGTCACTCCCGAATTCGATCTCCTGGCTCTCGCGGCGGCGCTCGTCTGCGTCGTAGAACTCCTCGATGTCCACGACCTGCACGCTACATCGCCGCAGGTCCCGAGCCGTGGGGAGGGTTCCGGGGAGTCCTCCACCCACGATGCGACGATGCAGATATCGACGAACTCAGACGTGCTCGCCCAGCTTCGAACCGAATGGACCCGCCTCGGCCGGTCCGCGGCATCGAGGCGCGCCCTCGACTCCCTTCTCGCTGCAGCTCCCGAGGAAGTCCCGTCCGGGATCCGGGACCTCGGGGACCTCGTCCTCGCCCTGGAGCCGATGGGCGGACTGAGCCAGCTCCAGCGAGCGCGGATCCTCGAGGTCCTGCTCGAGCACGCCGGCGATCCAATGGTGCGGCGCTGCCTCCTGCAGACGCTCATCCCGGGAATCGTCTCGGTCGCGAGGAAGCTCAGGTTCGGCGAGGGGATCGCCGACGACCCCGGCACCTTCCTCTCCGATGGGCTCGCGGAGGCGTCCGAGCTCCTCTGCGACTGGGCGGGACAGCGCCGTCCCTATGCGGGCCCGGATCTGCTCGGCGCCCTGCGGTGCAGGATGCGACGGCGGATGCTGTCCGACAAGCAACGGCGCAGCGAGCTGACCGGACTGCCCGATCGCCTCGGTCCGCAGCGGGTGGACCACCTCGCCGAGCTCGCCGCGACGCTGCGCGAGGCAGCGGCCGCGGGCATCCCCGACACCGAGCTCGTCTACGCCCGATGCATCCTCGGCGTGCCCGCCTCTGAGTTGGCCGACGCCCTCGGGATCTCGGGCGGGGCGGTCAAGCGCCGCCTGGCCGCAGTGGCGACCCCCCTTTTGTCCTAGGCATCCGTAGCCTTCCGCCGAGATGACCCGCCGCCTGCCAACCACGGGACTCGCCGCTCTCGCGGTGCTCCTGGCAGCGCTGGCGATCGTGGTCGGCACCGCCGCGGTGCGCACGAGACCGAACGTGGTGCGCCGGTTCGCCGTGATCACCGCCCCGCGCGGTGCGGTCTCCACCCGGAAAGCCATCGCTTATGCCAACTCACCTGCCGCCAAGCCGTCGTCACGAGCAGCGCGACGCCCATCGAGGTCGTCGCGGTCGATGGCAGTCGACCGGGAGTCCGCAGGGCCGACAGCTGGCGTCCGTTCGACTGACACCGGTGTCGCGACCGTCGTGCCCGTGGCCGTGAGCACCACCACCACCACGATCATGAAGCACGGCGGCACTCCCGAGCCGGTGGTCTCAGCGACGGCAGGCGGGTCACCAGCGCCGTCGGGCTACTTCGAAGGCGGGTTCACCTCCGTGACAACGGCAGTGCACGCCCAAGGTTCCCTCACGGTCACCGTCGGCGCGCAAGTGGAGGTCTCGATCACCGTCTCGTGCGCATCGGGATCGGTCAGCGGGACCGGCCTCGGCACTGCAACCGTCGAGCTCGCCGCTGACGCGTCAGCCTGCCAGGCGACCGTCTCCATCCCTGTGGGCTCTCCGGATCCCTTGTCGTGGGTCCTCGCGTCCCCGTGAGCGCACGCCGGCTGCTTGCCGCCGTCGAGGGAGCCGTTGTCGTCGCGGCAATGGCGCTCGTGCCCGTCGCGCTGCTCGCCGCCCTGCACGCCCCGCTGGACCCGCGGATGGAGCCTGTGGCCAGGGGTCTTGTCTCGGCGGGCTCGCTCGCCTGGTGTGCCGTCGTCATCCGACTGACGCGACTCGTTGCGTCGCAGCTGCGTGGCGCGGCCGCGGCCTCGGCACAGGGACCGCTCGCCTGGGCCGCGATTCGGATCGCGGCGCTCGCCATCGCGATCGCCCCGTTCCTCGCCTCGAGCGCCGGGGCAGCACCGGCACCAGCGCCTATCCGCTCTCCAGCCGTCGCCACCGTCGTGGCCGTTGATTCGCCTCCGCGAGCCACCCGCCTCTACACGGTCGTCGCGGGCGACTCGCTCTGGACGATCGCATCGCAGCAGCTCGGGGACGCCGAGCGATGGACCGAGCTCGCATCCCTCAACCTCGGCCGCACGATGACCGGTGGCCGGACGTTCGAGGACCCGGACCTCATCCTTCCTGGATGGCGTCTGCGCCTCCCGACCTCGACGCCAGATCGCACCGGAGCGCCGCCCTCGGCCTCGTCATCGACCTCGGATGCGCAGCTTCCCCGCGCAGGGGTCCACCGACCAGGGGCCGAGGCTTCAGCGGAGCGAGCGGGTGGGAGTCCAACGCATCCGCGCCGGCACGGCGGGCAACGCCGGACGCCGCGCTCGGTGCCGTTGCCCGCGCTCATCGGTACAGGTGCTGTCCTCATCGCACTCGCCGCAGCGGCTCGCCGCCGGTCCAGGAGGCGGAGCCGGGTGCTGTTGAACGGTGAGCGGGCCGTCGACCTCGAGACCGTGCTGCTCTCGCATGCGTCGTTTGAACCATCCCTGCTCACCCGGGCCGTCCGCTCCCTGGCCGCAGCGGGTCTCCTCGACCGCTCCCGTCACCTCGTCGTGGAGCATGGCGAGGTGACGATGGTCGACGGCTCGTGGCGCTACGACCCGGCCGCCGCGACTGTGCCAGCGATCGTCCTGGTGCTCCTCCTCGGTGAGCATGACGGTCGCACCCACGTCGGCGTGGTCCCCGCGGGCTCGCAGTTCTCCATCGCCGGGCCCGAAGCGGCCGAGCTCGTCCGAGACGCGATCCGCGTGGCCCCGTCCCTCGACCTCGGTGTCCCCGTCGCCGTCCTCCCCGAAGGGCTCCTGCGAGCGCTCGCCCTGCGCGACGACGGCGAGCTGGTGGTCTGCATCGGAGACCCCGGTTCGCTGGATCCGTCCATCGTGGCGAGGTGCGCGCTCATCACACACACGGGCTCGAGTCCCGCAGTGGACTGCGCTGGCGACGTCGTCGTCCTCGATGACGGCCCGTGCCTCCTGGCGAGCGCGCTCTCTCCCGAGGTGCGCGAGCTCCTCGACGGCGCCCACGACCTCGCGTTCGGCACCGCTGGCGGCACGGGAAGTCGCGGATCCTCGGGGCACGGAGCGAACCCGGCTGACGCGAGGACCGTGCCGAATCCCGCCGTGGTCGCAGCGGCGAGGCGGATCCAGATCCCGGGCGACATGGTCGTCGTGCGGCTCCTCACCGCGGTCCCGAGGATCGACGGTCTCGCAGTCCCCCTCGATCAGAGCAGGGAGCGGCGCGCCATCGAGCTCCTCGCCTACCTCGCCCTTCGCGGGGGCGAACCGGTGACGGGCGAGCGACTCAGGATGCGCGTCCTCGGGACCGCCGACGCTGACGCGGCGTCCAAGACCCTGTTCAACGTCGCGTCCTCCCTGCGGCGGAGCCTCGGCGATGGTCCAGAAGGACCGCGGCTGCCCGCTGCCGGAAGGCTCGGGCAGTACACGGTCACCGCCGACGTGACCTGCGACGTCGTGCTGCTCGCCGAGTGGCTCGGCCGCGCGCGTGCCTCGACGGACCCCGATGAGCGCCTGGCGTGGCTCCGCTGCGCGCTCGAGCTCATCGAGGGAGAGCCCTTCGCGACCGTCCTCTCCGGTTACGACTGGTTCCTGGCCGAAGGGCACCTCACGAGGCTCCAAGTCCTGTGCGAGGACGCGGCGTGCGAGCTCGTCTCCCTGGCGCTCGAGCGCGACCTCGTCGCCCTGGCGACGCTCGCCGTCGAGCGGGCCCGTCTCATCGAGCCATCGAGCGAGCACCTGTCGATGGCAGCGGCCGACATCGTCGAGGCGCGGCTGCGCGCGACGGCCAACGGCCAGTGGCGGACGCGCGAGGCACAGACGCGCGACGCCCGCGGCTCGGTGGTCGCCGAGGACGCGGTCGGCGCCGGTCAGGCCAGCTTCGAGGCGATCGCTCCCGCGGCTCGAAGCACGGTGCCGTCTGCGCCCGTCGTGACGTAGTGGTGCGCGCTCGAGGTCATCGCCTCCGACACGAGGTCGTCGAGAAGCGAGAGGAACGTGACGGGCGGATCGATGAACAGGTACCGCGACAGCGAACCGGGGATCGTGTTGATCTCATTGACGAAGAGCCCGTCCTCACCCTCGAGGAAATCGATGCGCGTCACGCCGCGCACGGAGCAGAGCGACGCGACGCGCGTCGCGGCTTCCAGCACCGCGCGGCGTCGATCGTCGCTGACTGCGGCCGGGAGCTCCCGGGGGGCCGACGCCATGCCCTCGGATCCGACGTACTTGTCCGCGTAGTCGAGGATCTCCGCACCAGCGTCGCGGCGGATGGGCCGCTCGATCGCTGACAGCTGCAGCGTCGGGAAGGTGCGGACGGCTATCTGCAGGTCGACCAGGTCGGGCCGGTAGGGCTCGACGACGGCGCCGGCGCCGAGGTGAGGGTTCGCTCCGAGCCGGGCCTTCGCCGTCGCGAGATCGCCGACGACATCGATGCCGATCGACGATCCGCCGAAGCGGGGCTTGACGATGTACGGGCCGTCGAAGCCGACCGAGTCGGTGTCACCGTTGAGCTCGACTCGCGGGAGCGCCGGGATGGCGTTCGCAGCCATCAGCGCGTGGAAGGCGAGCTTGTCCATGCCGATCGCCGCCCCGGCGACGGTGGGGCCCGTGTACCGGATGCCCGCGAGATCAAGCGCCCCCTGGATCGATCCGTCTTCGCCGGGACCGCCGTGGGTGCACAGCACCACCGCGTCCACATCGAGCCGTCGCTGCCTGCCCAGGCGGCCGGCCGCGCTGAATCCCCCCTCGGGTCCGACCGAGAGCGTCAGGACCTCGGTGTCGCGGGGCGGACCCTCGAGGAACGCCGCCGCCTCGCTCGACGGATCGACCGACACGAATCCCCCGGTCTTGGTCCAGTAGATCGCGAGCGGATCACGCCCAGCGGCCACGAGCTCGCGGCCAGCCTGGAGGCCCGTCAGGATGCTGACATCGTGCTCCGGGGCGGGACCACCGAACAGCACCGCAACCTGGCCCACGATCCCGCCTCTCTCCGGCCGACCGTCGACCGGGTGGCTCAAGGGTAGTGGTCGGGCAGGTCGTTCTCGTAGAGCACGGCGTCGCCCGGCCCCAGCTCGGCGCGCACCCACTGCACGGCGCTGTCACGGTCCGTGACCCCGATCGATGTGCCCCCGTGGGCCTGCACGCCTGCCTCCAGCGCCTTCGCGTTCGTCCTGCCCACGACGAGCACGGTCGCACCGAGGAGGGCCGACGCCCCCGCGAACGCCTCGTTCTCCGTGGCCTGGCGACGGCCGAGCTCGACCATCCCCGGCGTCACGACGACTCGGCGCCCATTGACGGGCGCCGACGCGAGGACCTGGAGGGCGGCGGCGGCCCCGGCTGGGTTCGAGTTGTATGTGTCGTCGACGATCAGGACCCCCGATGGCGCCGTCGACACGGCCAGCCGGTTCGCCACCGGGGCCACCTTGGAGATCCTCGCGGCGAGTCCCACGGGGTCGAAGCCGAGGGCCACCGCAGCTGCGAGGGCGCAGGCGAGGTTGACGGCCTGGATGCCGGGTATCTGGGTGGCATGCGCGACGGTCTCACCTCGGACGGTGACGCGCCACGATCCCTCGACGACCTCGACGCGAACGTCGGCCTCCGGTGACGAGGAGCCTGCCCGCACGACGTCGCGCGCCTGTCCGGCGAGCTCGTCGGCGAGGACCGCCAGCCGCTCGTCATCGACGTTGAGCACGACCGATCGGGCTCGCTCGGTGATCTCGGACTTGGCTTCGAGCGTCCGCTCGAGGGTCCCGAACCGCTCGAGGTGCACCGGTCCGATCGCGGTGATGACGGCCACGTCGGGCGGGCACCACGCGCACATGG
>Ga0182012_10006047_pt1 | contig 12392 bp, 16 predicted proteins | sample 612S2SmetaG_FD_120486 | JGI IMG/M metagenome (GOLD analysis project Ga0182012, IMG submission 120486) | Permafrost microbial communities from Stordalen Mire, Sweden - 612S2S metaG | ecosystem: Environmental > Terrestrial > Soil > Wetlands > Permafrost | place: Sweden: Stordalen | collected...
CCGTTTCGTCTCGGCGCCTATGGCATCAATGAATTGATTGGCAATCAATATCTACTCTTCCAGGGTGGTTATTCGCATCGGGTTCTAACTTTCAATCCGCTGTTTGGGGGCGCCGTCTATGGATTGGCTTGGTACGAAATGGGCAAGATCTATGGAGATCCGGCAGTCGCCCGCTTGCCCTTGGACGGATCGGTCGCGATCGTGGCTAAGACTGGACTGGGTCCTGTTTTCGCGGGCGCCAGTATGGCGGCCACCGACCGCATCAAATGGTGGTTCGGTCTCGGTCACGTTTTTTAGTCGTGCCGCTGGGGAGAGTAAGATGGTCAAGCGCGCACAATGAGGACTCTCGTCTCACTTACTCTGCTGGCGGCGATCGCTCATGCGCAGGAATCAACTCCGCTCGTCCGCAGCAACACTCGAGTGGTTTTGCTCGACGTGGTGGTGACGGACGGAGCAGGGAAGCCGCTTCGCACGCTGACGCGCGACAATTTCAGAGTTTATGAAAACGGCGTCGCGCAGAAGATCTCTTCGTTTGAAGCCCCGATTGCGACTGCCTCTTCCGGCGTGGCGCTGCCCAATAGCCCGCGCAACATCATTCTTCTTGACCAACTAAACATTACCTTCGCTGACTTGTCGTATGGTCGTGATCAGCTCTTGCTGTTTCTGGAACGCAACCATCTGGAGAGCAATCCCACTGCGCTTATGGCTCTTGGCATTCGAGGGCTGACTACGATCCAGGAATACACCCAAGATCGAGATCTTCTGAAAGAAAAACTGACGCTCTTTCATCCCGTTATGTCGAATCCCATCGAGGGCGTGATCGATCAAGGAAAAGGGGAAGAGCACGCGCAGCAATCCATCGCAGCGTTGTTTAATATTGCTGAAGCGTCGCAAGGATCGCCATACAACCTTAACGTGATTTGGGTGACCAGCGGCTTTGCCGGATCACTGAAAGAGTCGAAAGCCAAAGACGGAACCGATACTGGCATTCGCCGGCTTTCCAATCTATTGCTACATGCGCGTCTGCGGCTCTACACGATTGACCCCCAAGGCGTGAAGCCATTAGCTGCGACAGCAGTGGCCACGCCCATCGCAAAGACCCGCACAGGCCGAGACGGTGTCCAAAGTGCGAGCGATTCGGCCGCCGAAGAGGCCCTCGCTTCGCAGGGGGCGGCCTATGAACCGAACCAGTTTCTGTCTTTGCTCACCGGGATGATGGGAGGCCGCTCGTACTTCGGGCGCAACGATATCGATATCGCTTTCAGCCAAGCCATAGCCGATGGCGCCGGCAATTATTCACTTTCCTATACCCCTGCTAATGCTGATTTCCATGGCGAATATCGGAGGATCGAAATCCGTACGAATGTGGAGTTCACAAAGGCGCGCACTCGTCTTGGCTATTACGCGATCGCCGATGAACCAGCACTCACGCCAGAGATGCGGGAGGCGAAATGGAAGGCTGCCCTTTCCAGTCCCTTGGCGTACGAAGGCTTCGCCCTGAGTTGCCCGTTGACTTACGATGCCTCCGGCAATCATGCCGTTGGCGTGCTCACGGTGAAGCCCACCGAGTTAGGTATGCAAATGGAGCAGCAGTCGCGGGAAGTAATCCGCGTGGCGGCCGTTTCTAAAAGCGGATCGATTCTTAGTGAGTGGAACTGGCAGATTGACTGGAAGAAGCCATGGACAAACCGAGTCACAACGGCCAATTTCGACAAGCCACTTCCAGCGAAGACAAACCTGCTTCGCTTCCTGATTTCCGACCCTGCGGCTCAACAAATCGGGACTTGTGATTACAGGCTGCCGCTTATGAAAGGTAGCTAAACGAAGTTTTTACCAGCGCTGCGCGCCACCACTACTGCCGCCGCCACGTCCGCCGCGGCTACCACCCCCGCCGCCACGTCCTTCGCGACGCCCACCGAAACCACCACCGCCTTCGCCGGCCGGCTTTGGTCTAGCTTCGTTGACGTTCAGAACACGGCCATTCAATTCCGTTCCATTCAGATGCGTAATCGCGGCCTGCGCTTCGCCGGCATCGCGCATTTCGACGAATGCGAAGCCCCGTGATTGTCCGGTGTCCCGGTCGGTCACAATGTTTACGCGCTCCACGCCGCCATACTGTGCGAAAGCGGTGTGCAACTCGTCTTGCGTCGTTCTATAACTGAGATTGCCCACAAAAATGTTGGTCACAGTTGTAATTCCTTTTTCTAAATTGTCTTTGACGGACTGCGCTGAAACCAACTGGAACAGATGGAAGAAAAGCGGCCGGAAGCAAACGAGGATAATCTGACGGATGCGATCAAAGACACCCAAATTTTATCAAAAAATCCCGCTGCTTTCAGGCGCGCCAGCCTGTGCCCGGCCGCCATTCCATTGGCCTCATAAATAGAATCTATCGTTAATCGCTTGGTTGTAGCGGCCTATTCGTACAAAATAAGAGGTTAATTGACTTTGGCTGTGTTGTAATCTCTTAGATTCGACCGGCTACTGTATCTGTACGCGAAACATTGAAGGAGACAATGGAGAGCAAGAAACGCGGGCTGAATTGCCGCCAAGGAAAGTAAACTGACCGAACCTCCACACACACACTTATGACCAAATACAAATTTGAATACATCTGGCTTGACGGCAACCACCCGGTTCCAGAACTGCGCGGCAAGACCATGTTGAAGTCGTATGAGAAGCCGCCCACACTGGCTGATCTGCCCAATTGGGGATTTGACGGAAGCTCCACCATGCAGGCGGAAGGCAAAAGCTCCGATTGCATTCTGAAGCCAGTAGCTCTTTATCCAGATGCCAGCCGCAAAGATGCTTACATTGTTCTGAGCGAAGTGATGCACCCGGATGGCACACCGCACTCCACCAACGCTCGCGCCACCATCATTGACGATCCGGACTTCTGGGTCGGCTTTGAGCAGGAATACTTCCTGTATAAGGATGGACGTCCTCTCGGTTTCCCGGAAGGCGGCTATCCGAATACTCCGCAGGGTCCTTATTACTGCGGCGTCGGCTACAAGTACATGGGCAGCTTGGCCCGCAAGATCGTCGAAGAACACTTGGAGCTCTGCTTGGCTGCCGGCATCAACCACGAAGGCATCAACGCCGAAGTGGCCAAAGGCCAGTGGGAATTTCAGATTTTCGCGAAGGGTTCCGCCAAAGCTGCGGATGACACATGGACTGCTCGTTATCTGATGATGCGGCTTTGCGAGAAGTATGAAGTCGATATGCAACTGCATTGTAAACCGATCAAAGGCGACTGGAATGGATCGGGCATGCATTGTAACTTCTCAACCAAGTACATTCGCGAAGTGGGTGGCCAGCCGTATTTCGAGTCGCTCATGAAGGCGTTCGCCGCCAATGTGAAAGAGCACATCGCGGTGTATGGTCCCGACAATCATCTGCGTTTAACGGGTCACCACGAGACGCAATCCATTGACAAGTTCAGCTACGGTCTCTCTGATCGCGGCGCTTCCATCCGCATGCCGGTCAACTTCATCAAGAACGGCTACAAAGGTTACTTGGAAGATCGTCGTCCAAACTCGCAGGGTGATCCTTACCAGATCGTCTCGCAGATTCTGAAGACCATCAACAGTGTTCCGAAGCCGTAGTTGAGTTAAGCGTTGAGTTGAGAGGTGTTCGCTAGCCGGCACCTCTCAGCCAATCGCCTGACTGGATCCATTGCAATTGGGCGGTCGGCAAAACGTAGTGATAGCAGTACGTCGTCAAAGTTGTTCCATCCTCCATCTTCACTTCCGTGATTCGCCGCGAGTACTCAGCACCTTCATATTCATCCATTTGTTTGAAGAGTTGTTCGCTCACACCTGCAAAGACATCGCCATTCACTACATCTGCATTCGATTCGGGTGGCGCTAAGCCCGGGTAGTGCGCTACTCGGTACAAGCGGCCAGCGATTTTTGCGGGACCTAAGTATTGCGCTTGCCGTGCCAACAGTTCGGCATACTCATTTTTCGAACCAAGCCGCAACGTTCCGTAGACGAATAGACGATCAAGCAAATGCTCCTCCGCTTAAATGAAAAATCCCTCCCGGAATAACACCGGGAGGGACTCTTCTCACTAGGTAAATAAAAGAGATGACGGAATGACCTAGCGGGTCATACGCAACTCTGGGTACTCATGCTCTTGGGCCGGACTGATCCGGTCCTTGTGGAGCATGTCGGGCTGCTGACCCTGCTTCTTCGGCCCATGCTCTTGCTTTGTCTTCTGTTGCTGATTTTGTTGATGATTGAATTGATCTTGACGATCGTGTTTGGTGTTGTTCATACGTGGAACTCCTTCCACCTATAAGATAACCCAAGAACCCGAACTGTTGCACAATTCAATTCGAATTTTTTTGCATAATTCTATCCCTAAGCCACTGAGAGCTAGTGGGTTACGGGTAGGCGAAGAAAAGGGCAATGGTCTGCTTGTTACTAGGGGCGAACGATGTTGACGCTGCCTTTGAAGAACGCGCCGTCTTCGATGGCGATGCGCGCGGTGGTGATGTCGCCGGTGACCATCCCGGTTTTCTGCATTTCGATCACTTCCGTGGCCTTGATGTTGCCTTCGACGTTGCCGACCACGACCACTTTCTTGGCGTCGAGATTGGCAATGACCTTGGCATTCGGACCCACTGTGACGGTTGAGTTAACCGCTTCCACTTTGCCTTCTACTTCACCGTTGAGATAAACATCCCCGCGGCTGATAATTGTGCCGCGAATGGAGATCTTGGCTCCGACCGCAAGCGGGCTCGAAGCATCACGATCAGGAGTAGCGGCAGCCGCAGGCGCCGGCGCTGGACGAGGTGCTGAACTGGAGGACATTACGATCTATAGTACACCCTTCGCTCTTTAAGACATACAGAAATAGCGGCTTTTTCAACGATTTTATTAGTTCGTAAGCGGGAACTTACTTTGTAGCCGCTATCAAGACGCCATAGGGGGCGATTTTCAAGGTTTGCCCTAGGGGAACGGGTGCCAGCGGACTGGCCATGAGTAGATGTTGAAAGCCGGGCCACGTTCCGGGCATGCCGGTGATGTGAACGCTTTGCGGGGCGGGACTGGTGTTGAGCACAACCAGCGCCACTTCGTTGTCACTTGCCTTTCGGCCAAAGGCGAATACGTTCGGGTTGCCAGATTCGAGCGGAACGTAGCTGCCGTCGCGAAAGGCGGCATTGTCGTGGCGCAATTTCAAGAGATTCGTATACCAAGAGTAAATGGATGCGGGATTCTTCTTCTCCATTTCGACGCTGTAGCGTTTGAAGTTTGACTCCACGGGAAGCCACGGAGTTCCTTCGCTGAAACCGGCGTTGACTTTGGTGTTCCACTGCATGGGCGTCCGTTCGCCATCGCGGTCATCGGCGCGCGGACGCTTTGGACCAAGGGGAACAGGTTTCAGATCGGCCGCGGGCATGGTGGCCATGCCCAGTTCTTCGCCGTAGTAAAGAAGGATGCATCCGCGTTGCGTAAGGGTCAGAGCTGCCGTGAGTTTGGCAATTTGATCATTGTGTGTGCCATCGCCGAAGACGCTCCATTGTCGGGGATGATCGTGACTGCTGAAGAAGAAGACCGGCGTCTGGCCGCCGAGCTGGAATTCCGCGGCATCAATCTGTTTCTTGAAGGTGGCGGCGTCGAGCTTAGTAAGGTTGCCAAAGAGGAAGTCCATGGGCAGTTGAATTTCGTCGTGGTTTTTGCCGTAGACCTTGGCGAGGTCTTCGATGGTCGCGGTGGAGGATTCGCCGAGCAGGACCGGATCGCCGGGATAGGTATCGAGAATGTGGCGCATCTCGCGAAGAACTTGGTGGTTTTCGGGACGGCCGGAGTTATAAGGTTTGAGTGCGGCGGGACCACCGGGTGCGGGCGGATCGAGATCCTCTGGAAACGCGGGGTCTTCAATCAGATAAGGCGTGGCATCAAGGCGGAAGCCGGAGGCGCCGTGGTCGAGCCAGAAGCGTACGACATCGAACATCGCTTTACGGAGATCGGGGTTAGTCCAATTCACGTCGGGTTGCTGAGGAAGAAAGATGTGGTAATACCATTGCTCCGTGGTTTGATCCCAAGTCCAGGTGTAGCCGCCGAAGATCGAGGTCCAGTGAGTGGGCGGATCTTTCGGGCCGCCGCCCGATTTCCAGATGTACCAATCGCGTTTGGGATTGTCGCGAGAGGAGCGCGATTCTTTGAACCAGGGGTGCTGGTCGGAGGTGTGGTTGACGACGAAGTCGACCAGGATGCGGATGTTGCGTTTGCGAGCTTCGGCGACGAGGTGATCCCAATCGGCCAGCGTGCCGTATTCAGGCGCGACGTCGGTGTAGTTGGAGACATCGTAACCGAAGTCGAGGTTGGGGGAAGGGAAGAAGGGCGTGATCCAGATGGCGTCAACTCCGAGGTCTTTGAGGTAATCAAGATGAGCTGTGATGCCGTTCAGATCACCCACTCCGTCGCTATTGGAGTCTTGGAAACTGCGCGGATAAATTTCATAGATGACGGCGTGGTCGTACCAGTGCGTGGGAAGTTGAGCGGGCGCGAGGAAGCATGCCGATAGGAGGGCGAGGCAGAAAATGAGCGGCTTCATTAGCATTATCGTAACTCCGCCACAAGGTTGGCAAACCGTTTTCGCAAAATCAGATCGGCGCCCAAACCGGCCGTCCGCTTCCCATGGTGCTTCTCAGTTCCTGCCACGACGGAAACTCCGTCTCCACCCCAAACCACGAATCCGAACCGAGCCGCGACCGGGAGGGAACGCCCCGCCGCCGCCGAAACCCAACCGCGCCGACCTCCAGCGCAGCCTCTCCGTCTCCTATGTCAAATTCAATGATTTTCCCCGCGCCCTAGCCATCCTCGAAGCCCTCAAAACCTCCGGCAACGCCTCAACCCTGTCGACGAACCAATCCTCGCCAACTCCGCGAACTCGTCCAAAAATCCAAATCCACCAGCGCCTGACGCTGGCGCTCTTACCTATCCCCAATCCCCGGCCATTGGCTTCGTAGCGTAAAACGGCAACATTCACCAATTTTCGTTTCGCAAAAAACGCCTTTTCTTCGCTTTCGAGCGCTGGACCGCCGAGGGCCTCAGCCGCCTCGAAGGCGAACAGCCCACTCGGGCTCGCGCCCGCCGCGCCGGAGCTTATCGCTGGTGGCAAGTGAGGAACGAGACCCACGATAGTCACCCATCCACTTTCTCTACTGGCACAAACGACCACGAAAACCAGTCGTTATATGCGCACCCTCTACGGCGGTCACAAAACAGCAAAATATTTCTGCCCCACTTTGCTTAAAAGAATGAACGATTTACACGTCAGCCACCCATGCACCGGCTCCTGACCCACCGTGCCCTCAAGCTATCGTTAGTCCGATATCGCAGTCATTACCGTTCATTCTGCCGCGAAATATTTTTGAGATGCGCGACTCTTCCTCGCCGTAAGGTGTTCGAAGCGTGGGCCCACAGTTGTTTGAAAACTTAAAACCTTAACTTTGAACCACCCATTTAATCCGACGGATGGCGCTGCATGCCAAAAAGCCCGACTGGCCGAATTGGCTTCGTTTTTTCAACTTCCGCCAAAGGACAAAAAGCGCCTTTGCCGCAAAACCAAGGGTCGGGTTCGTTTTTTCAAAAACCGCACCCCGCCCGTGACTTTGGCTTCGTTGCGCAAAACGGCTATCACCGCAGCCTCGATGGGTTCGTTCTTTCAAATTCATCGAAAATCCACCCCAACGTTGCTGCAAACCAACGGTTGGGTTCGTTTTTTCAAAACAGGTCTCTCCAGATGCCCCTATCTCAATGACTGGCCGCAGCCCGTTTCATGACGTACGCACCGCTGAGACAAACCAGACACCCTGCCACCGAGAGCCAGGAAACTTGTTCATGCCGAACCAACAAACCCAAAACCAGCGCGACCACCGGAATCAGGAACGTTGTCCCGGAGGCTTTCGATGCGCCAAACCGGCCGGCGGCGGAGGCGAGCAAGACGTTGGCGATGGCGGTGCCCCCCATCCCTAACGCCAGCAGAGACAACACCGGCACTGGGCTCCAATGAGCGGAGAACAGATCATGAATGCCGAGCGGAGCAGTAAGAATCAATCCCACGGATTGCGCGCGCCAGATCACCGGCACCGCGCCGTATTTCAGTTGGAGGCTGCGCGCAAGGCTCAGCGCAAAGCCATACGAAACAAGCGCGATGAGAATCAGACCGATCCCGATGGCGCTGCTCTCGCCCTGATCGAGAGACGGCAAGGCGATCAGGAATGTGCCGACGAGGCCGACCGCTAAGCCAGCCGTTACCCCATGGGAAGGTGCGCGGCGAGCGATGAACGAAGCCACCAGTGTGGCGAAGAGCGGATTGGCTCCGTTCAACATCCCGGTAAGCGCGGAAGACACGCGCTGTTCCGCGAACGGAAACATGCTCAAGGGAAACGCAAACCAAAGGATGCCGAGCCATATGATGTTACCCCAATCGGCCCGGTCCACGGGTTTGCGCGCCGATGGAAACAGCGCGAGCGTGAGAAAGCCAACGCAGATGCGGAGAAAGGTGACGCCATTCGGATCAACGGCGCGGAGGACTTCGTCGATGAATAGAAACGATGCGCCCCAAATGAGGCCAGGAATGATGAGCAGGACCCAACCGGTGTTCAAACGTTTCTATCTTTGCATGGCATGCGATCAGGATCGAAATCGCATGATTCGCAATTACACCCTCGCGTTCGCCTTGGTGAGCGTTCTGGCCGCCAAAGAGATTCGGTTTCAGACCGATGAGGCCACTTGGATGTCGGTCGATGTTTCGCCCAATGGCCAGACGCTGGTGTTCGACATGCTAGGCGATCTCTACACGGTACCGGTAGTGGGCGGAAAGGCGAAGGCGATTACCAGTGGATCTGCCTTCGATGCGCAGCCGCGGTTTTCTCCCGACGGGAAACAGATTGCGTTTACCAGTGATCGGGATGGAGCGCTGAATCTGTGGCTTGCGAATGTCGATGGCACTGCGGCACGGCAGTTATCGAAGTGGAAGGATGACCGGATGTTTTCGACGGCTTGGCTACCCGATGGGAAGTCTGTGCTCGTCTCGGTGGTGAGTCCGCCGCGACAAGGAGCAGCAGACCTCTGGCGGTATCCAGTTGATGGTGGGCCAGCGGAGCGCATTAAGCAAATTGCCGCCGCGCCTGCGCTTTTGGTTTCTGCGCCTGCGGTCGGAGTCTATGGAGTGGCGCCATCGCGCGATGGTGCTTATCTGTACTGGGCGTCGGTGGTGCCGCGCATTTATAACAGCCGCGGTGGGGCAGCTTCGGAGATTGTACGCAGAGACTTGCGAACGGGTCAGGAGGAATCGCTTACTGCACGAACTGAAGTGGCTTTTAAACCGCTGCCATCGCCGGATGGGAGGCTGTTTGTGTATGCCACTCACTATCGGGAGCAGACAGCGCTGAAGGTGCGAGATCTGGAGACGCAAGAAGACAAGTGGCTTAAGATACCGGTGCAGCGAGATGAGTTAGAGGCCCGTGCAACCCGCCATGTCTTGCCGGACTATGCTTTCACTCCAGATAGCAAGGCGCTGATCATCAGTTATGGCGGGAAGATTCACCGGTTGGAGTTAGCGAGTGGAAAAGGCTCCGTCATCCCGTTCACTGCCGATGTCGCGATGACAGTGGAAGACCGTCTCGACTTTCCTGTGCGCTTGGAAGAAGGGCCTGTTCGCGCGCGAATTGCCCAGCGGCCGTCTGTCTCGCCGGATCTTAGTCCAAGTAACAAACGCGATTGCCTCCCCATTCGGCGACCAAGCGGGCCTGGGCGGGGCCGAAGACAGTTACGTGGGGGTTGGGTGCTTCGTTGTTCCGTTTTGACTTGGAGACTGGCAGGACGGAGGAGACAAGTCTAGCGGTGGAACGGCCGCGCGCACGGCCCTTGGGCACGGTGTTGTTGCGGGGCGCGAACGTCATTACGATGCGCGGTGGCGAAGTGGTGAGGAATGCGGATGTAGTGATCAAGGACAACCGCATTGTGGCTGTAGGTGCGAGGAGCCAAGTGCGCGTGCCAGCGGGGGCTCGCGTGATGGATGTTGCCGGCGACACGATTATCCCAGGTCTGATTGATGTGCACGCGCACTTCGATATTCCCAGGGGCGTGGTTGATCCGGGAACTTGGGAGTTTGCCACGAATTTGGCCTATGGTGTGACTTCGGTGCGCGAGCCGCAATCGATGACGAACGATATTTTTGTTTACAGTGATTTGGTGGAGGCTGGTGATATGCCCGGCCCGCGCATCTTTTCCACGGGGCCCGGGTTGTTTGCGCAGCCGAACTTTCAGAGTTACCAAGATGTGCTCCAGGCTGTGACGCGCTATGCGCGTTATTACAAGACGAACTTGTTGAAGTCTTATGAGGTAGGAGATAGGCAAACGCGGCAGTGGGTGATTCGAGCGTGCCGCGAGTTACACATGATGCCCACTACCGAGGGCGGTGCGGACTTGCGATGAACCTGACTCACGCTCTGGATGGATTTAGCGGCAATGAACACGCCTTGCCGAGTGTGCCGTTGTCTAAGGATGTAGTGCAACTGTATGCGCAGAGTGGCATTACTTATACGCCAACTTTGATTGTGGCGTTTGGTGGGCCGTTCGCGATTTGGGATTTGCTCGCGCATGAGGATGTGGCGAATGACCCGAAGCTGCTGCATTTCATTCCCCTGTCCTATTTGTATCCGAAGGTGACGTCCCGCATGTTATGGTTTCCGCCAGAGACCTATATTTATCCGCAAATTGCAGCAGGTGCTGGGGCGATTCTCAAGGCCGGCGGTCATGTCGCGATGGGAGGCCATGGAGAGTTGCAGGGATTGCAGAGCCACTGGGAGACTTGGTCGCTCGCCAAGGGCATGTCTAATGTCGAAGCCTTGCGGGCGGCCACGTTAGGCGGCGCGGAGGCGATGGGTCTGAAGCAGGATTTAGGATCGATTGAAGTGGGAAAGATGGCGGATCTGATTGTGTTGACGAAAGATCCGCTCGCGAACATCCGCAATACGACGAGCATTCGCTATGTGATGAAGAACGGCGAACTATTTGAAGGCGACACGTTGCGGAAGGTGTGGCCGCTCAATTAACACGGGTGCAATGCAGACCGCGCACGCGGCCGTAATCAAGAGTAAAGCCGTTAGGCCCGAAGGTGGCTGCCATGCGTGGGGCGGCGAGATAGTAAAGAGCAACCACTTTCTTGGCAGTGACCATGGGGTTAGTGTTCGCCAGATTGCAGAGGGTGATCACCGAGAAGTGTTGCTCTGGAAGACGCACGAGCTCAGCGCGGAAGCCCACCCAGGCACCGCCGTGACTGATCATTTCCTGGCCACTCCAGGATTCGTGAAACAGGCCCATGCCGTAGTGCGTTTTCGTGCCATTGTTGAGGGTAGAGGGGGTTTGCATGCGCCTGAGAAGCGGTGCGAATTCGGAGTTCGCGTCATAGACGACGCGTCCCATTTGGCAAGATCTTCCACCGTGGTATAGATGCTTCCGTCGCCCACCATATCGAGGCCGAGTTTGAGGTTTAGATTCTGTTGGCGGGCGAGCAGGGTGACCACTTCGGGGTCGGTAAAGAAATCATCAGGGCCGTTGCCGGAGAGTTGGCTGAGTGCCAGATAGTCTCGGATGCCGCTGGTGTGCCTTAGTAGGTGATGAATGGTGACAGGCGTGCCGTATTCGGGAAGGTTTTGGATGTGAGTGGGAGATCGTAGTCGAGATTGGCGAACCCGTAGCCTTGCTGGTGAATGAAGTTTCCATCTTTGAGAACGCCGACGGCGCAGCCGGGAGAGCCGGGGTGATCGTAATCCGCGAAGAAGGCACGAATGGCTTGCGCATCTACCTGGGCAAAAGCGGGCAGGGAACAGAGCAGTAGAGCTGTTCGGAGGAGCATAGTTATACTTTTTAGGCATGAGACGGTGTTTCGCTTTCTTGTTTGCCGCGCTGACGGCCTATGCCGCACAGCTCAGTCCGACAGAAGCCGCGTTGGTGAAGACGATTGACGCAGAAGCGCCTCGCACGACGGCGTTGCTGGAAACATTGGTGAATATCAATAGCGGCACTGAAAATGCGGCTGGTGTGCGAGATGTGGCTCGGCACATGGAAGCGGAGTTAGCGCCGTTAGGTTTTAATGTGCGCTGGGTGCCGATGGATGCCGTGAAGCGCGCCGGCCATCTGTTGGCGGAGCATAAGGGGACCAGAGGGAAACGCATTCTGATCATCGGGCATTATGGATACGGTCTTCGGACCGGCGAGTCCGTTTCAGAAGTTTGTGAGGACGGGTGATCGCGCCGAGGGGCCCGGTCCGGAGGACATGAAGGGTGGCTTGGCCGTGCTGGTGTCGTCGCTTCGTGCGTTGCAGGCTGCGGGCGTTTTGGACCCGATGCGGATTCGCATTGTGTTGACAGG
>Ga0182012_10006048_pt1 | contig 12391 bp, 8 predicted proteins | sample 612S2SmetaG_FD_120486 | JGI IMG/M metagenome (GOLD analysis project Ga0182012, IMG submission 120486) | Permafrost microbial communities from Stordalen Mire, Sweden - 612S2S metaG | ecosystem: Environmental > Terrestrial > Soil > Wetlands > Permafrost | place: Sweden: Stordalen | collected...
AGCGAGCGAGTCACGCGCCGGGGTGAGGGGGAAACGCCCAAACGGATCGCTGGCGCATGCCAAACACTATGTTTGCCAGGCAATCTGGTCTGGTTCGTTGGCAGCAATGTGAATATCACTGCCAATGCGGGTTTGTATCCTGCACCAACCGGGGTTTCCCGCCTTTTTGAATTTGGGCAACCCGCCCTTGACCCCAGCGGAGCGCCGGCTTGCAGCCGGTTTTGGACGTCCGAGTCATCAAAACAGTCGTAAACCATGGAACCTTCCAACCTCCAGCCTGCGATTTAAGCCGGTCACTAATCGGTGCTTCGGGGACAGCAGGATGCGCCCATTCCGACCGCCCGAAAAATTTCCCTTTGACAACTCATCATACGGTGCTACAATAAGTGAGTAGTCTCGACCTGTTGGTCCTGACTGAATGGCCCCTGCCCCCAGGCGGCCGGTCCGCCATCGCTGTGGCGCGGCGGGCGAAGCTCTTTGACATCAGCCCCTGACCGGGGTCGGCTGGCGATGCAATCGCCATTAGGGCATGGATTGGAATGCTCTAAAATGCTGTCCTTAAAATAGTTAACAAATTAACCAATTAACGAAACAACCATTATCTTCAAGTTTCCCGAAGTTCCCGCCGGCCGGGATTTCCTCCCCCCATCCCAAACCTCGGAGGCCGCGCAGAAATTCTCTGTGCGTCCGGCGAAAATCCATTATACTCCGATTAAACAATGAGCAAGCTGCTGTTAATAGATGATGAAGAAGATGTGCGGTATTCTTTCCAGCGCATTTTTGACTCGCCGGAAATTGAGTTCGCCACGGCCGCCAGCGGCGAGGAGGGCCTGAAGGTCATCCCCAAATTCAAGCCGGACCTGGTGCTGATGGATGTGCGCATGGGCGGCATGAACGGCCTGGAAACCCTCCGCCGCATCCGGGCCGCCAATCCCAAACTCCTGGTCATTCTCATGACGGCCTATGGCACCACCCAGACGGCCATCGAGGCCATGAAACTGGGGGCCTATGATTATCTCCTCAAACCGTTTGACGCCGTCAAGATCAAGGAGATCATCAACAACGCCCTCAAGGCGGCGCGGGACATGAAGCAGGTGGTATCCTACCAGCCCCTGCTGGAATCCGAGGATTACGAACTGGGCATCGTGGGCCGCAGCCTGGCGATGCAGCAGGTCTTCAAACTCATCGGCCAGGTGGCGGCCACGGACGCGACCGCCCTGATCACCGGCGAGAGCGGCACGGGCAAGGAACTGGTCGCCCGGGCCATTTACCATCACAGCGACCGTAATCAGCAGCCGTTTCTGGCGGTGAATTGCGCCGCCATTCCCGAACAGCTCCTCGAAAGCGAACTGTTCGGGCACGAGCGCGGCGCCTATACCGGGGCCACGAACCAGCGCATCGGCAAATTTGAGCAGTGCAATCACGGGACCATTTTCCTGGATGAAATCGGGGACATGACGCCCGCCACGCAGACGAAAATCCTGCGCGTCCTGCAATCCGGCACGTTTGAGCGGGTGGGCGGGAACCAGCCTTTGCAGGTGGATGTGCGGGTGATTGCCGCCACCAACAAACCGCTCGAAGCGGCCGTGGCGGCCAAGCAATTCCGCGAGGACCTGTTTTACCGTCTTAACGTGGTGCGTATTCCCATTCCGCCGCTGCGGGATCGGGCCGATGACATCCCGCTGCTGGTGAATTATTTCCTGGAGAAAAACGCCCGGGAACTCCAGAAGCCCCCGAAATCCGTGGCGGCCAATGTCCTCCGCACCATGGAGAAATATCACTGGCCTGGCAATGTGCGCGAATTGGAAAACGCCGTGCGCCGCGCGCATGTGATGGCCAAGAGCGATGCGATCCTGCTGAGCGATTTGCCGCCGGAAATCACGAATTACGCCGGGCTGGGAATGGGGTCCAGTGTGGCCGCCAGCGCGGTCCCCGGACCAGCGGGAGATGCCACGGCGACGGATGCGGCCTCATTGGCCCGCCAGCTTTATCAATGGGCGCGGCGCGATCCGAAGTTAAAGGTCATTCCCGCCGTGGAGCGCGAGTTAGTGATTCAGGCGCTCAAGGAGACGAACAACAACCAGGTTCACGCCGCGAAATTGCTGGGCATCACCCGCGCGACCTTGCGCAAACGCATTGATAAATTCGGCATTCTGCGTGAATTGAATGTGAAGTGACACGGGAATGGTTTCATGGCAGGTTGCGGCCATGCACCTTTTTGAAACCATCCGGGGCGGACGATGGGCGGGTACCATCGCCCGGCTAAGGGACTTGAACCGGCGGCGTTGGCTGGCGGGGTGGCTGGTGTTGCTGGCGGTCGCCGCCGGTCGCGGTCGCGCCCAGGATACCAACAACCCGGGACTGGCGGGTTCCGTCGCGGAGGATGGCCGGCTGGCGGCGGTATGCCCCATCCAGGTCACGCGGGAAAGCAGCGGCAATTTCACCATTACCAATCATTTTCAATTCACAGATACGAAGGATTGCACCTTTACCTGGCAGCTACGGCAATACGGGTTGCCCACGGAGACGAACCCGGCGGTGACGGTGCTGCGCGAGGGGATGCTGGGTTCGCCGGCAATTCCCCCTGGCGGCAGCGGCCTGCTGGAAGCTGATCCCGCCGCTGATTCGCCCACTGCCGACGCGCTGGCCTTGCGCGTGAATGATCCCGCCGGGCATGAATTGTGGACGTGGGTGTGGACGCTGACGCATGACGATTCGGCGCGCCTGCCAGAGGACACCACCGCCTGGAATCACGCCCTGCCGCAAGCGACCAATGACGAAATCCAAGTGGTCGCCGGCGATTTGATGGTGACCTTCAGCCCCGCCACCGGGCGGTTGCTGCGGGTGGCGCGGGGCGGCCAAACTTATTCGTTAACGAACGGGCCCCAACTCACGGCCACCAACAGCCATCTGCGTGAGATTCATTTTACTGATGACGGGCCGGATGCGGTGGTGTCCGCCAAGTTCGACGGGGAGTTGAAATCCATTGTGTGGCGGGTAAATGGCAATGGTTGGGTGGATTGCGATTACGATTACATCACCGCCAGCGGACAGGACTTGGCAGGGGTGACGTTTGATTATCCAGCGGGTCTGGTCCGACACTGGCGGTGGTTGGGAGACGGGCCGTATCGGGCCAGCCCAAACCAGAATTACGGCGCCGTGTTTGGCCGGTACGAAAGCGACGGCAACCCGGTCCGGACTGGCGGGCCGGCTGGCGGACGCTCGGAGTTCACGGGCCGGCTGGCGGGCGTGCGCTGGTTGCAACTGGAGACGGTGGAAGGGCCGATTACCATTCTCAACCGCAGTCACATGCCGTGGCTGCAAGCGCCAGTCCCGACCCGTGGGACGGCAGAAGCGGGCGAAATTACCCCGGGTTTGGCTTTTTGGGATTCCCAGTCGGCCGCGATCCCAGTTAAACCACCGGGACAAACCGGGGAGGACCACCAAAACCATTCTGGTCAAGTGAGCTTTTTCTTTGGGAAATCCCCGTGACACCGGTGCGTGACGCCCCCGACAATTCCCCAAACTAGTGGTCGGGATGGCTTGGTTTCTCCATTGCCATTCAATGGGTTGCCGCTGGATGAAGCCAGCCAAGTTCCGCTGAAACTTGCAAAATTCCGGGTTTTCAGGTTACATAGGAGGGATGTGCCGACTAGGTAACTGGTTAATTTTGACGGTGTTTCTGCTGGCGTGCGGTTTTAAAGCTGCGGCGGAGTCTGCGGAGGTCAACTTGGATTATGTGGCTGGCCGCGCGCTCGAACGGGCGCGCTCACCATTCCGTTCACCTCGGGAGGATCTGCCGCCCGTGCTCCGCCAGGACCGACTGGACTATGACAAATACCGGGAAATCCGCTTTCGCCGGGACAAGGCCCTGTGGACGGCGGCGGACGCCCCGTTCCGGGTGGAATTTTTCCATCCCGGTTACCTCTATCAGGAACCGGTGCATGTTTATGAATTCACCTTGACGCATGTGCAGCCCATCCGGTTCGTGCAAGATTTTTTCGACTACGGCAGCCTGCACATTCAGGATGAAATTCCGGCGAACACCGGTTATGCCGGCTTCCGCGTGCTCTATGCCCTCAACCAGACCAACCAACTGGACGAACTGGGGGCCTTTCTCGGGGCCAGCTATTTCCGGTTGCTGGGTAAAAACCAGCATTATGGTCTCTCCGCCCGCGGCCTGGCGATTAATTGCGGTGAAAATGGGCAGCCCGAGGAATTTCCCATTTTCACCGACTGGTGGCTGGGCAAGCCCCAGCATGACGACACGGAATTGCGCCTGTTTGCGATTTTGGACAGCGTCAGTGCCGTTGGGGCCTACGAGTTTTTGATCCGGCCGGGCGAGACCACGGTGGCCCGGATTGACGCGGTGGTTTACCTGCGCGAGCCGGACAAAATCAAGGCGGTCAATCCGAACCAGTTTCCCATCAAGACCCTGGGCCTGGGGCCGCTCACGAGCATGTTTTGGTTTGGCAAAAATTCGGAACGGAAACCGAATGATTACCGGTCCGAAGTGCATGACAGCGACGGTTTGCTCATGAAGATGGGCAATGGCGAAACCCTGTGGCGTCCGCTCGACAATCCGACCGTGATGCGGCACCAGATTTTTAACGCGCCGGACATTCGCGGATTTGGACTCATGCAGCGGGAGCGGTCATTTGGCGCGTACCAGGACAGTTTCAATCCCTACCATTTGGAGCCGAGCGTTTGGGTGGAACCGCATGGTCCCTGGGGCAAAGGAAGCCTGCATTTGGTGTCCCTGAGCTCCGCCTTTGAGGGGCTGGACAACATCGTGGCCTTCTGGGATCCGCAGGTCAAACCGGAGCCGTTGCAGCCGTTTCGATTTGGCTACACCCTGTACTGGACGATGGAAAATGATTTCAAGCTGTCCGTAAACCGGGCAGTCTCCACGCGCGTGGGCCAGGATTTGAGCTGCCAGGACTGCCGGCAGTTCATCATTGATTTTGCCGGTCCCAAGCTGGACGGGATACCGGCGGGCACGCCGCCGGACTCGATTGCCAATTGCAGCGGCAACGCGGTGTTGTTGAACAACCAGGTGGTTCGCTGCCCGGAGCTGGGCACCTGGCGGGTGATCTTGAAGATGCAGCCCAAACCGGGCAACACCGACCCGGTGGATTTGCGCTGCACCCTGCAAAACGGCACGAACACGTTGAGCGAAACGTGGACGTACCAATGGAGTCCGCCTTGAATCCGCAAATTTTACCGGATCGCGCCGGGCAACTGGCTGGCCGGCCGCTGGATGAGTGGAACGACGCGTATGCGAAGGTGGAGAGTTACTTCAACGCCCTGCGCATCCGGAACCGTCCGCTGCTGGGGCAGCTTTGCCTGCGGGTGCTGGAGCGGGCTCAGGTGCGCGCGCCGGGCGAGCCGGGACGCACTGCCACCCAGCTCGTGGCCGAGGAGATGGATCATATTGTGACCGAATGGTTCGCCGAGGTGCTGCAGGTGCCGCCGACAAACGCGGATCAGATGTTGTCCACGCGGGGCCGGCTGGCGTTGCTGCTGGCGGACATGCCGGGCCGCTGGCAGGACCAGTTTCTGCGGCCGGGGCCCTGGCCCGAGGAATTTACCGACGCGATGCGGGAGACCTTTTTACGGGCCGGACCGGATTTTCAACTCTCAAAAATGACCCCCCGGCCGCTGGATCTGGGTCCGATCACCACTCTGGGCAACCTGGGGCGCATGCCCTATTTTCGGATGATCCTGGCGTGGAGCCTGTTTGCCCTGCTGTTGGTCGTCCTGTTTCTCTTCACCCACATGGCCCCGCACTGAACCATGCCCGGGACCTGTCCAACTTTTGAACGAACCGGACTGCCGCGCCGACCGCGCGGCTGGCGCGTGTTCATTTTCTATTCTTGCGCGCTGCTGCCCACGGGGGTGGTATCACTGATCTTTGCCGACTTGCTCTGGCGCACGGGCTGGTCGGCCGCCTGCACGGTGCTGCTCATCCTGTTTGTCATTCTTTTCCTGTTTGCGGCCATTGGGTGCGTCCACGGCGTGTTTGGATTTTTCCTGCGCATGTTTGGCGACCGCCGCCGGATCACCGACCTGAAGCCATATCATGACCTGCCGCTGGAGGGTATCAGCACGGCGATCATCTTCCCGGTTTACAATGAGAATGTCGTGCGTGTGTACGAGGGCTTGCGCGCCACCTACGAGTCGCTGCAAAAAACCGGGCAGCTTGAGCGGTTCGACTTTTTTATCCTCAGTGATTCCACCAGCCCGGACAACTGGGTGGAGGAGGAGCGGCGCTGGTATGATTTGATCCACGAACTGGACGCGCTGGGCCGGATTTATTACCGCCGCCGGCTGGTAAACGAGGCGCGCAAGAGCGGCAACGTGCGCGACTTTCTCAACACCTGGGGCCGTCGCTACCGGTATTTTATCTGCGCGGACGCGGACAGCGTGCTCCGGGGCGAGACGCTGGTGGACCTGGTGAAACTGATGGAGGCCCATCCCACGGCGGGACTCATCCAGACAGTGCCGGCGCTGGTAAACGCGGAATCCCTGTTCGGCCGGGTGCAGCAATTTGCGAACCGGCTGTACGCGCCGGTGTTCATTGCGGGGCTGAATTACTGGGCGCTGGATTTTGGCAATTACTGGGGCCACAACGCGATCATTCGCACGGAGCCGTTCATGCAATTTTGCGACCTGCCGCAACTGCCCGGGCGCAAGCCGTTCGGCGGGCAGATTCTCAGCCACGATTTTGTGGAGGCCGCGCTGCTATTGCGGGAAAACTGGGAGGTCTGGTTCGCCTACGATCTCGAGGGCAGTTACGAGGAGGCTCCGCAGGCGTTGATTGACAACGCCCAGCGCGAACGCCGGTGGTGCCAGGGTAATCTGCAGCACACGCTGGTGCTTTTCACGCGCGGCCTGCGCGGGGTGAGCCGGTTGCATTTGATCCTGGGGATTTGCGGCTACTTGGCCGGTCCGCTGTGGCTGGCCTTTTTGCTGGCCTTTAACTGGATTCGCTGGGCGCACAATTACTCGGGCCTGTCGGAAATCACGGTGCCGGCCTTCACCCCCTATCTCTATGGCATCAGCGGCACGACCCACGCCTTTTTGGTCTTTATCATTTGCATGGTGGTCATCATGTTGCCCAAAGTGCTGGCGCTGATTGACCTGGCCTACGACACGAAGCGCCGGCGCGCCTTTGGCGGACTCGCCCGCACCACCACCAGCGTGCTGTGGGAAACGATTTTTTCCACGCTGCACGCGCCCATGCTGATGCTGTGGCACACCCGCTTTGTGATCACGAATCTGCTGGGCATTGCGGTGGGCTGGTCCACTCAGAAGCGGGCGGCGGATGGCACCACCTGGCTGTATGCCATTCAGCGCCAGTGGGGGCATGTGCTCATTGGCGTGGTCTGGGGCTGGTTCATGTGGCAGTTGGACCCGACCTTGTTCTGGTGGTTCACGCCGGTCCTGGCGGGCATGGTGCTCTCCGTGCCGCTGAGCGTGCTCACCAGCCGGCGGAGCCTGGGCCTGCACGCGCGTAGTCTGGGGTTGTTCCGCACGCCCGAGGAAATCGCGCCGCCGCCGGAAATTGTCTCCCTGCGCGCCCGGATGAAAATCCACGAATTAACCAGCGAGGATGCGGACCGCCTCCGCACCCACGCCGGGGTGGCCGACGCCGTGCTGGATCCATATGTGAATGCGATCCATGTGTCGCTGCTGCGGGAAAAACTTTTGAACCCGGTGTACGCCGAGGAAGGCCAGCGGCTGGGCGTCGGATCCGACCGGCCCCGCCTGCTGGGGGAGAAACTGCTGGCGGAAGGACCGGATAAACTCACGGCCGGCGAGCGGTTGCTGGTACTGGCAGACCAGGCCGTGATGGTATACTTGCACCAACAGGCCTGGCAGCGTTCCGGGGAATCCCTCGCGCCCTGGTGGCGCGCGGCCATCTCGGCCTACCGGCGGCGGGATTGAACACCGCAAGAGTTGCGAGGGGCAGGCCGGAGGTTGCCATGCCGTCCCGGCTCAGTCTTTTCGAAAATCCTGCACGCTGCGCACGAAGTCGTCCGGGATGCCGAAATCGAAGCGCTCGGCGCCGGTCATTTCCAAGGCCAGATAACCTTCCCGTTGGCGCTGGATTTCCTGAGCGCGCGTGAGTTGGAATTCATTGTTGTCCCTAATGTTGTCCCGGATCATTTCCGCCAGAATATCGTAAATGGACGGAGCGAGCAGGTGCATACCGAACCAGCCGAGCCAGGTTTCCGGGGGCAGGCCTTCCACATGCAGCCGGGCCTGGGCGGTGGCGAGATCCGGTTTTTCCACGATGAGGGAGATGTCAATCAGGCGGTTGTTGTCTGCGCGGCGGGCACCGGCGATGGTGCCATAGCCCCGCAGTTCCCTGGCGGAGATGCGGTTGACGGCGGAAACACTGCGGCCGCCGGAGACCGCCGCCATTTGGGCCAGCTCCCGGTACGGGGACAGCGGTTTCCCGCGGAACAAGTGGTCACCCAAGCCGAGCAGCACAAATTCGCCATTGGCAAAGGCATGGGATTGGTACACGGCATGGCCGTAACCTTCCTGCTCGTGCTGGACGGCAAACGTCACCCGCTCGGCGAAGCGGCGCATGTGGTCGGCTTCCTTCCGGAGGGCCGGATACTTTTCCAGACGCTTCAGGTAGGCGGGGCCGGGGCCGTTCAGATAGTCGCGCACGACATCGTCCTCCCCGGGCTGGACGATGATGCAAATCTCCTCAATGCCGGCCGCCTCGAGTTCCAGCAGGTGGTAGTGGAACAGTGCGCGGGCGATGCCATCCTGGCCTACGACGGGAAACAGTTCTTTTTTCACCGCGTGCGAGGCGGGGAAATGCCGGGTGCCGAGGCCGGCAATGGGAATGACGGCTTTGCGAACCGGGGTGGTCATAACGTTGAGTGCTTCCAGCCTTGCGCGCCAAATACATAACGGCGGGCGCCGAATTCAATGGCCCCGGGGGAAGTGCCTTCAAAGATGTCGGGCATCTGGCCAATGCGGCGGGAATACTCAGTGGCAATTTGCGGAACATGCTCCTTGAGGGCCTCGATTTTGCCGAAGATGGCCACGGTGCCGCCAGTGCCGCCACCGGTGATTTTGGCCCCGTACAGGCCGTTTTCGGGACCGCGTTTGCGCACGGCGTCCACCAGAAAATTAACCTCGGGCACGGAGAGGTGGCAGTTGTCGCGGTAGCTGTCATGGGCGGCGTACATGGCCTCGCCAGCGGTCACACAGGCAGCGGCATCGCCTTTGGACGCGGCCTGCAGGGCCGCGATAAAGCGGAGTACGCGCTCATTTTCCTCGATGGGATGCCGTGTGGGCCCGGCCACGCGGTAGGTGGCATCGGGCTGGATGGTGGTCACGGGATCGTCATGGGTTTTGTAGCGTTCCAGAAAATCCGAGCCCACGATGGTTTCCGGCACCTGGCTTTGGAACTCGGCAAGCCATTCGGCGGTGGAAATTTCCGTGAGGTAATTCAGCGCGGCGCGACCGGTGCGGGCGCGGATCTCATTGATGATTTTTTTGCCCATGAAGGCGCCGATCCGAACGTTGGCGTAGGGATTGCCGCCGACAGAATGGCGTACCATGGAGCTGATGCCCACGAAGCCGGTGCCCGGGGGGATTTCCACCTCGTCCACGATCTGGCCGGGGCGACAGAGGATGTGGGTGAGCTTGCCGCTGCGGCCGCTGGCCACAGCGATTTGATCCATGATGCCGCAAGGCGCTCCGACGACGAAATTTTCCGCCATCTGCGCCAGCCGGGCCAGGCGGGCGCCGCTCAATTTGAGACCAAGATAGGAATTGAGGCAGGAGAGCGTGCCGATTTCCACGGCGGCCGAGCTGCCGATGCCGACGTTCATGGGCACGCCACTGAGCAGGAGGAAACTGAAGCCGAAGGGCAGGTTGATGGATTCCTCCTTCAACAGGGTGAAAATGCTGCCGCCGATGTAGGCCGCCCAGGAGACCAGCGGGTTGGACTGGCACAGCTCGCGGATTTGCGCGTAGTCGCCCACCGTGTCGCCGGCGGTGAGGTAATCCAGCGGAATGCGCGTTTCCACCGGCAGCGAGCGCCGGCCCATTTGCATGGTGCGAATCCGCATGGTGCGGTCGGTGCGGGGCTGCAAGGCCATCAACATGCCGCCGCCCAGGACGGCCTCGCACACGTTGGAGCCGGAGTAATCGGCGATGCCTCCCATCACATCCAGGCGGGCGGGCACGCGGCCCACCCAGACCTCGCCACTATTAAAAAATCCGGCAAACCCCGTGGGATCGCCGTTGGGTTTGCGCAATAACTGTTCAAATTGCAATACTTCCGGAGGCAGCGGTTGATTCATAAATGGTTCAATCGGTTGGTCAGCGGGTTAATGGTGATTGCGGAAAATGCGGTTTCGGTTTTTTGAGAGGTACCAGACGATCAGGATGTTAAGGGCCAGCAGGATCAGCAACCCCAGGGTCGGATGGCGGAACACCTCCGGGCGCGGGCGGAGTGTGGGATCCATGGCGATTCGGCGGGACAGCTCATAAATTTCCACGGGGATGAAAAAAGCCGATTCCCCGATGGCCAGCCAGACCGCCCAATGCGCCCGGAAAGCCAGGCCCAGGCCGCCCACCGTTAGCAGCAGGCCATATATTAGCGTCCCCACCTCGACGGCCCGCAGATTGGCCGGGGTGACCTTGTCCAATTGCAGGCCGATATTGAGGAAGAACTTTTGCTCGGGATCAAGGTGCAACCAGCGCAAAAATTGGTCGAAAGCATCGCTCAAATCATGGCCGGAAAGCGCGAAAATGCCCAGTGCCGTGAGCAGCAACAGCGTGCCCTTCACCAGCTTGATTAGCACGATGAAGTACAGCGTTGGCGCGGGCTTGGGCTTCGCGGCTTTCGGGGAGTCGGGCATCAGCGGATTTGGGGTAGCAACCAGTTGACCAGCTCGCTGATGGCGAGGCGTTCCTGCCGCCCGCCATCGCGGTGACGCAACGTCACAGTATCCAGCAATTCCGGCTTTTCCCCCAGGGTGTCAAAATCAATCGTCACACAAAACGGCGTGCCGGCCTCATCCTGGCGGGCATACCGCCGGCCAATGGAACCGCCGTCATCGTAATAGACATTCATCCACGGACGCAACAGGTCCCGGACGGCCATGGCCTTGGCGACGAGTTCCGGCTTGTTCTTGAGCAGGGGCAGCACGCCGACCTTGATGGGGGCCACCCGGGGGTGGAAACGGAGCACCACGCTGGTCTCCGTCTTCCCTTTTTCATCGGTTTTACTGGCTTCACTGTAAGCGTTGGCAATCAAAGCGAGGATTAGACGGTCCACCCCGGCACTTGGTTCAATCACATGTGGCACATACTGACCTTTGTTAGCCAGGCCATTGGCGTCGTCGGTGGCTTGTTTGGCGGCCGCTTCGGGAACCATGCCAGATCGTTCGAGATAGCCTTTGCGGTTGTCGTAATAACGACGCCAGAGGTCGTCAGCTTTTTCTTTGGGCAATTTGCCCCAGGCGACACGGAGTTCCTCATCGAACACCCCCATGGGTTTGCCAGAGAAGCGGGCGTGCTGGCTGAGGTCGAAATCACTACGGGCGGCAATGCCCTCAAGTTCCTCCCCTTTCAACTCACCTTGCTCATCCCGCTTGCTGAAGGGGAATTTGAAGAGAATGTCCACGCAGGCACGCGCATAATGGGCCAGTTCCTCCGGCGTCTGCCGGTGAAAGGCCAAAGTATTGCGGTCCAGGCCAATGCCCTCGTAAAAGCGCACGCGTTCCTCGACCCAATACTGGTGCCAGGCCTGCCAGCCCCAGTTCGGCTGCGGTTCGCCGGGATGACCGGTGGTGGGCACGGTGGCGACTGAACCATGAATGGCCTCAATCGCCTCATCCGGCTTGATGAAAAACTCCAGTTCCATCTGCTCGAATTCGCGGGAGCGGAAGGTGAAATTGCGCGGAGTGACCTCGTTGCGAAACGCCTTGCCCATCTGGGCGATGCCAAACGGCACTTTCTGGCGCGCGGTGGCTTCCACATTCTTGAATTGCGCAAAGATGGCCTGCGCCGTCTCCGGCCGCAAATAGGCGATCGCGGACTCATCCTGCACCGGGCCAACGTAGGTCTGGAACATCAGGTTGAAGGCGCGCGGGGCGGTTTTCTCGCCATGGCATTCATTGACGCATTTGCTGGGCTTTTGCGGACAGGGGATTTCATCCGTTTGATCCGCGCGAAACCGGCCTTTGCAGGTTTTGCAATCAATCATCGGGTCGCTAAAGGTGTCCACGTGGCCGGAGGCCTTCCAGATGGCCGGGGCCATGATGATGGTGGCTTCGAGACCGACGACATCCTCCCGTTGACGGGTCATGGCGTGCCACCAGAGGTCCTTGACGTTGCGCTTGAGTTCCGC
>Ga0182012_10006049_pt1 | contig 12390 bp, 10 predicted proteins | sample 612S2SmetaG_FD_120486 | JGI IMG/M metagenome (GOLD analysis project Ga0182012, IMG submission 120486) | Permafrost microbial communities from Stordalen Mire, Sweden - 612S2S metaG | ecosystem: Environmental > Terrestrial > Soil > Wetlands > Permafrost | place: Sweden: Stordalen | collected...
AATCAACAGAGTACCCCTGCGATTGAAGACTGTCGAGCAGGCCACCCTTGCCGAGCAGCAGATCCATGTTCACCACCGCCAAGGTCACTGAACCGCTTTGCAGATATTTGTCGGCCGCGGCGAGCCAGGATTGGCGCACGCGAGCCACCAGATCTCCCTTGGAGGCGCCGGTGTCGAGCGCCGCCACACACGCATCCACCTCCGCCGGCTGCGGTAATTGTTGAATTCGCTCGACGTCGCCGGTGGACCAGGCGCGTGCACGCTCGATCAACCGGGGCAACCCTGTCTCGATCGTCACCAACGAGGCGTCGACGCAGGCATTCTCGGTGGCGGGAGGCATCGCCTTCAGGGTGTCGAGGAAATCGCCCACGCCCGCGATTTTGACCTCCTCGACCGGCACGTCCTGCTTCTTCGCCAGCGCGCGCACGGCTGCTCCCAAATCGAGTCGAGCGGACAGCCCGAACCGATGGAAGGCGTCCTGCTCGAGAAAGGCTGCGGCGACGATGGGTCGATAGCGCTCCCATTTACCGGCATCGGTGGTGAAGCGGGCGCGCTGGGTGGAGAACCTGAGATAGAGATTTTGCGGCAAGACATCCTTCAGCCGCTTGCCGCCCCGGATCATGAGGACATCGCGTTCGGTGATCAACAGCCACAAGATGCGCACGATGCCGATCTCCAGCGGTTTCGGGACGAGCACCCGCTGAGTTTTGGCCAGCACTTGCTCGACCTGTTTGGAGCGCCAGGTGATGCCCTTGGGCAAAGGCGAGATGCTTCCCAGGATCCATAATTGCGAATCCCCGCGATGCACGCGCCACATGCCCGGCCCGGTACGCTCGCCGGTGACCGTGAGCTCGTCGAGCTGCGTGGGCGGTGGAGGGGGCGCAGATGCGGATGGCGCGCCATTCTCCCGCGGGGTCGCGGCGCCCCAGCGGGGGACGAGCAGGGCGGCTGCGACGATCAGGAGGGTCGTGGTTCGCATGACCCTTAGTCCGTCGCGCGGCGCGCAAATTCCCGGAGCTTCTTTTCGCGCTCCATGACCGCCTGGTTGGGCCCGAGGAATTTGAGCAAAGCGCCGCCGCGCGCGGAATGCTCGGCAATCACCTTGATGGCGACCAGCAACGGTGTCGACAGCAGGATGCCCGGGATGCCCCAGAACATCCCGCCGAACCACAGCGCCAGGAACACCACCAACGGGTTCACCGCGAGCCGACGGCCGACGAGCAGCGGCTGGACGATTTGACCCTCGATGGTCGCGAGCAACACGTAGCTTCCCGCAACGCCTAAGATTCGTCCCAGGTTCGTGAAAGAGACCACGGCGACCACTGAGATGACCAGCAGCGTGGTTCCCGAACCCACGTATGGAATGTAATTGAGAAGCGCCGCCATGGCGCCCCACAGGTAGGGATTGGGCATGCCCCAAGCCATCATGACGCCTGCGGTGGCGCATCCCAGCCCGAGGTTGATGAGTGTCGTCGTGAGGTAGAACTTCGCGACTTCCGCGCGCACCTTCTCGATGAGATCGAGGACGTGCCCTGCGTGCAGATGGTCCACGAAGGCTGCGGTCATTCTCGCCATCATCGGAGGTCCGCCCGCAAGCAGGAACAGGGTCACGATCACGAACGTCACCGACCCCACGAGCGCATCACGGGTCGCGCCGAGCAGCACTTCCGGGCCTTCCGGTGCGGGCGCCGCGACGGCGGGCCGAGTGGAAGCGTGGGGGGCGCCGAGCGTATCCGCGCTCCCGCGCAGCTCGTCGATGTGCTGCATGAAGCGGGCGACCGGCGTGATCCGCTGCTTGATGGTCTGCAGAGTTTGCGGTGCGGACGCGAACCAGTGCTGGGCCGGCGTCGACAACAGATCGATCGCACCGCCGATGAGGGCGAGCGCCGAGACCAGGATCAACAAAGCGCTGGCGCCCCGAGGGATGTGCCAGCGATGCAGCGCCTCGACCGGGCTCGACAGGATCAGTGCGAACAGCAGGGCCAGCGCAATGGGCACGAAGGCGATATGCGCCTCGAACAACAGAAGTCCGAAAGCACCCCACGCCAGGGCCTTGACCGCGGTCACGGCGCCCCGGGAAACGCCGGGCCCGGGTGGGACGTTGTAAGCTTCTACTGACATGGGGTTCGTCGTTTAAGGAGGTGTTCGCAAGTTTTTGATATCGATAGACTCGCGTGCATTATTTCACCAATCAGCCACCGTATCCATGCGGCTCAGCTCGGGAGATCGACATGTTGCATTACGCAGTAGTATTTCTGGTCATCGCATTGATTGCGGCCGTTTTCGGATTTGGTGGAATAGCGGCGGGCGCTGCGGGAATCGCGAAGATCCTGTTCGTCGTCTTTCTCATCGGCGCCATCGTGTCGTTTCTGATGCACGGTCGGAGCCGCATCTAGCGTCGACCCGACACGGCGGCGAGGCCATCCGAATGCTCGAGGCGCGGCCTCGACCATGGAAAATCCGCGACGACGAACACGGCGATGAGCGAAGTTAAAACCCACGGGGACCTCCGCACCCTGGCGACCCCCCGAAAGTTGGCAACCGGAGTCACGGGCCTCGACATGATCCTTCATGGAGGCCTGCCCGCGAGCCGGCTCTATCTGCTGGAGGGCGAGCCCGGCTCGGGCAAGACGACGCTCGGGCTGCAGTTCCTGCTCGAGGGCGCGCGGCGCGGCGAGAAGGTGCTTTACGTCACCTTGTCCGAGACCCGCGAGGAAATCGAGGCCGTCGCCGCATCCCACGGCTGGTCGCTCGACGCGCTCGAGCTGTTCGAGCTCGCGACGGCGGCCGAAGTCCTCGGCGAGGCGCGCGAACAGTCGATACTGCATCCCTGGGAAATGGAGCTCGGCGCCACGGTCAAGCTGATTCAGGAAAAGGTGGCGGCCTCCAGTCCCACCCGTATCGTGTTCGACAGCCTGTCCGAAATGCGCCTCCTCGCGCAGAACCCGCTGCGCTATCGGCGGCAGGTGCTGGCGATGAAGCAGTTTTTCAGCGGTCTGTCCTCCACCGTGGTTTTGATCGACGACCTCACCGCGGAGCGCGGGCAGCGTGACTCCCACCTGCACAGTCTCTGCCACGGTGTCGTGACCCTGGAGCGCACCACGCTGCAATTCGGCGCCGCGCGACGCCGTGTACAGATCCAAAAGTTGCGCGGCGTGGATTTCGTCGCCGGTTATCACGATCTCACGATTCGAAGGGGCGGTCTCGAGGTGTATCCGCGGCTGATCGCCGCCCATCACCACAAACCTTTTCTGGGCGATCCCACCCCGAGCGGAGTGCCCGAGATGGATGCGCTCCTGGCCGGGGGCCCGATGCGCGGGACCAGCACGCTCATCTCGGGCCCCGCCGGCGCCGGCAAGACCACTCTGGCGCTGCAGTACGTGCATGCGGCCTGCGAGCGCGGCGAGGCGTGCACGATCCTTGAATTCGACGAGCGCGTCGGCACCCTCCTGGTCAGGGCCAGGCAGATGGGATTGGATCTGCAGCGGCACCTCGACAGCGAGCGCCTGGTCATCATGCAAGTGGACCCCGCAGAGGTCGCCCCCGGGGAATTTGCGTGGCGCATCCGCCGTCAGGTCGAGGAGCGTAACGTTCGGATCATGGTCATCGACAGTTTCAATGGCTATGTGGCGGCCATGCCCCAGGAGCAATATGTGGCGCTGCAGCTCCACGAGCTCCTGTCGTATCTCAATCAGCGCGGCGTCACCACTTTCCTCATCAACCCGCAAAGCGGTTTGGTGGGTAGCATGGCGACCAGCTCGATCAACATATCGTATGTCGCCGATACGGTGATCCTGATCAGATTCTTCGAGGCCGATGGCCGCATACGCAAGGCGCTGTCCATCATCAAGAATCGCGGAGGGCCGCACGAGGATGCGATTCGCGAGCTGCGCATCGACCGCCGGGGCTTGAGGATCGGCGAGCCGCTCACGGAATTTCACGGCGTGATGACGGGAAATCCGCAGTACGTCGGCTCTTCCACGCCCCTGATGGAAGCTAGGGACAGTGGAGCCTAAGCAAGCCCCGGAGGCGCGCCGCATTCTCATCTGCGCGCCGTTCGGTCGTGATGCCTCGAGCGTTGCGGCCCGGCTGGGCGCATCGGGCTACGATGCGCGGGTGTGCGAAGATCTCGGCGAGGTGGCCGCGTTTTTCACCCACCGCACCGGCGCCATCCTCATCACGGACGAAGCGTTGAACGGCGCTGTGGATGCGCTCGCGAACGCCGTGGCCGCACAGCCTCCCTGGTCGGACGTGCCGTTCATCCTGCTGACCTCGCGCCATCCGGACGGCGTGCTGCTTCCGGAGCAGGCGGCGCGGCAGTTGCTCAGCATGGTCACCAACGTCATGGTGCTGGAGCGTCCGCTCGGGACGCGGTCGCTATTGAGCGCCATCGACACGGCGCTGCGCAACCGGCAGCGCCAATTCGATCTTCGGGACCGCATCCAGGAGCTTCGCGAAAGCCGCGAGGCGCTCGAGATCAAAGTAGCGGAGCGGACCGCCGAGCTCAAGACGGAAATGATCAATCGAGCGCAGGCCGAGGCCGCCCTGCGTCAAAGCCAGAAAATGGAGGCGGTCGGGCAGCTGACCGGCGGAATTGCGCACGACTTCAACAATATGCTGTCGGGAATCATCGGGTCATTGGAAATACTCAAGCGCCGGATCGCCGCCGGGCGGCTCGACGATGTTCAACGTTTCATGGACGCGGCGTGCACGTCGGCGATGCGTGCAGCATCCCTCACGCAGCGATTGCTTGCTTTCTCGAGGCGGCAGTCTCTCGATGCGAGAATCGTCGATCTCAACAGTCTGTTGAGCTCGTTCGAGGTTCTGTTGCGCAGGACCATCAACGAGCAGATCGTGCTGACGATCGACCTCGCAACCGACATGCCCTCCGGAATCGTCGACGTGAACCAGCTCGAGAGCGCGCTCTTGAATCTCGCGATCAATGCCCGCGATGCCATGCCCGACGGCGGTGAGATCAGGGTGGCGACCGGATCGATCGATTTGGATGACGTGGCCGCTGCCGCTTCGCTCGGCCTTGCCAGAGGTCGATATGTCACCATTTCGGTGTCCGACACGGGTGTCGGCATGGCCCCGGAGCTTCTCGAGCGCGCGTTCGAGCCGTTCTTCACCACCAAGCCGTTGGGTCAGGGCACGGGCCTCGGGCTGTCGATGGTGTATGGCTTCGCCAAGCAGAGCGGAGGCCAGGTTCGGATCCAGAGCAAGCCCGGGAACGGCACATCGGTCACGCTGTATCTACCGGCGACCGACAGCGTACCCGCCAACGATCGGCGGCCGCCGGAGACCGAGATCGACGTGGGAGACGGCGAGTCGGTGCTGTTCGTGGAGGACGATGCGTCGGTTCGCATGCTCATCCGCGACGTGTTGCAGGAGCTCGGGTATTTTCCCATTGAGGCGGCGGAGCCGGAATCGGCACTCCCGATTCTGGCCTCCGATCAGCGAATCGATCTGATGATATCGGATGTGGGCCTGCCCGGCATGAACGGACGGCAGCTCGCGGAAGTGGCGCGAAAGCATCGTCCGAAATTACCCATTCTCTTCATCACGGGCTACGCGGAGAACGCCGCCATCCGGGCCGGCTTTCTCGGCTCGAACATGGCGATGATCATGAAGCCGTTCGCCATCGACAGCCTGGCGGCGAAAATCGGGGAAATGACGCGCTCACAGGTGCATTGACAAGATTGCGAACTTGTACACCTCGGGCGGCCATGATCGGTGCACCATTGCCGGACATATGATGAACGAGCGCCGCGAACATTCCGTCCCGCCGTCGGCCAAGGTCCCGGCAGTCACCCTGGGATTCTGGGTGATCAAGATCCTGGCAACGACGCTGGGTGAAACGGGCGGCGACACCGTCACGATGACGATGAAACTCGGATATCTGGCCGGCACCGCGATCTTCCTGTCGTTGCTCATCGTGCTGGTCACCTGCCAGATACGCGCGCGATCGTTTCATCCCGCCTTGTATTGGTCGACGATCGTGGCCTCCACCACCGCCGGCACGACGTTGGCCGACTTTGCCGACCGCTCGCTCGGCATCGGGTATCTCGGCGGCTCGACGCTCCTCGTGATCTGCGTTCTCGGCACGCTGGGGTTGTGGTATCGATCGCAAGGCACGGTGTCGGTGGCCACCCTCCACGGCCCGAAGGCGGAGGCCTTCTATTGGGCGACGATCACGTTCTCGCAGACGCTCGGCACCGCGCTCGGCGATTGGATGGCGGATGACACGGGACTCGGATATCTCGGCGGCGCGCTGGTCTTCGGCGCGGCCCTGGCGTTGATCGCGGCGCTGTACTTCCGGACGCGGATTTCGCGCGTCGTCCTGTTCTGGGCCGCATTCATTCTGACCCGCCCGTTGGGGGCGACCTTGGGCGACTTTCTGGACAAGCCGGTGAGTGAGGGCGGGCTGGCGCTCAGCCGGCCCATCGCGACGGCGGTGTTGGCCGGCGCCATTATCGTCTGTGTCTGGGCTATCGGCTTCCGCCGCAAAAGTGCAGTTCGATGATGGTCGGTTGATTGGGCATCCGGTACAACGCGACGTAATCCACGCCTAAAACCAGTTTGATTCCAGCAAGCATCGGGTATCCCTTGAAACGCTCATCCCGCGTCAAGTCGAGCTCGCTGGCCCGGTACAACGTCCGGCGATACCAGTCTTCCACCGCGTCCAGCGAATCGCTCGTCACGCCCGTGAATTTGGCGCACCAGCGGCCCAGGCTCTCGGTGCGCCAGGTATCGTCCATGGCGGCCTTGTCCAGATGCGGATAGGTGGGCAGACCGGTGAGGTTGTAGGTCACTGCGGGGTACGCGGCCGCCAGGGCGCACAGATACACCACGGCCACCGCAGCGGCGAATCTCGACAGGGGCCCAAAGTTGACGCGCATCAGGCATCATATCGGCGCAGTATTCAATCTCTTGAGCACACATGTCCGAAGCCCGGAAAATCCGCGTCGCAATCATATTCGGGGGGCGATCCGCGGAGCACGAGATATCGATCCTCTCGGCCCGTAACGTGCTCGCGGCGCTCGACACGGAGCGCTTCGAGCCGGTTTTGATCGGCATCGACAAAGCCGGTCGATGGCTCCTGCAGGATGCCGGCAAACTCCTGGCCAGCGCTCGCGATCCGCGGCTCGTGCGGATCGAGGAAGGACGGGCCGCCGAGCTTCCGCGCGCCGTCGCGCCGTCCTCCGCCGACGCTTCGCCGTCCGCGGCGGGGCGGCTGGATGTGGTGTTTCCGGTGCTGCACGGAACCCTCGGCGAGGATGGCGCCGTTCAGGGGCTCCTCGAGGTGGCCGGCATTCCCTACGTCGGCGCCGGCGTCCTGGGGTCGGCCATTGGAATGGATAAGGACGTGATGAAGCGCCTGCTGCGAGACGCGGGTATCCCGGTCACCCCTTTTCGGACGGTGCGTCGCGACCGGTTCGACAGCGAGCCGCTCGAGGTCTGCCGCGATTTGGCCGCCTTGGGGTTTCCATTGTTCGTGAAGCCCGCCAACGCGGGGTCCTCAGTCGGAATCACCAAGGTCGCGCGCGCGGAGGATATCCGGGGCGCCGTGCAGCGGGCATTCGAATTCGACTCCAAGGTGTTGGGCGAGGCCGGTGTCATCGGGCGCGAAATCGAGCTCGCGGTGCTCGGCGGACATCCACCGACGGTCTCCGGTGCGGGTGAAATCATCGTCGAGCACCCGGATGGATTTTATTCGTATGATGCCAAGTACCTCGATGAGCAGGGAGTGCGCTTCGATCTGCCCGCACGCCTCTCGGCGGCGCAGCTGAGCGACGCTCAAGCGATGGCGCTGAAGACATTCGAAGTCCTCGAGTGCGACGGGCTCGCGCGAGTCGACCTGTTCCTGACGGCCGCTGGGCGGTTCCTGGTCAACGAGATCAACACGTTGCCCGGATTCACCGCGATTTCGATGTATCCGAAGCTCTGGGCGCTGTCGGGACTGTCGCAAAAACAATTGGTGTCGCGGCTGCTCGATCTGGCGCTCGAGCGCGCGCAGCGGCGCGGGCGGTTGCGCCGATCGCTCGGGGCGGACGTCTAACGTCGGCCGGCCGATTCGGCCAGGTAAGCGCGCCAGCCACCGAGAGCCGTGATTTCCCTGGCGGAGCCGGTCGCATGGGATTCGCAAACGAAACCGGTGACCGTCTCGCCGCCGTCCAGCTCGATTTTCCCCAGTCCGAGCGGCGCGGGAATGGCTTCCACGAGGGAGCCGAGGTCGACGGACCTGAGCGCCCAGACCTCGATCTCGATCGATCCGCCGCCCATCACGTCGCGAACCAGTCCCGTACGCGCCGGCTCACCGGGTAACGCAAACAGCCGATAGCGTGCGGCGGTCCTTGCGTGTTTGATCAGATGACCCCCTCTTTCGAGCAGCTGGTGATTCAACGCCATGCCCTGCATGTGCGCGCCGCAGACGGCGATCGGCATGAAACCTCCGCGCAGCAGCAAATCGAGGGAGTTCGTTTGCGTCCCGTCGACAGGCATCCGCGGCTGGGTCAGGTCCAAAGCGCCGAGCCGCTGCACCGAGGCGCGATGCAGCCGGCCGGCCCACTCGAGGAGGGATGCATCGACGCCGCATCGACCCACGAGAGTGACTCCGAACGGCAGGCCGTCGGTGCGGAAGCCGGTCGGTACGGCCACCCCGGCAAGATCCATCAAATTCATGAAATTGGTGTAGTAACCCAGGTTCGTGTTCAGGCGGATCGGATCCGCTTCCACTCGTCCGATTTCATAGACGGTTCCGGCCGTGGGCGTCAGCAACACGTCCGCCACGTCCCACACGCGCTCGCTCGCGCGTTTGAGCGCTGCCAATCGGTACAGACCCTTGAACGCATCGACGGCTGAGAAGTTGCTGCTGCCCTCGATGACCTCGCGGGTCACGGGATGCATCGATTCAGGGCGGCGGCGAATGAAGTCCTCGAGCGCCGCGTAGCGCTCCGCGATCCACGGTCCGCCGTACAGCAGCCGCGCGGCATCGAGGAACGGAGCGAAATCGATCCGCACGACCGAGCCCCCGAGCGATTCGACTCGTCCGATGGCCTGATCGAACAACCGGGCGTAATCCTCGTCGCCGAAAAAATGCAGCTGATCGCCATGCGGTATGCCGAATCGGCACCCGACCAGCGGCCGGTCGGCGAGGCGGCGCGAGAAGGGATCCTCGGCATCGAAGCCCTGAGCGACCGTCAATACCGCGGCCGCGTCCTCGGCGGTGAGCGCAAAGATCGACACGCAATCGAGCGATCGGCACGCCGGCACCACGCCTCGCGTGCTCAGGCGGCCCACGCTCGGCTTCAGGCCGATGATGTTGTTGAATGCGGCCGGCACGCGGCCCGAACCCGCGGTGTCCGTGCCGAGACTGAAGCTCGCGAGCCCCGTGGCGACGGCCACCGCGGAGCCCGAGCTCGAGCCGCCCGAAATGAAGTCGGGATGGAAGCTGTTGCGGCAGGCGCCATACGGCGAGCGCGTACCGACGAGGCCGGTGGCGAATTGGTCGAGATTGGTTTTCCCGAGGGCGATGGCGCCCGCGTCCAACAGCCGCTGCACGACGCGCGCAGAGCGGGCGGGCGTGTACGAATAGGCCGGGCAACCTGCGGTGGTGGGCACGTCGGCCAGGTCGATGTTGTCTTTGATGACGAACGGAACGCCGTACAGCGGAAGCTCCTCCACCGAGCGCTCCTCGAGCTCGCGTGCGCGATGCAACAGTACCTCGCGGCCGTGTCGGGTGATCCAGACATGCCGCTCGGGCGTGCGGTCGGCCCGCGCCTGCGCCTCTTCCACCACCTGCGTCGGCTTGAGCGTACCTGCGCGGTACGCGTGCAGCAGATCGGAGATCAGGAAACTTTGCGCAGCGGTCATGGCCCGACTATACCGCGAGGCGCACCCGATACACACCACACGCGGATGGCGTGAAGCACGCGGTCGATTCGCGCGATCCTGGGGCGCGCGCGGACGCCATTGCACGTTTGCAGTGCAGACACGATGCAGGGCTCCCGGCCCGCGGAGCGGCCGATGCTCGTAACGCCGCGAATTTTCATGGCAAATGCGTGACACCGGCGGATTCCTCGCGACGTTGGCACAACACTTGCTCCGTTCCCCGGCAAATGTGCGTCTAGGGTTCCGGCCTGTGTCATCACGGGTGTCTGGTCCGAGAGAGGCAGTCCTGGCTCGAAGAGCGCGAGGCTCATCGGGTGGGATACACGGCGGGACAAAAGCCCGGGAGATCAATGTCGAGGAGGCTGTTGCCGACTCGGGATGGTCTCCGTACGAGGGGATGAACCCGAACCGGCGAGGCCACCGAACAGAGGAGGGCTTCGCACATGGATCATCCGGCACCGGCCGCGCAAGCGGACGCCGCTCACACGGGCGCCGCGCTCATCTACGACGCCCGCATCGAGGGCGGCAAACACTGGTCCTTGACGGTGCGCGCCGGCACACTGATTCGCCTCGTCGATCTCGAGGGCGGCGCCAACGTCGGGATGTTGTTCTTCAATCCCTACAACCTGCTCGAGCGTTACAACGCGCCGGATACATTGAAGTGCCAGCATACGTTCAAGCTCACCCGGGGCCATTGCCTGTACTCGGACATGGGGCGCATTTTCTGCTCCATCGTCGAGGATACGGCGGGGTGGCACGATACCGTCTGCGGCAATGCCAACCGGGCGCTGGTCCGGGAGCGATGGGGGCTCTCGAGCTATCAGCAATGCCGCAACGAGTGGCACCAGAATGGTCACGATGCCTTCCTGGTCGAAGGCGGCAAGTACGGCCTCGGCAGACGCGATCTGGCCGCCAACGTGAACTGGTTCAGCCGGGTGCACGCCGACGAGGAGGGTACGCTGACGTACGATGCCGGTCCGCCCCGGCGCACTTCGGTCGATCTGCGCTTCGAGATGGACACGCTGGTGCTGCTGCATACCTGCCCGCACCCGCTCAACCCCGTCCCTGAATACCCGAAATCCCCGGTGCGCGTCGAGCTCCGTCACTCGCCCCCGGTGCAAGCCGACGATTATTGCTTGAACGCCTGCGAGGAGAATGCCCGCGGCTTCAAGAACACCGAGCTCTACCGGCGGTGCGGCGCCCCCGCCGCGCGGAGTGCGTCATGATCAGGGAGAGCGGATTGTCACCCGACGCAGCACGACACCGGCAGGTGGTCCCCGCGGGCGAGTACTGGTTCGACGTCGTGAGGCAAGGACAGCGATTTCGGATCGTTGACGTCGAGGGCAATCAAGCCGCCGACACGTTGATGTTCTGCGCGGACGACCCCGCAGAGCGATATTCGTTCGTGGACACCCTGCGCGCACAGCGCAACGTCTATTTGAGCGTGGGCTCGACGCTTTTGTCCACGGAAGGCCGCGCTCTGGCCGAAATCGTCGCCGACACGGTGGGCAGGCACGACACGTTGGGCGGAGCTTGTGCATCCGAGTCGAACACGGTGCGCTACGCGCTCGAGAAGCGGACGATGCACTCGTGCCGCGACAGCTATCTGCTCGCGGTCGCCGAGAACGAGCGATTCGGTCTGACCAAGCGCGATCTGACCAACAACATCAATTTCTTCATGAACGTTCCGGTGACTGCGGAGGGCTCTTTGCGCTTCGCGGACGGCGTCAGCGGGCCCGGCAAATACGTCGAGCTTCTCGCCGCGATGGACCTCCTCGTGCTCATCTCCAGTTGCCCGCAGCTCAACAATCCCTGCAACGCCTACAATCCGACACCCCTGGAAATCCTGATCTGGGACCCGGATGTTTCGTAAGGTCCTGATCGCGAACCGCGGGGAAATCGCCTGCCGCGTCATCCGCACGCTGCGGCGCATGGGGATCACATCGGTCGCCGTCTACTCGGACGCCGACCGCCATTCGCTCCACGTGCTGCAGGCGGACGAATCGGTGCGGCTCGGGCCGCCGGCTGCGGCGGACAGCTACCTCAAGGCGGACAGGCTGATCGAGGCCGCCCGCATGAGCGGGGCAGAGGCCATTCATCCCGGATACGGGTTCTTGAGCGAGAACGCCGCATTCGCGGAGCTCTGCGAATCCTCCGGGATCGCGTTCATCGGACCGACTGCCGCGCAAATTCGGGATTTCGGCCTGAAGCACACGGCGCGCGCGCTCGCGTCACGCGCCGGTGTGCCGCTGCTGCCGGGCAGCGATCTGCTTGCCGACGCCGCCGCGGCCGCGCGCGAAGCGCGCCGCATCGGCTACCCCGTCATGCTCAAAAGTTCGGCGGGCGGCGGAGGCATCGGCATGCAGCTCGTCCGCTGCGAGTCGGATCTGGAGGCGGCGCTGGACAAGGTGGAGCGGCTGTCGCGCAAGAACTTCAGCGGCGGCGGGGTGTTCCTCGAGCGCTATGTCGAGCAGGCACGCCACATCGAGGTGCAGATCT